>Ga0209573_1004741_pt1 | contig 13059 bp, 14 predicted proteins | sample TNRBio252014_DNA_FD_185870 | JGI IMG/M metagenome (GOLD analysis project Ga0209573, IMG submission 185870) | Wastewater treatment Type I Accumulibacter community from EBPR Bioreactor in Madison, WI, USA - TNR Reactor_6/25/2014_ DNA (SPAdes)... | ecosystem: Engineered > Bioreactor > EBPR >...
AAGGTCGGCGGCATCGTTCGCACACCTGTCTCCTACCCTGTCTACCTTCAGGAATACGAAACCATGCGGCAGGAGTTTTCACGATCGACAGGGGTGGCCGGACTTTACAGCGTTGGCCGCAATGGCGAGTTCGCGCATATCTTGATGGAAGATGTCTACTGGCGAACGCTCAAGCGCATGGAGGACGTCTACTGCTACGTTACGGGCCATGTTCCACGCGTTCAGTCTTCGCTGCAAAATCCGGCCCTCACTGACGCGGTGGCCGCATAACGATGCGAAGACGGCGCCCGAAAGCGCCGTGTTCTGTCAATCAGGCGCTGACTGAACCTTTTTCCTTTTTCGGTTCCGCATAAATGTAGAGCGGACGAGCATTGCCCGAGACCACTTCTTCCGAGATCACCACTTCCTGCACGCCCTCCAGCGCCGGCAGTTCAAACATGGTGTCGAGCAAGATCGACTCCATAATAGAGCGCAGGCCGCGCGCGCCCGTCTTGCGCTCAATGGCGCGTTTGGCGATCGCCGACAGCGCATTCTCATGGAATGTCAGTTCTACATTTTCCATGTCGAACAGACGCTGATATTGCTTGACAAGCGCGTTCTTCGGTTCCGTCAGAATCTGGATCAGCGCAGGCTCGTCCAAATCCTCCAGTGTCGCCAACACCGGCAGACGACCGACAAATTCGGGGATCAGACCAAACTTCAGCAGATCTTCGGGCTCTACCTGCCGGAACAATTCGCCTGTGCGGCGATCCTCTGGGGAAGCCACATTTGCGCCAAATCCGATCGACGTTTTGCGCCCGCGATCCGAGATGATGCGGTCCAGTCCGGCGAACGCACCGCCGCAAATGAACAGGATATTGGCGGTATCAACCTGCAGAAACTCCTGCTGCGGATGCTTGCGCCCGCCCTGCGGCGGGACCGAGGCGACGGTGCCTTCCATAATTTTCAACAGCGCCTGCTGGACGCCCTCGCCCGAAACGTCGCGGGTGATCGAAGGGTTGTCCGATTTGCGGCTGATCTTGTCGATTTCGTCAATATAGACAATGCCGCGTTGAGCGCGCTCGACATTATAGTCTGCGGCCTGCAGCAACTTCAAAATGATATTCTCAACGTCTTCGCCGACGTAGCCGGCTTCGGTCAGCGTGGTGGCGTCCGACATGGTGAAAGGCACATCGATGATGCGCGCCAGCGTCTGGGCCAGCAGTGTCTTGCCGCAGCCGGTCGGGCCGATCAGCAGGATGTTGGACTTCGCCAGTTCGACGTCGTTGTTCTTGGCTGCGTGCGCGAGGCGCTTGTAATGATTGTGAACAGCAACCGACAGGACACGCTTGGCGTATGGCTGGCCGATCACATAATCATCAAGGACCTTCAAAATTTCCTGCGGCGTCGGCACACCGTCGCTCGAGACCTTCATCGAGGATTTGTTTTCCTCGCGAATGATGTCCATGCACAATTCGACGCATTCGTCGCAGATGAACACGGTCGGACCTGCAATTAGTTTGCGGACCTCATGCTGGCTCTTGCCACAGAAGGAGCAGTAGAGCGTGTTCTTGCTGTCGCCGCCGTTGCCAACCTTGCTCATTTTGCATGTCCTTTCACTGCCGTATCACCCACACGGCACGACAGATTCGCTATATCAGCAAGCGAAAATCCGCCGCGGCCACCCAATGCTGGCTCATGCAACGCGTTCCGTACGAAACACAAATCGAAAAACGTGGCAATGATTCGCAATGCCATAGCCAAGGCTATCCGGGCGAAACTCAACATAATCTTAACGTAGGTAAACTGCCCCCTTTTGGGAACAGCGTTTTGTGGCGGAAATACCTCAGGGGCCGCAAAATACCCGTCCAAGGTCGCGAATTGCGCGAACGTGACAATTCGTGAGCCGTGTCAGGCTTTCGCAACTGCGGCTTCGACGGCATCGCGCGAAGAAATGACCTTGTCGACAAGCTTCAACTCAAGAGCCTGCTCGGCGCTGAGAAAGTTGTCGCGCTCAAGCGCATTGTGGATCACGTCATAGTCCTGACCAGTGTGTTTGACGTAAATCTCGTTCAAGCGGCGCTTCAAACGTTCCGTAAACTGGGCGTGGATCATAATGTCGGTCGCCTGGCCCTGATAACCGCCCGACGGTTGGTGGACCATGATCTGGGCGTTCGGGGTGCAAAAGCGCATATCCTTATGACCTGCCGCCAGAAGCAGAGATCCCATCGACATGGCCTGGCCGGTGCACAGCGTTGAAACCGGCGGTTTGATGAACTGCATCGTGTCGTAGATGGCGAGACCCGAGGTCACCACCCCGCCTGGCGAGTTGATATACAGGTTGATCTCTTTTTTCGGGTTTTCAGCTTCCAGGAACAGCAGCTGCGCGCAGACCAGCGACGCCATGCCGTCCTCGACCGGGCCCGTAATAAAGATGATCCGCTCTTTCAGCAGACGCGAGAAAATGTCGTAGGCGCGTTCGCCGCGATTGGTCTGCTCGACCACCATCGGCACAAGATTCATATAGTGGGAAACGGGATCTTTCATCGGAATAGCCTTTAGGCGGAAGCGCCAAGAATCGGTATGGACTGTCCCTTTCTAAATAGGATGGCGGCTTGCGACTGTGCAAGGGCCGCGCCCGGCGAGCGTCGTCTTAACCTTGCTGCTTAACGACGATTAACGAATTTGCTAGGCGAAACAGACCTTTAGGCTAAGACTGCAACTCATGGTTCATTTTTTGACGGGTGACATCATGCGTTCACATTTCCTCCAGTTCAGCGTTGCAGGCGCGGTTCTTCTCACCGCTGCCTCGCCGGTAGGCGCAGGCGGCTATCCGGTTGAGTGCTACGAACGTTATCGCACAGCGCCGGTCTATGACACCGTGACCGAGAATGTTCAGGTGCATCCTGGCTACAGCCGCGTGGAGGTTACGCCGCCAATTTATGGCACGCGTACGCGCGAAATCCTGGTCAAGCAGGGCCGGATCAAGCAGCGTACCGTGCCAGCCGTTTATGCCTATCAGGAAGAGCGGGTTCTGATTTCACCTGCACGTGTTGTCAAACGCAAGGTCGCCGCCGTTACCGAAACGCGATACAAGAAGGTCAAGGTCGCAGACGGCGGCTACAGCTGGGAATGGCGCATTATCAACGGCAAGAAGGTCCTGTGCAAGGTCAAGAACAAGGCCCGCTATGAACATGTGGCCTATCTCGTTGAAGTTGCGCCGGCGCGCTACGTCCACGAAACCATCCCGGCGGAATATGGCTACAACAAGCGCAAGGTGCTGGTTGAACCTGAAAGCACTGAAAGCTATGTGCTGGCGCCTGAATACGAAACAGTTCGTGAACAGGTCGTAATCCAGCCTGAACAGCGCCGCGTCATAGACGTAGCTCCAAGCTATCAGACACGCACCCGGCAGGTGCTGGTCTCTGAAGGCAGCGAAGGCTGGCGCAAGGTGCGTATCAAACGCCATTGCGGCTGACCAGTGTGTTAAACCTCTTCTGCCCGCAGCCAACGCAGCAGTGCAGCAAAGTCGCCATCGTCAAAATAGGCGGCAACCCGGCGGCCGACTGCAGCGCCGAATTTGTAGCCATGGCCCGAGCAGGCTGAAACAATCAGGCATTTGCCGCGCTCTTGTGCGAAGAATTTTTCATCTTCCGTAAATGTATAGGCGCAAGTCACGACGCTGGTGATGCGATATTCGCAGATCCGGGCGATCGGCGGCGAAAACAGGTTGCGGATCGCTTCGCCTTCGCCTTCCACCGGCTCGCGGTTCCAGTCGGCGTTGCTCGTCCTGGCCTTGTCCAGGCCGGACCCGAATTTCATCGCCGCGCCGCCAGATGGCGGGATCAGATAGCCGTCGACGTCGCCGCCACTGTCCAGGATCACCGGCGCAGCCTCCCACACTGCGACGAGATCGACCGGCGGCTCCGCATAGGCGACCGCTGTACGATAGGCGACGAGAGTGGCCGCCATGTCGGGAAAAAGGTTCTGCACCCATGCCCCGGCGCAGACAACGATGCGGTCGCCCTGCAACGTTTCTCCCGTCGTCAGCGAAACGACCCCCGAACCAGTGTCTATTCGGTCAGCCTTGCTGTTTTCATAGATGTTGACGCCATGCCCGCGCAGCCAGGCCGCCATAGCGCTGGCGATCTTGCGACAATGCAAGGCTCCCCCTTCCGCAGAATAGAAGGCGTAGCGGAACGAATTCGACTCCAGAAATGGCCAACGCGCAGCGGCGGCGTCGGGCTCCATCAGATCGATTGGCCAGCCGCCCTCGATCATGCCATCGCGATATTGCTCGGCCTCGTCACCAGGCTCGCGCGAAACGCAAAGGAAGCCGCGCGCGTCATAGTGATTTTCGCCGAGATCGGCCCACAATTCATCCCACGCATCATAGGCCTGTGTGATCAGCCTTCCGTAGCCGGCCGCCTTGCCATAAGCGCGGCGAATGATCCTGTGATGGTCGCCCGAAGCGGCCAGCGGATTCGGGATTTGCCCCTGCTCCACCAGCGTAACGGAATGGCCGGCTTTTGCGAGCGACCAGGCCGACGAAAGACCGGCGATGCCTGCGCCGACAATGACAATGTTCATATGCGCCTCTTTTGCGGGGCCGAGCATAGGTTCTGGCGCAGCGCAGGCAAGCCGCGCTATGCAGCCAGCATGACCGAAGCCGCTCTGCCAGCCAGTTTCCAGTTCGACGCCGCAACCCGTCAGCTTTCGCTCGATGCGCGCGACCCCGCATTCTTCAACAATCCGTACGCGGTCTATGCCAGACTGCGCGAAATCTCCCCAACTTTTTTCTGGCGGCAATTCGGCGTCTGGTGTTTCGGCGGTTTTGACGATGTGAATCGCCTATTGCGCGATCGCAGGCTCGGCCGCCAATCTCCAACCGGCGTTCCAGACAGCCGTGGTCTTTCACAAGACCGCGCCCACCTAAGAGCTTTTGACGCGGTCGAGGCGCATTCGATGCTGGAACTGGAGCCGCCGGTTCACACGCGGCTGCGCACGCTGGTCAACCGCGCCTTTGTTTCGCGTCAGATCGAACGGTTGCGTCCGCGCATCGAGACCTTGGCCGATGATCTGATCGACGCCTTCCCGCAAGGTGAGCCATTCAACCTGCTGACAGCCTACGCCGCGCCCCTGCCGATCACGATCATCGCGGAGATGCTCGGCGTGCCGGTAGAGATGGGCCCGCAGCTCCTCGATTGGTCACATGACATGGTGGCCATGTATACGCTTGGCCGCTCACGCGAGATCGAGCTGCGCGCCAACAAGGCGGCCGCCGATTTCTCCGACTTCCTGCGCGACTTTGTCCGCCAGCGTCACAAGATCCCAGGCGATGATCTCTTGTCCCTTCTGATCGCCGCCCATGAAGATGGTCAAAAGCTCAGCGAAGACGAACTCATCGCCTCAACGATCCTGCTTCTGAATGCCGGCCATGAGGCCACGGTGCACCAGACAGGCAACGCCGTCGCGACAATTCTCGCGCAGGGCGGCGATCCGCGCCAGTTCTTCGCCACGCAAGAAGTGGCGGCGGCAACCGTCGAGGAATGCCTGCGCTTCGACGCGCCTCTGCATATGTTCAATCGCTACGTCTATGCAGACACCGAACTGGGACCTGGTGTTCACATCAAGGCAGGTGAGCAAATCGGCCTATTGCTGGGCATGGCCAACCACGATCCGTTAGCCTTTGCCGACGCTTCAAGTTTCAAGCCGAACCGGGCCGATCAGAAAAACGTCTCGTTCGGCGCAGGCATCCATTTCTGCATCGGAGCGCCGCTCGCGCGTCTTGAACTACAGATATCGCTCAAGGTGCTATTTGACCGCCTGCCCGGCCTGAAGCTCACCAACCCGGCCAACTATCGCGACAGCTGGCATTTCCACGGTCTGGAGCGACTGGAGGTATCCGCTTGAAAGACGCGCAGACCAGCGAATTCTATTCCCGCGAGGCCGAAGCCTACGCAGCACGGAGCAAGGACTCTGTCGCTGAATATCTGCCCGGATTTATGGCGCAACTTCGTGCCGGAGGCTCTGTCCTTGAACTTGGATGCGGCGCGGGGCAGGACAGCGAAGTCCTGATCGCGGCCGGTTTCGATGTAACGCCCAGCGATGGCACGCCAGCCATGGCTGCCGTTGCTCAAGTGCGGCTCGGTCGGCCCGTGAAGATCTTGCCGTTCGACGAAATCTCGGAAATGGCGCGCTATGATGGCGTCTGGGCCAAAGCCTGCTTGCTTCACGCTCCGCGCACCGAACTTGGAGCGATCATCTCCCGCATTCATCGCGCGCTGCTGCCCGGAGGCGTCTTCTATGCGAGTTTTAAAGCAGGTTCGTTAGAAGATCGCGACCAAGCTGGTCGCTACTACAACCGGCCAGACTCCGCTTGGCTCACAGCTGTCTACGAGCCGTCACGCTGGACGTCGCTCAAAATCGCTGAAACCAAGGGTGGTAGTCATTTTGGCGAACCAACCGAGTGGTTGCATGTGATCGCCATCAAACCTTGATCACATATTCCTTGCGGGTCGTCTCCAAGACTTCCCAGGTGCCTTTGAAACCGGGGCGGATGACAAAGCTGTCGCCGGGCCCGACTGTCCTCGCCTCGCCCCGCTCACTGGCAATGACCGAAACGCCTTGCAGGATATGGCAATACTCCCATTCGTCATATTCGATGTGCCATTTGCCTGGCGTCGCTTCCCATACGCCGGCATAAATTCCACCTTCGGCCTCTTCAATATTCCAGGTACGAAACTGCGGCTGACCAGCAATAACCCGCCCCGCGGCGGGCGCGCCGGCCTCAGGTTCGACAGATTCGATATCAATGGCTAGGCAAGTCGTCATTCAACCTCACATTTCAAGCAGCGCTTCCATTGCTGCTGGCGCTTTGTATTTCTTTTCGGAGGGATCAAATGGAATCTCGAAACGGGTCGCTGCCGGCGGCCGGTCACTACCTTTAGCAAGTTCCGCGATCACATCATAGTAAGGTCCGTCACCCGGCTTGAAACTCAGGTCGAACGCGTAGTTTTCGCATTTCTCGCCCTCATCCACTGCACCGCAATTATCCATAAATGTTGCAATGAACCCGAGCGAGACGACTTTGTCGGCTTCGGGCGCAAATATCTCCTTGCCGCCTGCAGTGACGCCTTGCGCCGTGTAGCCCGCCTCAATCATCCATGCATGGGTGTCCGGACCAGCCTTTACGATAGTGAAAGCGTCTTCGGGAGGAACTTCGCTCCAGGAGCCAACCTCATCATAAAGTCCGTTGGATGCGACCAGTTGCAGTTTGTTGTTCTGTTTCTCCAGAACGATCAACCCGAGATTGCCCGAACAGACATGACAAACGGTTACATCGACCGGACCGCCGCCAATGGCGAGAAAGAGCTTGTCGGCGCCAGTGTCCGCAACCCTGTTCAGCTTGTGCGGGCGCATACAGAACGCATCCGCGCCCTTTTTTCCAATCCAGCACTTTCGTATCGAATCATAGGGGCCGTAGAGACCTGTCATCACAGACCGCCACAACTCGCGAGGTTTCGTTGCAAGCTCGACCGGCAGCGATAGCGATTGCGCGGTCGCCGCAGACACAGTCAAAAGCAAGAGCGCAGCAAGCATGCACCGAAAAAACAATGCCGGTCTCCAATGATCATGCGAGGCAAACACTTTATTCAATCGAACCAGTCATTCAAGCCGACGCTAATCTATCCACATCAGACTTTGGCCAAAGCCTGATCGAGATCGCCAATTATATCAGCCACATCTTCGATACCGATCGAAAGCCGCACCGTATCGGGTCCAGCGCCCGCAAGCGCCTTTTGCTCGTCAGAAAGCTGCCGGTGAGTGGTTGAAGCGGGATGGATCACCAGTGACTTGGCGTCGCCCAGATTGGCCACGTGGGAAAACAGCTCGAGACCTTCAACGATCTTTACACCCGCCTCGTAACCGCCCTTTAGGCCGAAAGTGAACACAGCCCCGGCCCCCTTGGGCGAATATTTCTTTTGCAGGGCATGGTTCTTGTCACCCTTCAGGCCTGGATAGGCGACCCACGAAACTTTTGGATGTTTTGAGAGCCATTCCGCAACAGCCTGCGCATTGTCGCACTGGCGCTGCATGCGAAGCGGCAATGTCTCTGCTCCGGTTGCGATCAGAAAGGCGTTGAACGGGGAAATCGCGGGGCCGAAATCACGAAGTCCCAACACACGCGCCGCAATAGCGAAAGCAAAATTGCCGAAAGTCTCGTGCAGTTTGATGCCGCCATATTCGGGGCGTGGTTCCGAAAGCATCGGATAGTTGCCGGATTTCGACCAGTCAAACGTACCGCCATCGATCAGTATGCCGCCGATCGAATTCCCGTGTCCGCCAATAAACTTGGTCAGCGAGTGTACGACAATCGCAGCGCCGTGTTCAAACGGACGCACGAGATAGGGGCTTGCCAGCGTATTGTCGACAATCAACGGGATACCGTGTCTGTCGGCAATTTTCGCGATGGCCGCAATGTCGACGAACTCGCCGCCCGGATTGGCCAGGCTTTCTACAAAGATTGCGCGCGTCTTTTCGTCTATCTGCGACTCAAACGTCTTTATGTCCACCGTGTCTGCCCAGCGGACCTCCCAGCCAAAGCTCTTGAATGCATGACCAAATTGATTGATCGAGCCGCCGTAGAGCTTTCTGGCTGCGATAAAATTGTCGCCTGGCCGGAGCAGCGTCTGGAACACAAGAAGCTGCGCAGCATGACCGGAAGCGACTGCCAGCGCCGCCGTGCCACCCTCAAGGGCGGCGATGCGCTCTTCCAGAACCGCCTGCGTAGGGTTCATGATGCGCGTATAGATGTTGCCGAAAGCTTTTAGCCCAAACAGCGACGCCGCATGGTCGGCGTCGTCGAATACGTAGGACGTCGTCTGATAGATCGGCGTCGCGCGTGCGCCGGTCGCCGGATCAGGTTTCGCCCCGGCATGAACAGCAAGCGTTGCAAACCCTGGTTTGGACGTGGCCATAGATTGACTCCCGAAATGGCGATTGTGAAATGGTGATGCACTTTCACCCGTCTCGAACGCATTGCAAAGGAAATTCTGTTCGCAATCGATACAGACTCTAGGCGAAAATTCCGGCGCTTATGTTTTTCGGACTCCAAGGCTCTGGTAGCCCGTGCCCATGACCGGCTTACGAGACGACAGAACACCGGAATTCACCCCGTTCCAGCCGATTTCGCCCGCCAGCCGAGCATATTCAATCTTGGGACATCGGTTCATGACCACCTTGATTCCAGCGGACTCAGCCTTGGCGGCGGCCTGATCGTTGCGAACGCCCAACTGCATCCAGATCACCTTGGGCAGCGGGTTCAGCGCCAGAGCTTCGTCAACGACGCCAGGAACCGCTTCCGACGCGCGGAATATGTCAACCATATCGATGGGAACCGGCACATCGGCCAGCCGCGCATAAGTCAATTGTCCGGCAATTTCACTTCCTGCATGGCCCGGATTGATTGGATAGACCTGAAAACCCTTGGCCACTAGATATTTGGCGACGAAGAAACTCGGCCGCACGTCGTTGGACGACGCACCGACAATGGCGATCGTCCTTACACTGTTGAGAATGTCGGCAATGTAGGAATTTTCGTAGTCATCGTGCCCCATGAAACTCGCCGTTCCCGACAACATTGATGCGCCGGCCCCATATTCCCGTTCCAGATCGCCGCAAACTCGCTCCGTCTCTGACGGCATGCGCCCCAAGCGGAATAGCATCCAAATCCACGGCGAAAAGCATAGTCGCGGTTTCAGGCGCTCGCGATATATTGCTTGATCTGTTCGGCCTCGCGCTCGGCGTCCTCTATCCGTCGCTTGACTACATCGCCAATCGAGATGATGCCGTGCAGCATGCCATCCTTTTCGACCGGCAGATGGCGGAACCGCCCCGCTGTCATTGTCTCCATCACGTGGTTGATCGTGTGATGCTCGTTGCAAATCTTGACCTTCGGCGTCATCACATCTCGCACACTGTTAGTCAGCGCATTTGAGCCATCCTTGGCGAGCGCCCGAACTATATCGCGTTCGGACAATATGCCGACGATCTTGCGGTCCCCGTTGGTCACAACCAGCGCACCGATGCGGTTATCCGCCAATGCCTTGATGGCTGCGCCCAGTGTCTCGTTGGGCCCCATGGTAAAAACATCATGGCCCTTCTGATCGAGAATTGCTTTCACTGTCATGGACGCTGTCTCCTCCGCTGCGGCGTGATCATGGTGCGACTCTCGTCATCAGTTTTCAAGTGTCGGCTTGACGCGGGGTGGGTCGAAGAGAGGCAACAGGAAGAATCCGAACAGCAGTCCACCTACATGCGCCTCCCAGGCGATGCCGCCCTCCAGATTGGGAACCAGGCTGAAAACGCCAGTGACAAAATTGATCACCAGCCACACACCGAGCCAGATCATCACCGGACGGCTTTGAAATACGACAGACAACGGAAGTATCGGGCCGCCAAACACCGGTTGCTTGCTGCTACGGTCAATCTGGAACGCAAAACGCGCAGCCGCGCCCATCATCGCCGAAATCGATCCTGAAGCGCCAACCAGCGGTGACTGGTCATGACTGTGCAGGGCAAAATGGAGCGCCGCCGCCGCCAGGGCGCCGCCAATCCAAAACAGGACAAACCGCATCGCGCCTATACGGTTCGCCAGTGGAGATCCAAACGCAGCAAGCCAGACCAGATTGACGGCGAGATGCATCCATCCCCCGTGCAGCAGCGAATAGGTTACCGGGCTGGTGACGGCGTATATCTCAAAAGCAAAGTCGCCCGTGTAGCGAAACGGGATGAACGCCCCCCGTACAAGTAGACCAATCTGCTGATCGGTCGATAGGAGCGACATGATGATTTCAAGGAGAATGCAGATTGCCGCGAAGCCGACTACCACAGCCGGAATATTGAAAACCGGCTCTCGCTGCGGCCGCAACGGCTCGCCTGGCAATTCTACCTGAGGCTCGGGATGGGATTCATTCTGCACAAGCGCACGTTCTACGGCGCTGACCGCCTTTGCAAGCGCCACGCAAAAAGAAACCGTCCAAGGTTTCCCCTGGACGGCTGGTCGAGCCCCTGCTCCCCGAAATTTGACTGGAAGTGCTGTGTGGCCGGCTACCCGTCCGCTTCCAAAAGCAACTTTTCACACCGGCGAGCCGCAAGCAACGTAAACCACTTGTTAACCTTAACTGCCCGGGACGGTTAACAACTTATGACCGCGCTGGCACGAATCCTGCTCCGCCGTGCATGAACATCCCATCCAACGGGCACGAGTCCTTTGATGGGACAATCTGATGGTACGAAATGCGGAGCAATGGACGATGCAGCAGGAAGGAACGGTCACCTTGTTCCAATATTGGAACCGGTTGCGCGACGGCCGCCCTGCTCCGTTGCGTTCGGAGATCGAGCCCGCTGATATCAAGACGCTGCTGGCCGACACCTTTATTCTGGAGGCCGACAGCCGGGGCGAAGCTGTTTTCCGTCTGGCCGGAACGCGTCTGTGCGCCGTCTATGGCCGCGAACTCAAAGGTTTCTCATTTCCGTCGCTTTGGCGCACGCACGATTACCGGGCCATGACGCGACTGCTCAACGGCGTCTTTCGCGATGCGACTGTTGCGGTGATCACCTATGCCGGCATAACAGCGCGGGAAAGCCGCGCCACATTCGAAATGATGATTTTGCCGCTTGATTCGGGGCATGAAAGCAAACGCAGTCTTGGCGTGGTTACTGCGTGCGATCACCCATACTGGTTGGGTGCCGATCCAGTAGTTGACGCCGAAATTACAGGGATCCAGGTCATTGACCCCGACCAGACCCCGCTAATGCTGAAGAACCGCCCGCCGATTGAGGTTCCGCCACCGCTATCAGCAGAAAATGTGCCTTCGCTTCGCCCTCTGCAGACTCCACGGCGCGTACGGCATCTGCTGGTTCTTGAAGGTGGGCTGAAAAAATAGTTCAAATCGTTAAAGCCCGGCATTGCAGCTTACCCGATCTTAACCTCTGGCGCGCTACCGTCCCTGTGTACCGTCAGCCCCACGGCGGTTTAGAGGCTGGAATGGAAACTGCGCAAAACACATCAGCGGCGACCTCGCCGGAGCGTCGCAGTCATGCGCGTCTTGCCGTGAAGTTATACGGCCGTTTCATGCTGGAAGATCACTCCGAGCATGCCTGCGCTGTTATTGAGATTTCTCCGAAGGCCGTTTCACTCCGCGCCGACCACATTGGCAATCTCGGCGAAAAGGTGATCGCCTATCTGGATCAGGTTGGACGCATCGAAGGAATCGTCACCCGAACGCTGGATGACGGCTTCGCGCTCACCCTTGTCGCCTCGGAGCGGAAACAGGAAAAGCTGGCCGCCCAATTAAAGTGGCTGAACGAACGGCAAATGAGCGGCATGCCCGAAGATCGCCGCCACGAACGCATTGCGCCGCGCAATCCGGTGAGCGTTCTGCATCTGATGGACGGGCGCAAATACGAATGCCGCATCATTGATCTGTCGCTTTCGGGTGCGGCAATTGAGCTAGGCGTAAAACCTGCCCTCGGCTCGCAGGTCGTACTCGGCACAATGCGTGGTCAGGTGGTTCGCCATTTTGACGAAGGCATCGCAATCGAATTCGCCAGCCTCCAACGCGCCGAGGCCCTCGATAGCGCTTTGGGCGCATCCGCCGCATAGTCGTTCCGCATCACATCCCGATGCTCTGAACCCGCAATCATGTTCGCGGGTTTTCTACTTCGTGCTGCCTGCCTGTGACTGCACGCACCGCGCCCGCTCCTCGCCGATTTCCCAGCAGACCTGAAATCTTCAACTCGTCATCAGCGCCAAAGCGCACCGATGGTCAATCAGCCGTTGCCGATCCGAGATTCGGAAAAATTTGACCTAAGTTTAATACTGAAATTTAAGCTAGCTCGTTACCTCTTGATTCAAAATAGAAAATATTCTTAGGCGGTTTTACTTCAATATGTTCTTCTGATTTTTGCCTGACCTAAATTGAACTATGTCATTCTCGTGTCCATTGGGGAGACACGGGATATGACTCTACAAACAATTGAGCGAGCCATCGTTACGATGGCAGCACTTCTCAC
>Ga0209573_1004742_pt1 | contig 13059 bp, 7 predicted proteins | sample TNRBio252014_DNA_FD_185870 | JGI IMG/M metagenome (GOLD analysis project Ga0209573, IMG submission 185870) | Wastewater treatment Type I Accumulibacter community from EBPR Bioreactor in Madison, WI, USA - TNR Reactor_6/25/2014_ DNA (SPAdes)... | ecosystem: Engineered > Bioreactor > EBPR >...
ACTTTACTGCCGGTGTGCAGGAGGTAAGGGCATGGACGATCCATGAAGGCTGGAAAGCTCCCCAGGCTGCCGGCGTCATCCATACTGATTTTGAAAAAGGTTTTATCAAAGCTGAAGTGATCGGCTATGATGATTTTGTGCAATATGGTTCAGAAGCAGCCTGCCGTGAAGCAGGTAAACTGAGAATTGAAGGAAAGGAATATATGGTTAAAGACGGAGATGTGATGCATTTCAGGTTTAATGTATAAAATGTCGCACTTACAGGGCTAATAATTAATATCTTGCTTTTTCAAAAAGAAATTTTGTACATTTAGTTAACCACTAACTAAAGAATATGTACACTCATATTTCTTTACGTTCAATTGCTAACTGTTACCTGCTGTTTGCCTCTCTTTTTCTGCAGACACTGCCGCAGGTTACGATCTCTGCACAAGGAATTGCCAATGCTGAAAATAGTTCTGCAAACCCGAAAAACATTTCAAAGTACAAAACAACAAGTGAAAGACTTTCGGAAAGTCTTTCATGTTTTGACCCTGTAAATAATAATGCGAGTTACTCCATTACTCTTTGTGCCGATTTACCTGATAATAATAACCCCCGAAAGGTGCATGTAAAGAGTGAAACCGGGCATGTGTTTATCATACTCAGCAAATGGACCGGAACGGATACCATAAATAGTGTATTTGGATTCTATCCCAGGAGGCCTGCATCCAGCATACTATTCAAAAATGTCCGCAGCGAAATTTTAAATAATAGCAACAGGGAATATAATATATCCCTGGCAAAAGAAATTGATGAAGAAAATTTCAGGCTGGTAATTAAAACAGCTGTAGACCTGGCAAAAAAAAAATACAATATCAATAAATATAATTGTTATGATTATGCAATAGAAATTTTCAATTCTATTGCCGGACCTGATAAGATACCTATCCGTCATATCCGTTTCCCTTTTATTTTCGGAAAGGGAGGATCCCCCTGCAGTCTCTATGCCGACCTTACGGAGATGAAGAATAATGGATCAGCATGGTCGCCTTTCATTCAAACTGGAGTATTTAAGGCGCCTGTCAGTACCAATTAGTTTTTGGCTTTACGAGCATAACCATATAAGAACCATTTTTTAACCTTAAAACTAAACTTTATGAGAAAGTTCTTAGTTCTGCTTTGCAGTTGCTTTATTGCGCAGCTATTAATGGCACAAACCGAGCCTAAGTCGCTCGAAGAACGAAAGAAAAAGAAAATTGATAACTTTTTTTTCGCAGTATTCGGCCTCCAGTATTGTGGTATTAATGGGGATAGCGAAAGTTATGATGAGGCATTGATTGGATTTCATGTTGGTGTTGGAATCCGGCTGCTAGAATTTAATGATAATTTTGGCATACGAACTGAGATAAATTATTCCACTCAGGGTTCAAAATATTCTGATTATGTTTCTGGTAAAGTAATGCTGAACTATATCAATCTGCCAATTTTAATAAGAGGTACTTCAAAGAGTGGTTTTTATGGAGAAGCTGGTATACAACCAGGTATTCTTACCAGTGCTAAGGATAAGTATGATGGCGAAACATATGACTATAAAGATTATATCAACGGATTTGACTTTGGTGGGCTACTGGGATTCGGCTATCAGAAAAAGCGGGTAGGCATTGGTCTCAGAATTGCACAAGGAATAACAAATATCAATAAGGATGAGGATGAATATAAGGACAGGAATTTTGTAGCAAGCCTCAGAACCACCTTTACATTTTGAGATAACAAATAGTCAATAGCTCACTCACCAGGGTATTGCCTTTTATTGTTTACACGCAATTTAAGGTAAAGGTAGTAGACCCTGGTGAGTTTTGAATTAATTTTCCCATTGTCACTATTTTCGCCGGTAACAATAATTTTTTTCTGAACTTTTTTAGAATAAGGCTGTCACCCCTGCCCTTCCCAAATGCACGGTACGGGATGTTCCGGCTTTACGACCATCATACTGAAAATTCAACTCGAGGTTGTTGGCCAGTCTCTTGTTGAAACCTAATGACCATAGGAAATTTTTGCCAGGTAATAGTCCATCCAGCATGATATAACTGACCGTTGTATTGGCCGGGAAATCGTAATCAATACTATTTAGGGTGAATTTTCCCGTAAGAGAGCTTCGCTGAAGAATATTATATCTTGATTCTATATTAATGGAATTAGATGTAGATTTTTCATTTCCATATAACGGAATATTTTTCTTACTATCAAACTTGTAGCTGCCAACCACCCTGAATTTAGTCCCTTGAATGTAGATCATCGAAGGCTCAATACTGTATATGGATAGTTGATAATTACGATTTGCAAACTGTGGAGTATATAATGCGTTCAGCCCCATTTTACTATTCATTGTAACAGAAAAACTTCTGCTCAAATTCCATCTCCACTTTACCGACCAGTCATTGATCTTCCGGCTTTCATAACCATAGGTCAGCAGGGATTTCCCATTATTACGGTAGTTACTGAAGTCGATACCCCATTTACTGCTGAACCTGTTAAAGGAAAGAGTATTCAGGATAGTAGTGCTCAATGTAATAAGGGCAGTATCATTTACTCCATACTTAAAGGGATTGAAGGCAAAATCACCATCAGCAATTGATTTTTTGCTGGTCTGGAATGAAGTAAGCATGTTCAGTTTTGAAATAAATTTCTTCATTCCCTTCTGGTCAGCCTTGTTCAATATAGCTCTTGGATTAATATCAAGCCGGTAATTCAAAGTGATATAATTGGCTTTAATAAATTCATTGGTTGGCGTAAATACACGGATGAATTTGGCCTGGTCAGGAAAAGCGGCCAGTTCAAATTCATTTAGCTGTTGGATACCGTCACTGTTATAATCGATCCATGCATATTCTCCCTGCCCGGCAGGTACTTCCAGGTAAGCATAATCACGGCGTTGCTCCTGCCCTGCCCCTACTTCATATAAAATATTTCCGGTAATCAATCCTTTCCATTCATTCATCACATACTCGGCCCGTCCTAAAATTGTTTCATCCTCTTTTTGTCTTGACACAACAGCATTATATACCTTCAGTTTCCGGAATGTGGCATTCAGGTAAAACTGTCTTTTTGCATTCCCCTCCAGCATTGTTTGCAAATTCAGGTTCAAACTTCTGTCACCTTTGACAAACTCTTTGCTCACAGGGTATTTATCAGCTCTTGTAAAAAAGGTAACACCAAATTTGTTCTTCTTACTTTCATCTGATCTTAAATACGCCGAATAAATATCAAAGAAGAAGGCAGTGGGGATCAGTGTATCGTTGTTCTTAAATCTTGGAGAGTTCTTTTCTAAAGAATAATTCACTCCCAACCGCCAATCATTCATTTTTTTGAATTGCTTACTGATGTCTACTGATGGCCTTAAAAAACTACCCTTATCGTTCAACAAGTTGAAATTGGTGATCATGAACTGGTTACTGAATCTCCAGCCCTTCCAGCCGGCGCTATGATTTATTGAATTCTGAAAACCACTGTAATTATCACTGCGGTTATATTTAATAAACTGGTATGATACCTGGTGATTATTCTTATCCTTTAACCCGGCATTGATCTTGAAAATATTTTCATTTACAGCCAGGGGTATGGGCTGCAAAACAAGCCCCCAATCTCTTGTAAATTCTACATTACGTAACCTTTCCAGCGGTTTGAACCTGCTCTGCACATATTCATAATCCACTGCTGTATTTAATTCCAGCTTTTTCACCGGTCTCAGCATCTTTGTATTAGATAACTGAACTTTTGCTGCCCAACCCCGGTCATCACCATTGTTCTTTGATGAGAAAGTATTTATATCATTATTACTGGTAGCCACTTCAGTTTTAAGTAAAGTATTTTTATCAATTAAATATTCAATACCAAGATTTACGATCTGTTGCCGTTTGGGAGCTACCAATATTTGTACCGGCTCATACTGTCCTTGTTTCACGCCGGCAATCGGGGCCACATATTTGTACACTTTTCCATTCGCACCATTAAAATCAGGAATATAATTACCATTACCCTGCTTTACATCCACGAACGACAAATTATATTTTGCCGTCTGAGGGTTCGTGGAATATTGGTAAAATGAATCAACTCCTATATATATTTTCTCATAGAGGATCTTATCTGCCGCAAATGAATCTATCACAGCCGTAGGATAAAAGGCATTCTGTGTACTATCTCCAATATCTGCCAGGAATTGCTTTTGCCTGGTATCCAGTACCTGGTTTATCTGTGAATTCTTTGCATCATTATTATTGAAAGCTCCCAACCTGATCTTCAATTTCCGGTTTACCTCGAATTCCTGCGACAGGTACAGATTAGTGTTCAGGTAATTTCTCTCTGCATATTCAAACTCAACCTGTATGCGGCTATCCTTTGTGATCATTCTCCTGGGCGTAAATGTAATTTCAGCGGAATTATAGTTGATGACATAATCCTGGTCTTCTCCCCTTTGCAACAGTTGTCCATCATAAAATACCCTTTCTGTGTTGGCAAGAACTACAAAAAACAATTCATTGTTAGGGCCCCGAAGCCTGTATGGTCCCTGGTTCCCTTCTAACGGTTCCAGAATTTGCCGGTTGAATTTTCCCTTTGCAATAGAACCGCTCACTAACGTTTTCGAATTAATGGTTTTGGAAAGACGGTTCTCTGTTTGAAATGAAATACCCTGTAATCTCTTATAAAAATTCAGGAAATAATTTTGATTTTGCCGTATGTCTATATCTCCAAGATTCAGTTGCCAGCCTCTCTTTTTAAATTGAAGATAAACCTGGTCAAATTCATTCAATTGCTGGGTAGTACCATCAGGTTGTATTGGAATATTGTTGTCTGTAATAGCAGCCTGTATCTCTATACTATCTCCCAGCATTCCACTAAGCTGCAGGTTCAGCGTTGAATTCACTACTGCATCCTGGCTGTTACCAAAACCTATTTGCCGGCCAAGACTACCTTCCGCTTTCAGGTTGCCAAAATTAAATACCCCTCTTTGATTACCGGTAAGTCCGTTATTAAACTCAAATGGTTTCTGATAGAAATTATTCATTACACTATCATAGTTCATTCGTTGTGCGACCGGGTTCAGCTTAAATGGGAAAACCCGGTAAGTTACTGTTACAGTTTCTGCAACTGGTTTTTTTTTCCAATACAAGATTGCATTTACATAATCAAGCTTGTAGTCCTCTGCCAATACATTGTTTATAGAAAAAGTACTAGGTACAATGCTGATGGTATCAATTTTGATGCTGTCCGATTCAACCCTGAATATCTTTCTTCGCAAATTAGAAGCAGGATTATCGGGAACGGGAATTTGTGCACTGCCCCAGAGAGAAGTCAATGTGAGTAAAAAAGCAAGAAATATCTTGTATAATTGCTTCAATAGCAGTGAGTTTAGCTAAAATCGCAAAATTCGATGGTTTTATTGTGTGAAAGTTATCCCATGCTGTTAATTCCGCTTAAAAAGCAGCAATTTTGAAGAATAAAGCCTCATAAGTACGTTGAAATACCCTCTCAATTGATAAAAACTGCAGCAATACTCTTTGTTTTCCTGTGCACCAGTTCTATATCACCGGCGCAGCAAAATAATAACTGGTATTTTGGTCAGCGGGCGGGCATCCGCTTTACAAATCCCATGACCCAACAACCGTTGACCGCCTCCCTGCAGGACGGGATGATGATCGCTGATGAAGGCTCCTCTTCAATTTCAGATTCCACCGGTAAACTACTTTTTTATACAAATGGAGTTACAGTTTACAATAGGCTTCACCAGGTAATGCTGAATGGTGATGAATTAAAAGGAAATATCTCTTCTTGTCAATCCGCCATCATAGTGCCTCAACCGGGAAATGACAGTATCTATTATATTTTCACATCGGATGCTATTGAGAACAACTACAGGAATGGATATAATTATTCTGTTGTCGATATTAAAAGAGATAATGGTAACGGGGAGGTCATAGTAAAAAATACATTGTTGTCACCCTCTGGTACTGAGCGCCTCACTGCTGCCCGCCATGCCAACGGAATTGATGTGTGGGTGATAACCAATGACAGGGATTCGGACATCTTCCGTTCCTGGTTGCTTACATGTAATGGATTGCAAGCTCCGGAAGTAATTTCCCAGGCTGGGGTGATATTAAATCAACATCTGGTAACCAATACCGGCTACATGAAAGTAAGCCCGGACGGCAAACAATTATGCCAGACACATCTGCCTTTGTATGATCCCGGTGAAGTGCATCCGAACTTTGTACAATTATTTGACTTTAACAATATCACAGGACAAATATCCAATGGTAGATCAATAGCCTTTGATGATGCCATGTATATATCCTGTGAATATTCACCCAATTCAAAATTTTTATACCTGACCCGCACTTATGACGGAAAGATCGATCAGGTGGAAGCAACCTTGCCTACTGCCGCCGCCATAAGCGCCTCAACAGTTTCTTTACCTACCCTTTCACCTGTATTTTCCCTGCAACTGGCACCAGATGAAAAGATTTATGTATTCCGTCCTCAACAATCATTAGGTGCCATTAATTATCCGGATATAAAAGGAGCAAGTTGTGATTATCAGCATGACCAGGTTGATATATCCCCCTGGTCAGCTAAGCTTGGTTCTCCCTCCTGTTTGAATGATGCTGCCTTTGATGCTAATAATAGTTTTAGTTATACGATACTTGACAGTTGCGCAGGGATTGTACAGTTTAATGCTATAACTGGCATGCCGGGCACTATTACCTGGCAATGGGATTTCGGAGATGGTAATACTTCCTCTCTTCAAAATCCTGTTCACACATTTACTCCGGCAAGCAGGGCTTATACAGTGACTTTGAAAATGTCCTCTTCCCTCACATGCGGGAAAATAAAAAGTACAAGGATCATTAAGCCAAGCGGTGCAATAGTTGATGCCGCTTTTGATTACGTTGTAAGATGTGATTCAGGATATGTACGGTTTGTGAACAAAAGTTTTATCAATCAAAGTGGCGGCGGACAATATCTATGGGATTTTGGTGATGGCAATTCTTCAACAGCGACGAACCCCGTTCATATATATAACCAGGAGGGCTTGTATTCCGTAAAACTGAAATTACTTACAGGTGCTGCCTGCATTGATGATTCATTGACTAAGCAGGTTGAAGTGAAAAACTTTATAGTCACTGCACCACCAGATCAAACGATAAGTGTGGGTCAACCCGTATTCTTATCAACCAATGAGCCTGCTGATAATTTCCAATGGTCACCAGACACCTGGCTGAACAATAGCAGTATAAGAAACCCTGTTGCCACCCCATTGGATGATATTGTTTATAAAGTTACCGCAAGCAACGGTGAGGGTTGTAAAGGCGAAGATTCAGTAAGGATCACTGTTTTGCAGTACGATGATATCTATGTTCCAACAGGATTTACACCTAACGATGACGGAAGGAATGATATACTTAAGCCCTTTTACCATGGACAGGTAATCCTTAAAGAATTCAGTATTTATAGCCGCTGGGGGCAACAGGTGTTTTCAACCAGCCAGCGAAATGCAGGATGGAATGGAAAAGTAAATGGAATCCTTCAGCAAGCCGGTGTTTATGTCTGGTTTATAAAAGCCATTGGCAAGTCGGGTGAAACTATAGAAAGAAAAGGTACTTTTGTTTTGATCAGGTAATATACCCGCCTGGAATCACAGCCTTATTATGAAAAAGAGTTTTCCGTTATTTCTACTTTTATTTTCTGCTTCATTTTGTTTCTCACAAACAGATCCTGAAAAAAAATTAAATCCGGGCGGAAAAAGAAATTTAATTGCAGCAGGAATTACTATTCCTGCAGGAGATTTTTCCAGCACTCACTTCGGAGCTTTAAATGCTGTATATGCCTGGAGTAATAATCGTTTTGGACTACTAACAACCATGCCTGTAATAAAAATCGGATTTACCGCAAACAGTGGCATTGCATATTACTTTGGCAGAAAAGAAACAATTGGAACAGGTTCATATCAATATCCTGCTTATATTTTTTTACATATATATGCAGGGGCAATTTACAATGCAGGCAAGAAAGTGAACATTTGCCTGACAGCCGGTCCCGCAGCAGGTATATATAGTAGCAGCACACAATTCAATACAGGAGCTTCTCTGCAGTGTAATTATTATATCTCTCCTAAAATAGCAATCACTCCGGGTTTAATCATGATGAAAGAAACCGGGAGTGATGCAATATGGTCGGGTTCAGTAAGTGCTGCAATTGCCTTTTAGCTGGTTATACCTTCCAGTGCCATCAAGAATGCATATTCTAATGCTATCTCCTTTAAATAATCAAACCGGCCGGATGCACCGCCATGGCCAGCCTCCATATTTGTTTTAAGTAAAAGTAAATTTTTGTCAGTTTTCATAACCCTTAACCTTGCTACCCACTTGGCTGGTTCAAAATACTGCACCTGGCTATCATGTAACCCGGTTGTCACCAGCATATTTGGATAATTTTTCTTTTCCACATTATCATAAGGAGAATATGATTTCATATAAAAGTAAGCATCCTTATCGGCCGGGTTTCCCCACTCATCATACTCATTTGTTGTTAACGGGATAGTTGGATCTGACATAGTAGTGATCACATCCACAAATGGCACCTGTGCTACTACGCCATTCCACAGATCCGGCGCTATATTTACAATAGCACCCATCAGTAATCCACCGGCGCTGCCTCCCATTGCATATAAATGACCTTTAGAAGTATATTTCTCTTTGATCAGAAATTCACCACAATCAATGAAATCTGTGAATGTATTTTTTTTCTTCATCAATTTGCCATCTTCGTACCACTGCCGTCCCATTTCCTGACCGCCACGAATATGAGCAATTGCATAAATAAACCCACGATTCAATATACTTAACCGATTGCTGCTAAAGCTTGCATCCATACTGGCGCCATAGGAACCATAAGCATATAAAAGCAAAGGAGCTGACCCATCCTTCTTTGTACCTTTCTTATATACTATTGAAACAGGAACTTTAGCACCATCTTTTGCGGTTGCATACACTCTTTCTGTCACATAATCAGCCTTATTAAAAGCACCCAACACTTCCTGTTCTTTCATCAGCTTTTTGCTTTTTGTATTCATATCATAATCAAAAACTGAATTAGGTGTAGTCAGGGAAGTATAATTGTACCTCAGGTTTGTTGTATTAAATTCCGGGTTTGCACCAACGTAAGCTGCATAAGCCGGTTCCCCAAAGTCAAGATAATGCTCCTTACCAGAAGCAATTTCCCTGATACGCATTTGCAGCAGTCCTTCTTTTCTTTCGGTGATCACCCAATGACCTTTGAATACATCGATATCTTCCAGCAAAACATCTGTTCTGTGTGCAATTACTTCCTTCCAGTTCTCCCGGGTTGTTTTATCAACCGGAGTTTCCATTAACCGGAAATTTTTTGCCTCCAGGTTTGTGCGGATGAGGAATTTATCTCCCCAATGGTCAATACCATACAATACATCTTTAATCCGTGGCTGAAATATGCTGAAAGAGGCATCGGGATCACTGGCTTTTAATATCCGGTATTCACTGGATAATGTAGCGCTGGAATATATCACTATATAATCCCTTGACTTTGTTTTGTAAACACCAATATAATTTGAAGGATCTTTTTCTTCATACACAGTTACATCAGCCGCAGCATCAGTACCCAGTTTGTGTTTCCTGATCTTTTCTGAAAGTAAAGTGACCTGGTTATTGGAAGTGTAAAAAAGAGTTTTGTTATCAGCAGCCCAAACTGCATTGCCCCCTGTACCTTTTATTTCATCTTTTAACAACTCTCCTGTTTCCAGGTTCTTAACATAAATTGTATACTGGCGTCGTGATAATTTATCAATCCCAAAAGCCATCAACTTATTATCAGGACTTACACTGAAGCCGGTTGCAGAAAAATATCCTGAGCCTTCTGCCATTTTATCGGCATCCAGTAAAATCTCTTCCGGTGCATCCAGGCTTCCTTTTTTGCGGCAATACTTGTAATACTGCTTCCCTTCTTCTGTACGGGAATAATAATAATAACCGTTATTCAGCACAGGTACCGACTCATCTTTTTCCTTAATGCGACCTTTCATTTCCGCAAACAATTCTTCCTGGAATTTTTTGGTACCAGACATCATGGTATCCAGGTACGCATTCTCAGCTTTCAGGTAATCCACTACTTTAGTACTGTCAGGGCCTTTCTTAAAGTAATCGTTCATCCAGTAATACTCATCGATACGGGTATCACCATGCGCCGTCAATTCTTTATTTTTCTTTTCGGCCACAGGAGCAGTTACTCCTTCAGGCCATTTAACCGGTTCTTTTTTCACAGTATCATTATTTTTACAGGATACAGCCATCGTTACTACAGATGCTGCCGTTAAAATGGTTTTTATATTCATAAAAATTTATTATAGAGTCTGAATGTACGAATAGCCGCTGAGAACAAAAAAGCCCTTTGTGATAAAGGGCTAATAATTAGTTTAAAAAAACTCACTTATCACTGGCCAATCCCGCCATCATATACTCCCTGTTGAGGCGGGCAATATTTTCTATAGAAATGCCTTTGGGGCAAACGGCCTCACAGGCCCCGGTGTTGGTACAGGCGCCAAATCCTTCCTTATCCATTTGTGCCACCATGTTCATAGCCCTCGTTCTCCTTTCAGGATGACCCTGTGGCAATAGTGCAAGATGGGTAACTTTAGCAGACAAGAACAACATGGCTGAAGAATTCTTACAGGCAGCCACACAGGCTCCGCAACCAATACAAGCTGCCGCCGCAAAAGCTGCATCCGCCATATCTTTTTCAACAGGAATAGCATTGGCATCTACAGGGCTTCCTGTGTTGACAGAAATATATCCACCCGCCTGGATAATACGGTCGAAAGATGAACGGTCAACCATAAGGTCTTTGATAACCGGAAATGCATTAGCCCTCCATGGTTCTATCACAATGGTATCGCCATCTTTATAGGCTCTCATATGCAACTGACAAACCGTATTGTTTTGCCAGGGGCCATGAGGCCGGCCATTGATATACATAGAACACATACCACAAATACCTTCGCGGCAATCATGATCAAAGGCGATAGGGTCTTTACCCTCACGGATAAGCTCTTCATTCAATACGTCAATCATCTCTAAAAATGACATCTCAGAAGAAATGTTCTTCACGGGGTACGTTTCAAAACTGCCCCTCTCCGCACTATTTTTCTGTCTCCAGACCTTTAAAGTAAGATTCATTGAATATTGTTCCATAATTTATCAATTATTTATAAGAACGCTGAGTCGGCTTTGCCACTTCAAATGTCAATTGCTCCTGATGCAATTCCCAATTACTGTCCCCTTTGTATTCCCAGGCGGCCACATATGAGTAATTGGCATCATCCCTTTTCGCTTCACCTTCTTCTGTCTGGCTTTCTTCACGGAAATGACCACCACAGCTTTCATTCCTGTTCAATGCATCTTTGCACATCAATTCTCCCAGTTCGATAAAATCTGCCACACGGCCGGCTTTATCCAATTCAGGGTTCATTTCTTTGATAGTTCCCGGAATTTTTACATCACTCCAGAATTCTTTTTTCAATTGCTGAATTTCAACAATAGCCCCTTTAAGACCTTGCTCGTTACGGGCCATACCACATTTTTCCCACATGATCTTACCCAAACGCTTATGAAAACTCTCTACTGTCTGATTCCCTTTTATATTCATTAGTGTACTGATACGATCAGACACTTCTTTTTCAGTTTCTGCAAATGCCGGATGATCAGTTGGAATAGGTTTTGTCGCTATTTCATCAGCCAGGTAATTCCCGATAGTATAAGGAATAACAAAATAGCCATCTGCCAGTCCCTGCATCAGGGCAGATGCACCTAAACGATTCGCACCATGATCGCTGAAGTTTGCTTCACCCAGGCAATACAATCCCTTTACATTCGTCATCAGTTCATAATCCACCCAAAGGCCACCCATAGTATAGTGTACAGCCGGGTAAATCCTCATTGGTACTTCGTATGGATTTTCACCGGTGATTTTTTCATACATATCAAACAGGTTCCCATATTCTTCCTTCACAACTTCCTTCCCTAACCGGATCAATGTTTCCATATCAGGATTTTCAATCCCGTGCTTGTTTGCTTCTGCTTTCCCGTATTTATTAATAAGATTGTATTTGAAATCGAGATAAACAGCCTGACCGGTAGTTCCGACACCATATCCCGCATCACATCTTTCTTTAGCTGCTCTTGATGCCACATCCCTTGGTACCAGGTTGCCAAATGCCGGGTATCTTCTTTCCAGGTAATAATCTCTTTCTTCTTCCGGAATATCGTTTGCTTTACGCTTATCGCCTTTTTGTTTCGGTACCCAGATACGTCCATCATTTCTCAATGATTCAGACATTAACGTAAGCTTACTTTGATGGTCACCACTCACCGGGATGCAGGTGGGGTGAATTTGAGTGAAGCAGGGATTACCAAAGAAAGCTCCTTTCTTATGTGCCTTCCATGCAGCAGTAACATTACTTCCCATGGCATTGGTAGAAAGATAGAAGACATTTCCATATCCTCCTGTGCAAAGCAATACTGCATGACCAAAATGTTTTTCCAGTTCGCCTGTTACCAGGTTACGGCAAATGATACCTCTCGCCTTACCTTCTATGATCACTACATCCAGCATTTCATGACGGGAATACATCTTTACATTTCCTAATGCCACCTGCCTTTCCAGGGCCTGGTAAGCACCGATCAATAATTGCTGACCAGTTTGACCTGCTGCATAAAATGTTCTTTTTACCTGTGTTCCACCGAAAGAACGGTTATTTAATAGCCCACCATAATCTCTTGCAAAGGGAACCCCCTGTGCCACACATTGGTCAATTATATTCACACTAACCTCAGCTAAGCGATGTACATTTGCTTCTCTTGCACGGTAATCACCTCCTTTTACGGTATCGTAAAACAAACGGAAGATAGAATCCCCATCATTCTGGTAGTTCTTGGCAGCATTGATACCCCCCTGTGCAGCAATAGAGTGAGCTCTTCTTGGAGAATCCTGGAA
>Ga0209573_1004744_pt1 | contig 13055 bp, 11 predicted proteins | sample TNRBio252014_DNA_FD_185870 | JGI IMG/M metagenome (GOLD analysis project Ga0209573, IMG submission 185870) | Wastewater treatment Type I Accumulibacter community from EBPR Bioreactor in Madison, WI, USA - TNR Reactor_6/25/2014_ DNA (SPAdes)... | ecosystem: Engineered > Bioreactor > EBPR >...
GAGTTCGTCCACGGAATGCGGCAGGAGGCCGAACGGTTGCGGGCCGAATAGGCCAGCAGCACCGGAGCTTCGAAGCCCGGGACCAGACGCTTGTAGGAGTTGGTCGAGGGGTTGGTGAAGGCGTTCACGGCCTTGGCGTGCTTGATGACGCCGCCGATGAAGTACAGGCAGGTCTCCGAGAGGCCGGCGTACTTGTCGCCCGCGAACACCGGCTTGCCGCCCTTCCAGATCGAGAAGTGGCAGTGCATGCCCGAGCCGTTGTCGCCGTAGACGGGCTTGGGCATGAAGGTCGCGGTCTTGCCGTAGGACTGGGCGACGTTGCGGATGCAGTACTTGTAGATCTGCATCTGGTCGGCGGTGACCTTCAGCGTGTTGAACTTGCTGCCAAGCTCATGCTGGGCCGAGGCGACCTCATGGTGATGCTTCTCGACGGTCAGGCCCATCGAGGCCATGGCCGCCAGCATCTCGCCGCGCATGTCCTGAGCCGAATCCACCGGCGGGACCGGGAAATAGCCGGCCTTGAGCTGGATGCGGTGGCCCTGGTTGCCGCCCTCGTAGTCGGTCATGCCGTTGATCGGCAGTTCGCTGTGGTCGACCGAGAAGCCGACGTTGTAGGTGTCGGCGGCGAACTTCACGTCGTCGAAGATGAAGAACTCGGCTTCCGGACCGACATAGATGGTGTCGCCCACGCCGGTCGACTTGACGAAGTCCTCGCAGCGATGCGCGATGCCGCGCGGATCGCGGGGATAGGGCTGCTCGGTGGTCGGTTCGAGAATTTCGCAGTTGATGATGATGGTCGGCGCCGCGAAGAACGGATCCATGACGGTCGAGGTCAGATCCGGCTTGAGCAGCATGTCCGACTCGTTGATCGCCTTCCAGCCGGCGATCGAGGAGCCGTCGAACATCACGCCCTCGTCGAGCAGGTCCTCATCGACCGCTGCGACGTCATAGGTCAGGTGGTGCCAGAGGCCACGCGGATCGGTGAAGCGGAAGTCAACGTACTTGATGTCGTTGTCCTTGATGAATTTCAGCACATCCTTGCTGGTCTTCATGACCCTGTAGTCCTTCTGGTTCGACATAAGAGATGCGGGCCCGAGCGGGTCCCGCGCTAGACATCTGCCTGTTGGGCGGGGCGATCCTTGGTCAGACCGCGTCCGCGCCGGTTTCGCCGGTGCGGATGCGGATCACCTCCTCGACAGCGGATACAAAAATCTTGCCATCGCCGATGCGGCCCGTCATTGCGGCGTTCTTGATCGCTTCCACCGCCTTGTCGACCATGTGGTCGGCGATGACGATCTCAAGTTTCACCTTGGGCAGAAAGTCGACGACGTATTCGGCGCCGCGATACAGTTCCGTGTGGCCCTTCTGGCGGCCGAAGCCCTTGGCCTCGATCACCGTGATGCCCTGGACGCCCACTTCCTGAAGCGCTTCCTTCACTTCGTCCAGCTTGAACGGTTTAATGATTGCTTCGATCTTTTTCATTCGATGCGGACCTCAAGCCATGAGCCAGTAGCACTGCGCACTGCATTTCCAGCGCGTGGTCAACCACGCGCCGCGGTTCGGGTCAAGCACGGCCTGTGCCAATCGGCTGAAGGGGCGCATTTGGCCTGTGCATGCGCCTGTTTCGCGCTGTTCAGCCCTGCCGGCGGGGGGTACCATGTCCAAGACTGATTAAATGTTGTGCAAGGTGGCGCAATAGCATGCAAACTGTGCAATCTGCCGTCGATTTAATCACCGTCGCCCAAATGCGCGCCGCAGAGCAGGCGGCGATGGCGGCGGGAACGCCGGGCCTGACGCTGATGGAACGGGCAGGGCGGGGCGTGGCCGAGGCGATCTGTCGCGCGCGACCGGGGCCGGCGCGGGTGGCGGTGCTGTGCGGGCCGGGCAACAACGGCGGTGACGGTTTTGTGGTGGCGCGCATCCTGGCCGGGCGCGGGTATGAGGTTGCGGTGTTTTGCCTTGTCCCGCGCGAGCGGCTGACGGGCGATGCGGCGCGCATGGCCGCGCTCTGGGACGGGGCGATCCAGCCGGCCGAGGCCTATCTTGCCGCCGAGCCCGGCGCGATCATCGTTGGGGCGCTGTTCGGCACCGGCCTGTCGCGCGCCGTCGACGGCGTGGCCGCGGCGATGATCCTCAGGGCCAACGCCGCGCCGGCCTTCCGGGTGGCGGTGGATATCCCAAGCGGCATCGCCGGCGATACCGGCGAGGCGATGGGCGCCGCGTTCCGGGCCGACCTGACGGTAACCTTCCACGCGCTGAAACCGGGGCATCTGCTGTTTCCCGGCCGGCGGCATTCCGGCACGGTCGAGGTGGTCGACATCGGCCTTGGTCCCGGCGCGACGGCGGCGGCGCGGCTGGCCTGCGACGGGCCGGAGATCACGGTCAACGACGGGCGCGGCCTGCTGGCCGGGCTGGGCACCGATCCGGCCGGCCACAAATATACGCGAGGGCACGCGCTGGTGCTGGCCGGCGGCATCGAGGCGGTGGGGGCGGCGCGGCTGGCGGCGCGGGCCGCCCTGCGGGCCGGGGCCGGGCTGGTGACGCTGGGCGTTCCGGGCTCGGCGCTGATGGCGCATGCGGCGCGCGGGCCGGATGCGCTGATGCTCCGGCGGGCCAACGGGGCCAGCGGCGCGGCGGACCTGCTCAAGGATGCGCGGCGCAACGCGGTGGTGCTGGGCCCGGCCTATGGCGTGGGGGCTCAGACGCGCGACACGGTGGCTCAGGTGCTGGCGGCGCGGCGGGCGACGGTGCTGGATGCCGATGCGCTGACCAGTTTTGCCGGCGAGGCCGGGGCGCTGGCGGCGCTGACCGCCGCGCACGGGCGCTGCGTGCTGACGCCGCACGAGGGCGAATTTGCCCGGCTGTTCCCGCCCGATCCCGCCGGGCCGGCGCTGTCGAAACTCGGCCGGGCGCTGAGCGCGGCGGTGCAGCTGACCGGGGTGGTCGTGCTCAAGGGACCGGACACGGTGATCGCCGCCCCTGATGGCCGTGCCGCGATCAATGACAACGCGCCGCCCTGGCTGGGCACCGCCGGCTCGGGCGATGTACTGGCCGGGCTGATCGGCGGGCTGATGGCGCAGGGGCTGGCGCCGTTCGAGGCGGCGCGGGCCGGGGTGTGGCTGCATGGCGAGGCGGGGCGCATCGCCGGTCGCGGGCTGATCGCAGACGACCTGCCCGAGGCGGTGCGCGCCGTTCTGGCCGGGCTGTGAGGCCTCAGCCCATGCCGGGCACGGGGTGCTGTTTCAAGAGCGCGGTGTCGATCGCATCCGCCCTGAGCCTGGCCGGACGCCCGGCAAGGCGCTGCCAGTAGGCCTCGAAGGCCGGGCGCCTTTCGATCGAGCCGAACTGCAAGCCCCAGTTGATGTGCGAGCCGACATAGACATCGGCGGCGGAAAAATCCGGTCCGAGGATATACTCCCCGACACTCACCGCCAGTTCGAGCGCATCCATCGTCTCGCCATAGCTGCCGTAGCCGATCATGCCGCGCTTGTCGTCCGGCACGGTGATGCCCAGCGCCTTGTGGGCGGCTGCATATTCCAGCGGGCCGGCGGCGAAGAACATCCAGCGATAATACGTGCCGCGCAGAGGGCTGGTGGGCGGCGGGGCAAGGCCGGCGGCCGGGAAGGCATCGGCCAGATAGGCGCAGATCGCCGCCGCTTCGGTGACGATGGTTTCGCCATGGCGCAGCGCCGGCACCTTGCCCATCGGGTTGATGGCGCGATAGGCCGGGCCCTTCATCGCCGGGCCATACTCGACCACCTCGGTGTCATAGGGCTGGCCGATTTCCTCCAGCATCCAGCGGGCGATGCGGCCGCGCGACATCGGGTGTGTGTACAGGGTCAGGCTGGTCATGGCTCCCCTCCATGTTCGCAATTTGTTCCTTTTGCTAGCACCCGCCCCGCCGTCGCGCAAGGGGGCGTGCGCGAATTGCCAGACCGGCAGGGCTGGGTTTAGGATGGCCGAAACCGGAAGCGTTGGGAGGCGCGTCCATGAGAACGCAGGTTGCGATCGTCGGCTCCGGGCCGTCGGGGCTGCTGCTTGGCCAGCTGCTCGGCCGGGCCGGCATCGCCACCGTCATCCTCGACACCAAGTCGCCGGATTACATCCTCGGGCGCATCCGCGCCGGGGTGCTGGAGCAGGGCGCCGTGGCGATGCTGGACGAGGCGGGCGTCGGCGCCCGGATGCACCGCGAGGGCCTGATCCACGAGGGGTTCGATATCTCCTTCGACGGGGCGACCCACCGGATGGACCTGAAGCGCTTCTCGGGCGGGCATACGGTGATGGTCTATGGCCAGACCGAGCTGACGCGTGACCTGATGGAGGCGCGCGTCGTCTCCGGCGCACCCAGCTTTTATGAGGCCGAGGCGGTGGCGATCCATGATTTCGACCGCTCGCGGCCGCGCGTCAGCTTCCGCCACGGCGGGCGCGAGCACGAGGTGCAGGCCGATTTCATCGCCGGATGCGACGGTTTTCACGGCGTCTGCCGCGCCTCGGTGCCGCGTGGCGCGATCACGCCCTACGAGCGGGTCTATCCGTTCGGCTGGCTGGGCCTGCTGGCCGATGTGCCGCCGGTGCATCACGAGCTGATCTATGCCCACCACGAGCGCGGCTTCGCGCTCTGTTCACAACGCTCGCTGACGCGCAGCCGCTATTACCTTCAATGCAGCCTTGACGACACGGTGGATGCCTGGACCGACGCGATGTTCTGGGCCGAACTGAAGCGCCGGCTCGATCCGGCCGTGGCGGCGCGCATGGTCACGGGAGCGTCGATCGAAAAATCGATCGCGCCGCTGCGCAGCTTCGTCGCCGAGCCGATGCGCTTCGGCACGCTGTTCCTGGCCGGCGATGCAGCGCATATCGTGCCGCCCACCGGCGCCAAGGGCCTCAACCTCGCCGCCAGCGACATCCGCTATCTTTTCGACGCCTTCGTCGATTTCTACCGGGGCCAGTCTCAGACGGGGCTGGAGGCCTATTCGCAGCGGGCGCTGGCGCGGATCTGGAAGGCGGAGCGCTTTTCGTGGTGGATGACCAATCTGCTGCACAGCTTTCCGCAGGCCACGGGCTTCGAGCGCAGGATGCAGCGCAGCGAATTCGACTACCTGATCGGCTCGGAGGCGGCACAGCGGGCGCTGGCCGAGAATTATGTCGGCCTGCCGTATTGAGACCCGCGTTTCGGGCCGGGGCTCGCGGTTTTTCGGGATAGGGAGAGACAATCGCAGGCTTTGGGCGGCCTGATCGGGCTTGCGGCCGCGCCGGCGGCATGAGAAGACAGGCCATGGTCAAGACGATTGGACATGCTTCGTCCGAAGCGATTGTGACAGTAGCCGCCACAGCCGGCCGTCAGGCCCGCTTGTCCGCCCGGTAGATCAGCAGCGAGGGGGCGAGGAGGGCAAGGCTCCAGTCCGGCAGCAGGGCATCGAAGGCGCGGGTCTGGGTCAGCGTCATGCCGCTCTGGGCGAGGATGCGGGTCATTTCGGCCCGGCCGATCTCGGTTTTCGAGACATCGAGATAGGAAAAGCGGTCGCGTCCGATCAGGGCCAGGAGCCGGCGGACCAGCTTCTGGGCGGTGCGCACGGCCGAGCCGGCGGGCGGCAGCGAGACGATCATCACCCCCCCCGGTTTCAGGCAGGCGGCTATGCCGGCCAGCACCTCCTGCGGGCGGTCGAGGTATTCGATCAGGCTGGAGCAGACGACGCCATCAAAGCCCTCCGGCTCGACCCATTCGAGCGTGTCGACATTGGCGCAGCGGAAGGTGAGCAGGGCCGGATCAATGGCCGAGAGGTGCTTGCGCGCCTCGTCCAGCATGGAGGGGGAGCCGTCAAGCGCCACCACGCAGGCGCCGCGCGTCGCCAGTTCGACGCTCAGCACGCCTGAGCCACAACCCAGATCGAGCCAGCGCTGGCCCGGCTGGACGGCGGGCGCGAGCAGCGCGCGAAACAGCTCCAGCCGGCGGCGGAAACTGCCCTGCGCGTAGCCCGAGGTCCAGTTTGCGGCAATGCCCTCGTGATAGGCCGCCCCAGGGGGAAGTGTCATGCCGTGTCCGGTCGCTGTTGATATCGTGCCTTAAAGTCACAGGACGGGGGCAATTGCAACCGTTGCGGCGGCACGGAGGGCGGGGTTGTTCAAATTGTCTGTATCCCGGCAAGCCGGTGTTCAGAACGCCGGCAAAGACCGGCAGTTGAGACGGTGGGCGCAAGGGTTTCTTCAATCTGCTGGCGCAGCGTCACCGGGTACATTCCCACGCGCAGGCTGTCCATGTCACTGATTTCCCACTCCGGCCTCCTCAGACGGTTCGCCAGGAATCAGCGCGGCAACACCGCGGCGTTCTTCGCGGTTGGGTCGCTGGCCCTGTTCGGGGCAGTGGGGGGCGCGGTCGATTACAGCCGCGGCAACTCGGCGCAGACCCGGGCAACCGCAGCGGCGGATGCGGCGGCGCTGGCCGGTGTGCAGGCGGTGAAGGCCTATCTCAGCGCTCCGTCCAACCTCAGCGCCGACGCCAAGCTGTCCAAGGCCAGGGATGCCGGGCAGGATGCGGCGAAAAAGCACTTTCTGGTCGCCACGGCCGACATCAAGCCGCTGAAGAACCTGACGGTCGATCCCAAGGTGGTGATCGCCTCGCAGGGCGTGACCTCAACCGTCAGCTTCAGCGGCGAGGTGCCGATGTCGATCGGCGCGATGCTGGGCAAGTCGACCTTCCAGATCAAGAACACGGTGATCGCCAACGGCGGCGGCGGGCAATATCTCGACGTGCATGTGGTGATGGATCATTCCGCCTCGATGGGGGTGGGCGCGACGCTGACCGACATCAACGCCATGCTGGCCGATCCCGGCATGTTTCCGCTCGGCGGCTATGGCTGCGCCTTCGCCTGTCATGTCGGGCAGGAGGGCGGATACATCTACAACTCCGACGACTATGCCAAGACCAAGGGCTACACCCTGCGCATCGACGTGCTGAAATCGGCGGTGCAGTCGATGCTGGCGCTGGCCGACGGCACCAAAATCAATGCCTCGCAATACCAGTTCAGCCTCTATGCCTTCGCCAACCGCCTGACGGTGATGAAAACCGCGACCACCGACTATGCCGGCCTGAACAGCGCGCTCTCCGGCCTGCGCCTGACCCAGACCGACGGCGGCACCAACTTCGGCTATGTGCTGGGCACCGAGGTGGCCGGCAAGATTCCGGCGGTGAGCGGCACCGGCAGTTCGGCCACGGACCGCAAGACGGTGGTGGTGCTGGTGACGGACGGGGTGGAAAACTCGCTCGACCGGTATCACGCCGACGGCAGCTATACCGTCACCGACCCGTCCAAGGTGGTCGACTGGACCAGCGACAAGTTCTGGGGCCACTATCTCGATGCCAACTTCACCGTCTTCCCGAGCTGGACCTACACCGCCTTCAACGGCTCGACCGCAACCGCGGCGCCCTATAACGACGGCGATTTCAAGGTGCAGGCGCTGAACCCGGCGATCTGCGACAAGCTCAAGAGCAAGGGTGCCACCGTGGCGGTGCTCTATGTCATCCCCTCGGCTCCGGGCTCGGGCTATACCGGCATGTACTCGGAAATCTTCAACTACATCACCACCGAGATTCAGGCGGGGGCCAATTCCACACTGGCGCGGTGCGCCTCCGATCCGACGCTGTTCGCCAAGGCCAATTCGCCGGCCGAGATCACCACGGCGCTCAAGACCCTGTTCGAAACCTTTGCCGGCGGCAAGGCGCGGCTGACCAAGTAATTCGCGGAAAAACCCCTCCCCAGTCTAGGCCAGACGCCGCATCTTGCGCTTGCGCCCGATCAGTGCACCCATCAGCCGCGGTGCTAGGATGTTCTGAAAGCCGGATGATCCGGCGTGAGGAGGATCAGATGATCGGCAGATACGTTGTTGCTGCGATGATCGGTGGAGCCATCGTGACGGGCGCGGCGATGATGCCGCAGCCGGCCATGGCGCAAGGCGGCGCCTGTTATGACCTGTGGTATCAGCGCAACGAGATTTATGCCCGCAACGGCTATTGCTTCCGCACCGAGCGGGCGCGGCGGGTGTTCGGGCCGGGCTGCTTCCCGCCCTATGGCCGCCTGTCGGGATATGAGGCCCAGCGGGTGCGCGAGATCCAGTATGAGGAAGACCGGATGGGCTGTCCGCGCTGACGGTCGGGTGTTTGCGGGCCGCTCCGGGAGGGGCGGCCTTCCCGTCCGGGGCGGGTCCCGGACCGGCGCTGTCCGGCACTCAGGTGCGGTCGACGCGTCGCCTTGTTCGGCGAAATGTGGTGAACTGAAGCCTTGCCGCGCCGTTCGGTTGTCGAGGCTGCGAGGAAGGCGTTTCGCTCGCCTGTCGCGGCCTGTTCGACGCCGAGAAACTTCGGTTTTTCGGCATTTCGCCCGGCTTGTCAGGCCGGCGTCCTCATGAAACAGTCTGCCGCGTCAGGCCTTGCGGCGGAGGGGATGAGCGGTGAAGCAGACGGTCGTGAACGCCGGCGTGGCCGTCGCCGATGAGGTCTATTTTCTGCCCGGCGCGCTGGTTCCGGGCGAGAAGCATCGTGCTGCCAATGTGTTGCGGGTGATTGGCGGTAACGGGGCGAATGCCGCGCTGGCCATCGCCCGGCTGGGAGGCGATGCCCGGCTGCTGACGCGCACCGGGGCGGATGCTGCGGGGGAGGCGTTGCGCGCTGGCCTTGCCGCCGAATCGGTCGATTTTTCGCTGTCGCCGCCGATTTCGGGCCGAACAACCTCGACTTCGACGATTATCGTCGAACCCGACGGTGCACGCACCATTGTCAACCACTTCGACCGTGATTTTCCCGACCGACCGGAGTGGCTGCCCACCGCCCTGCCAGCCGGGACCGGGGCGGTGCTGGGCGATGTGCGCTGGGAAACCGGGACGCGTCAACTCTTTGAACTTGCTCATCAAAAGAAGATGATCGCGGTTTTCGACGGGGATCGCGAACCGATTGACAGTATGCTGATTACCCTGTCGACGCACCGGGTGTTCTCGGCCCAGGCGCTCCGGGAAATGACCCGTACCAGCGATCTTGCGGCGGCGCTGGAGTGCTTCGCCAAGGGACGCGACGGCTACTTCGGCGTGACCGACGGTGGCCATGGCGTGTACTCCTATGAAAACGGAAACGTCGTTCATTATCAAGCATTTGCGGTTGATGTCGTCGACACCCTCGGGGCCGGGGATGTGTGGCATGGCGCCTTTGCCCTGGCGCTGGCCGAGCGCCAGCCGCTGCCGGAGGCCATCCGGTTTGCCTCTGCCGCCGCAGCGTTGAAATGTGCGCGGCGCGGAGGGGGCATGGGTGCGCCGTCGCGGGCCGAGGTTGAGCGGATGCTTGGCCGACCTGTGACGGGGTCTTGATGTGAGTATATTGATTTCATTGAGTAAATTCCTGCGCGCCACGGGCCCCGGCGTGGCACTGGCGGCGCTGGTCGGGTTGGCCGCAAGCCTGCTGGAGAGCTGGCTGCGGCCGCGCGGGGTGGCCCTGCCGGCCATCGTGCTGGCGCTCGGTCTCGGAGTGCTGCTGCACACCCCCGCCACACAGCCGATCTATCAGAAAGGATTGACGTTTTCAGTCAAGAGGCTGTTGCGCGTGGCGATTGCGCTGATGGGTCTGCGCATTGCGCTGTCCGACATCGCCGCGCTGGGCGCCGGCGTCGTGATGCTGACGCTGGCGGTGATGGCGACAACGGTGGTGTCCGGGTTCCTGATCGCCCGGCTGGTCGGGCTGACCGCCGGTTACGGCGCCTTGGCGGGGGCGGCCTGCGGCGTCTGCGGCGCTTCCGCCGCACTGGCGACCTCGACCGTCACCCCTGAGAGCCGCGACAAGTCGGCGGACCTCGTGTTCGTCGTCGTCGCTGCCAACGCGGTCGCGACCCTGCAAATGCTGGTCTATCCAACGCTTTGTCTGCAAATGGGATTTTCCGATCAGGCGAGCGGTGTGCTGCTTGGCCTGGCGATCCATGACATGGCGCAGGTGGCGGGCGCCGGCTATGCGGTGTCGCTGGCGGTGGGCAATGTCGCGGTCATCGTCAAACTGCTGCGCGTGTTCCTGTTGCTGCCGGTGGTCGTCGGGATCGGCCAGTGGTTTGCGCGGGATGGCGGGCAGGGCGCCGGGCGGGCCGAGGTGCAGATGCCGTGGTTCGCCGTGGTTTTCGTGCTGCTGGCCGGGGTCAATTCGCTGGCGCCACACACAGCGCTGGAGGACCTGTATCGACCGGTGCGCGGAGCCCTGCTCAGCCTGTCGCAATGGGGCTTGCTGCTGGCCATTGCCGCGCTTGGGCTGAACACCTCGATCAAGGGGCTGCTGGCGTCGGGCTGGCGGCGGGGCGCGGTGTTCCTCGGCGCAACGGCGGTCAATCTGGCGGTTGCGCTGGTCGGAATCCTGTTGCTGATGCGCTGAAACGCCGGACTTACCCGTTCCTTGCCGTTATTGCAGGCGGATCAGGACGAGGCCTGAGACGATCAGCAGCGCGGCGACGATGCGGTTGAGGCGCAGCGGTTCCTTCAGCACCACGACGGCGATGACGGCGCCGAACAGCACGGAGGTTTCACGCACGGCGGCCACCAGCGCGATCGGCGCCTGCGCCATGGCCCAGATCGCGATGGTGTAGGAGCCGAACGACATCAGCCCGCCGGCAAGGCCGAGCGGCAGATGCGGCCCGAGGGCGGAAAAGGGCTTCCAACCCCGGATGGCCACAGCCAGCGCCACAGGAACGATGCCGTTGAGGACAAAGAGCAGGGCGGAATACGCGATGGCATCACCCGAGGCGCGGGCGCCGGTGCCATCCGAGAGCGTGTAGGCCGAGATGATCACGGCGGTCAGGCCGGCATAGAATAAGCCCATCGGATCAATGGGCTGACCGCCTTTCGGGCGCATGGTCATGATGATGATGCCAAAGCCGAGCAGGGCGATGCCGAGCGTGCCGCCAAGGCTGATGGGCTCGCTGAGCAGCATGAGCGACAGGCAGGCGGTGAGCATCGGCGCCGAGCCGCGTGCGATCGGATAGACCACGCTCATGTCGGCGCGGCGATAGGCCTCGGTCAGGGTGAGAAAATAGATGCAATGCACGGTGATCGACACGGCGGCCCAGGGCCAGCTTTCGCGCGCCGGAAGGCCGGTCCAGACCAGCAGCGGCAGTGCGAACAGCCCGCAGGTGACGTTGATCAGCGTCATCGCCACGAACGGATCGAGGCGAATCTTGAGCATGGCGTTCCAGCCGGCATGCAACGACGCGCCGAGCAGAACCGCGAGGAAAACTGTGAGGGAAATGGCCGAATCCTGCCAATGCGAACAATGAGCCAACTAGGGTAGCCGGCAAAATGGCGCATGCAAGGGGCAGTTCAGGCGTAGGCGGCGGCCTTTTTTGCGAACACCGCGGCCAGCCGGCCGGTCTGACCGGCGTTGGCGTCATTGGCGGTTCCGGCCCGGGCGCGGGCGGCGATGCCTTCGAAGATCAGTGACCAGCGGAACAGCGCAAACGCACGGTGAAACGGCGCCAGCCGCAGGCCATGGCTGGCATGGGCATAATAGGCAGCCTCAAACACATCCCGGGGCGGAATGCCGAGGGCGTCGAGATCGAGCCCTTCGATGCCGCCATACTCATCGGGCGCCGACTCCCAGGCCATGCAGCAATGGGCAAGATCAGCCAGCGGGTGGCCGAGGGTCGAGAGTTCCCAGTCGAGAATGGCAATGACCTGCGGATCTTCCGCATGCAGCATCAGGTTCCCCAGCCGATAGTCGCCATGGACAATGCCGTGCGCATCATCGGCAGGGATGTTGGCCGGCAGCCAGCCGATCAGATGCTCGATATGCGCGTCCTCACGCGTGCGCTGGGTCTGCCACTGCTGGCTCCAGCGCCTGATCTGGCGCTCGAAATAGCCGCCACGGCGGCCGAAATCGCTCAACCCCACCGCATCGGGCACAACCGAATGCAGTTTTGCCAGCGTTTCGGCCATCGAGCGATAGGCTGCGCCCCGCTCCGGCGGCGTCAGGCCCGGCAGGGTACAGTCATGGAAAACCCGACCGTCCAGCCGTTGCATCACATAAAACGGCGTGCCGATCACCGCGCGATCGGCCTCGTAGAACAGGGTCGGCGGCACCGGTACGCCGGTTGTCGTCAGTGCACTGATGACCTTGAATTCGCGGTCGATGGCGTGGGCCGATGGCAGGAGATCGCCGTCGGGCTGTTTGCGCAGGACCAGCCGATGGCTGGGCGATGTGACAAAGAAGGTCGGGTTCGACTGGCCTCCGGAAATCCGTTCGAGCGTGATCGGGCCGGAAAATCCGGGGACAGCTGTTGCTAGACAGGAGGCAAGCCGGTCGGAATCGAGGCCGACTGCGCTCATCGCCGCGCCGCCTCGCCGGCCACCGGCCAGCGCCAGAAGTCGCGCCCCTCGGTGGTCAGGAACCGGTTCAGCACCATGCGGTGCACCTCGTCGGCGCCGTCCACCAGCCGGGCCTGACGGGCATAGCGATAGATCCATTCGAGCACGGTATCCTTGGAATAGCCGCGCGCGCCGTTGATCTGGATGGCGACATCGGCGGCCTTGTGCAGGGTGTTGGCGGCCTGCACCTTGGCCATCGAGACTTCCTTGCGGGCAAAACCGCCGCGATCCAGTTCCCACGCCGCTTTCATCACCAGAAGACGGCCGATTTCGATGTTCATCGCCAGTTCGCCGAGCATCAACTGCACGCTCTCGCGATCGGCGAGGCGCACGCCGAAGCCTTCGCGGCGGGCGGCGTATTCCTGCGCGATCTCGACGCAGCGCCGGGCAAGGCCGAGCCAGCGCATGCAATGGGTGAGACGGGCCGGGCCGAGCCTGATCTGGGTGATCTTCATGCCGTCGCCGGCACTCATCAGCAGGTTTTCGGCCGGGATGTGCAGGCCGTCGAACGACAGTTCGCAATGGCCGCCGTGCTCTTCCGGCCCCATGATCGGGATGCGCCGCTCGATCCGCCAGCCGGGCTGGTCGCGGTGATACAGAAAGGCGCTGAGTTCGCGTTTCGGCGTATCGCTGGTGCGGGCGATGATCAGGAAATGCGCCGCATCCTCCGCGCCGGT
>Ga0209573_1004745_pt1 | contig 13054 bp, 9 predicted proteins | sample TNRBio252014_DNA_FD_185870 | JGI IMG/M metagenome (GOLD analysis project Ga0209573, IMG submission 185870) | Wastewater treatment Type I Accumulibacter community from EBPR Bioreactor in Madison, WI, USA - TNR Reactor_6/25/2014_ DNA (SPAdes)... | ecosystem: Engineered > Bioreactor > EBPR >...
CGCCAGGAGATTGCCGCCTTCAGCTTCGAGGAAGCGGCATGAATGCGCAGGCGGAAGCCCGCTGGCGCCGCTCTGACTGGCTGATCCTGGCCTTGCTGACGGCGCTGGGCGTCGTCGTGCGGCTGGCCAGCACCAGCCATCCGCGCGTGGTCTGGGGCGACGAGCCGTACTACCTGTGGATCGGCCAGAGTCTGTGGGCGGGCGCGGGGCTGAACGCCATGGGCTACTCGGCCGCCCACTTCCCGCCACTCTTCCCCGCGCTGGCCGGCGGCCTGGCCCGCTTGACCGGCAGCCTGCTCAGCGCCAGCAACCTGATCTTTGTGCTCAGCGGCGCACTGTTAGCGATTCCGCTCTATGCCCTGGCGCGGGCCATCTATGGCCAAACGGCGGCCTGGATGGTGGGGCTGACCGTCGCGCTCTACCCGGCGCTGACCACCGGGGTGCTGGCCTGGGGCACGATGACGGAGCCGCTCTACCTGTTGTGGGTGGGCATCGCCATCTACGCGCTGTTCCAGGCGCTGGACCAACAGCCGCTGCGCTGGCGTGATTTTGCGCTGTTGGGTGTGGCGCTGGGGCTGGCCTACCTGACGCGCACCGAGGCGTTGGTTTTCATGGCGGCGGCCTTTGGCCTGCTGCTGGTGGTCCGACTGCTGCGCCGCGACCGGCTGGCGCCGCTGCTGGGCCGGCTGCTGCTGGCCGGACTGGCCTTTCTGTTGGTGGCCTCGCCCTACTTGCTGTATATGCGCAGCAGCACCGGCCGCTGGAGCCTGACCGGCGCGGCCGGCATGGCTTTCGAGACCATGACCGGCCTGGCGGAAAACGATCCGGCCGAGTTCGACCGCGCGACTTGGGGGCTGGACCCAGCCAGCGGCGAGGTCTTTCTGTTTGCCCCCAGCAGCGAGGGCGAGTCGCTGGCTGCAACCGTACTGGCCGATCCCCTGGCCACCCTGCGCCGGCTGCGCAGCGGCCTGTCCGCCGCCGCCATTACCTTCTTCAGCATCAAGCTGCTGCCCCTGGCGTTGGCGCTGACGGCGGCGCTGGGTCTATTTGGCCAACCCTGGCGGCCGCCGCGGCTGCGCGGCGAGCTGGCGCTGCTGGCCTCGCTGGCTGCGCCGCTGGCCTACCTGCCCTTCTTTGTCCAGGAGCGCTATCTGGCCGGGCTGCTGCTGCCGGCCATGGTTTGGATCGGCGCGGGCATGTGGATGCTGGGGCTGTGGCTGGCCGGCACCGCCGAGAACCTGCTGGGCCGTCCCCTGTCTGCCGCCATGCAACGGGCCGCGCTGGCTGCGCCGGCCCTGCTGCTGGCCGTGCTGCTCGTGGCGCTGGGGCCGCGCGTGTGGGTCACCATGCAGCGTACCCACTCCTTCCAGCCGGGCCATCTGGCCGCAGCCGCGGCGCTGCGCGAGCAAGGCGCGCCAGCCGACGCCGTGGTCATGAGCCGCTACCCGGCCATCGCCTTCCACGCCGGCACGCGTTGGGCCGCCACGCCGGCCGAGGAGTGGCCGGCGGTGCTGCGCTACGCCCGCCAGTACGGCGCCCGTTATCTGGCCATCGACGGCTGGGAGGCGCAGCTCCGGCCGCAACTGGCCTTTTTGATGGATCCCAGCCAGGCCCCGCCAGAGCTGCGCCACGTGGCAACGCTGACGAGCGGCAACGACCCGGTGGTGATCTACGAGTTCGTCCAGTGACCGCGCCCCTGACTTAGCACCTCGGCTACTCATCCATCCTGCGGCAAGCGGGGGGATTCAGCCTGACATCCTAGCACCTCTATGGCCGAACGTTCCACGACTTCGTCCCGCCAAACAACAGTGCGCGTCGATTGGCCGCTGCTGGCCGTTTTTTTTGCCGGACTGGCGGCGCGCATCGCCTTTGCCAGCCTGCCCCGCATGGCGCGCTGGGACGAGGCCGCCTACTTGACAATTGCCCGCAACCTGCTAACCGGGCGAGGCTACAGCGAGCTGATGGGCGCACTGGACGTGCATCAGCCGCCCATGGTCAGCCTGCTGGCGGCGGCCGGGCTGGCGCTGCGCCTGCCGCTGGACTGGGCTGCGGCCGCGCCGTCATACGTGCTGCTGGGCAGCCTGGTGGTCCTGCCGCTGTACGCTCTCGGCCAGGCGATCTACGGCCGGCGCGCTGGCCTGTTGGCAGCCCTGCTGGGCGCGCTCTACTCTGCGTTGGCCGTCAAACCGCTCTATTGGGGCAGCATGACCGAGCCGCCCTATGTGTTGGCCATCCTGACGGGCCTGTATGTCACCTACCGCTGCGGCCAGGCGCTGAGCAGCGGGGCCAAGCCCTGGGGCTGGGCCGCGCTGATGGGACTGGCCTTTGGGCTGGGCTACCTGACCCGGCCAGAGGCGCTGCTCTTCCTGGCGGTGATGCTGGCTTACCTGGGGATCATGTGGCTGATCGACGGGCCGCCGCGCCGGGCGCGGCTGGGCCGGCTGGCCGCGTCAGGTGTCATTGCCGTGGCCACGCTGGCGCTGGTGGCGCTGCCCTACGTGCGCTACCTGCACCAGACCACCGGGCGCTGGATGCTCAGCGGCAAGGCCGGCACCAGCATGGACATCTCGTGGGCCTTTGTCAACGACAGCCAGACCATGCACGACCAGGCTGCGGCCTCACTGGACAGCACCGGGCAAGAGATCATGTGGCTCTCGCCCGAGGCCTTCGACGTCAGCATCACCGGCTGGATTGCGGAAAACCCGCAGCGCTTCGTAGCCCTGGTGCGCCAGAACCTGCGCGATAGCTGGGATGCGCTGTTCAGGCCAGGCCTGTTCCAGCCCTGGCTCTGGGCGTTGATTGCGTTGGGCCTGTTCGGCCAGAGCTGGACGCGCGAGCGACTGCGCGGCCAATTGCTGCTGCTGTTGGCGCTGACGCCCCTGGCCAGCCTGTGGATCGTCTTCATCGAGATGCGCTTCATGGTGGTTTACCTGGCCATCAGCCTGGTTTGGGCCGGCGCAGGGTTGGCGCATCTGACCCGCTGGGCTGGCGGCACAGTGCAGGCAGCGCTGGGCGGCGAGCAAACGGCGCGACGGCGCAGCCTGATCTGGCTGGCCAGCGCGCTGCCTGTGGCGCTGGTAGTGGCAGTGATGATCTGGGACGGCATGCACGTGCCTCGCAACCAGATCCCGCGCCTGCCATTTCACCGCGTGGAGGCCGCCCGCTGGCTGGCCGCGCAGACGCCGCCCGGCACGCCCATCATGACGCGCAACGCCGAGACCGCGCTCTACGCCGACCGGCCGATGGTGGCCTTCCCCAACGCGCCGTGGGAGCGGGTGCTGAGCTACGCCGCGGCGCGCGGCGCCGGCTATCTGGTGGTGGACGACTGGGAGATCCGCGAGGTGCGGCCGCAACTACAGGGCTTGCTGGAAGAAGACGGTCAGAGCAGCGGAGGAGCGGGCTTATCTGAGGTCTTTCGCTACCGCCAGCGCGGGCATGAGATCATGATCTTCCGCTTCGATGGAACGCCATCCGGTTTGCCCGATTGACGCTGACCAGGTATACTCGTGCCTTCAGGTTCCTGCAGTCCGCAGCCCTGATGCGCATGGGCGAAGGAACGGCTACGCCGAAAGCTTGCAGAATTGTAAGGAACGTGCCGCCTGGCCAGGCGGCATTTTCATGTTCCTCTCATTTTTGTCAGGTACAATGGCGGAGTCGCTACGTCGTGACGCCCACACCGTGCGGGCCTGCGTGGCCCAGAAACGTCCGATTGTAAGGAGACTGTATTCAATGAACCGACGAACCATGACCAAACCCGCGCGCTGGCTGCTGCCTCTGCTGCTGGTTATAGCGCTGGCCGCGCCGGCCAGCACGCTGCTGCCCGACGCACTGAGCAGCGTGTCCGAGGCCGCGCCGGTCCTGCAGACCGGCAGCCTGACCTGGACAGAGGCCTACACTGCGCCTGGCGTCTTCTGGTACACCGTCGACTTTCCCACCCCCCTGGTGGGCTACGCCCTAGGCGGGCCGGACTGGAACAGCGCCAGCGGCGGCGCAGGCGCCGTGACCGTGGCCAAGACCATCGACGGCGGCCGCACCTGGACCAACATCCCCGTGCCCGGCACCAACCGCTTCATGCGCGGCCTGGCCTGCATCGACGCCGACCGCTGCTGGATCATCGGCGCCAGCAGCCCGCGTATTCTCTACACGACGAACGGCGGGACGAGCTGGCAGCCCGGCAACATCGTCAACAACGTGTGGAGCGGCTGGCTGTGGTCGGCTGGCTACAGCGGCGTCGGCACGACCATCTTTGCTGGCACCACCGGCTTTGCCAACGAACCGGGGCGCATGGCCAACGTGCTGCGCGCCGCCGACGGCGTCAACTTCAACGCCGTGGTGGCCAACGATCCGCGCGAGTTCGTGATCTACGACTTCGCTTGCCCCTCGCCGGGCGTCTGTTACAGCGCGGCCAAGAACACCTCCTTTTACACCAGCAACGACGGGGCCAATTGGCTGCGCAAGGTTCTGCCCATCGGCCGCTACTACGGCATCGACTGCAGCGACAACAACACCTGCTGGCAGGTTGGCACGACCGATGGCGGCTCCAACGCTGGCTCGGTCTTCATCTTCCGCACCCAGGACGGCGGCAACTTCTGGCAGCAGGTCAATGCAGCCCCGATTGGCAGCGGCCGGCCGCGCCTGTGGAACATCGACATGGTCAACAGCCAGGGCGGGTATGCCGTCGGCTGCACCACAGCCCCCGACCCGATTCTGGAGACGTGCAGCGGCCAGGGCCTGCTGCTGCGCACCACCGACGGCATCAACTGGCAGCAGATCGCCGCGCCCACCACGGCCGACATCATGGACGTGAAGGCGCTCAGCATGGACGAGGTGATCCTGCTGGACTGGAGCGGCAAGATCTGGCGCGGCACGGGCGCGCCCACCCCCACGCCCACCTCGACTAACACACCGACCGCCACGGCCACGCCCACCAGCACGCCCACGCGCACGCCGACCGCAACCCCCACCCACACGCCCACCGCAACTCCCACCAGCACCCCGACGGCCACGCCAACCCCCAGCACGGCCACCCTTATGGGCATGGCCTTCGCCGACGCCAACGGCAACAACTACCCGGATGCGGGCGAGCCGGGCCTGGCCGACGCGGTCGTAGGGCTGCAAATCGGCGCAACCACCGTCATTAGTGCGACCTCAGGCGCGAACGGCCAGTTTACGTTCAGCGGCGTCGCACCCGGCATCTACAGCGTGCGCGGCGTGCGGGCGCCAGCCGGCCACAGCCTGAGCACGGGCGTGGCCACCATCGGCGTGGCAGCCAACACCACCTGGATGCTGTACACGCCGTTCGTGGTCGGCAACCCAACCCCGCCAGTATACTGCGTCTATGTGCCGCAGGTGCAGACCAGCTTCCCGTAGGCCGCTCTCCTCCAGCCAAGGAGGACCTGCGCCTTGAAACGGAAACCGGGGTTCTTCAGAAGAAACCCGGTTTCTTTTTACCCAACTGCAACTATTCAGCCGCCGGGTGGGAGCACGTTGATTGAGTAGGCCGCCGTATCGAAATCAACGTGCTCCCACCCGGCGGTGGTCAAAACGTTGGTTTCGATACGGCGCAGACGCCTACTCAACCAACGTTTTGACCACCGCCTGAACAGTTACACCCAGCTTATGTAACGCTGGCGCCCTCAGCGGCGCCAACCAGAGACGCGGTTCAGATAGACCTGCTGGCGCAGCTCGTCGGCTGCCTCGCGCAGGGTGTCGCGCGCCTGGAAGTAGGCCGCCTCGCTGAACTGCATGTCGTCGTGCTCCAGGATAGCTTGTAGCGCCTCCACCACCACCAGCACCCGCCCCTCGATGGCCTCGACGCTGGTGCCATAGACAGAAGGCGGCACCAGGAAGACCAGAAAGATCAGCGACACCGATATTCCCAGGGCAAACAAGGCGGGAAACTGCGGCATGACACGGATGCCAACCAGCACCATGGCCAGCCAGAAGGTCAGCACCGCTGCCAGCATCATGGCGCGCGTGATGGGCCGGGCCGTCTGAAGATGCATCAGCCGCGGCCCAAGCTTGTCATACGCGCGCACGCGGGCCAGAAACTGGTTGAACTCCTGGCACACGGTGCGGTTGACGCTGTCCTGGTCGTGGTTAGCCAGGCGCATGGCATAGTCGCGGCATTCCTTGGCCAGTGTGTAGAACTCTTTGCGGGTCAGCTCTTGGGGGGTGTCCATGGGGGTAGACAAGTAGATATGGTAGACAAGTAGACAAGGAAAAAGGGAAGAAGGGGGAAACAAGGATAGATCGTTAGCTGTCAAGGCCATTTTACCCGGATGTGAGGTAGCCGTCAAAGGGATGGCGCGTGGCTAGTAGCGTCCGCCACGTGCCGCCTCCAACTTGCCACCTGCCACGTTTCACGTTTCACCTTCCCTTGACATTGCCCCCAGGTGCATGTACTATAGCGGCCATGTCCTTCCTCGATCAGGCGTCGCTTGCGGCGCAGGTACGAACTTCCATCTTGGGCCGCCCGCTGCATTATCTGGACAGCGTGGAATCGACGCAGGACGCGGCGCGCGCGGCCGCGCTGGCCGGCGCGGCCGAGGGGCTGGCAGTGGTGGCGGGCCAGCAAACGGCCGGCAAGGGCCGCTCCGGCCGCAGTTGGTGGTCGCCCCCGGCCGGCGGACTCTACCTGTCGCTGTTGCTGCGCCCTGAGCTCCCCAGCGAACACACGTCATGGGTCACCATGGCGCTGGCCCTGGGCGCAGCCGAGGCCATCGAGCAGGTCTGCGGCCTGGCTGTCGACATCAAATGGCCCAACGACCTGCAATGGCAGGGGCGCAAGGTGGCCGGCGTGCTGGCCGAGGGCGCATTCAGCGGCGAGCGGCTGGACTATGTGATTGCGGGGATTGGTTTGAACGTGGCCATAGACTTCAGCCCCCAGCCGGAGCTGGCCGACATTGCCGTCAGCCTTCAGACCGCTGCGGGTCGACCGGTCGACCCAGCGGCGCTGCTGGCCGCGCTGCTCGAGCGGACGGAGCAACACTATCTGGCCGTGCAGGCAGGGCAAAGCCCGCTGCCGGCCTGGCAAGCGCGGCTACATACCCTGGGACGCCCTGTCAGCGCCCGCGCCGCCGACGGCGTGATCATGCACGGCGTGGCCCGTTCAGTTTTGCCCGACGGCGCGCTGCGTATCGACCTGAACGGAGGCGGCAGCGCCGTGGTGCGGGCCAGCGATGTGAGCCTGCGCGAGCAAAGATAGGAGCTACTACTCAGCCACCGGGTGCAGGCACCCGGCGGCGGGCCAAACGTTGGTTTCGACACCTGCGCCTGTGCACAGTGCAGGTGTACGCCACAGATGGGTTTCGATACGCCGCAGACGGCTACTCAACCCGCGCCTACTCAACCAACGTTTGGCCCGCCGCCTGAGCAGCTATAGAGAGAACAGGTCTGACCGTATGAGTGTGGAACTGAATTGGCACGAAGGTGACGAGCAAAGCGGTGTGGCCTGGGAAGCCCCGGCCGATCCGCTGCCCGCGGCGGCGCATCCTTCCCAGGAGATCGTGCGCGGCGCGGCCGCCAGCACGGAGCCCTCGCGCCTGCAATTGCTGCTGCTGGGCGCAGCGATCGGCGTTGTGGTGGGCCTGCTGGTGCTGGGCGCGCTCGTGCTGTGGCGCTCCAGCCAGGGCAGCCAACTGGTGCGACGCGACGTGACGGCTGTGTCGGCGCGCTTGCTGGAGGCTCAAGCCGCGGGCGATGTGCTGCGCTACGCCGATCTGCTGGACGGCGCGGACCAGGTGTGGAAGGCGCGCTTGGTGGCCGGGCTGCGCAGCGCCAACGCAGCTCCGCCGGGCGATTGGACCGTCGAGCGAGTACGTTTGCAGGGCGATCTGGCCGAGGCTGAGATGGCGCTTCGCAGCGACGACGGCGGCACGCTGCGCCGGCTGGCCTTCTTTCGTCTGGTGGACGACCTGTGGCGGCTGACCCCGCCCACGCCCGCCGCCTTCGGCGATGTGCAGCAGACGACGACGCCTCATTTCCGCATCGTCTACCGCGCGCGCGATCAACGCTTTGTGCCTGGTCTGGTTAACCTGGCCGAGGGCGCCTATGTGACGTTGTGCGGCGAGCTGCTGTGTTCAGCCGACAGCCGGCCGCTGGAATTACGCCTGCTGTACGATGCTCAAGCCGACAACCCAGCGACGGCGGCGGGCGTTGTGGCCGTGGCCTCACCCAGCCTGGCCGGCTGGCAGGCCAACAACCAACCGGGCGCTCTGTTCAACCAGCGCCTGGCCAGCCAGATCGCCGCGCAGATGGCGTTGCTGATTGCCCCCGGCGCATCCCCTGCCCTCTTAGCAACGGTCGGCGACTGGGCGGCGGCCGAGCTGGCCGGCGGCCGTGCAGCAACGGACGACCTGACGGCCGAGACGCGCGCGCCGCTGTACCGGGCCTGGGACGCCGTGGTGCAGGGCGGCAGCGACAATCCCCAGTTTCAGCGCAGCCTGGCCAGCGTGCTGGACTTCGTGCAAGACGCCTGGGGCAGCGACGCGGTGGGCCGGCTGCTGAAACATTCCTCCGGCTCCCTGGACGCCATGACGCGCCAGGCCTTCCAGGTCGACGGCCAGACCTTCGAAACCATGTGGCTGGCCTGGTTGGCCGAAAAACAGGCCCCATTGCCTGGAACTTCGAGCGGATAGCTTTGCTCCCCTATGCACTCATCACTGCAAACCAACCATTTCCATTATATCGGTAAAGGGCCGTACCCCGCCATCGAGTTGTGGAGCGATGACGCGGTCCAGCGCAGCGTACCTCTTGTGTGGAGCGGCAGCGGCCGGCACAGCGACGAGAGCCTGTGGTTGGCCGACCTGAGCGGGCTGTTGCCGGCCGGGGAATGGCAGTTCCGCGTCAACCTGGGCGATGGCCGTCTGCTCCACCCGGAGTTTGCGCCCTGCTACACGACTACGCTGCGCAGCCTGTGGATGCAGGATGGCCATCTCTTCGACTACCGACCCGCGCCGGCAGTGTCGCCGCCCTGCGTCGTCAAGATCATGGACTTTCCCGGCAGCCTGGGCCTACGGCCGCTGTACGTCTATCTGCCGCGCGGCTATGACGAACACGTCGACCGCCGCTACCCGGTGCTCTACATGCACGATGGGCAGAACTGCTTCGACGCGTTCGTGGACGACAGCTACGCGGGCGCGTGGCAGGCTGACCTGGCGGCCAGCTTGTTGATTCGCCAGGGGCTGATGCAGGAATGCCTGCTGGTGGGGGTGAGCAACGGCCAGGAGCAGCGCATCCTGGAATACCTGCCGCCCTACGCGCGCCATCTGCCGCCGCCCAGACGGCCCACGGTGGCAGTGGACCACGGCGACGAGCAGCCGCCGCGCCAACAGCGCCCCCTGCGACCCGTGCCAGGGCGCGCCGACGCGACGTTGGCCTACTACCGCGACGAGGTGGCGCCCTTCGTGGCAGAGCGCTACCGCACGCGCACAGGCCGCGAGCATACGGCGACCTGCGGCTCCTCGCTGGGCGGGTTGTTTTCGGTCTACATCGCCTGGCAGCACAGCGACTTTGCCCGCCACCACGCCGCGCTGTCCACCTCGTTTTGGGCCACGCGCACAGCCAACGGCCGGTTGGAGGCTGTGGAACGCATACGCACAGCCCCACGCCGCGACATCCGCCTGTGGCTTGACAGCGGCACTTTGAGCTCGCCTGGCCGGGGCAACGATGGCCAGCGCGAGACGGCGCAGGCGCGCGCTGCGCTGCTGGAGGCGGGCTATGTGGAGGGCGTCGACTTCCAGTACTATCTGGCGCAAGGAGCAACCCACAGCGAAGATGCGTGGGCCGCGCGGCTGCCGATGGTGTTGCAGTTTCTGTTTCCGACGCCCGGCTAGAAAAGTCAGTTCTTCCGCAGAAATGACTTTTCTGCGAAGGAGACGACTGTCCCGCCAAAGAAATGACTTTTCTGCGGAAGAAAAGTCATTTCGGTGGAAGAAAAGTCATTTCTGGGAGGTCGAGAAGACTTGCCGCTGCGTCGCTTCTGGGTACAATGCCCTCATTCCCAATCTTCCTGTCGAGCCGTCTACCACCGCCATGCAACGCCGTTACGAGACTTTCTACAGCCCTGCCTTGGGACGCAGCATGGAACTGCTCCTGTTTGGCCACCATGGAACGCCGCTGCTGGCTTTTCCGTCAGCCGGCGGTCGCTTCTATGACTGGGAGAACCAGGGCATGGTCGAGGCCGCCCGCCACTGGCTGGATGCGGGCACGCTGCGCCTCTTCTGCGTCGACGGCATCGATCAGGAGACTTGGCTTAACCATAGCGCTGATCTCGGCGCGCGCGGTCGCCGTCATCGCGATTACGAGGACTGCATCCTCAACGAGGTCGTGCCTTTGATCCGCCGGGAGTGCGACCTGCCCACTGGCGGCATCGCTGTCACCGGCTGCAGTCTGGGCGCGCTGCACGCGGCTAACTTCGCGCTCAAGTTCCCTGAGACCTTCAACTATGCGCTGTGCATGAGCGGGCGCTACGACCTGGAGGCCGTGGTCGGCCCCAGCGCGGCGCTGGAGGTCTATTTCAACAACCCGGTGGCCTACTGCGCCAACCTGCACGGCGCGGCGCTGGCCCAGGTGCGCGACCACACCCATCTGGCGCTGGTCTGCGGCCAAGGCGCATGGGAGGACAAGTGCCTGGCCGAAACCCATCGCCTGGCCAACATCCTGGCCGCCAAGGGCATCAGTCACGAACGGGACCTGTGGGGCCATGACGTGGAGCACCATTGGTACTGGTGGCGCCGCCAGTTGGCGCATTATTTGGGCAAGGCGCTGGGATAGACTGGATGGGTCTCGGTACGCCGCAGACGGGTTTCGACACTTGCGCCTGCGGGCAGTGCAGGTGTACGCCGCAGACGGCTACTCAACCCACGGCTACTCAACCCGCGCATGGATGGACAACGGGTTTCGATACGCCGCAGACGGCTACTCAACCCACGGCTACTCGACCCGCGCTGGATGGACTCATAGGACAAGACAAGGTACGGAGACAGCTATGCCTACAAAGAAACTTGGTTTGCTGATCGGCGCGGAGGAAGAGGACTGGCCCAGCGCGCTGGAGGCCATGTACCGCCGCCGCAATCCCATCGCCACGGTCAATGGCCAGCCGCTGCACATCGACGTGGAGCGGGTGCGCGTGCATCCCTTCGATCTGCGCGCGGACACGCATTACGACGTGGTGGTCGACCGGCTGGGCCACTGGCAGCTCAACCCGCGCGAGTGGCTGAAAAAGGCGGCGCTCTACAACGGCGTCTACCTGCTCAACAATCCGTTCACCTTCCAGAGCATGGAAAAGCACTCGGCCTATGTCGCCATGATGCGGCTGGGGCTGCACGTGCCCAAGACGTGGCTGGTTCCGCTCAAGTCCTACCCCGACCGACCAGGCTATCAGGAGACGGCTAACCGCTACTACGACTGGTTCGACCTGCCTGGCATCGCGGCCAACGAGTTCGGTTATCCGCTCTATATGAAGCCCTTCGACGGCGGCGGCTGGCGCGGGGTCAGCCGTATCGACAACGAGTGGGAGCTGATGCGGGCCTACGACGCCTCCGGCCAGACCATGATGCACCTGCAGACGGCGCTGGAGGGCTTCGATGTCTTCGTGCGCGCGCTGGGCATCGGCCCGCAGGTGCAGCCCATGCGCTACGATCCCAGCCAGCCGATCCACGCCCGCTACGTGATCGAGCAGAACTTCCTCAGCCCGGAGAAGCGGCTGGAGATCACCCGCATCACCAAGGTGATCAACGCCTTCTTCCGCTGGGAGATCAACTCGTGCGAGGCGATCCTGAAAGACGGCCTCTTGCAGCCAATCGACTACGCCAACGCCTGCCCTGACATGCACCTGTTCAGCCTGCACGTCAACTTCCCCTGGGCCGTCAAGTCGCTGCTGGCCTGGACCAGCTTCTGCCTGGCCACCGACCGGCGCATGAAGCTAGACATGAACACGGCCGACTACTTCGCGATCGCCGACTCAGAGGGATCCTACGATGAGAAGCTGGCGGCCTACGAGGCGCTGGCGGATCGCTACTTCGAGACCGAGCGCTTCCTTGAGTTTCGCGCCACGGAGCTGAGCTGGCTGGACGAGGCCATGTGGGAGTTCGTGCAGACGCCGGAGTTCGACGCCATCTTGCAAGGCATCGTGCGCGAGAAGTTCCCACCGCACGAGCACGAACAGTTCTTTGCCCATTATCGCGCGATCTTGCGCTATTGGGTCGAGCAAAATGATGAACGATGAATGATGAACGATGAATGATGAACGATGAATCCAGAGTCCGGAATCCGGATTCATCGTTCATCGTTCATCACTCATCGTTGTCTTCCGAGGATCTCCCATGAACACAAAAAAGATCGGCCTACTGCTGAGCGACGAAGACGACTGGCCGGTGGCGTTCGAGCAACTGCACCGCCGGCTGGCGCCGCGGCTGGCGCTTGCCAATCGGGGCAGCGCGCTGCAGACCGAGGTGGAGCGGGTGCGCATCCATCCCTTCAACCTGGCCGCGCCCACAGCCTACGACCTGGTGATCGACCGCCTGGCCTACTGGCACTTCCACCCGCGCGAGTGGCTGAAAAAGGCCGCGCTGGTCAACGGCGTCTATCTGATCAACAACCCTTTCACCTTCCAGAGCATGGAGAAGCACTCGGCCTATTGCGCCATGATCCGGCTGGGGCTGCCCATCCCTGACACCTGGCTGATCCCGACCAAGATCGGTCCCGACACCGAGAAGTTCCGCCGCACCGCTGCGCGTTACCACGATTGGTTCGACCTGCCCGGCATCGCCGAGGAGATCGGCTATCCGCTCTACATGAAGCCCTTCGACGGCGGCGGCTGGCGCGGGGTCAGCCGCGTGGGCAATCCGTGGGAACTGACGGCGGCTTACGACGCTTCCGGCCAAACTATGATGCACTTGCAACAGGGGCTGGAGAACTTCGATATCTTCGTGCGCGCCCTGGCCATTGGGCCGCAGGTCAACATCTTCCACTACGACCCCGTGCGCCCCATGCACGACCGCTATCAAGTGGACAGCGACTTCCTCACCCCAGAGTACGTGGCTGAGGCCAC
>Ga0209573_1004746_pt1 | contig 13051 bp, 13 predicted proteins | sample TNRBio252014_DNA_FD_185870 | JGI IMG/M metagenome (GOLD analysis project Ga0209573, IMG submission 185870) | Wastewater treatment Type I Accumulibacter community from EBPR Bioreactor in Madison, WI, USA - TNR Reactor_6/25/2014_ DNA (SPAdes)... | ecosystem: Engineered > Bioreactor > EBPR >...
GGCATGGCCGGTTTAGCCGGAACCGCCGGTGCAGCGGGCATCGCGGGCGCAGCTAAAGGCTCTGCCCCACCCACAGTGACCATGGGCTTGATCTTGTCCATCGTCTTGCCCTTAATGCCCGGCACTTTCGCCAGGTCATCTACGGATTGGAAGGGACCATTGGCTTCCCGGTACTTGACGATATCAGCGGCTTTCTTGGGGCCGATCCCCTTCAATTCCTTATCCAGTTGCTCGGCGGTTGCGGTATTGATATCGACGGCCTGAGCGAACGCGGTGGCGGAGAAGGCAACGAGGATCAGTGTCAGCAGACTTTTCAGCAGCATTTTCATAATGCAGACCTCTGTAGGGATGATAGGAAATTATCCTGCCAGCAAAGGTCGCTGGCAGTTCCAGCAACCATAGATCGGGAGTTGCGGAATGCAAGCCGGATACAGCGCCTGCTCAGGCGCTGGTCTTCATCACCAAATCCGGCATGGGCTTAATGGTATTCCACTGCTGGCAACTGGGACAGCACCAGTGCAGGGATTTGACCACGAAACCGCAATTGACGCAGCGGTAGCGGGCGGCGCTGTTGAGCATCTGCGTGCTGATGCAGTGCAGGGCGCGCAAATCGGCGTAACCCGCGCCCTGCCCGCGCTCCAGTTGGATTTCGACCAGCCGCCGCAAACCCAGCAGAGTCGGATACTCCCGCAATTCGCATTCAAGAAACCGGAGCGCCGCTGCTTCGCCCTCCTGACGCATCAACCACTCCGCCAGGGCGTCGGTGATGCGGCCGCCATGGTCGCGTTGCTGCACGTCGCGCAGATACGCGCCCCATTCGTCGAGCCGGCCCACCGCGCCGTAGCACTGGCCGAGCGGCGCAATCACTTCGGGAAAATAGCCGCGATCCTGCCGCTCGACCGCCTGAAACGCCGCAATGGCCGCCTCCGGATGACCCGCCTGCATTGCCAGGCGGCCCAGCATCAGATTGGCCCGGGCACAATTCGGATCGCGCGTCAACGCCTCAGCCAGCCAAGTGTGGGCTTCGTCATCCTGGTGGCGCTGGCGGGCGTCCTCAGCCAGTTCGCAACAGAAATGGGCAGTTTCCCGCTGTTTGGATTCGCCGCTGATCCGCTCCAGCCGGTCGCAATAGGCTATCGCCTGCCGCCAGTCCTTTTCCTGCTGGAAAATGTGGATCAGGCGCGCGAGGGCCACGGCGGTATGCTCGGGCTGCTCCAGCAATTGCCGAAACAGTTCCTCGGCCCGGTCGAACAGGCCGGCCCGCAAATAATCCTCACCCAGTTCGAGCAGCGCCCGCCGGCGCTGCTCCACCGTCAAGGTGGAGCGGGCGATCAGACTGCCGTGAATATGAAGGGCCCGATCCACCTCGCCCCGGCGACGGAACAGATTACCCAGAATCAGATGGATCTCGGCGGTATTCTGGTCGACGTCGGCCATGCGGGTGAACACTTCAATCGCCTGATCGGGCTGATCCTCGATCAGGTAGTTCAAGCCCCTGAAATATTCCGCATTGCGAGCAGTGGCATGACGCCGCCGCCCGACGTACTCACGGCGGGCCACCCACCAGCCCGAGGCCGCAGCCACCGGCAGCAGCAGCCACAATAACTCCATCATGATCGAACGGCGCGTCCCCGGCGCGTCAACGGCTATCCCGCCCGGCTTTTCTGGCCAGCAGGTTGATTTCCTGCTCCTTGCTGGCGAGGATTTGCCGTAACCGCGCGACCTGCCAGCGCAGCGGCAGCACGACGAAGGCGCCGATCATCGCGGTGACAACGGCCCCGGCGGCAAACGCACACACGACCACCAGCGACAGCGGCAAGGTCGTCTTACCCAACAGATAATCGACAGTGACGGGATCGGCGTGCAGGGTCGAGAACTCCACGCCCAGCAACAGCACGACCAGCAACAGCCCAGCGATCAGGACCACTTTAACGAATTTAATCCAGAACATTGGTTTCCCCTGCCAAAACGGCTCAAATAGCGTCCCGCCGGAACGACGGATTCACTGCTGGACGGAATTAGCTCCCCCGGCGCCAGAACAAAAAACCCACTGTGTACCGTGGGTTTTTGCACAGCGGCTGACGGCCGATAGCGTGCCGCATGAACCTGAATCATCACAACAGCACGTCACCCCACCTCGAAACGGTAGTCGTTGACCCGCTCGCGCAGGGCCTTGCCCGGTTTAAAGTGCGGAACGTACTTGCCGGCCAGCTCGACGGCGGCGCCGGTCTTGGGGTTGCGGCCGACGCGCGGCGGCCGCAAGTGCAGTGAAAAACTGCCGAACCCCCGGATTTCAATCCGCTCACCGCGAGCCAGCGAGTCGCTCATCTGCTCCAGCAGATTCTTGACCGCTTGCTCGACATCCTTATAAGGGATGTCGCTGCGCTTACGGGCGAGAATCTCGATCAATTCCGATTTTGTCACCAATCTTCTCCGCGAGAAACCCCGGCCTTCCGTCCGGGGAGGGATAGCGAATCACCTGTATTCATCTCAGTCGTCGGGCGCACTCATCTGTTCCTTGAAGATATCGCCCAAGGTGGCGCCGGTGCCGGACTTGCGGCTGTAATCCTGCATGACCTCGGCCTCCTCCGCCATATCCTTGGCCTTGACCGACAGGGTAATCGTGCGATTCTTGCGATCCACGCCGATAAACCGGGCCTCGACTTCGTCACCTTCCTTGAGCACTGAGCGGGCGTCCTCGATCCGTTCGCGAGACAGTTCGGACGCGCGCAGGGTGCCCTCGACGCCATGGCCCAGGTCCACGACCGCGCCCTTGGCGTCCACCGAGGCGATCCGGCCCTTGATCACGCTGTTCTTGGGATGGTCAGCGACGAAGTTGGAGAAAGGATCCTTGTCGAGCTGCTTGATGCCCAGCGAGATGCGTTCGCGTTCGGGATCGACCGCCAGCACCACCGCCTCGACTTCCTGGCCCTTCTTGTACTGGCGCACCGCTTCTTCACCGGTGGCGTTCCAGGAAATATCGGACAGATGCACCAGGCCATCGATGCCGCCATCCAGACCAATGAAGATGCCGAAATCGGTGATCGACTTGATCTTGCCCGCGACCCGGTCGCCCTTGGCATGGTTCTGGTCGAAGTCCTCCCAGGGATTGGCCTGGCACTGCTTCATACCCAGCGAGATGCGCCGGCGATCCTCGTCAATATCGAGCACCATGACCTCGACTTCATCGCCGAGCGCCACCATCTTGTTGGGATTGACGTTTTTGTTGGTCCAGTCCATCTCGGAGACGTGAACCAGCCCCTCGACGCCTTCTTCGATTTCCACGAAGCAGCCGTAGTCCGCAATGTTGGTGATCTTGCCAAACACCCGGGTGCCGACCGGATAGCGGCGGGCCAGAGCGATCCAGGGATCATCGCCCAGTTGCTTCAGACCCAGCGACACCCGGTTGCGCTCGCGGTCGAATTTGAGCACCTTGACCTTGATGGTGTCGCCCACCGCGACCACTTCGGAGGGGTGCTTAACCCGCCGCCAGGCCATGTCGGTAATGTGCAACAGACCATCAATCCCGCCCAAATCCAGGAACGCGCCGTAGTCGGTGAGGTTCTTGACCACGCCGTCCACGATCTGGCCTTCCTGCAAGTTCTGCAATAGCGCCTCGCGCTCGGCGCTGTATTCCTGCTCCACCACCGCCCGGCGGGAGACCACGACGTTGTTGCGCCGCCGGTCGAGCTTGATGACCTTGAATTCCTGTTCCTTGCCTTCCAGGTAGGCGGCGTCGCGCACCGGGCGCACGTCCACCAGCGATCCGGGCAGGAAGGCGCGGATTTCGCCGATGTCGACGGTGAAGCCGCCCTTCACCTTGCCGCTGATCAGACCCTTGATGATTTCCTCGCCCTCGAAGGCTTTCTCCAGCACGCTCCAGACTCGGGCGCGCTTGGCTTTCTCGCGGGACAGTCGGGTTTCCCCAAAACCGTCTTCGAGCGCATCCAGGGCGACTTCGACCTGATCGCCCACCTTCACTTCGAGTACGCCGTCCTCGTTGTAAAACTGTTCGATGGGAATCAGCCCTTCCGACTTCAGGCCAGCGTTGACGACCACGGCATCCGACCGGATCTCCACCACTATTCCCTGGACGATGGAACCCGGCTGCATCTGTTTATCGGCCAGGCTCTGTTCAAACAGTTCGGCAAAACTTTCGGTCATGGGTTATAGCTCAGAAAGATCGGCGGCAAGACGCCGCCACGGGTGAGTTGGAGTATCGGGTTCGACAGCGCGCGCTACCAAACCTGTTTTGGGTGACTGAATTTCTCGCCGCGATGGCAGCGCCCAGTCCCAGCGCTCGTCAACGAGTTAAGCGTAGCACGGGCGTCGCCCACGTAAAGGCAGGAATCCCAGGAAATTACCGGGGAATTGACAACCGGTGCGCGGCCAGCGCCAACGCCCATTCGCCGACTTCGCCGATGCCCATCCGGGTGGTATCCAGCACTTGCGCATCGGTGGCGGGCTTGAGCGGCGCCACGGCGCGCTGGGCATCGCGGGCGTCGCGCTCGGCGATTTCCTCGACAAGGCCAGCAAGGTTAGCATCCATGCCTTTTTCAATCAACTGCTTATACCGTCTTTGGGCGCGCGCTTCGGCGCTGGCGGTCAAAAACAGTTTGAGATCGGCATCCGGGAATACCACCGTGCCCATGTCGCGGCCATCGGCGATCAGGCCCGGAAAACGGCGGAAATCCCGTTGCCGTTGCAGCAGCGCGGCCCGCACCGCCGGTAGCGCCGCCACCCGCGACGCAGCGTTGCCCGTGGTCTCGCTGCGCAGGACAGCGCCGACTTCCAGCCCGTCGAGGATCACGCGCACGGTTCCCGCTGCATCGGGTGCAAAGGCGGCGTCCAGTTCAGCCGCTACCGCCGCGACGGCGATTTCGTCTTCCAGCGCCCGCTTTTGCTGTAACGCCGCCAGTGCAGTCAACCGGTACAGCGCGCCGCTGTCCAGCAGATGAAAGCCCAGCCGAACCGCCAGCCACTGGCAAAGCGTGCCCTTGCCGACTCCACTCGGCCCATCCACGGCAATCACCGGAGGCCGGTTGTTCATGTCACCGACTCCGCCACGCGCAAACCGACGCTCCGGGCCAGGGTCACGAAGCCGGGGAATGATGTGTTGACATTGGCGCAATCGCGGATCGTGATCGGGCCGGCAGCGCGCAGCGCGGCCATGGCGAAGCTCATGGCGATGCGGTGGTCGCCGTGACTTTCCACCGCACCGCCGGCCAACGTTCCGCCGTGAATGACGATGCCATCAGCCGTGGGATGGGCGGCGACGCCCAGCGCAGTCAGACCCTCGGCCATGACCTGAATCCGGTCGCTTTCCTTGACCCGCAGTTCCTCCGCGCCAGCCAGCACGGTGACGCCTTCAGCGCAGGCGGCGGCAATGAACAGCGCTGGAAATTCATCTATCGCCAGCGGCACCAGGGCTTCGGGGATGCGGACGCCATGCAGCGGCGCATAGCGCACCCGCAGATCGGCGACTGGCTCGCCGCCCGCCTGCCGGGGATTCAGCACCTGAAGATCCGCGCCCATCAGCCGCAGAATATCGATCACGCCGGTACGGGTGGGATTGACGCCTACGTGCTCCAACAGCAAATCGGAACCGGGCGCGAGGCTGGCCCCCACCAGGAAGAACGCCGCCGAGGACAAATCCGCCGGTACGTCAATCGCCGTCGCGGTCAACCGGCCGCCGCCGGTGACCGCAACAGTGCGGTCGCCTTCGCGCTGCACGGGATAGCCGAAACCCTCCAGCATCCGCTCGGTGTGGTCGCGGGTGGGAGCCGGCTCGGTCACGCGGGTGGTTCCTTCCGCGTACAAACCGGCCAGCAGCAGGCAGGATTTGACTTGGGCGCTGGCCACGGGCAGCGCGTAATCCATGCCCTTGAGGCGCTGGCCGCCGTGAAGATGCAGTGGCGCAGCGCCGGTTGCGGTCGCGGTCATCCGCGCGCCCATCATCGCCAGAGGTTCGGTGACGCGCCGCATCGGCCGGCGGGTCAGCGAGGCATCGCCGGTCAGCACGGTATCGAACGCCTGCCCGGCGAGAATCCCCGCCATCAGCCGCATCGAAGTGCCGGAATTGCCCATGTCCAGCGGTCCAGTTGGCGCACGCAGCCCGGACAAGCCGACGCCCTGCACCGTAACCTGGCCCTGCGTTGGCCCAATGATGCCCACGCCCATGGTGCGGAAGGCCGTGAGCGTCGCCAGACAGTCCTCGCCTTCCAGAAAACCGGTAATGGTAGTTACGCCCTCGGCCAGCGCTCCGAACATGATGGCGCGGTGGGAAATGGATTTGTCGCCGGGAACTCGCAAGCGTCCGCGCAGCGCGCCGCCGGGTTCGATGAGAAAAGTGAGAGAGGTCATAAGTTTAGAAGTTATGGATCGAAGTACGAAAATGGGCGCTAGCGGATTGACGCATAAATTCTGATCGGTAGCGCTTGGCGGGTCTGGCTCCCACGCTCCAGCGTGGGAGCAGGTCCAGACGCTCCAGCGTCTCGGGATCCACCTTCGGACGCGGGCCGCTGGAGCGGCTCGACGGCATTCCCACGCCGGAGCGTGGGAACGAGAACCGATCAAAACTTCTGCGGCAGCTCACTAGTGCTCTGTCATCTTTATTCTGATGGATACCAGCTTTCAACTTTCTGAATTTTCAGGGATTGAACCCATCAAAATCTGACTGACAGAGCACTAGGTATCGAGTCATCGCCAGTGATTATAGACGCGACCCTCCCCACCATGCGGGTCGCCGCAAGGAAGAGGCGTGAAATGAAGCCGGTCCACCCAGGCGCTTTCTCAGTTTCATCAAAGCCGCGCCCGCCAGGTCACGGGAGCCATGCCCGACCAGCGCCGATAGGCGCGGGTAAACGCGCTGGCGTCACTATAGTCGAGCGTCGCCGCGATCTGGCTGATGGACATGTGCGTATTCTCCAGCAACTGGCGGGCGATCTCGTAGCGGACTTCGTCCACCAGGGCTTGAAACGTGGTGCCCTGAGCCTGCAACCGCCGGTTTACGGTGCGGCGGTGCAGCGCGAATAACGACGCGACCTGGGCCAAAGAGCTTCGGCGGGTCATCAACAGGATTCGCAATATCCGGCGCAACTGGCTCACCAGATCGCTGCTGTCCAGCTTTTCAAGCTCAGCGATTTTCTGTTCGATGATCTGGCGCAACCGGGGATCGACATCCGCTACTGGATGATTCAGCCACTGGGCCGGAAACACCAGCGCGGTTTGCTCCATGTCGAAGCGGAGCGGCGCCCGGAAGAAGCGGCGGTAGGGTTCGGGATGGTCAGGTTGGCGGTGCGAAAACAGCACCTCAGTGGGAAACCAGGCGGGGCCACACAGCGCCCGCAGGATGTTAAAGGTGATGGCGATGGCGCCGTCGTAAATCTGGTCAGCGCCTTCCACCCCTGGCTGGTAAATCAGGTAGCTCAGCACCGCCACGCCCTGTTCGATTGACAACACCGGCGTCGCGCCCCGGTCATGCAGGTGCAGGTGCAGGATCAGATTGCGCAGCGCTGTTCCCACGTCCGGCGAGTGTTGAACCAGAAACCCGATCAGGCCAAGCGACGAGGCTCCTCCTTGCTGCCCAATCAGCAGGCCGAAATGGGGACAGCGCGTACAGGCCGCGCACCACTTCAGCAACCGACCCATGGTAGCGAATGGAATCGTATTCTCAGGATCGTCGAACAGGCTCAAATCGAGATCGACGCCGGCCACGATGTCCGCCGGATCAGCGCCCAGTTCCCGCAGCACTTGGGGAACTGCGATGAGGGGGCCGACCCGCAACGCACCTTCGCCCACTGCAATCTTTTGTAGCAATCCGGTGGCGCTCCCGTCGTTACGCGATGATGTCGCTGGCCCTATTGTCACAGATTGACCGAAAAGTGTCGCGATATGTCAAGCGCACAGTGAATTTTAATGGGAGATTTCGGAAGTTGATCATTATGGCTAATTAAAGTCGATATCGCCGGCGGCCATATCAACCGCTACGGCGGCAGTAGCAGCGCCGGCAGGATCAACCGCTTTAACCACCTCTTATTCCTCTGTCAACCCACATCTCATTCCCCTGCATGAACGGTAACTGGAAATTTTAAACGAGGTCACGATGACCCACAAACTCTTAACCATTACTTTAAGCAACTGGAATTAAAGAGAGTTATCGCCGGGCGTTCTACTACTGATACCGACGACAAACCATTCCTAAACCTGAATCTGGAGGGCAACCATGCAGGCCAAAATCTGGCGAACCGCCTTGCTGTTCGCCTTGTTGTCACCGAACGGCGTGTACTCGTAGCCAATCCGTTTTGATCAACCCAACCTGAGGAGAGCAGCATGAAGAAAGCAATGACGTTGACCGTTCTGGCCGCCGCCAGCCTGCTGGCGACAACAGCGATGGCGCAGGACAAGGCCCCGGTCGCCGCGCCGACCCTTTCAGCGATTGCCGATGCCATGGGAGTGCGCGAGAAGTTAACCGCTACTGCGGAGGTGCAGGCGGTGGATCAGAAGAATCGGACGCTCACGCTGAAGGGCGAGGATGGCAAGGTTTTCACCATCAAGGTCGGCGATGAGGTGCGCAACCTGGCGCAGGTGCAAGCCGGTGACACGGTGGTGGCGACCTATCACCAGGCACTGGCCGTGGCGCTCGAAACCGCCCAGGGTACGGGCGTCAACGCCCGGCTGGTCACCGTGAGCGCCGGCCGTGCGCCAGCGGGCGCGATGCCGGCGGGCGTGGTGGAAGAGAAGGTGCAAATGGTCGGCACCATTCTCGCCATTGATAAGGAGAAGCGCACGGTCCTGATCCAAGGTGCGGTGCAGCATGTGACCCTGCAAATCCCAGCCGACATGGACCTTAAGGATCTGAAGAAGGGCGATCAAGTGCGGGCGACCTATACCCAGGAACTGGCGGTCTCGGTCGAACCGACGCGCGGCCCCGGCCCGTGGTTCGAAAACAAGCAGGAATAAGGCGCTGTACCAACTCCCCTCTTCCCTTGCGGGAGAGGGGTTAAGACGCAAAGTTTTTCAAGCAGTGAACCCGGAGAAACCATACCCATTCTGAAATAAGTTTTCGTCATTCCCGCGCAGGCGGGAATCCCGGCAGCCAAGGTGGAGGTTGAGATTCCGCAGGGCGGAGCCGAAGGCATGATTCTCACCTCCGGCGGCCGGTTTGCCGGCTATGCTCAACAGGGTGACTCTCACCATTGACCGACCGCAGTTGTCGCCCGAGGACATCAAGAAACTCGAAGAAGGCGTAGCGAAAGCCGCTGACGCGAAGTAGGTCCCGACTTTCAACCGTGCGGGCCGTTCCAATCATTCCGGGACGGCCCGCAACTCGATCAATCAAGTGTTGTGAGGCCAATGAGAGGAAAAGAAATGATGAAGCGAATCTTGTTCAATTCGGTACTGGCTATCGGCTTTATGACGGCTACCTTGTTCATTTCCAGTAGCCAAGCCAAAGAGAATGCCTTTGAGGCCGTGCCATTAGGCGTTGAAGCCTACATCTACGGTTATCCGCTGGTCACAATGGAAATGACCCGGCGCGTGATGACCAATGTTGAGAAACCCGAAGGCTCACGCGCTCCGATGGGACAGTTTGTCCGGATGCGGGAGTATCCGAGCGCCGCCTACCGCGACGTGACCGCCCCGAACGCTGACACCCTCTACACCGTCGCCTGGGTGGACGTGGGCCAGGAGCCGTGGGTGTTAAGCCTGCCGGATGCACAGGACCGTTATTATCTCTTCCCCATGCTCGATGGCTGGACGGAAGTGTTCCAGGTACCAGGCAAACGCACGACCGGCACCGGCCCGCAGACCTACGCGATTACCGGCCCCGGCTGGAAAGGGACGTTACCGGCGGGCGTCAAGGAGTATAAATCGCCGACCGCCATGGTCTGGCTCCTGGGTCGCATCTACTGCACCGGCACGCCAGAAGACTACGCGGCTGTCCACAAGCTGCAGGATGAGATTTCGCTCGTCCCGCTCAGCGGCTACGGCAAACCTTACACCCCGCCGCCCGGCAAGGTCGATCCGTCCATCGACATGAAGACCGCCGTCCGCGAACAGGTCAATGCTCTGAGCGCCGATGACTATTTCGATCTGCTGGCCAAATTGCTCGTGAACAATCCGCCCGCGACTGCGGACAAGCACCTCCTGGAAAAGATGGCCAAAATCGGGATCGTGCCCGGTCAGCCGTTTGATCGCAGCAAACTGGCCCCGGTGGCCCGCGAAGCGTTTTCCCTCGTGCCCAGGATCGCCAATGAAAAGATCATGCTTTGGCTGAAGGAAGGCATCATTGAAGGCGACATGAAATTGGAGAACGGCTGGTTGTTCACCACCAAAACCGGCAACTACGGTGCGAACTACCTTCAACGCGCCTTGATCACCGCCATTGGGTTAGGAGCAAATCGTCCGCAGGACGCCGTCTATCCCACATCGGAAGGATCGTCCGTGATCGGCTCGTATACCGGCGAGAAGAACTATGTGATGCGCTTTAACAAAGGCGAACTGCCGCCCGCGAACGGGTTCTGGTCGCTCACGATGTACGACAAGGACTATTTCTTCGTCTCCAACCCCCTTAACCGCTACAGCATCAGCGCCCGGCAAAACCTCAAGGCCAACGCTGATGGTTCGGTAGACCTCTACATCCAGAACGAAAATCCTGGTCCTGACAAGGAATCGAACTGGCTCCCGGCGCCGAAGGACAAGTTCATCCTCATGCTGCGGCTGTATTGGCCGAAGGAGAAAGACCCCTCCATCCTTGACGGCGCCTGGAAAATTCCGCAAGTCAGGGCGGTGGAGTAAACCTTTCAGTGGTAAACCGCGCGGACGGCTCGCAAGAGCATCCCGCAAAACTGGATCGAGACTATCCCAAGCCAAGGTTCAGGTTGTGAAAAACCACGCGGGCTGCTTGGTAAGGAGCGGTCCGCGCATTCGCATCGATCCAGGATTACACGGGTAATTTGCCATTGAAGAAATTTCGCTACTCCGCCGTCGAGTTGCTGGTGGCGTTGTTACTCCTCTTTATGACCGCACCTTTTGTGGAAATCCTGCCTTACGGGGGGTTGATTGAATCGGTCCTGGTGACGCTCGTGATGGTATCGGCGGTGCTGGCCACCGGGGGCAAACGCTGGACTTTGGCGATTACGGTCGCGCTGGTTACGCCGGCGCTGGCTGGAAAATGGTTCAATTATCTTGCTCCGGGTCTGGTCCCCACCCCGGTGTTTCTGATCACAACCTCAATATTCCTCGCCTTTATCGTGGGGCAGTTAATCCGGTTCATTCTCCGCACTCCACGAGTGGATGCGAACGTACTCTGCGCCGGTCTTGCCGGTTACCTGATGCTGGGACTGCTATGGATTCCAGCATACATGCTCATCGCTTACCTGACGCCGGACGCTTTTGTTTTTACCACCGGATTTCAGGGCGGAAGCTCGATGGAAGGCTTCAACGCTTTCTATTTCAGCTTTGTCACTCTTTGCACGGTAGGTTACGGCGATGTGACTCCCGCTTCCAATGTGGCGCGAATGCTCGTGGTGATGGAGATCATTTCGGGCCTTTTCTATATGGCGGTACTGGTATCCCGCCTGGTCGCAGTCTATTCCACCCAGAATTCGCCCGGCCCAACCGAGACGTCGGCGGCCAGCACGGATTCGCAATCCAGATGAGCATCCCTGAAGAAAAACACGATCCCCATCCCTCAGGACGAACCTTGGAAAGGCACATCATGCTTCGAAAGAAAATATTGCAAGCGGGATTCTGGGCGATGGTCGCCACCACCGGCTTTCTGGCCTCGGGCGGCGCGGCCTCGGGCACCGGCGTGGACCTGTACGACGGGCAATGGCATTACAGCCTGACGCCCTACGCCTGGTTCCCGAACATCTCCCAGACGCTTCAATTCAATACCCCGCTGGGCGGGGGCAAAGCCGTCGAGGTCGAGGTTAAGCCGGACAGCTATCTCAGCAACCTGGAGTTTGCCCTGATGGGGACTTTCGAGGCGCGCAAGGGTGACTGGGCGGTGGCGATGGACCTGGTTTACAACGATTTTGGTGATCAGCAAGGGAAGATCAAGACCGTGCGCGGGCGGGGGGGCCATCTGGCGCTGCCCATCGACGTGAATCTAAACGTCGATGTCCAGGCTCTCATCTGGGAGGGGATCGGCAGTTACACCGTGGCGCGGAGTTCCGCCGGAACGCTGGACGTGTTCGGGGGCGTGCGCTACCTGGGCCTGGAAACCTCAACGGATCTCAGCTTCTCCGGGCCGGACGGCGTGCTCGGACGCTCGGGCGGCAACTCCGAAAAGCTCAACGTGTGGGACGGGATCATCGGGGTACGCGGCGAGGTTCGGCTCGGCGACAGCGATGACTGGTTCCTGCCGTATTACCTCGACATCGGCGCCGGCAACTACTCCAACTGGACCTGGCAGGGCTGGACGGGGATCGGCTATCGCTTTGACTGGGGCGACCTCATGCTCGTGTACCGCAACCTGTCCTACTCGACCACCGGCGATCAACTCATCGGGGATCTGCGCATGGCCGGTCCTGCGCTGGGCGCCACATTCCGCTGGTAACGAGTGAGCGGATGCCCATGCGCCGCACAATCCCGATTATCGCACTGCTTGCTGCGCTGCTGCTCCAAGGCTGCGCCACCCCCAACTGCATGAACGAGCGCCTGTTTAAAGATTGAGTGGTTATCCAACACGACAGAAAGAAAACCAATCCTTTGGTTGGGGCATTTCGGGTCTCTAGTGGGGCGTTTGGTTTGCCCATCGCCATAACTATCCGTCCGGTTGCGACGAAGGCGGCAGACCCATAACGGGGTAGTGTTCCAGACATGGATTTCATACCAAAACCCCAAATTCATATCGGTGGATAAAGAGGCCAATAACGATGTCATGCATTTTGTCGAGTTTAGAAAAACAAATCGTCTTTCTGACTAATCTTTTAATGCGTGTCCGTAGGGTGAGGTGTTTCCGTTCAATCTTTTGAGTATTCGCCTTACCGATCGTATGCTGTTCGGGTGGCAAGTGGCGTTCGTAGGCTCCCCAAGCATCCGTGTA
>Ga0209573_1004748_pt1 | contig 13041 bp, 8 predicted proteins | sample TNRBio252014_DNA_FD_185870 | JGI IMG/M metagenome (GOLD analysis project Ga0209573, IMG submission 185870) | Wastewater treatment Type I Accumulibacter community from EBPR Bioreactor in Madison, WI, USA - TNR Reactor_6/25/2014_ DNA (SPAdes)... | ecosystem: Engineered > Bioreactor > EBPR >...
AACCGTCAACGCCGCGACGCGAGCGGCATTGAACGTGCCGGTGACCGAGCGCATCCGTCAGGTCGAGTTGAACCTGGAGCGCTGGCGCTGGATGCCGGACGATTTTGGTTCACGCTATATCTTGGTCAACATCCCCAGTTTCAAGATGAAGGTGTTCGAGGACGACAAGCGGGTCATCGAGTCGAACGTGGTGGTGGGCCGACAGGAACGGCAGACCCCGGCTTTCACCGCCAACATGGCCTATCTGGTGCTCAGCCCGAAATGGAACGTGCCGCGCTCCATCGCGGTGAAGGACAAACTGCCGCAACTCAAGCGCAGCCCCTATGCCCTGGCCCGGCAAAAAATCCGGGTATTCAACAGCGCCGGCCAGGAGATCAGACCGGGAGCGGTCAACTGGCGGGCCGTCAGCGCCAGCAACTTCAACTATCAGTTGCGTCAGGACGCCGGCCCCCGCAACGCGCTGGGCGGGATCAAGTTCATGTTCCCGAATCCCTATAACGTCTATTTGCACGACACGCCGTCGCGCGAACTGTTCAGCCGCAACCAGCGCACCTTCAGTTCCGGCTGCATCCGGATTTCCAACCCGGTCGAACTGGCGGAGTATCTGCTGAAATTCGATCCGAAATGGACCCGGGACACGATCAAGACTGCCTCCACCAGCGGCAAGCAACGGGTGGTCAACCTGCCGCGAGCGATGCCGGTTTATCTGGTGTACTGGACCGCTTGGGTGGACGAGGACGGACTGGCGAATTTCCGCGACGACATCTACCAGCGCGACAAGCCGATGGTTCGGGCGCTGTACCAAGGCGACATGGGCGGCAAGGGCGGCAAGGGCGTATAGCTTGATCCGGCGTGGGGTATGGGCGATCCCCCAGCCGCTATGGCTGGGGGATTTTTTGTTTTGAGCGGAGTGAAGGAATGCGCGTGGCGGTGGGCGTGCAATACGACGGAGCTGGGTTCCAGGGCTGGCAGGCGCAGCGACCGGGCGTGCGAACCGTGCAAACCGTTTTGGAGCAGGCACTGACCCGAGTGGCGGACCATCCGGTTCGGTTGGTTTGCGCCGGACGCACCGATGCCGGGGTGCATGGAGTGGGCCAAGTGGCCCATTTCGACGCCAACGCAGTGCGTTCGGCGCGAAACTGGGTATTGGGCGGCAACGCCCATCTACCCATGGACCTCAGCCTGAGTTGGGCGCGGGAAGTACCGGGCGATTTTCACGCCCGCTTTTCGGCGCTGGCTCGCCGCTATCGTTATCTGATCCTGAATCAGCCTCATCGCTCGGCGCTGTGGCGGGGGCGGGCGACTTGGTGTTACCGGCCGCTCGACGCGGAACGGATGGACGAAGCGGGGCAAGCGTTGGTGGGCGAGCATGATTTCAGTTCGTTTCGCGCCGCCGAGTGCCAAGCCCGGCATCCGATCCGGGAAATCCGCGAACTGACGGTGTGGCGACGGGGCGATGGTCTCGTGCTGGAAGTGGAGGCAAATGCGTTTCTGCATCACATGGTGCGCAACATCGCCGGGGTGTTGATGGCGATTGGGGCCGGCGACCGGCCAGTCGAGTGGGCGCGGGAGGTATTGGCGCAGCGGGACCGAGCGCGGGCGGGCGTCACCGCGCCGGCGGAGGGGCTGTATCTGTGGGCGGTGCGTTATCCCGACCGGTTCGGTTTGCCGGCGGGGGTGGAAACCCTGCCGGAGTTTGGGGTTTGAGGGGAAGGCGCTAGGGGTGGCGTGGCCGACGGCCGCCGCCGCAGGGACTGCCCTGGGTAAAGGCGCGCGCCGGTCGGCGATCCGCCGTTGGTGGCTTGGGCAGGTTTCCTCGGTTTCCCCTCTTTTGCAAAGGAGGGATAGGAGATTTTGGACTGTCGGCGCGCTGGGTAAGGAAGGTTGGTAGCCCATGCTTGCGCCCCTGCCGCGCGCCTTCGCCGCCGCCGGTTCCGGTGCCGGCGGGTTGCCAGGGTGGAATCAGATATCGCTTGCCGTTGCCGATCAGGTCGGCGCGGCCCATCCGCTTGAGCGCCTCGCGCAGCAGCGGCCAGTTTTCGGGATCGTGATAGCGCAGGAATGCCTTGTGCAATCGGCGTTGCTTCAAGCCCTTGGGCGCGAAGACCGTCTCGCCCCGGTCGCGGTGGATGCCCTTCAGCGGATTGCGGCCGGTATGGTACATGGCGGTGGCCAGCGCCATCGGACTCGGCAGGAACGCCTGCACCTGATCGGCGCGGAAGCCGTTCCGCTTCAGCCACAGGGCGAGATTCAGCATGTCCTCGTCGGTCGTGCCCGGATGGGCGGCGATGAAATAGGGGATCAAGTACTGCTCCTTGCCCGCTTCCTTGGAATACTTCTCGAACAGTTCCTTGAACTGGTCGTAGGCGCCCATGCCCGGTTTCATCATTTTCGCGAGCGGCCCGGCCTCGGTATGTTCCGGGGCGATTTTGAGATAGCCGCCGACGTGATGGGTGACCAGTTCGCGCACGTAGGCCGAATCGCGGATGGCCAGATCGTAGCGTACCCCGGAGGCGACCAGGATTTTCTTCACCCCTGGCAGTTCGCGCGCCTTGCGATACAGGCTGATCAGGGGCGAATGATCGGTGTTCAGGTTGGAACAGATGTCCGGGTAGACGCAGGACAGTTTGCGGCAATTCCGCTCGATCTCCCGCGATTTGCAGGCCAGTCGGTACATGTTGGCGGTCGGCCCGCCGAGGTCGGAAATCACGCCGGTGAAGCCTGGCGTCTTGTCGCGGATTTCCTCGATCTCGCGCAACACGGAGACTTCCGAACGGGACTGGATGATGCGCCCTTCGTGCTCGGTGATCGAACAGAACGTGCAGCCGCCGAAACAGCCGCGCATGATGTTGACCGAGAACCGGATCATCTCCCAGGCCGGGATGCGCGCGTTGCCATAGCGGGGATGCGGCGCGCGGGCATAGGGCAAATCGAACACGGCGTCGAGTTCCGGGGTGGCGAGCGGAATCGGCGGCGGGTTCAGCCACAGATCGCGGTCGCCGTGGCGCTGGAGCAGAGCGCGAGCATTGCCGGGGTTGGTCTCCAGATGCAGCAGCCGCGAAGCGTGGGCGTAGAGCAGCGGATCGTCCTTGACCTGTTCGTAGGCTGGCAGGCGGATGACGGTTTTGGCACGGTCGTGGCGGATAGCGCGTGGGTGGAAGGTCAGCGTTTTTGCCGGTGAATTCCCCTCCTTGGCTAAGGAGGGGTGGCGCGAAGCGCCGGGGTGGTTTGAATACGGATCGGGATGCGCTTCCACCGGCCCCGGCTGGTCGAGTTCGGTCGAGTCTATTTCCAGCCAGTCCTCCGGAAGGTCGCCGGATCGAGCGAAGGCGGTCCCGCGGATGTCGTGCATGGTTCGGGGCCGCTCGCCAGCGGCGGCGCGATGGGCAACTGCGACGATGGCGCGTTCGGCGTTGCCGTACAGCAGCAGATCGGCTTTGGCGTCCAGCAGGATCGAACGGCGCACTTGGTCCGACCAGTAGTCGTAATGAGCGATGCGGCGCAAGCTGGCTTCGATGCCGCCGATGATGATGGGCGCGTCCGGATACACCTCGCGGCAACGCTGGCTGTAGACGATGACCGCCCGGTCCGGCCGCTTGCCGCCTTCGTCGTGGGGGGTGTAGGCGTCGTTGTGGCGCAGTCGGCGGTCGGCGGTGTAGCGGTTGACCATGGAATCCATGTTGCCCGCCGTGACCCCGAAGAACAGATTCGGTCGGCCCAGCGCCTGGAACGGTTCAGCGGCGGTCCAGTCGGGTTGGGCGATGATGCCGACCCGGAAACCTTGCGCCTCCAGTAGCCGACCAATGATGGCCATGCCGAAACTGGGATGGTCCACGTAGGCGTCGCCGGTGACGAGGATGATGTCGCAGGAATCCCAACCGAGCGCGTCCATCTCGGCGCGCGACATCGGCAGGAAGGGCGCGACGCCGAAGCGGGCGGCCCAGTACTTGCGATAGGAGAACAGTGGGGGAACGGTGGGCATGAACATCCAGAGGAGGTGAGGCCGGCAACCAGGGAAAGAGGTTGGGAATTATACGGGAACCGATAGTGGATGGCGTGCTGCTTTAGAGACCACCGAAAAACTCCTCATTGATTTTCCTACTGTAAATTTTCCTGTGATGGCAAGGGTTCGAGCGTGGGCTAGACCGTAAACTCACCGCTCAACCTATTGATCCTGCTGATGGGCATACCCTACGATTACCCGAATCGCAGCTCGGATCACAGGAAAATTTATAGTAGGAAATAACGTGAACCTTCTTGTGAAGATGGCAATCCGGGCGGGGGCTTCGGACTTGGTTCGGTTTCATCTCCGGCGCGGCGGTCAAATCAACCGACAGGATGACAGCGGTACTTCGCTGCTGATGTACGCCGCCAGTCGGGGCCATGCGGAAATCTGCCAGATTTTGCTGGAAGCGGGAGCCGATCCCGTTCTGAAAAACCACCAGGGCCAGGATGCGCTTTCTCTGGCCCGTGCTGCGGGCCACGATGCGGCGGAAGCGGTGCTACTCGCCGCAATCCCCGCAAGCATGCACGAACCCGGCAACAAAGCTGCTGACAGTCAGGTCGCTGTTGCCGACGTTGCCGATGGCCAGGCAGCCATGGCAAAGAATCTGTCCACCGATACAATCGATGCAGCGTTCATCGCCACCCAGGCTGAATTCGGACCTGAAGACTCGACCGATCTGCTTCCGGGCATGGAGGAGTTTGATGCCTTGGCTTGGGAAGCGGAGGTCGAAATCCCGCCGCCGGAAGGCGATCTCGACTGCCTGAAAAATGCCCGCGCTCTGAATCAGCTTCTGGCCAGCCATGTTCCTATCGATACCGACGCGGACTGGTCGGAGGTCGAGATCGAACTTCCGGACCTGCCCGCCCGCCGGCGCGGTCCAGCGGATGCCGAACGCGGGACGCGCATGACGCATCTGTTGATGCGGGGCCTGCAGTCTGGCCGGGTTTCCCGCATGGACCTCGGATCCACCCTCCAATACGATGAACCCGATCTTGACCCGTGGGCATCGCTGCTGGAGCGTGTTCTGGGGGATCTGGGCATCCAGATCGACAACTGGGTAGACGAGGATCAGGACTCCAGCGCCAGCCTGATCGATCCCGAAGAGGAACAGCCGGAGGAACAGGTCGCCGATGAGGCGTTGCGCTTTATCGAGGACGTGTTGGAACAGCGGATGGATCCGGCCAATTGCTACCAGCGCGATCTGGGTGTCTTCAGTCTGCTCACGAAAGAGGAGGAAATCCGGCTGGCCCAGCGCATGGAGGCTGGCATGGATCGCATGCTGTCAGCGCTGGCCGGCTATCCGCCGACGGTCGGCGAGTTGCTGCGGCTCTACGAAGCAATCCGTGGCCATGGCGCGCGCTTGACCGAGGTGGTCAGCGGCTTCCGGGATGTCGAGGAAACCCTGCCGCCGCCGGCGGATCTGGAGCGACTGCTGGCCGCGGATGACCCGGACAGGGTGATGGACACCCGCGAGACCGTCATGGACGACGCAAACGACGAGCAGGAAGAAGAAACGCCGGACGATGCGGAAGCCGGCCCCGATCCCGAGACAGCCGCCCGTCATTTTACCGAGCTGCGCGTCTTGCACCAGCAAACGCTGGCCAGCCTGGATGCCTTCGGCCTGGAAGATCCTCGGACACAAATCCTGCGCCAGGAGATCAGCGATCACGTCCAGCAGTTCCGACTGGCGCCCGGAGTTCTGGATGCGTTAATCGCCCGACTGCACGAAGTCGCCCGGCGGATTGATGTTTTGGCAACCTGCCGCTCCGACCATGACAATGAACTGGCCGCCCAAGAACTCGTCGCCATCGAACGGGAAACCCGTCTGCCGATCCCGGCGATCAGCGAACTTCATCGTCGCCTGTCGAGTGGTGTGGCCGAAGTCCGCCACGCCCGTAACGGGATGATCGAAGCCAACCTCCGGCTGGTGATTTCCATCGCCAAAAAGTACTCTCACAAAGGCCTGCCATTCCTCGATTTGGTTCAGGAAGGCAATATCGGCCTGATGAAGGCGGTGGACAAGTTCGAATACCGGCGTGGCTACAAGTTCTCGACCTACGCAACCTGGTGGATTCGCCAGGCGATTACCCGCGCCATCGCCGATCAGGCCCGCACTATTCGCATTCCGGTTCACATGATCGAGACCCTCAACAAGATGAATTACATCCAAAGAGAGTTGGAACGCGAAATGGGCCGGGTGCCGAAGCCCAGCGAATTGGCCGGCCGGATGGAATTACCGGTGGAAAAAATTCACAAACTGCTCCAAGTTCCGGAAGAGCCGGTTTCGATGGATACGCCCGTGGATGACAAAAGCGATGAGCACCTCGCCGATTTGCTGGAAGACCATCAGATCCTCCCGCCGGAAACGGTCGCGGTGTACCGCACCCTGTATGAAACCATGCAAAAACTGCTGAGCGATCTCAAACCCAGAGAGGCGGAAATCATCCGCCGGCGCTTTGGCATTGGCCAGCTTTCGGAACGGACCCTGGAGGAGATCGGTCAGCAGTTCGATTTGACCCGCGAGCGCATCCGCCAGATCGAGGCCAAGGCGCTGAAGAAGCTGGCCCATCCCAGCCGCGCCAGCGTACTGCGCGATTTTCTGCCTCTGGATGGCTGATCGCCATGATCCGATCCCGACACGCCCCTCCCAAGGCCAGCGCGATGCTGGAAGCCCTGCGCGGGCTGGGCTACTCCACGGCCACCGCCCTGGCCGATCTGATCGACAACAGCGTCGCCGCCCGGGCTGAGACCATCCATCTTCAATTTGTATGGGCGGGGCTGGCCAGTTTCATTCGCATTCTCGACGATGGCGGGGGCATGGACGCCGGCGAACTGGACCAGGCCATGCGGCTGGGTGAACGCAGCCCACTGGAGGCGCGCGCCGCTCATGACCTGGGCCGCTTCGGGCTCGGTCTGAAAACCGCCTCGCTGTCGCAGTGCCGGCGGCTGACCGTCGCCAGCCGCAAGTCCAGTCAGACCCACTGCCTGCGCTGGGATCTGGACGAGATCGCCCGTCGCCCGGACGATGGCTGGTATCTCCTGGAAGATGCCGCCGAAGGTTCGGCGGCGCATCTGCGGCCTCTGGAGGAACAGGAGCGGGGCACGCTGGTGCTGTGGGAAGTAATGGACCGGATCGTCACGCCCGAATTTCGCGAGCAGGATTTTCTCGACCTCATCGACCGGGTCGAACAGCACTTGGCGATGGTGTTTCACCGCTACCTGCAGGGACCGAATCCGCGCCTGTGCATCCTGATCAACGATTGTGCTGTAGCCCCCTGGAATCCATTTCTGATCGACCACCCCGCCACTTGGTCTTCACCCGTGCAGTGCTACCGGAGTGTGGCAGGCCTGGTCGAAGTCCAAGGCCATGTGCTGCCGCACCGCGACCGGCTCGAACCCGGCGACTACGATCGGGCGGGCGGACCGGAGGGCTGGACTTCACAGCAGGGGTTCTACGTTTACCGCAACGAGCGGCTCCTGGTGGCTGGCGGCTGGTTGGGACTGGGCCAAGGGCGTAGCTGGACGCGGGAGGAAGCTCACCGGCTGGCGCGAATCCGCATCGATATCCCCAACAGCGCCGACGCGGAATGGAAAATCGACATCCGCAAGTCTACCGCCCGCCCGCCGGTCGAACTGCGCGGCCGGCTGCTCCGCCTTGCGGAAGACATCCGCCAGCGGGCGCGGCGCGTTTTTGCCCACCGGGGGCAGATTGCCACGGTGGACGGGAAGGAGCCGCTCGTTGAAACGTGGCGGGCCGAACACGGCAGCGGCGGGATGCGTTATCGAATCAGCCAGGATCATCCTGCGATACAGGGCGTTCTGGAAGAAGCCGGGCCGCTGCTACCCCGGATTCATGCCATGCTGCGGGTGATTGAAGAAACAGTGCCGGTGCAGCGCATCTGGCTGGATACCGCCGAGGGCCGGGATGTACCACGCACCGGGTTTGCCGACGAAGCGCCTTCGGAAAGGGTGACAGTTTTGCGGGTTCTGTACCGCAACCTGGTCCAGAAAAAGGGGCTTTCGCCACATCTGGCCCGCGAACAATTGATTCAAAGGGAATCATTTATAGGAATGGCCTCATGCCAGCTATCCGAAAGCCTTGGAATCGCACAGAACTCCTTTTGGCAATGAATCTATATTGCCGTATCCCATTCGGGCGCCAACATAGCCACGCGCCTGAAGTAATTAAACTTGCTCAAGTGCTAGGGCGCACTCCTAGCAGTGTTGCGATGAAACTTAACAATTTCACATCGCTTGATCCTGAAGAAAAGGCGCGTGGTATTAAAGGCTTACCAGGAGCTAGCAGGCTAGACCGGCAAATATGGGATCATTTTCACACAGATTGGGAAGAAATGGCGGCGGAAAGTGAGTTGCTTTGGAAGCAACTTGTTGAAAAACCAGTTACTGAGAATCAAGATTCGCCGCCATCGCTAGAAAAACCAGTAGAGGCTCCTCAGGAAAAAACATTTTCAAACGATATTCTCAAGCTACCGATAGGGCCAACTGAAAGCATCCGTACACAAAAAGCACGTCTCGCGCAAGGATTTTTTCGGCGCACGGTTCTCGCAGCTTATCTCGGACGATGCTGCATATCAGATATCCCCATTCCAGAACTTTTGATTGCAAGCCATATACTTCCATGGGCATTATTTCCTGAGCAACGCATTAATCCTTGCAATGGACTTTGTCTTTCTAGACTCCATGATACTGCATTTGATGAGGGGTTAATTACTTTCGATGAAGATTATCGTTTGGTTTTGAGTCGGAGACTTAAAGATTATCTTCCGAATGAATCTTTACAAGTAAATTTTTCTTCCTACGAAGGCAAGCCACTCCATATGCCCGAAAAGTTTTTTCCCGAAATAAAGTTTCTTACCCACCACCGAGAGCATATTTTTCACAAATGACAGTTTGCCAGTCAGACCACAAACCGTATTCTCAACTGATTTATGCGTCTGATTGCTTTTGAAGAAATAGCTGTCCGGGAAGGTTTGCAGGCGGGCGGCTTCGCGCACGGTCAGGCTGCGACACTGCCCCGGGTCATAGTGGATGAAGTAGTGGCCGTCCTTCGCCATGTGGCTCATCACCGTCGTGGCCGGCTGATCGGCAACTTGCACCCGGAAGCGGTCATCGAATTTGCCGGTTTCCCAGTTCTGGTGGCGCGGTGCCAGCGCGGCGGGAAACTGGGCCGCCCTGGGCGAGACGCCTTTGAGCCGGGCATACACGGCGCAGTACAGATAGCGCGCCAGATCCTCCGGCATGTGGTTGCGGGTTTCGTGGTTCAGCACCAGCGGCGGATCGTGACCGCGATACCAGGTTGCGAGTTCAGTCGGCAGGGTATCCAGGTCACCAGCCCCCGTAGCCGCTACACTGCGTCCGCCCGACGGGTGGTCCGAAGCGGCGGCCCTCCGTGCGGCCTGTTCAAAGGCAGCCCGCAGTTCCGGATCCTCAATCATCGGTGCGAAATCGGACGCCAGGGCAGACAGGGTTTCGTACCAGTCACCGACCGGATAGGTGGTCTGGAGCCAAGACAGCCCGCTGCGCAACGGTGGCAGATCGGCCAGCACCTGACGGGCGGACACGCTCGACAGTCGGCTGTCCGGTCCGGTCAGCGGACTGAGGCACGGGAATGGACAACCCAAGCGGTCGAGTTGTTTAGCCAAATCCTCGCGCAGCCCAAACAGGATGACCCGGTGCCGGGTCTGAGGAATACCGTAGTACTCGGCTTGAATGATGAACTGCTCGGGCCGGATCGAGTCGGAATTCTGGCCTCGTCGGAACGAACAACCATCGATCAGGGAGTAAAGGCGATATTGGGGAGATTTTCGCCGACCATCCTGACCTTCTCCCGTGGTTGGACTGGTCAAATCCTGGAGAATGCGTGGAAACAGTCGCCGACCCGCGATATGGGACGACAATATCCCCTTGACGTTTTCCATCACGAATGCTGCTGGCCGATAGCGGCACAGCAAATCCAGGTAGACCCGGTAAAGAAAGTGACGGTTATCCTGTTCTGGCCGGTAGCTGGCCGTACCGGCATTGCGGGAACGGCCGACCGTGGAATAAGCCTGACAGGGTGGGCCGCCGATCAGCACCAGTGGCGTTTTTCGGCTGACCCGAGCCTGGTCGATGGCCGCCTGCAATACCGGACCGGTTTCAGGCTGGCCCAAAGTATGTTTCAGAACCTCTTGATCGGCCTGCTGCCAGGCGGTCCGGGCGACTGCACTGCCGGATTCGACCGGCGATTCCCGCTCACCCCGCACGTAGGCGTAGTAGGCCTCCAGCGCCGGCCGGTCGCTGGTCTGTGCCAGCCGGCGATAGAAACCACGCAGCCGCAGCGTCCGACAGGCGGCGGGATCCTTCTCAACCGACGCAATGATCCGGAACGGCCAGTCGCCGGGACGGGGCTCAAGGGTCGCAAAGCCTTCGCCCAGACCGCCGGGACCGGCGAACAGGTCCATCACCCGGATCTGCGTATCGGCTTGATCGGTCATCCGGGGTAACGATTGCTCAGTGCAGCATGGGCCATCTTGAAGGTGAATCCGGGCGTGCGATCCCACTAAGATACCCCATCTTGCCCGGCTGAATCAGCAAGTTCGCGCCCGCTGCCCGCGCCGGCCACGAAAAAAGGCTTACCGGATTGGGTTCGGCAAGCCTTTGTTTTTACTGGTGGCCAGGGTCGGAATCGAACCAACGACACGCGGATTTTCAGTCCGCTGCTCTACCAACTGAGCTACCTGGCCGGATCGCGCCTCGCGCGAAAGAGGGGCGCATTTAAGCAGCTTGCGCGATAGTCGTCAAGCCGGTTCACGTTTTCGGCGGCACGTAGCCTTCCGGCAACGACGAACCTTCGCCGAAGAAGAACCGCGTCATCTGTTCCTCCAGAAACTGACGCGCTTTCGGCTCGAACGGCGTCAGTCGGTATTCGTTGATCAGCATGGTCTGCTGTCGCAACCATTGTTGCCAGGCCGGCTTGGAGACATTCTCGAAAATTCGCTTGCCCAGCTCCCCGGGATAAGGCGGACGATCCAAACCTTCGGCTTCGACGCCGAGCTTGATGCACATTACCATTCGAGCCATTCGCTGATTCCCGTTCGTTCTACCGTTCACTGGCCAACACCGCCAGGAGCCGCCGCACTGGCGCGGCCACTCCACGGTCGTCAATATGGCGAGGGTTATACCAGACAAACCGCTCCCCTTCCATCACCGTCCCAGCCGACCCCGTCACCGTCGCCGGCACTGGGATAATATCGAGTCGAAAGTGGCTGAAACCGTGCCGCAACACGCTCCACGGCGTCCCGACCGTTACCTCCAGTCCCCACCGTTCCCGGCACCAGGCGGCGATATCCATCTCCGGCGGACACTCGGGAAAACTCCACAGCCCCCCCCAGATGCCGACCGGCGGACGGCGCTCCAGCAACACCTCGCCCTCCGCCCCGTGCAGCAGCAGCATCCGCGTAATGCGCACCGGCAAGTCCCGCCGTGGTTTCGGTTTGGGATAACCAGATTCCCGTCCTTGGGCATGAGCTGCGCAATTCGCCGCCAGCGGGCATTGGTTGCAGTGCGGCCGGCGCGGCGCGCAAACCATCGCGCCAAGATCCATGATCGCCTGGGTGTAATCCGCGACCCGCTCGGCCGGCGTATAGCGTTCCGCCAGTTCCCACAAGGTCGCCAGCACTCGGGCTTGGCCCGGCCAACCCTCGACCGCCGCGAACCGCGCCAGCAACCGCTTGACGTTGCCATCCAGAATCGGCTGGCGTTGCCCGGCCGCCAGCGCCAGAATCGCCCCCGCCGTCGAGCGGCCAATACCTGGCAGGCCTTGCAGTGCTGCGCTATCCAGCGGCATCTCCCCGCCATGCCGGTCGCGCACGATTCGCGCCGCCTCGCGCACATGGCGGGCGCGGGCGTAGTACCCCAATCCGGCCCACAGTCTCAGTACCTCGTCCAGCTTGGCGTCGGCCAGTGTCGTTAGATCGGGAAACCGCGCCATGAACCGTTCATAATAGGGAATCGCCGTCGCCACCTGGGTCTGCTGCAGCATGATTTCCGACACCCAGACCCGGTACGGCGTGGGGTTCTCTTTCCAGGGCAGACGCTTACGGCCGTGCGCATCGAACCAGTCCAGCACGCGCCGGCTAAATTCATCCGGAGTCATCCGATTTCCGCTTTACGAGGATGTTGCCATGGCACGTATTCTCATCGCCGGCTGCGGCGACGTCGGCGCGGCCCTGGGCCAGGGTTTGAACGCGGCCGGGCATGAGGTTTGGGGTTTGAAGCGCCGCCCGGCCGATTTACCGCCCGGCATCCGGCCGCTGGCGGCCGATTTGACCGATCCGGCGACCTTGAACGCCCTGCCGCCGGAATTGGACGCCGTCGTCTACAGCGCCGCCGCCGCCGGCTTCAGCGAAGCCGCCTATCGGGCCGCCTACGTCACCGGCATCCGCAACTTGCTCGACGCCCTGCGCCGGGCGGGCCAGCAACCCCGCCGGTTGCTGTTCACCTCCAGCACCTCGGTGTACGCCCAGCACCAGGGCGAGTGGGTGGACGAGGATTCGCCCGCCGAGGCGGACAGCTTCAGTGGGCGCTGCATTCGTGCAGGCGAACAATTGATGTGGGATAGCCCTTGGCCGGCGGTGGCGATCCGTTTCGGCGGCATCTACGGTCTTGGCCGCACCCGGTTGATCGACAGCGTCCGCGCCGGAACTGCCGCCCGTCCCGCCGGACCGCCGCTCTACACCAACCGCATTCATCGCGACGATTGCGCCCGGACGCTGGAACATTTGTTGTTTCTGCCGGGGCCGGCGCCGCTTTATCTTGCCACGGACGATGACCCGGCGCCGCTGGGCGAGGTGCTGAGCTGGCTGGCGACCCAACTCGGCGTGCCGGAACCGCCGCTGGCCGCGAACCCACCCTTGAAGCCAGGCGCCGGGGCCGGCGATCCCGCGTTGCGCATGCGGGCCAGCAAGCGTTGCCGCAACGCCCGGTTGCGCGCCAGCGGCTTCCTGTTTCGTTATCCCAGCTACCGGAACGGCTAC
>Ga0209573_1004751_pt1 | contig 13030 bp, 9 predicted proteins | sample TNRBio252014_DNA_FD_185870 | JGI IMG/M metagenome (GOLD analysis project Ga0209573, IMG submission 185870) | Wastewater treatment Type I Accumulibacter community from EBPR Bioreactor in Madison, WI, USA - TNR Reactor_6/25/2014_ DNA (SPAdes)... | ecosystem: Engineered > Bioreactor > EBPR >...
TTGACTTGGATTAATGGATTTGATAGAATGTTTCATGGTGATTTCCTCATAAGTAAAGGTTATTTTGTCCGCGAAACAAGTATTATCTTGTCTTATCGGCGGAAGTCGCCTTTCTTACTTTCAACATATTTTTGGGCTTTGCCAAAGTAATTGGCGGTAACCCTTAAGTTGATGCGTATGAGACGCAAGGCATTGCGTCTCTACGGCGAGGCTTTTTGAAATATTGAAGACCTTGAAATAAATAGGCATATCATTTAAATATCCTAGTGGCATTTCTCTTGTGTGTGCCACAAAAAAATATTTTTGGTTCACAAGCATTTTTTTCGATACCGACAACAGCTAGCCCTAAATAAAGAGGGTTATTTATAAACTCTGCTTGGTAATGGAGTTAATTTTTTTTCTTAGGTTTTTCTGTGTGCAGAACACCGCCAGGAAAAATACAGTCTTGGCCGTACCGGTTGCGTATGTTATCCATAACTTTATCTAGAGTCTGTTGTTTTTGGTCGACAGGGTCTTCGAATAAATAGAGTTGCCCTGTTGTGCTAGTGACAAGCTGCCCTGCTGATAGACCAAGTAGTCGCACGCCTTTTTTATTGATATCTTTCACTTTTTCTAGTAGTTGCAAGCCTATTTGATATAAAGTTTTTGTCTGGTTTGTTGCTTGTTCGATGGTAATACTACGAGTGATCAGCGTAAAATCGGCGTATTTAACCTTAACCGTTATCGTGTGTGTTGAAAAGTTTTGTTTACGCAGGCGTGAACCAACATCATCTGCAAGACCTTGTAGATACGACCTCAAATGTTCTTCTTTATATATATCTTCCCCGAAGGTATGTTCGCGCCCAACTGAAAGAGGTGCGTCTGGCAGGGTTACGGGGCGGTCGTCTTCGCCATTTGCCATTCTTAGAAAATGCTCTGTTTGATTACCTAGACAGGTTCTTAAAACTTCTTTTGGCGTTAATCGCAAATCTTTGATAGTTTTAATACCCAAAGCTGAAACCACTTCGGCGGTTTTTTTACCAATACCTGCAACAGCTGTGATGGGAAGTGCATCTAAAATTTGATGGCGCTCCTGCCAATTCAGAATAAAAAAACCTTTTGGCTTTTTCATGTCTGATGCAATTTTTGCCAAAAATTTATTGGGGGCAACGCCAACAGAAGAAGAAAGTTGCAATTCCTCCTGAATGGCCGTTTGAATTTTTTTGCCTATAACTTCTGCACTACCAAATAACTTTTGAGAACCACCAACTTCTAAATAAGCTTCATCTAGCGAAATCGGTTCAACCAAAGGTGTGAATCGGTTCATAATGGACATGATTTTATTGGATTCTTCTTGGTATATTTTCATATTGGGTAATACAAATATAGCTTGTGGGCATAATCGTTTGGCCGTTATTATTGGCATGGCGGATTTAACCCCGAATGCTCTAGCATCGTAGGATGCCGAACAAACAACACCCCGACTAGATGGCCCCCCAACAACCAAAGGTTTATTTCTATACTCTGGGTGATTTCTCTGTTCAACGCTTGCGTAGAAGGCGTCCATGTCAATATGTAGTATGGTATTTTTCATATTTTTAGGGAAGGGTAAATTTTTTTTATCCAGTCAATGGTAACGGTTTCCACATTAAACTCTGATTCAACTATGCCATGCAGAAAACAAGGCGTTTCGGCGACGATAAAATGTTTATACTTTTCGTAGATTTTAGGGAAAAGAGTAACATCATAGAGAGTATGTTGATCCTCGAAACTATAAAAAGCCATTTTGTTCCCGTTTCGTGTTTGGGCTACTTTTTTTGTAATAGGAAAGCCCAAGAGAGTGATCTTTTTACCGATACAATGAGGAATTGTCAATGAAGATTGATAGGAGATATTCATTTTGTTGATTTGTTTTTCCCATAAAATAAAACTATGTTGATTGACAAGAAACCCTAGCAGTTCCATTTGATAATGGAAAATATCATTTTCGTCAGGAGGGTTAAGGTAGGGGGGCGTTTTATCGGAAACAGGAAAAAGTTGTAGTTGCCCGTTTTCTTTTTGTGATTTATAAAACTCAAGCATTTGCCAATAGATTTGAGATAGGTTCCAAGGGGATATTTGCGAAAAAGCCCCAAGATGATTTAGCTTTTGATTATCAATTAGGCTGGTGTTAGTGCGAGTGAGATAGTCGTATAAGGATAAATATTTTCCGTTTCGTTTGCGCTCATCAAGAATGTTGTCGATAGTTTGGGAAGGGAGGCCTTTAATAGCCATAAACCCAATGCGAATACTTTTTTGAGTGCCTTTGAAATGGCGATTACTTTCGTTGATATCGATGGGTAGTATTGTTAAGCCCATTCGCATGCATTCGGAAATATAAGCGGAAGTGCTGTAATACCCACCACAATTACTGATGACAGCCGCCATAAATTCAGCAGGGTAGTGGCGTCGTAAATATGCGCTTTCAAAGCTGATTTGAGCGTAGGAAGCACTATGGGCTTTGCAGAAGGAATAACCTCTGAAACAGTCGATCATAGCCCAAATTGCATCAGCGCAGAGAGGATTCGTATTCATATTTTGCAATACCTTTGTAAAATTTTTTCTTAAGAATATCCAACATTTGAGTGTCTTCTCTCGAAAGGGCTTTTCGTAGTTGATTGGCTTCACGGTAGGTAAAGAAGGCTAATTGATGAGCAACGGATAAAATATGGTCTTCGTATACCATAACACCATAGGCGTCGGATGTGATTTTTTCATAGAGAGGGTGGAGGGGCTTCCAAGGGGTGCCGAGAACGCGTTGTGTATATTGACGAATAGAGGTGTGACTAGCAGGCCTTATAATCGAGCTGTGAATCACAATATGGTCAAAATCACCTTTGCGGGTGCGTTTTTGCAACATACGCATTGCGGGGCTTTCAATATAGAAAACGCCTATGGTGTCTCCTTTTGCTAGCATTTCGATAGTTTCGGGGTCGGTAGCGGGGTCGATTTTTGTATAATCGATAGTGTGACCATTTTCTTTGCAATTGGCAATGGCATCGCGAATGACAGCTAAGCTACGATTACCTAACAAATCGATTTTAACAAGCCCCATTTCTTCGACGCCATCTTTTTCCCACTGCATGATAGGTAGACCTTTGCTGCTGTTTTGCAAGGGGGCATAATGACGAACGGGTGTGGGGGTGATAACAATGCCCCCGCAATGCAAAGAAAGGTGGCGTGGATGACCTATTAACTTGAATGCATTCTTTAAGACCATACGCTTTTTTTCTTCTAGAGTTGAAGTTGTGATGCCGCTTTTTGTTAAGAGTTCACGCATGTCTTTTGAATATGTTTTTATAAAATCGTCAGAAAACCCATAGGCTTTGGCGGTAGCCCGTAAGGCCATTTTAGGTTGAAAACGAATATGATTACAAACCATTGCGCAGTTCTCTGTGCCAAAACGCTGACGCACAAATTCAAGAATATAGTCGCGCTCATCCCAAGCGAAGTCAATATCGAGATCAGGGTAATCGATGCGATCGGGGCTTAGAAACCTTTCAAAAAGCAACTGATGGCGAATCGGGTCAACATTAGTGATAAAAAGACAATAGCTGACAATACTGCCACTGCCGCTCCCGCGGCCGCAGGTACGCGAAGCATTTTGTATAATTTCACGCACCAATAAAAAGTAACAGGTAAAGTTTTTGCTGTTGATAATGTTTAGTTCATAGTCAAGGCGCTCTTTGATTGTATCGGTTATATTGCCATAGCGCCTATAAGCCCCTTCATAGGTTATTTGTTGTAAATAAGAAAAAGGTGTTAGGCCATGCGGTGCCGAATACGAAGGAAAGATTGTTATGGGGCTATGACGATATTGTATCTGTAATTGCAATTTTCTATGATGTTCAAGAGCATCTGGGAAAGGTGCGAATTGTTCGGCATATTCTTCTTGATCGTAAATTTTTCTTGATCGAGTAAGGTCTCTCTCTGATATGAGTTCGTTTTTGCGAATGGAATTCATTAAAATGCGCGTGGTGTGATCCTCATCTGAAAAGATGTTTGCAAGATGCATGGCGAAGAGAGGGATATTTTTTTTAGTAATTTCTATGGGCGGAACTTTGCAGGGGAGGTGTAGTGCCCAATAAACAGGTAGATTAGCATCTTGTAAGAAAAGCGCTGTCGCAGAATGATCGGTGATAAAAATCAAGTCAGCCATGAGGTGAGCTTGTTCTCTCATTCGAAAATGGGGTTGGCAATGAATGCCAGACAACAGAGAACAAAGATTTTGAAACCCAAGGGGAGAAATAACAATTGCTGCTGTCTGATCAAACCCGTCGTTTAGCCAAGCCCCAATCAACGGCTGTAAGTGGTTTTGATTTGAAAATCGAATTAGTTCTGGCATAGCACATAGATTGTTGTAATCTAGTAAACAAACGGATTCATAACCATGCCGTTTGGCGGTTCGACAAATTTCAAGAGGCGAAAGCACGCTCGTTAGTAAGCTAAAGTGGCTTTGGGCAAATAGTATCATACGCGCAAGATTCCATTTTTACAAATACTATATATAAGAATACTGTTTTGTCAAGAATCAAAATGCCCTGAAAACCAAGTAAACAAAACTATCTTAAACCAGCTACCAATAATAAGCCAATAGATTAAAAATTAGGGCATGCAGGCTATTTATAATAGCCTCACAAAATGTATCTACTCAGTGTATTTTAAATTTTTTTACAATTGGCGCAGTCGAGATGGGTTTCAAACCCGTCTACGCATGTTATCAATTACGGTTCGCCGAAAAGTGAACACGCTCTATTCAATGAGCATGTTCTGTGGGGGGAAAAAAATCAAACAGCATACGGAAATGGGTTATTTTTTGAATTTGTAGTCTTCTTCTTTAGTTTTATTCCAAACTTTGATTTCATCGTTAATGGTTATGCCATTTACAATTTCGATATTGATACCATCGGAGATGCCAAGCTCGACATTTCTCTTTTCAAAAATTTGATTGCCCGTTTTAATTTCTAAGAAGGGGGCATCGCCGTGTTTATCAAACTGTAAAAGGGATTCTTTGATGGCAAGAGCATTCTCCTTTTTTTCCAAAATAATTTCTGCGTTTGCGCTATACCCTGAGCGGATAAATATATTTTCATCTAAAGTGATTTGAGCTTTGATTTTAAATTGTACGGAGCCGCCACTTTCTGAGCCTTTTGGGGCAATGAAAATCAAACGGCCAGGGAATTTGGTTTTGTCAACAGCACCCAAAGAAATATCGAGCTCGGTATTGTTTTTTAATTTGCCGACTTCAGACTCATCTACGGTGCCTTCAAAAATCATTTTGCTTAAATCTGCAATGACAGCAATGGTTGTGCCAGCATTAAATGTATTGCTTTCAATTACTTGCAAGCCTTCTTTTACAGGAATATCAAGAATTGTTCCAGAAATGGTTGCGGCAATATTGGTATTCGTTGATTCTTCTGTATTTTGAGAAAACCCTTTTTGAATAATTTCCAAATCATTTTCATAGTTTTTAACATTTTGCTCGGCTGTTTTATAATTAACTTCTGCCGAATCAAATTCCTGTTTTGATATTACACCCTTTTCGTAGAGATTAGAACTTCGTTCGAAAGTTAATTTTAAGTTTTCTTCCTGCAGTTTAGCTGTTTTTAATCTTCCCATTGCACTATTTAAAGTTTGAATATTTGGAATGACTCGTACAGATGCTATTAAATCCCCTTTTTTTACCTTATTGCCAGCTTCCACATAAATTTTAGAAATTATCCCTGATATTTGCGGTTTTACTTCAACTTCTTCTAATGGCACCACTTTGCCTGAGGCAATGGATTTTTTGATAATGGTCGTATGAAAGGGCTTTTCTGTTGAATAAACAACCGGTGACAATGAGTTTTTGCGATTAAACCAATAAAGCACACTTAGAAATGCAATAATAATAATGATCACTAAAAAAATTAATTTTTTCATATTCTCTTCACCTTTTATTAATCTTCTTTTAATGCTTCAATTGGTTTAATTTTTATGGCCATCAAAGCTGGAATTAAACCAATAACGGAACCTATTACAACAAGCAACATAAGAGCAATTAAAATAATAGGTATGTTTACAGTTGGGTTCACTAGCACGGCTAAATCGCTTTGCCCCCAAATATAATCAATTGTCATTAAAACGAAACCGCCTAAAATGATACCTAAAATTCCCGCAAATGTTGTTAAAAAAACCGACTCTAACACGATTTGTCGAATGATATCGATAGGCTTGGCTCCAATTGCTCTGCGAATACCAATTTCTCTAGTGCGTTCTTTAACTGTGATAAGCAAGATGTTGCCAATGGCGACCACGCCAGCAATTAGGGTTGCTACACCAACAAACCAAGTTAAAAACTGCATTCCAATTAAAAAGCTTTGAACCTTTTTCAGCTCGTTGCCTAAATTAAATGAGCCAAATGCTCGATTGTCTTCTGGGTGTACAAGATGCAAATTCTTTAATAGCAATTTTATATCTAATTCGAGTTGTTTTGTATCATACCCTAATTTACCCGTAATCATTAGCCAACCAATATGGTTACCTTGATTATAGGCATTTTGAAAAGTATTAAAAGGAATATGAACTTCGCCATTTGGGCCACCAGATCTTGCGGGGTCTTTTCTATAAAGCCCAATTATTAAGAATACACTTCCATTGATGTCTATGGTTTCCCCAATTGGGTTTTCATTGGGTTTAAAAAATTGTTTATAAATATTTTCTTCGATTACACAAACTTTCTTTTTTTCTTGGTTATCTAACTCATTAATAAATCGACCTGCGAGCATATTAAATGCTTGAATTTTGTTAATCATTGGGTCGTCACCAAAGACGCCTGTAGTAAAGGAAGCGAAGTTTCGGCTTATACTGCGTTGAGAGATATTTCTTGGTATGACAAAATCAATACCTCGAATTTCCTGTTTGATTTGTTCTACATTTGTGAGTTTTAATTTGATCTGCCGGCCTTCTTTATAACCTTTAAATGGCAAGCTAGTCGATTGCCCCCATATAAAAATGCTGTTGGTAGCAAAGCTATTAAACAAAATGTCGAATTTATTTTTCATGCCTCTTGTTACACCAAGTAAGGTGACAAGCAAAAAAATACCCCACAATACCCCAAGAATGGTTATGGTGGTACGCAATTTGTTTTTGCGAATGCTTTCGAAGATTTCTTGCCATGATTCAATATCAAATATATATAGTCTCATTTATTTATCATTTATGGCAATAATTGGTTTGATTTTGGCTGCTCTTTGGGCTGGTATAAAACCTGCGAAGACCCCTGATAATATTAGAACGATGGTCGAATAAATGACAACGGATATATCAATGGAAGGGTTTACAATATAATATTTCTCCAGAATTGGTTGGGCAGAATTTAAAATAGTTGCACCAAGAACTAACCCAATATACCCAGATACGGTTGTCAGAATAACAGCTTCTACCATAATCATTTTGAGAATGGCGAAAGGGGTTGCACCAAGTGCTTTTCGAATTCCAAGTTCTTTGGTGCGTTCCTTTACATTATATATCATAATATTGCTTATCCCAATGACTCCGGCGATTAAAGTGCCGGCGCCAATAAAGAAAATTATAAAATTTAAAACAAGATGCATCATTTCAATTTTTGAATTATCGTCTGCAAAATTTCGAATTCGAATGGCACCTTGATCAGTAGGCGCGACGCTATGTTTGTCTTTAAGTTTTTCTTCTATGTTAATACCGAATTCGACGGCAGATTTTACGCTAAGTTTAGGGTTATAGGTTAATGCGATATTGCTAAGATTGTCATTGTTGCCATATAGCTTTTGAATCGTTGAAAAGGAGGTGTAAATAAATCTTTCATCATTATCACCTCCTTCATCAGTAAAAACACCAACTATGGTATAGACGATGCCATCAATATTAATTGGTTGCTCAAGTGGTGAATGATTTGTAAATAGGTCTTTTGCAACCATATTGCCAATTACAGCTGATTTGCTGCGGTTATTAATATCTGACCAATTAATAAATCGTCCTTCACTAACGATACAATTTTCCAAATATTGAAAATCGGGATATATCGCTCGTATAGTATAGCGATTTTGTTTATTTTTATAGATGGTCAATAAATTTGCTTTTTCAATTCTTGGGCTAATATATTGTATTTCATCTTCAAATTCTTTTAAAATGAAATCAAAGTCGTCATTTTTTAATTGTATTTTTCTTCCCATTTGCAGGCCACGATAAGGTTGTGCCGAACGCGATGTGCTGATATAAATAGAATTTTGTGCATCGGAGTGAAAGTTTTTCTTAAAGGTATTCATTAGGCCGTTACCTATACCAAATAACAAAGTAAAAAGTAGAATGGCAAAAGCAACGGTAAAACCAGCCAAAATTGTTCTTAGCTTATTTTTTGAAATGGATTGATATAACTCCTGAAATAAATCGAAATCAATCATATTATTTTTCTTGATTTTTTTGTGAATTTGTAGTTTTGATATCGCTAATGATTTTGCCATCTTTGAGTCGAATAATGCGATCTGTCATATTGGCAATATCTTCTTCATGTGTAATGACAATGATTGTCATGCCCTCTTTATTTATTTCTCGAAATAGTTCAAGAATAGATTTTGAAGTATCAGAATCTAATGCGCCAGTAGGCTCATCTGCTAAGATGACTTTTGGGTTGGTTGCTAAAGCTCTTGCAATTGCAACGCGTTGTTTTTGACCACCTGATAATTCATTTGGCAAATGATGCGACCAATTCTTTAAACCTACTTTGTCTAGATAAGTAAGGGCGAGGAGTAGCCTTTCTTTGCGATTTAACCCTTTGTAATAAAGAGGTAAGGCAACATTCTCTAATGCTGTTTTATACGAAATTAGATTAAATGATTGAAATACAAACCCTAAAAATTTATTGCGTAAAATGGCTGCTTGTGTTTCATCTAGATTTTCAATTAATTGATTATTTAAATAATAAGTGCCTTGATCGTGGATATCTAGCAAGCCTATAATATTTAATAAAGTTGATTTGCCGGAGCCAGACGCACCCATGATAGCAACAAATTCACCCGCATTGATTGTCAAATTAAAATCAATTAATACTTTTAACACTTCTTTACCCATGGGGTAGGATTTATGTAAGTTTTTGATTTCAATCATCGGCATTGTTTCGTTTTTGTTTTATTATATTTAAAACTACAAAAATTTCATTGTAAATAGATTGACGATTTTAATTATGTATTCATTAGTAGTTAGTTTGTGGATAGATTTTTTAAGAAAAGTACCTAAGAAAATATTAGGAATATATTCGTAGGTTTTAAACTTTTTGATACAATTTAGCCGTTTATTTGATACTAGGGAGCAAGTAATGGCAAAAGAAAAGACTTATATAGAAGTAACCGTTCGAACGAAACCCACTACATTAATCGAAAGAATAGAATTTGCACCTGTGCCAACTTCTGTGGAATATGGCAGCAAAAAGTTTGTGTTTCCGAAACAATTTTACACAAAAGGTTTAAACCCATTACAAGCAGAGCATTTTAGAACAATTGATACGCTGGCAACCTTTTTTGATTCGCTAGGTGGTAAACCATTTAATGTCTCTTCAAATGGCTATGAAATTCAATTTGTAAAACCCAAAAAAGCAATGGCCGAAGAAGAATATTCTTTGAGTATTAAAGAAGATGGTGCAAAAATAATTTCTTCAAGTGCTGCCGGTTTTTTTTATGGGGCTCAAACATTGATCCAAGTTTTCGCAAGCTGTTTTTATGTTGGCCTCTTTTTGGGTTCCCATGTGCCAGCTGAATCAGATGCCTTTGAGAAGCGTTGGGTTCCTGAAATCGAAATTAGCGATAAACCAAGTTATCAATTGAGATCTTTTATGGTTGATTTGGGTAGAGCTACTTTTTCTTTACCTTTTTTAAAAAGAATTGTGCGCATTATGTCGCAATTAAAAATGAATGTTTTGCATGTTCATGCATTTGATGATCAGCTTTGTGGTTTAAAGTTTAAGAAATTACCTCTTGGTAGCGAAAACCCTTATGCTATTACCCTTGACGAATTAGGCGATTTGGTTCAATATGCTAAAGGTTTTCATGTGAAAGTAATGCCTGAATTAGAAAGTTGGGGGCATGTGCAAAGTGTGATTTATCATTTTCCTGAAGTGTATGGTTGCCCCGGAATGTGGGGTGGAATGAGCTTTGGAATTGGTAAAAAGACTTATGACTTACTAGGTAAAATATACGACGAAGTATTAGAAGTTTTAGATGATGAGACAATGGTGCATGTAGGAATGGATGAAGCAAACTGGACGGTGCTAGATCAAGATAAAAATAAAGGTCACACGCCAACGAATATGGTGCAAAAAATTTATGATTTACTGCAATCTTCTGCCAAAAAACATAAAAAGCAGGTTGCTATGCATTTGTGGGCTGATCATGGGGGCAGGCCTTTACCAGAAAAAATCAAAAACAAAATTGTGATAGAGCCTTGGAAGTATCGCCATAATGATGAAGCAAAAATTGTGGCTAATATGCAAGTCTATGGTGGTGAAGGTAAAACGCCAGTAATGATGGGTGGCGGTTGGAGTTCTGGTCATTTAGAGGGTAGTTATGAAGCTACCAGGATATGGACAAGAGAAGGTTTAAAATACCCAAATGTAGTTGGTATTACAAATTGTATGTGGGAAGGTAATGATTTAGAAGGGCAGTTAATTGGGCTTTATGGTGGTGCTTGTTATTCGTGGAACCCGAAATTACCGACTAATAACCCTGATCGTGACCCATTATGGGAAGATGTGCGTTGTAATATGTTTAAGCGTATGCGACATTGGCAACATTATTTTGTTGATGCGCGTGCCGAAAGAATGAATGCAGATAGAGGCGAGGAAGTAAGATACGGTAGATTTGCCTTTGGCTCGCGTGCAGGAGAGGTAGTTGCCCCTACAGTTGATTTTCATTTAAGGTTTAGACCTTCAAAAAATAAATTTTAGCTCCGGCAGAATAGATATCTAGTTCAAGGGGAGGATAATTAGGTACATCTAATAGTAGATGTTCTTTAAAAATTTGAAGCAAAAATAAAAATAAAAAGAACGCACCCTATCCAATTGGATTAAGTGCGTCTATTTTTTTAGGTGAATCAATTTGTATAGGCACATCAGAAATCTCAAACTTTTCCTATTCAGCAAATTCAGTGTAGCCAGTTTTAAAATATTCTCACTTTCAAACCAATTTATCATTAAATTAAGCGATAATAGCAAATTTTCTAGATTAATTTTTTAAAATTGTTAAATTGCAAATTATAGATGATTTTTAATTGATGCCTGTCCCGTCTATTCAAAAAAGTTTGTTGATTGGCTTCACGGTGGTAAAAAAGGCCAACCTAGAGAGCCAAATGTAGACCTAAAAGAAGCTTATAAAGAATGGGTAGCTTTGGGGTGCCCAAAAGTCAGAAAGTGAGGCCAAAAATTGATTGACAAATATCTTGAAGCAATTAGGCTAGGCAATCGCGAAGAACTATTTGAAATTGCGCATTATTTGAGTTTAAACCCATCATCAGCTGATATTAGATCTTTATTGCCATTACTTGTTGATAGTAGGGAAAATTTTATATTAGTTGCTTGTTTAGCTTTGTCGAAAATTTGCGATGAAAGCTCAATACCCTATATTGTTACTGCGATTAATTATCATCAAAATAATCAAAGCTATTTAGATATGTTGTTTTATTCTCTTGCTGCACATAATTGTGTTGATTATTTTATTGAAATTTTTAATTTGGCATTGTCTGAAAATAAGTTTGTTAGTCTTGAAGCATGTGAGATTTTGCTAAGCCAAAGTTTTTGTTTATCAGATGCTATATTTGATAAAGTCACAGAAATACTCAAGACTGCGAATGAAATTAAAAAAATTGAGACAACATTGTATAGTCATCTTTTAAAATATATAAATGATCGTCATATCAATGAGGATTTAAAATTTGTATTAGCTCTGCCTCATCCTGCTATTAGTAAACAAGATTTTATTGCTTTTTTTTCACATAGATTAAATTATAATGTCGAAGATAATTTTGCTACCTATGAAAATGAAGATACAGATGTAGAATTCTGCTTTGAATATTTGTCAGGAAATGATGATTTAGATGTGAATGTCAAAAAGCGAGAAAATATTATTTTGATTACTATTTGTTATTGTAGACCACATGTTTTTGCATTAGAAGCTAGTATGGAGATAGAGAATTTAATATATCATTTTCAGTTTAAAAGAACTAGTGCCCATTTAGCGGGGTTTGAGGGTAATGTTTATAAAATATTTATTAAGAAAAAATTTATAAATAGTTGGAATAAAGGAAATAAGATTGCGATTGAAAATTTGGTAAGTGAAGATGATTTAAAAAAAAACAATTTCTTCGAAATGAAAACCTTAGATATTGAAAAGTATTGGAATTGGAATTTTGAAAGAAAAAATAGATATGATTTAATTCCTAGTCGTGTCGCTATTTCACGATTTTGGTTTATTGTAATTGAAAAAAAATTGTATACAGCTGTTGTTTGGTCAGACGGCAGTCCTATTTTGCTCCCAAAAGCTGATTTTGTAATTTTAAAGCGAAATAAGATTGATTTTGAGAATCCTGAAAAATCAACTTATGAGAAGTGGCGTAGTTTGGTCCCATTTTCAATTGTCGAGACAATATTAAAAAATTTTTCTATAAGTACTGAATTTGGTTTTGACGCTTATAAATTATTTTACGAAAAATGCCCTGAATTTGTGTCTGATTTTTTTAAAAAATTAACACCTTGTGGTAATTTTTACCCTGTCGCTATGTGTTGCATTCTAAATGAAGTAGATAAAATGAGGGGATAGGGTGGAATAGCGCTGAAGCCCATTGGCAATTATTTACAGGGAAATATAAGGTACGGTACATTGTAAAAATTTTAGTTGACGGTGGAATTTTCAGATGCAAAATGGTTGCGAATAGTCGATTTTTGGGATTGTGGGAGATTGGTTATGGCTAGGCAGGCTAGGGTATTTGTGGATGATGGTGAGTCGGGGGT
>Ga0209573_1004752_pt1 | contig 13027 bp, 10 predicted proteins | sample TNRBio252014_DNA_FD_185870 | JGI IMG/M metagenome (GOLD analysis project Ga0209573, IMG submission 185870) | Wastewater treatment Type I Accumulibacter community from EBPR Bioreactor in Madison, WI, USA - TNR Reactor_6/25/2014_ DNA (SPAdes)... | ecosystem: Engineered > Bioreactor > EBPR >...
ACCCGCTTGGCGCAGACCCGCAAGCCCAATTGCTCTATCCTCCGAAGTGGCTGACCTTTCTGATCCTGCGTGCACAGGGCTACGGGCATTTCCCACTTGCCGCGCTGACCGCCGAGATCGCCGCGCACTACGGGTTGCTTTCGAGCGGGATGTATGTCTGGCTACGCGCGCTCAAGCTGCGCCGCGGCGCAGCGCTCGTCGGCGCCGTGACCTTTGCCTACGGCGGCTACGCCACGAGCTATGCGCCGCTGCAATCCGCCGTGTTGATGACCGCGACCTGGCTTCCCTGGATCCTGTGGGGATTGACCCGCCTGGCGCGCTCCGGCGCCTTCCGGGATCTTGCCTTGACGGCGCTTGCCGCGGCCCTCGCCTTTTACGCCGGGCACCCGCAGACCTTCCTGCATGCCGCCGTCCTGGCGGCGGCGTACGCGATCTTCTTGGCCGTGCAGGCGCGACTCGGTTGGCGGCTGAGCCTTACGCTCGGCGCGTCGCTTGCGACCTTGATCGTCGGTCTGAGCGTTGCGCAGCTGGCGCCCATGATCGGCTTCAACCTGGTCTCGACGCGCGCGTCGATCAGCTACGCCGAGGCCAGCGGTGGTTTCCCGCTGGTCGATCCGCTCCAGATGATCCTCACGGGTGTGGTCAGCCACTGGCATCCGCTCTTCGTCGGATTGCTGCCGCTCAGCCTGGTGGTGTTTGGGCTTGCGCGACCTGATCGACAGCGCGTTTTTTGGGTAGCGATTGCCGCCGTCGGCCTGCTCGTGAGCTTTGGCGAGAGCGCCGGCTGGGCAGGCGTATTCTTCAACCTGGTTCCGGGCTGGGATCTCTTTCGCGGGCAGGAACGGCTGGCGCTATGGGTCGGCCTGGCCCTCGCGACGCTGGCCGCCTTTGGCGCCCACGATGCCCTCGGTTCGCTCGAGCGAACGGCGCGTCTGCGCCTGAAGCGCGACACGTCGCGCAGCGTCGCGCTTTGGGCCGGATTTGGGCTGCTGGCCCTGGCGGCCGTCATCGTCGCGAGGCTCGATCTCGACAACACCGACTGGCGCGCCCTGCCCGATCGAGCCGGCGTGATGTGGCTCGGCGCAAGCCTGGCGCTGGCCTTCTGGCTACTCCGGACATACTGGATGCGCTGGGCGCGTTCAACGCTGCCCATCCTGGTCGTGATCGGCCTGGCCACGGAGCTCTACGCCGCCAACGGCCCGCTCAATCGGGTGCCCGCCTATGAGGCCACGCCGCCGCGCGCGCTCCTCGAGCCCATCCTTCAGAGCCGAGCCACCGCGCCCGAGCGTTTCTTCCGCGTCTTCGACGATCAGGGCCTTCCTGGTCACGTCGGATGTCTCTACGGATTCAGCCACATCGACGGGCGAACGCCGATCAAACTCGCCACGTACGCGGCCTTTCGTGAGCGTCTGCCCGAGCGGGTGCAATGGCCGCTGCTCGGCGTCGGTTTCGTCGTCTCGGGGCGCGACGCGATCGACGACCGTTCGGCCGTCGAAGTCGCCGAAGAAGCCGGGACGCGGACGTTTCAGCTGACCGCCCTGCCGCAACGCGCCTGGCTCAGCCACACCACGATCTCGGCGCCAGACCCTGAGGCCGTCCTGGCGATGCTGCACGAGGCGGCGGATCTGTTCGGCACAGCCTGGTTGGTGGGCGACGCACCCGTCGTCGCGCCTGCAACCGGTTCCGAGTCTGTGGCGATCGAGAGTGAGCGACCGGGCGCCCTCGTCCTGGCCGTCGAAGCCTCGGCGCCGGCGGTTCTCACTGTGAGCGAGGCCTACGCGCCCGGCTGGGGCGCGATGGTCAATGGCACGCCCGCGAAGGTGCGGATCAGCGCCGGGGCGCTCCTCGGTGTTGCAGTGCCGGCCGGGCCATCGCAGGTGGTCCTGACCTATTCGCCGGTCGAGCTCCTGCCTGCCCGTCTGGCTTCGGCCCTCACCCTGGCCACGGCACTCGCCCTGTTGGCGTTCGACCGACGACGCGCTGCGCCATGACATCGCTGCCCGTCACAAGCCGCGTGAACAGGTCCTGGCATTGGATCGCCCTTGGCCTTGTCGCGGCCGCGGCCCTTGTCCGGGGCGCAGGGGTCGGCCTTGCCAGCTTCCGCGGCGATGAGGCCTTCAGCATACGCATCGCCCAACTCCCGCTCGACACCCTGTTCGCGGCGATGGCGGCTTCTGAGCCGAACCCGCCGCTACAGTTTTTGTTTTTGCGAAGCTGGATCGGCCTCGTCGGGCTGAGCGAAGTCGCCGTGCGCTGGCCCTCCGTGCTCAGCGGTGTGTTGACCGTTGCGCTGGCCTATCGCTTCGGCCTGGTTCTGATCGGCCGACGGGCGACGCTTCTGGCGACGGGTTGGGTCGCCGTCCAGCCCTTCCTCGTCTGGTATGCCGAGGACGTGCGCGCGTATGCCAGCCTGTCGCTATGGCTGCTGGTGGCGGCCTGGGCGGCCTGGCAGGGCCTCGACAAAGCGCAGTGGCGTTGGTGGGTGCTCAGCGCGATAGCCGCCTGGACCGCTCTGGCGCTGCATTACTTCGCCGCCCTGACGCTGGCCGCGCTGGCCATTGCCGTGTTGACTGCGCCGACGTTTTCGGCCCGTTGGCGGCAGGCGACGGCGACCTATGGCAGCGCCGCCCTACTTTATCTGCCATGGGCTCTATATGTCTGGCCCTTGCTCAGCGGCCATGCCAAGAGCTGGCTGACCCCGCTCAGCGGCGGCGAGATCATCTGGCGCACTCTCGTGGCCTACAGCACCGGCGGGCGGTGGGCCGGCGCGCCGGAGGCCTGGCTGTCGCCGGGCGCCGCCGGCCTCGGGCTGTTGCTGGCGGTTGGCGTCGTCGCGAGAGCCGGGTCACCACAGCGCATTTCCTGGCTGCTGGCGCTTGGCCCCGCAACGCCGGTGCTGCTTGGGCTGCTCAATGCCTGGCGACCGACCTATGCCGAGCACTACGCCATCCCCGGTCTGGTCGGCAGCCTCATGCTCGCCGCTGCCGGGCTCCACGACGGATTGGGCGCGCTCCGCACGCAACAGCGCGGGCTACTGGCCGCGATCGCCCTGACCGCGATCGCGGCCGGCTCGCTGGTCTGCGTCAGAAACGTCTGGCTTGACCCCGCATACGCCAAGAGCCCCGATTGGCGCGGGTTGGCGGCGACCCTGAGCGCGCGGGCCCGGCCCGGCGACGTCGTGTGGATGAACCTGCCTGATCCGGCGCTCGAGGTCTACCTTGCGGGCCGCGTGCCGTTCGAGAATGCTCCGCCCGGGGCCGTCCTGTCGGTCGAGTCGATGGGCGCCGCCGAACGCGCCCTGGCCGTGACCGCCGCCGAATCCCAGATCACGCGCGCGCAGCAAGAGGTCAAACGCATCTTCTTCCTGGCAGCGCCGAGCCCAGCCTGGGACCCGGAGGGTCTGGCCGGCAAGGGCCTGGAGGCGTGCTGTGAGCTGATCGATGATCGCGTGGTCTCGGGCCTGCGGCTACAGATCTTCGACACCCCGTTGGGCGCGCTGTCCGCCCACAAGCCGCTTGCGGCCGACTTCGCCAACGGCGTGCGGCTCACCGGCTATCGGCTCGAGCGACTCCCCGACCGATTACATCTGACGCTCTTCTGGCAGGCCACGGAGTCGGTCACGACCGATTACACGGTGTTCGTCCACCTTGTCGCGGCCGATGGGTTTCAGGTCGCCGGCGCCGATGGCGACCCGCGCGCCGGCCAGGCGCCCACCTCGAGCTGGACGACCGGGATCGACGTGATCGATCCTCATCCGATCGTGCCCCCCGAAGGACTGACGGCGGGCGCTTATCGGCTGCGGGTCGGCTGGTACCTTCGCGAGACGGGCGAGCGCGTCGCACGCATCGATGGCGGCGAATTCGTCGAACTGCCTGAGCCCGTGCCATGATCTTGTCGAAACGCAATCGGGCGGGCCAAGGGCCCGCCCGATTGCGTTTCGACAAGATCTGGATCAATAACTGGCTCGCCAGCCCTGCGCCGGGAGCTGGCGCGGGTTGTAAATCGCCATCGCGCCGGCATTGCCGCGCATGAACGCCTCGAGCGTCTCGGCCGAGACCATGACCGGCGTGCGGCGAGCCGGGTCCTGCACCTTGTACATGCCGGTGTATCGGTCGTAGCCGGTGACTGCGACGATGTGGGCCGTCGCGCCACCAGGCGCGGTCGCATTGTCGGAGCCGCGATCGCCCGTCCAGGGCAGGATCTTGCCCGAGAAGGTGCCGCTGATCACCACAGATGCTCCGCCGAGCAGCGCTTCGCGGATGCCGGCGGCCGTCGGGGCCAGCACCTGGGTACGCGCCGAAGCGGCCTGCGCGCCGCGCCGCACTTCGGTCAGGTTCGTGAAATTGTTGTTCTCGCGCTCGAGGTAACGGCCGGTCGCGTCGACGCCATCGCGGCTTGTGTCGTTGACCATCTTCTTCCGCGCCAGCGCCACGGCCTCGCCGGACGTCAGGCTCGAGCTCCCGATCGACAGGCCAACGGCGTTCAGCGCCATCACAAGCGAGGCCGGGCCGCAATTCGTGTTGCGCCCATCGCCGCCCAGGCTGATCTCGGCATCGAACTGATTGACATGCTCGGCCGTCGTCGTGGCGCCACCGTCGATCCGCTCGACCAGCTTGAGCAACAGCATTGAGACCAGCGCATCCGCTCCACCCGTGTCGGCCCCGCTGCTTTGGGCCGCAAGCAGCGCGCTGAAAGCCTGCTGGAGCTCACTTCCGGCGTTCTCACTCGTAGAGTCTCGTCGAATCCGGTTAACCGGGCTCTGAAAGGTTGCAGCAGGGAGGGGTTGAGCGAAGTCGGTCATGTTTTTGTCTCGACAATGCGAAAATATACGATCCCGAGACGAGCGGACTTGCACCGACTATAGCGATAACCTTCAGTCAAGTCAGTAAACGGTCGATAAAGATTGGCGTGAAGGCCCTGACCTGGGTATACTGACGGGCTGTCGCGCTGACCATCGGAGCAACGCGGCTCATCCTCTTCGATTGAGCGGGACTATGGCAGATCAATTCATCGTCACCTTCGACTCGCACGGCCTATCGCTCGAAGGGCGCAAATTCAGCGAGAAGCAGATCATGAGTGCGCTGGCCGAAGGTCACTTCCGGCCCGGTATGCGCTTCCGTCGCGGTCGCACCGAGTTCGTGCTGACCAAGACCGGGCTCGTGCCGCGGCGCCGCGCGGACGTCGAGCCCGAAGAAGAAACAACCGAAGAAGAATAAGCCGGGAGCGGTCTTGCCAGCCAACGATGTGCCGCAAGGCGCGATCACGCTCCGACTTCTGGGCGCCCCTACCCTGATCCGCTCGGGCCAACCGGTGACCCTCAAGCGGCGGCAGGCCCGGGCGCTCTTGTTTTATGTCGGCGCCCATGACCTCACACCCCGCGAGACCCTGCTCGGCCTGCTCTGGCAGGACAAAGAGCGCGCCGGCGCCCAGCAGAATCTACGAACCCTGTTGCACGGCCTCCGCCGCGAGCTGGGCTCAGCGCTGCGAGACGACGAAGGCCAGCTGCGCCTCGCCCCAGAGGTGTTCGTCGACGTCCGCGCCTTCGAGGCCGGGCTGACGGGCGACCCGCACGCGCTCCACCAGGCGTTACAGCTCTACCGGGGAGAGTTCCTCGAGGGGTTTGGCCTGGCCGGCGCAGCGGCGTTTGAAGAATGGGCACTGCTCGAGCGCGAGCGGTTGCGCCGCCTGGCCGTCCGCGGCTTTACGCGGCTGAGTCGGCTCCAGTCGGCTGACGGGCGCTACGTCGAGGCCCTCGAAACCCTGGAACGCGCGCTTGCACTTGACCCGCTGCAAGAGGATGTTCAGCGCGAAGCTTTGCAGCTGCACATGCTTGCCGGCGATCGGCCCGGCGCCATCCGCCGCTACGACGATCTGCGCCGCTTGCTCGACGACGAGCTTGGCGTGACGCCGATGGCCGAAACCCGGGCGGTCTATGACGCCATCCTCAGCGACCGGCCCGAGCCTACACGTCCGGCGATGCCGACGCGCAGGCTGTCGCTCCCGGCGCAACCCGTGATCGAGTCTCTGCCCTTCGTCGGGCGCGACCAGGAGCTCAACCAACTTGGTGCCGCTTTCGGGCATGCCACCCTGGTGTTGATCGAAGGCGAACCCGGAATCGGAAAGACCTGCCTGGCGATGCGTTCCGCCGAGGTCCGCGGGCTGCGCCCGTGGCTTGGCGCGGCCGGCGAGCTCGAAACCGGCGTGCCCTATGCCATGCTCATCGACGCCCTCCGCGCCGGGCTGGCCACGTTACCGGGCAACGGCGACCGCCTCACCGGGCTGGCGCCGATCTGGCGCCAGGAAGCAGCGCGGCTCCTGCCCGAGCTCGTCGGGCCGACGCAGGCGTCGGCGGCCAGTGGCCCGACCGAAGAGGCGCGCATTCGTGAAGCGTTGTTCCGCGTCATCCTCGAGCTGCATCGTGTCGCGCCGGGTCTGCTTATGCTGGATGACCTCCACTGGGCGGACGCCGCCACATTGGCCGTCGTGGGTTACCTGATCCGTCGGGCGAGTGCCGAGGGCGAGCCCCTGACTGTGTTGGCCACCACCCGTCCCTACAACGCCGGGAGCGCCCTCGGCCAGTTGGCCCGCGGACTGGCGCGCGAGGGCCGGCTGGTCTCGATCCATCTGGGCCGGCTTGATCGAGCCGAGGTCGACACATTTGCCCGCAGCTTGAGCCAGACGTTTGCCGTGCCCCTGGCGCAGTGGTTGGCGCGCAACTCCGAAGGCAATCCCTATATCCTGACCGAGTTGGCTCGCGACTTACGGCGGAGCAATACCCTGCGCGCCGATGGCATCGTCAATCTGGACGCTTTGACCGCCGGGCCGGCGTTGCCGCACACGGTCTCCGACCTGATCCTCTCGCGTCTGGCCCGACTGTCGGACACCGGCCGGCGGGTGCTCGATGCAGCGGTCGCCGTCGGCCGAGATTTCGAGGGCGAGGTCGCCTGGCGAGCGGCCGGCCTCTCGGAGGACGCCGGCGTCGATGCCCTCGATGAACTGCGCCGCAGCGGGCTGATCCTGGTCGCTTCGCGGCCGACGAGCCCGGGCGCGGCCGAGGTCTTCCGCTTTGACCACACACTGACCATGGAGGCCGCTTATCGCGATGTCGGCGAGACCCGTCATCGGTTGATGCATCGGCGTGTGGCCGAGGCGCTCGAACAGCTCGGGCGCGACCATGACGACGCGCTTTCGACGGTCTTGGCCTGGCACTTTCGCGAAGGCGGCGCGCCCGACCGCGCGGCGCCCTACGCGTTGCGCGCCGGCCAGCGCGCCGTCAGGTTGGCCGCCTGGCATGAGGCCATCGAGCACTTCGAGCACGCCCTCGCCGGCACACGCGCGCAGGCGCTTCAACCCGCGATCCTGGCGGCGTTGGCCAGCGCAGAGGCCAACGCCGGTCAGGCCGCGCTGGCCGTCGATCACCTGCGCCGGGCTGTTCAACTCGCCAAGGATCCCGAGGAAAACGCGACGTTGCGCCTCGAGTTGGGACGGGCTTACTTTTCTCAATCCCGCTTTGGCGAGGCGCAGGCCCTGGCGGCCGAGCTGGTGGACTCGGCCACCGAACTCATGGTGCGGGCTCGGGCCGAGCAGCTCTGGGGCACAGCGCTCTCGGTCGAGGGCGCGGACCTGGAGGCCGCCTCGATGCACCTGGAGCGCGCCGCGGCCCTGACCACCGATCTGCCCTCCGTCGACCCGGCCTTCCTCGCCCAGACCCAGTTCGAGCGCGGCGGCCTGGCTGCTCAGCAAGGCGATCTCGACGCCGCGATCGGCCTGTATCGCCAGTCGCTGGAGATCGCCGCAGGTGAACGCGATCTGTCGATCTGGGAGGTCCTCAGCCATAACAACCTGGCTTACCACCTCCACCTCGCCGGCGGCGCCGCTGCGCTGGCCGAGGCCGAAGCGCATGTGCAACAGGGCCTGCGCCTGGCCGAAGAGCGCGGACTGCTGAGTCTTTTGCCTTACCTGCACTCCACTCATGGCGAGTTGCGGATGGCGGTCGGGGATCTCGACGGCGCCGCGGCGGCCTTCGGCACGGGGTTGGCTCAAGCCGAGGCCATTGGTCTGGGTGAACGCATCGCTGGGCTGACGGCCAATCTGGGTCTTGTGGCACGCGACCGCGGTGACACGGCGACCGCCATTCATCGTCTTTCGACGGGGCTGGCGCAGGCCGACGCGATCGGCACCCAACACCTTGCGGCCCAGATCCGCGTCTGGTTGGCCCCGCTCCTGCCGTGGCCCGAGGCCGAGGCTCACCTCGAGCGCGCCAGACTCGTCGCCGAGGCTGGCGGACGCCGCCGGCTGCTCGAGCAAATCGAGGCGGCGCTCAGCCAACGCCCGCTGCGCGCCGCCTGAGCCCGGCCGTGTTTACGCTCGTGTTCACGCCGTGTTGACTCCCTCGGTGCTAAGGTCTCTCCTGTAGACAGACACAACCCAAGGAGAACTGCACCATGACCTGGAATCTCGACCTGAGCCATTCAGAAGTGACCTTTGCCGTCAAGCACATGATGATCTCGACCGTGCGCGGCAAGTTCAACACCTTCAGCGGCACCATCGATTTCAACGAGGCGGATCCCGCCAACTCGGCCATCGACGTCTCGATCGATGTCGCCAGCGTCGACACCCGCGACGAGAAGCGCGACGGCCACCTCAAATCGGGCGACTTCTTTGATGTGGCCCAGTTTCCGGCCATGACCTTCAAGAGCACCAAGGTCGAGAAGCTCTCGGAGACCACGGCCAAGGTCACGGGCGATCTGACCATTCGCGGCGTCAGCCGCCCTGTCGTCCTCGACGTAACTTATGCCGGCCAGGCCAAGAGCCCGTGGGGCACAGTCAGCGCCGGCTTCAGCGCCACGACCCGGGTCAACCGGAAGGACTGGGGCCTGACCTGGAACGTCGCCCTCGAGACCGGCGGCGTGCTGGTCGGCGAGGACGTCACGATCGCGATCGAGGCCGAGCTCGTCAAGCAACCCGAAACGCAGAACGCCTGAACCCAGGCTCGCACGAAAACGAAACGAGGCGCCGTCTGGGCGCCTCGTTTCGTTTTCGCTGATGATGAGGCGTTCACGAACCGGTGACTGTCGCCAGGGCGAATGCCACGCTGTCTTTCGGGCTGACCTTGACCTGAACGTCGCTCAGGATCCCGTTGGGGTCGATCGCGAAGTGGCTGCGGACGATGCCCATGAACGTGCGGCCATACATCGAACGCTCGCCCCAAACGCCGTAAAGCTCGGCCACTGCATGATCCACGTCCGAGAGCAGCGTGAACGGCAGGTTTTGCTTGGCCCGGAACCTGACATGGCTTTTGGCGTCGTCGGGGCTGATGCCGAGCACAATTGCATTGGCGTCCGTGATCCGCGGGAAGGCGTCGCGGAACCCGCAGGCCTGCGTCGTGCAGCCGGGCGTGTCATCCTTGGGATAGAAGTAAACGATCACCTGTCGCCCACGCAGATCCGATAGCCGCACGGGGCGGCCATCCTGATCTGGCAGTGTGAAATCCGGGGCGGCATCGCCGATTTTGAGGGTCATGGGTCTCCTGGGTGTTGGCAGCGTAAAAGGGATTGTATCGCGCCCCGCTCACCCCAGAAGAAGGGTGCACTCAGGGATGGGCACGGGCGAGTTGTCAGGCCCAGCTTCTAGCCGCGGATTGCGCGGATTACGCTGAAGGAATCGGGACCGTTGCCAGCAGGGCTCCAGTTGTTCATCTCCGCGCCATCCGCGGCAAAGGCGCACTGACAACGCGTGATGCTGTTGGCGAACCGGCCGAGCTCGTCGCCCCGGCGAAAGCCGGGGCCCAGAACCCCTTCAGCCGGATGAGTCGTTGGCCACTGGATCCCGGCTTTCGCCGGGATGACGATCGACAGCCGGGCGGTTCCACTGACGCACATGCGTTTGCCAACAGTATCAACGCGTGCTTGCACACCCTTATGGCACCAGGATCAGCTTGCCGGTCGTCTTGCGCGCCTCGAGGTCGCGGTGCGCCTGAGCGGCCTCGGCGAGCGGGTAGGCGCCGCCGATCGTGGCCTTGAGCGCGCCCTCGGCCCACCAATCGACGACACCCGACCAGCGCGCCTGGCGTTCGGCCGGGGTCGCCGTGTAGTGGAACAACGTCGGGCGGGTGAGGAAGATCGAGCCCTTCTGCATCAACACGATCGGGTCGATGCTCGGCGCCGGCCCGCTCGACCCGCCGAAGAGCACGAGCATGCCCCGCGGGCGCAGACAGTTGAGGCTCTTCTCGAACGTTGTCTTGCCGACCGAGTCGAAAACCACATCGACGCCGCGGCCCTCGGTCAGGCGTTTGACCTCGGCCTCGAAGTCGGACTCGGTATACAGGATCACGTCCTCGGCGCCGGCGGCGCGGGCCAGCGCGGCCTTCTCGGCGGTCGAGGTCGTGCCGATCACGCGCGCGCCGACATGCCGGGCCGCCTGGCAGAGCAACAGCCCCACCCCACCGGCCGCGGCGTGGACGAGCGCGGTTTGTCCGGGGCCAAGCTGCCACACATCCGTGATCAGCATATGGACTGTCATGGCCTGCAGCGCGAGCGCGGCCGCATCCTTGAGATCCATGGCCGGGGGGACAGGCAACGCCACGGCCGCGGGAAGCACGTGCCGTTCGGCGTAGCTGCCCTGCGCGGTCGCCCAGGCGACGCGATCGCCGGGCTGCAGACCCGTCACGCCGGTGCCGACCTCGCGGATGACGCCGGCGCCTTCAAGCCCCGGCACGAACGGCAGGGGCATGGGATAGCGCCCCTCACGATGATAGACGTCGATGAAGTTGACGCCCGCCGCGGCCACATCGACCGCGATCTCGCCCTCGCCCGGTTGTCGATCGGCACGTTCGGCCGGCTTGAGTTGTTCGGGTCCGCCGCAGACCTCGACCTGGATAGCGCGCATGGGGTTCCTCCTGCGAGATTGGACATACGCAGTGTATCACCGGGCTCGGGCGTCGGCATACCCGCAGGCTCGCCTCAAGGCGCCTCAGGAGCGAAGCGGCGCAGCAGCTGCCCGGCAAAGACGCCCAGGATTGCCACAACAAGTGGCAGGATCATCAGGGGCAACAACGCGCCCGTGTACGTTGCCTGAACCTGAAGCAGGTCTGTGATCGCGCGGGCCGAGACCAGGCACAGGCCCATGACCGCGGCCCAGACCCAGGCCAGCCGCGGATTGAGCGCGCCCAGCAAGACGCCTGAGGCCAGCAACAGCGCGATCGGCAGCTGATTGGCCGCAAAGGCCGCATCTGTGACGCCGACGCCGGCGCCAAGGCCGACGGCGAAGAAAGCAACGACGAGTTTGCCACCTGTCGAGATCGACATGCCCTATCTCCTTGTGTCGCGAGGCAACGCCTCGGGGATGTTCGGCAGTATGCGCTCGGATGACCGATCCGAAAACGGCTCAAAGCGCCGGGCTCGCGCACCCGGGTGCTTGAGTCGCCGTTGGCGTTGGCCTATCTTCTCCATATTCTGTAGTACAGTGCCCACATGTTGACCGTGTACCTGATCGAGGACAACGACAAGCTCCGGCCCGCGCTGAAGACCGGGCTCGAGGCGACCGGCCAGGTGCGCGTATTGGCGGCCGTTCGTTCGGGCGAAGAAGCTCTGGCGTTGTGTCTGCAAGGCGCACCCGTCGCCTTGTTGATGGACGTCCAGCTGGCGGGGGCTATGAACGGCATCGAGGCCGCGGTCGCCATCCGGCGCGAGTACCCGCGGCTGCCCGTGGTCTTCTACTCGATCCAGGACGACGATGCGTATTACCGCGCGTTTCGCGCCTCGGGCGTCCTCAGCCACTATGCCTACGTTCGCAAATCCAACTATCTTCTGCCGGAGATGATCGTGCCGCTGTTGCGGGATGCCGCGGCCGGGCGGAGCTTTATCGACCCCGAGATCGAAACCCGGGTCCAGGAAGTGCGTCATCAGGATGAGAACTCGCCTTTTGCGCTTCTCGAGCCCAATGAACAACAGGTGGCGCGGATGATCGCCCAGGGTCAAACCAACGAGCAGATCGCGGCGCGGCTTGGCTTCAAGGACAAGCGCACGATCAGCCGCGTCAACGGTCAGATCTATGCCGCCTGGAGCCTCGATATCAGCGCGACGGACGAGAAGGCCGCGCGCACGCGCGCCGCGCTGATCGCCAGTCGCAACCGGCTGATGGTGTGGGACGCCGATGGCACACCACGCGTGCTCAACGAGCGCGGCGAGTGGGTGATCGACGCCTGAGGCGTTCATGACCGGCATCCTCACGATCGACTGGTTGGCCCTGGCCCTTTCGCTCTTCAATACCGGGCTGTTGGCCTGGCTCGGCCTGACGGTCTTGCTCACGGCGCAGCCGCGTTCGCCCGGCGCGATCGCCGCCAGCCTCGGTCTGCTCGTCGCTGCGGCCTTCTTTGTGAGCCATTCGGCGATCATCGGCCAACCATTGCATACAGCGCCGGGGCTCGAATTCCTGTGGCGGGCCGCGTTCTACGCCGTGATCGCCCTGCCCGCCGCCTGGTACGGCGTTGTGCTGTGGTATGCCGGGTTTTGGAGCACGCCCACGTCGGCGTTGCGCCGTCGACACACCCCGCTGATTCTTGTCATCGCAATCCTCGTCGTTGCGCTTGTGGCGCTGACTGCGTTTGGCCGGGCGACCCCCACGCTCGGACAGGCACTCACCCTGGGTCTGGCCTCGCCCGAGCGTGCGCAACAGATGTGGCTGTTCGGGATCGCCTACCCGATCTACGGCGCGGCCAGCCTGGGCGCCGCGCTCGATGCGCTGCTGCGTCCGGGCCCGGTCACGCGCGCCACTGCCACGCCGGCCCGGCGCCGGGCCCGGCCGTGGTTGCTGGCCGCCTCGAGTCTGATGCTGATCGTCAGCCTTGTGGCAAGCTTTGGTCTGCAGGCGGCAACGCAGTCGTTCTTGCGCGTCGAAGATCTTGCGAGTCGATTGCAGACCTATCTATGGCTTGTCGTGCTCGATCTGGTGGCCGCGGGGCTGATCGGGTTGATCGCTCTGTGCGTCGGCCAGGCCCTCGCCGAGTACGAAGTGTTTACTGGTCGCA
>Ga0209573_1004753_pt1 | contig 13025 bp, 12 predicted proteins | sample TNRBio252014_DNA_FD_185870 | JGI IMG/M metagenome (GOLD analysis project Ga0209573, IMG submission 185870) | Wastewater treatment Type I Accumulibacter community from EBPR Bioreactor in Madison, WI, USA - TNR Reactor_6/25/2014_ DNA (SPAdes)... | ecosystem: Engineered > Bioreactor > EBPR >...
CCCAGCCCCTGCCGTCCATCTGGTAGTGCGTCTCGGCCTGGTCGGCCATGGCCCGGCCCTGGGTGAACAGGGCCTGGATTTCGCGGGACTGCTCGACGATCCGGCGCGACAGCTCATAGGTGTCGTTCTCGAGGCGGAACCGGTACTGGGTGAACAGGATCGCCTGAACGGCCCACCACAGGCCAAACCCGAATGCCATGGCCAAGACGGCCAACAACAGGCCCAGCGGTTGCGAACCGGTCAATCCCGCGAACCAGGTCGGCCCCATCAACACCAGAGCCGCCAGACTCGCCAGAGTCGCCCCCTGCAAGATCCGCTTGACCGAGAAGTGGGTCATCAGGCGTCGGAAGACGCTGCGCCCATAGGTGTGGATGTGACTACGAATGCCCTGGTCGGCCGGGAAACGTTCCTGGATCTGGCGATCAAACAGGACATGGAAGCGGTCCGGCTTGCCGTCACTTTCCCAGAACGGAAAGAGGTCTAGCGGCTGATTGAAATATTCATCGATGTGGGCCGAAACCTGGGCGTTCTCGTGCGGGTCCATGGAGAAATAGGCGCTGTCCTGGATCGGACGCAGGGTGCCATCGGCGCGGCGCGACTCTGCCGGAATCTGGCCGCCGCTGCGTTCCGGCGCGACCCGATCAGTCAGGTCCTCGCCCCCGGGCGGTGGCGGTGCAGCAGGGCTCAGGCCCGTGGCGGACGGTGCCGCAGCGGCCTCCGGCTCATGATGCTGATCGTCTTGCGACATTGAGGCCCCAACCTTCTTGTACAGCGGTGACCGACCAGTATGGTCAGTGGCACCGTCCGCGCCGATGATCTTCGCCTCGGGCGCGAGCGAATGGTGTCAGCTTCGCCCGCAACCGACCGCGCGGGCAAGTGACGTTTTCTAACCGAGGGGCCGGCGGGGCGATGACCTCTCGCGGCGGTCCCCCGCCATCACAAGCCGCCGCTGTCGCGACTCGCCGGCCTATTGCCGAACCAGCCTCAGATCCTGGAAGTCGTAGGAGAAGTCCGCATTGGGCGACAGCGCCCGGGCGCGAGCACCTGTCACCCGGCCTTCGGAAATCTCGAAGGTGATCAAGGCGTCTTCCAGCCCGGGCTCTGACCATCGCGTGCGGAAACCGTCTGCGTCGAACGGCTCCAGCGGCCCTTCGAAGGCGGCGGTCCTGTCGAACCGTACCCACAGCCCGCCCTGCCAGCGACTGACCGTCACCGTGCCGTACCAGGCATCGCGGTAAACCCCGACGTAGGCCTCCAGCGGCAGGCTGGCCGGGGCGGCATTGGCGGGCGCGTCAATCACGGCCATGGCGTTGGCCAGTTCCTCGGCCTGGGCCGCCTGAACGCGCTGGCCATAGGCGATCCAGTCGAAGTCGTCGCGCGGTTGCAGGGCGTCGAGCCCGCCCATGCGCGAGGCAAGGATGACGCCGGTTTCCTCGGCATTTGTCAGCACCACCAGACCCCGGTTCAGGCCGGGGATCATTAGAGTCAGGGTGATGAAGCCGTCGATACCGCCCGAATGCCAGACCAGCTTGCGTCCGCGCCAGGTCTCGACAAACCAGCCCAAGGCATAGGTCGAAATCGGTGACCGGTCCGGTCGTTCGGGGGAGGGATCGGCCTGGGTCCGCACCAGGATTTCTGGTCGCCACATGGCCCGGGCGCTGTCCTCGGACCACAGGCGCGGCCCGCCCGGTATCTGACCCAGGCCCAGCTGGGTGGCCACCCATTTGGCATGGTCGCGAACGCTGCAATAGAGCCCGCCCGCTGCCGCCGCCACATCGATGCGGCGATGGTCACTGAGGGGTGTCAGCGGTCCGGCTCCCCGGACCGGCGGCCCCAGTCGCGCATGCGGCCAGGCGACCTCTGCATGGGCCCGGATCCGGCTGAAGCCGGCTACCGAGTCCGTCATCCCGAGCGGGCCAAGGATTCGGGCCTGAACAAGCTCTTCCCAGGTCTGGCCGCTGACCGTTCGGATCAGCTCCCCCGCCACCACATACAGGACATTGTCATAGGCATAGGCCCCTCTGAACGGTCCGCTCAGCGGCAGATGGCGCAACCCGCGCACCAGCTCCTCGCGCGTATGGGTCGTCTCGGGGAACAGCATCAGATCGCCCGCCCCCAGTGACAGCCCCGAGCGGTGACACAGCAAATCCCGCACGCTCAGTTGCGCCGCCACCAGCGGATCGCTCATGGCGAAATCTGGCATGTAGCGCACCACCGGCGCATCCCATTCCAGCCGTCCTTCCTCGACCAGCATGGCCAGAAGGGCCGCCGTATAGGCCTTGGAATTCGACGCGATGGCGAACAGGCTGCGGTCGGTCACCGGCGCGGCGTCGCCGGCCCTCAGGACGCCATAGCCCTTGGACAGGGTAACCGTCCCGTCCTCGACCACCGCCACGGCCAGCCCCGGCTGATCGGGAAAGGCCTGCATCACGCGCTCGAAATAGGAGTCGACCGTGCCGGCGACCTGCGCCGCGTCCTGTCTGGCCCAGCCGCGCCCCGGTTTGGCCAGGGCTCCGGCCGCCCCGCCCAGCATCAGTCCGAGGGCCTGGCGTCTCAACAGCTGCGGCATGGTCAAACTCCCGTCCGATCCGAAGGGATACCTGACCCCCAAAACCCTCCTTTGGCCAGGGAAACAACGGTCATCCAGCCGATGGACGCGCGTTGGGTTCGTCGGACCTGTGGCAGATCCGCCCGCGAGGATCCGGGCGCGTGCGTAACGCTGTCTAACCTAAGGGCCAGCGGGCCATAGCCGCCGCGCAAATCAGCAGCGGGATCAGCATCAGGGCCATCAGGCCGTTGAACCGGAGTGCGCGCGCCACCTCTGCGGCGGGCGGCTGATACGCGGGATCCGACCGTCGCGCCCGGTTCCAACCCAGGAACGCCATCGTCGGCGGCAATGACAACAGGGCGATCAGAACGAAACAGGCGACCTTGCCCCAGAAGAACGGATTGCTCTCATAGAACAGCCAACCCTTGCCGCCCCAGACGGCGCGCGCGACGCCGACGGCCAGAACGAGCATGGCCGTCAGGCCGGCCCCACCATCGATCCGCGCCAGTCGGCCCACGTCGATCGTCCCGGCCTTCAGCAGCGTTCGCGTCACCATCAGCATTCCGACCAGGCCGAAGACCAGCAGGTGATGGAGGATCGTCAGGATCAAATCTGTCATGGAAGGGCTCCCCGCCACGACACCATCCCCCGATCTCGCAACCGCGGCAAGCCGGCCCATGACGACGCGCCGGGATGGCGCTATAGCCCGGCCATGACCCGACTTATCCTCGTGGCCCTGGGGGGTGCCATCGGTGCTTCGGCCCGTTACGGGCTGGGCCTGGCGGCGCTCAAGGCGGTGCCGGGCGCGGCGTGGCCGTGGGCGACCTTTGTGGCCAATGTTGCCGGTGGGCTGTTGATGGGGGCCCTCGCCGGCTGGCTGGCGCTGAAGGGCGGGGCGCAACAGGAGGCGATCCGCCTGTTCGCCGCCGTGGGCGTGCTCGGCGGCTTCACCACCTTCTCGGCCTTTTCGTTGGAGACGGTCCTGATGATTGAACGCCGCCAGTGGGCGGTGGCCGCAACCTATGTCGGCCTGTCGGTCGCGCTGTCGATCGTGGCCTTGTTCGCTGGTCTGATCCTCGTGCGCAGGGCCTTCGCATGAGCCGCGAGGTCAAGGTCCTGACCGTCGATCCGGGCGAGGACGGCACGCGGCTGGACCGCTGGTTCAAGCGGCGCTGGCCGCATGTCTCGAACATCCAGGTCAACAAGCTGGCGCGGTCGGGCCAGATCCGGGTCGACGGAGCACGGGTCAAGGGCGACAGCCGCCTGTCGGCCGGGTCCCAGGTGCGCGTGCCGCCGTTGCCTGAACCGGGCGAACGCCCCGACGGCCCGCCGCCGCTGTCGGATCAGGACGTCCGCTTCGTCAAGGGCCTGGTCCTGTATGAGGACGCCGCCGTCATCGCCCTGAACAAGCCCGCCGGCCTGGCCGTGCAGGGCGGCACCAAGACCACCCGTCACATCGACCGGCTGCTCAGCGCCTGGGGCGAGGGGCTGGAGCGACCGCGTCTGGTCCATCGGTTGGACCGGGACACCTCGGGCGTCCTGTTGCTGGGGCGGTCGCCAGGCGCGGCGGCCAAGCTGGCGGGGGCCTTTGCGCGACGCCGCGCGAAAAAGACCTATTGGGCCATCGTCCATGGCGCGCCCAAGCCGGGGCAGGGGACGCTGGATCTGCCGCTGATCAAGACCGGCGTCGGCGACCGCGAGATGGTCCGCCCCGCCGATCCCAAGGATCTGAACGCCGACCCGGCGGTGACCGACTACGCCACCATCTCACGGGCTGGCCACCGGGTCGCCTGGATGGCGCTGCGACCCCTGACCGGGCGCACGCACCAGTTGCGGGTCCATATGAAGGCGCTGGGCCACCCGATCCTGGGCGATCCGAAATACGGCGACCTGATCAGCGCCGATCTGTCCGAGGGGCTGATGCTGCAACTGCACCACAGGCGCATCGAGCTGGAGCACCCCACCGGCGGCAAGCTGATCGTCGAGGCGCCGATCAGCCGTGAAATGAAGGCCGGCTTCGACCGCTTCGGCTTCTCCGAAGACGAGGCCGAGGTCGATCCTTTCGCGGCCCAGGGAAGACGCCGATGACCGGAGGCTCCATCCCCCCGCTCGATCCCCACGTCGCCGCCCGCAAGGGCTTTCGCGAGGCTGAGGACCGCATCAAACGCTTCTGGAAGTCCGTGACGGTCGAGTCGGGCGAGGGCGGCTGGCGCGTGCTGCTGGACGGCCGCTCGCCCAAGACCCCCGCTGGGGCCGCCCTGGTGCTGCCGACCGAAGCCGCCGCCCGTCTGGTCGCGGACGAATGGACCGCCCAGGGCGAGCATCTGGATCCCGCCACCATGCCGGCCACCCGTCTGGCCGCCACCGCCATCGACCGCATCCCGCTGGCTCGCACCGAAACCGGCGAAGAGATCGCCCGCTACGCCGGCTCGGACGGCCTCTGCTATTTCGCCGACGACCCCGAGAGCCTGATCGCGCGCCAGCAGGCCGAGTGGGGGCCATGGCTCTCCTGGGCCGAGCGGACCTTGAGTGTGCGCCTGATCCCGGCTTCTGGCATCGCCCATGTGTCACAGCCTCCCGAAAGCCTCGCCCGCGTCCGCGATCTCGCCCTGGCCCTGGATGATTTCAGCCTCACCGGCCTGGCCACCGCCGTCGGCCTGTTCGGCTCTGCCGTGCTGGCCCTGGCCGTCCAGCGCGGGGCGCTGGGCGGCGATGACGCCTATGACCTGTCCCGCCTTGAAGAGGCCCACCAGGAATCCCAATGGGGCATCGACGCCGACGCCGCAGACCGCACCGCCAACCGCCGCGCCCAGGCAGAGTTGCTGGATCGCTGGTTCCGGTCGCTCGCGGCCTAATAGAGCGTGATCTCCAGCCGCCGGGCCTCCGCGCCGGCCATATTGGAAGCCCAGGCCATGCCGCCGCTGATCCGCAAATCATAAAGCCCGACCGGCGTGACCAGTGCCGCCTGTCCCAGGCCGCCGTCGACGCTGACCCCGATGACGGGAAGCGCGGCCACGTCCGGCTGAACGACACTGTTCATGCGTGTCCCCAGCGGATTGCCTTGGACGGTCAGTTCGCCGGCGCAGATGCCGTCCGCCAAGGTGAACTGGGCCGCCCCGGCAATCGGTTCGCCGCGGTATCGGCCCTCATAGCGCGTCGCTTCGACCGGGCAGGGTGCCTGTCCCGCCTCGCCGTCAGGTAGGAATGGTGCCGCCAGCATCTCGGCGACCGAGACGATGGACGACACCCAGATGGCGTTGGACAGGATCACCGAGGAGGTCCGCTGATCGGGATACAGGACCAGGGCGCTGCGCGCGCCTTCGGTGATCCCCGCGTGGTGGGCGAGCCTGCGTCCGTCCCGGTCGGTTTGAGTGCGCCAACCGAACCCGACCTGATAGCCGTCTTCGCCCGCCGGTTGCCCGGAGGTGAGGGTCTGGGGGATCAGCTGCGATTCGAACATCGCCCGGCTGAGCACCTCGCCGTCCAGCACGCGCCCGCCCCAGGTCGCCAGGTCCGGTGCCGTCGCCGCCAGGCCGCCGCCCGCCCAAGTGTAGCTCATGTCCCAGTAGGCTGTGCGCCTGACCTGACCGTCTTCGGCGAATTCATAGGCGATGGATTCAGACGGGTCGCTCGTGTCCGGCGTGGTCGCCCGCACCGCCAGCCCCGGCGTCACCTCCTGCGCCACATAGTCCAGGAAGGTCGCACCCGACGCGGCCTCGATCTGAGCCTGGATCAGCACATAGGCCCATGAGGAATAGGAATAGGCCTCGCCCGGCGGCGTCTGCAGGGGCCGGTCCGAAAACCAGTCCACGGCCTGGCGGGTGTCGGCGAAATGGATCGGGCCCAGCTCGGCGCGGTCCCGGTCGTTGTAATGCGGCATGCCCGAAATATGCGCGGCCAGCTGGCGGGCGTTGATGTCGGGCCAGTCATTGTCCAGCCAGGGTAGGGTGGTCTGGATCGGCGCGTCCAGATCAAGCCGACCCTGTTCCGCCAGGCGCGCCGCCGCCGTGGCGGCGATCACCTTGGATACGCTGGCCAGGCGAAACACGGTGTCGCGGTCCACCGGCCGTCGCGCCCCGACATCGGCCCAGCCGGCTTGCCCCTCCCAGACCACCTCGCCGTCGCGCCAGACCGCCGCCCCCATGCCGGGCACGCCGTTGACCTGCGAAAGCGCCTCCAGAATCCGATCCGCCCGCCGCGCCGGGGCGTCGTCGACAGACTGGGCAAATCCAGCCGAGGGTAGGGTGACGGCGGCGGCGATCAGCACGACGGGACGGATCATGGGCGACTCCAAGCTTCACGGTTCGTGTCGCCGCTATTTGCGTCGGAAACACGACCGCCGCGCCGAGGCACCGCGGCTGGAGCGTGGATGACGCGCCCGGCATGATTTTCCGTCTCGGAAAATTATAACTTGCCAATATGGAAAATGATTGTACACTTTCCAACATGGAAAGTGAGGTCATCGTGACGAACGAACCCAACCCGCAAGACGCCCTGGCCGAGATCGCCGCCGCGCGCGCCAGCCTGGGGCAGGAATTGAACTATCCCTTGGCCTACGATCTCGCCTACGGCGGGATGCTGGCTCTGATGGTCGGCGGCGCGGGCCTGCAGAGTCCGTGGAGCACCATCACACTGGGCATTTCCCTGACTGCACTCGTGCTGATGGTCCAGTGGTGGCGCAAGCGCGTCGGCTGGTGGGTCAACGGTTTCTCACCGCCGCGTGCGCGCTGGGTCGCCTTCGGCTTGATGGGGATCGTCATGGCCCTGATGGGTCTCTCGTTCTGGCCGCGCTTCGGCGATGGCCCGCTCTGGGTGGCGCTGGTGGCCGGCGTGCTGGCCGGCGTGGCCGGGATTGTCGGCGGGCGTATCTGGATGGCGGTGTATCGACAGGAGCTCAAGGACACGGCGCGATGAGCAGTGCGCCCGCCTTCGACTCTGTCATTCACGCGCCGGGCCGGCTCCAGATCTGCGCCATCCTGTCCAGCGTCGATGATGCCGAGTTCGCCATGATCCGAGATGCCATCAAGGTCTCGGATTCGGTCCTGTCCAAGCATCTGAAACAGCTGGAGGAGGCCGGCTATGTCGCCCTGTCCAAACAGGCCGAAAACGGTCGACAGCGCACCTGGATCGCTCTGACCCCCGCCGGCCGCAAGGCCTTCGCCGCCCATGTCGCCGAGCTTCAGCGCCTGGCCACCCTGACCGCGCCGGAGCCGTTAGGGCAGGGGTTTGCGGGTTAGGAGGCCTTCTCCCCTTGTGGGAGAAGGTGGCCCGCGAAAGCGGGTCGGATGAGGGGTCGCACGGACCCTTCCGCTCCCGGCACGTCCGGCCCACGAGGCTGTCAAGTCAGGGCGACCCCTCATCCGTCACTTCGGCTTCGCCGAAGCGCCACCTTCTCCCGCAAGGGGAGAAGGGGATGCCTTGCCCCCATCCCCGCCGCGTCCTAAGCCACCCCCACGGTTTTGGAGCGGTCCATGCAGAACATCCTCGAAGAGCTTGAGCGCCGGCGCCGGGCCGCCAAGCTGGGCGGTGGCGAAAAGCGCATCGCGTCCCAGCACGCCAAGGGCAAGCTGACGGCGCGGGAGCGCGTCACCGTGCTGCTCGACGAAGGCTCCTTCGAGGAGACCGATATGTTCGTCGAGCACCGCTCGCACGAGTTCGGCATGGAAAACCAGCGCATTCCCGGCGATGGGGTGGTCACGGGCCGGGGCCTGATCGACGGGCGGCTGGTCTATGTCTTCTCCAAGGATTTCACCGTCTTCGGCGGGTCGCTGTCGGGCGCCCATGCGGCCAAGATCGTCAAGCTGCAGAAGATGGCCCTGACCAATGGCGCGCCGATCATCGGCCTGTTCGACGCCGGCGGCGCCCGCATCCAGGAGGGTGTCGAAAGCCTGGCCGGCTATGCCGACATCTTCCTGCAGAACACCCTGGCCTCGGGCGTCATCCCCCAGATCAGCGTGATCATGGGCCCGTGCGCCGGCGGCGACGTCTATTCGCCGGCCCTGACCGACTTCATCTTCATGGTGAAGGACACCAGCTATATGTACGTCACTGGCCCGGACGTCGTGAAGACGGTGACCAATGAGGTCGTCACCCACGAGGAGCTGGGCGGCGCCTCGGTCCACGCCAAGAAGTCCGGCGTTGCCGACGGGGCCTTCGACAATGACCTGGAGTGCCTGGCCGAGGTCCGCCGCCTGATCGGCTTTTTGCCGCTGTCCAACCGCGAAAAGCCGCCGGTTCGCGAGCCGTTCGACGAGCCGGACCGCGACGAACCCAGCCTCGACAGCCTGGTCCCGGCCAATCCGAACAAACCCTATGACATCAAGGAACTGATCCTGAAGACGGTCGACGAGGCCGACTTCTTCGAGATTGCGCCGGACTACGCCAAGAACATCGTCGTCGGTTTCGGCCGCCTGGATGGCCAGCCGGTCGGCTTCGTCGCCAATCAGCCGCTGGCCCTGGCCGGGGTGCTGGATATCGACAGCTCCAAGAAGGCCGCCCGCTTCGTGCGCTTCTGCGACGCCTTCGAGATCCCCATCGTCACCTTCGTCGACGTGCCGGGCTTCATGCCGGGCACCAAGCAAGAGTACGGCGGCCTCATCAAGAACGGGGCCAAGCTGTTGTTCGCCTATGCCGAGGCGACCGTGCCCAAACTGACCGTCATCACCCGCAAGGCCTATGGCGGCGCCTATGACGTGATGAGCTCCAAACACCTCAGAGGCGACGTCAACTACGCCTGGCCCAGCGCCGAGATCGCCGTCATGGGCGCCAAGGGCGCCGTCGAGATCATCTTCCGCAAGGAGGCCGGCGACCCCGAAGCCCTCGCCGCCCGTGAAGCCGAATACAAGGACCGCTTCGCCAACCCCTTCGTGGCGGCAAGGCTGGGCTACATCGACGACGTCATCATGCCGCATGGGACGAGGCGGAGGCTCATCCGGGCGCTACGGACGCTGAAGAACAAGCAGGCCGAGAACCCGTGGAAGAAGCACGATAATATTCCGCTTTAGGAGGTTGGCTTGGCCGTTCCTGATTTCCAAACACTGATGCTTCCAGCGTTGCGACTGTACGCGGAGGGAGAAACAAAAACGGGTCCAATCGCCGACCGGTTAGCCGACGCTTTCAACCTCACGAATGAAGACCGGTCAGAGCTCATCCCATCGGGTCGTCAGCGGCGGTTTGCCAACCGCGTCCATTGGGCCAAGGCTTATTTGACCATGGCTGGATTGATTGCTTCTACGGGGCGCGGTTCTGCGCAGGTTACAAATCTGGGCAAGCAGGTCGTGGCTGACCCGCCCGACAGGATAACAATCAAGTACTTGGAGAATTTCCCTGGCTTCTTGGAACTGAGGCAGCGCAAAACGCCGACGACAGACGCGACGCCGCTCACTCAGCCGGACGATGATCGCACGCCTGACGAGGTTATGAGGTCAGCCCGCGATCAGATCGACCAGCAACTCGGTCAAGAGATTCTGAATCGCCTGCGAGCGGCTGAGCCCGCTTTCTTTGAGAAGGTGGTCGTCAATCTAGTAGTCGCCATGGGATATGGCGGCTCGCTGGCAAAGGCCGGAAAGGCCCTCGGCAGGGGCGGCGATGGCGGGGTAGATGGGGTGATCGACGAAGATCCGCTCGGTCTCGACCGCGTCTACGTCCAGGCCAAGCGCTATGCTGCAGGGAATGCTGTTGGGGCGGGCGAGATTCGGGACTTCTTTGGGGCACTGGACCAATTTAAGGCGAGCAAGGGCTTGTTCGTGACGACCTCGCACTTCACCTCATCTGCCGTCAGCACTGCCGACGGGTTGAGCAAGCGCATAGTACTTGTGGACGGAGAACAGCTCGTCCGACTTCTAGTCGACCACAACGTCGGATGTCGGGTACAAGAAACGCTGTTCGTTAAAGAGCTTGATGAGGAGTTTTTTGAGAGCTGAAGGAGGGCCGAGCACCCTTTCGTTCTTGCCTTGTATCCTCACCCCAACCGCTCCCCCGTCACCTCCGCCTCGCACATCCGCCCCGACACCCGCGCGATGACCGAGCCTTTGCGGAGGTCGAACCAAGGGGAGCCGGCCCGGCTCATCGATGCCAGTTCTCTGACAAGGTTGTTGTCCCGGTAGAAGCGCGTCTCGACGACGCGATAGCGCCGGTTCGCGCAATCGACCTACCGCACTCGGGTGTTGGACGCCGAGACATGGCCGCCAATTCCCTTTCTCCCCTTGCGGGAGAAGGTGGCAGTCCGAAGGACTGACGGATGAGGGGTTGCGCGGAACCGTCCGATACCTGACCTCGCCGCCGCACGAAGTTGAAAGGTCAGCGCGACGATGGCCATCCGACCTCGCTGCGCTCGGCCACCCGTCACCGGCGCGTATACGCGCCGCCTCCACCCGCAAGGGGAGAAGGGATCAGGCCTCAATCCCACCGCTCCATGTCCCCCACGACCTCGACCCAGCCGCACTTGCGCTCCGCGTAAACCTCAACGCCCGGCGCCGGGAAATCCACCTCGGCAAACGCCCCCACGGGAATGGCGATCAGGTCCTCCATCCCCGCGTTCACAAAGGCTACCGTGCCGCTGCAGGTGGGGCAGAAGGTGAAGGTCGCCACCCCGCCGCTGTCGCCGGTCAGGTCGAAGGTCCGCGCCTCACCCGACATCTGGACCCGGTCGGCCGGGAACCGCGCTTGCACCGCAAAGGCCGAACCCGAGCGCCGCTTGCAGTTCAGGCAGTGGCAGACCGACACCCTGACCGGCTCGCCGTCGACCCTCGCACTCAGTTGGCCACAGATGCAGGAGGCGATGCGCTGGGTCATGGCCAATCCTATCGGGTCTCACCGCGAGGCAGAAGGAGGCGATGCGTTTGCGGGCCGCCTCGACCAACCGGGCGAGAACGGACAGTCGCGCACGGCAAGCGCCACCCCCGCGTTGCCCGAGTCAGGCTCAGCGGCTAGACGGTTCACTCCTCCCGAAACGACTGACCGACCCATGCACGACATCAAGGCCATCCGCGATAACTCCCAAGCCTTCATCGAGGGGTGGACCGCGCGCGGCGTCGAGGGTGCGGGGGGCGTGGTCGGTGAAATTCTGGCGCTGGATCGCGACCTTCGTGCTGCCCAGACGCGTGGACAGGAAGCCCTGGCCACCCGCAACGCCGCCTCCAAGGCCATCGGCGCCGCCATGGGCAAGAAGGACATGGCCGAGGCCGACCGGCTGAAGGCCGAGGTCGAAGGCCTCAAGGCCGTGATCACCGAAAGCGAGGCGGCCGAGGCTGAAAAGGGCGGGGCGCTGCGCGACCTGCTGGCTGGCCTGAAGAACCTGGCCGCCGACGATGTGCCGGACGGCGACGACGAAGCCGGCAATGTCGAGACCGGCCGCTGGGGGGCGCCGCGCACGACGGGCCCGGCCAAGGACCACGCCGATCTGGGCGAGGCGCTGGGCCTGATCGACTTCGAGGCGGCGGCCAAGATGTCGGGCGCCCGCTTTGCGGTGCTGAAAGGCGGCATCGCCCGGCTGGAGCGCGCCATCGGCCAGTTCATGCTGGATATGCAGACCGGCCAGCACGGCTATCTGGAGGTCAATCCGCCCTACCTTGTGCGCGATGAGGCGATGTTCGGGACGGGGCAGTTGCCGAAGTTCGAGGAGGATCTGTTCTTCACGTCGAGCTCCCTTGATCTCCGCACGCAGGAAGCCTTCGCCGAGTCGCTCTCCAATGAACAGGTCAATGCCTACCTCTGGCGAAATGGTGGAGCTTGGGGACTGAACTCAGACGGACTGACGGCGCTCGGCGAGTACTTGCGGGGCCGCAATCGCTACGGCCTTATCCCCACCGCCGAAGTCTCCCTGACCAACCTCGTGCGCGAGCAGATCCTGTCGGAAGACGACCTCGCCACCCCCATGCGCCTGACGGCCCTGACGCCGTGCTTCCGGGCCGAGGCCGGCTCGGCCGGGCGCGATACGCGCGGGCTGATCCGTCAGCATCAGTTCTCCAAGGTCGAGCTGGTCTCCATCACCCGCCCCGAAGATTCCGACACCGAACACGACCGCATGACCGCCTGCGCCGAGGCGGTGCTGAAGGCGCTCGATCTGCCGTTCCGGCGGATGCTGCTGTGCAAGGGCGACATGGGCTTTTCGGCCAGGAAGACGTTCGACCTGGAGGTCTGGCTGCCCAGCCAGGGCACCTATCGCGAGATCAGCTCCTGCTCCAACTGCGGCGACTTCCAGGCGCGGCGCATGGACGCCCGCTTCAAGCGCGCTGGCGAGAAGAAGACCGAGTTCGTCCACACCCTGAACGGTTCCGGCCTCGCCGTCGGGCGCACGCTGGTGGCGATCATGGAAAACTATCAGCAGGACGACGGCCGCATCGCCGTGCCCGAGGCGCTCAAGCCCTACATGGGTGGAGTTGAGGCGGTCGGATGAGAATCCTCCTTACCAACGACGACGGCATCGAGGCCGAGGGTCTGGTCTGTCTGGAGGCCATCGCCCGCGCCCTGTCCGACG
>Ga0209573_1004755_pt1 | contig 13022 bp, 12 predicted proteins | sample TNRBio252014_DNA_FD_185870 | JGI IMG/M metagenome (GOLD analysis project Ga0209573, IMG submission 185870) | Wastewater treatment Type I Accumulibacter community from EBPR Bioreactor in Madison, WI, USA - TNR Reactor_6/25/2014_ DNA (SPAdes)... | ecosystem: Engineered > Bioreactor > EBPR >...
CCAGGCCGATGTACTGATCGCGATGAACCCCGCTGCGCTGAAGGTCAACATTCCGAACATTAAAAAAGGCGGCCTCATCATCGTCAATGAAAGCGCGTTCACGGAAATGGCGCTTCGCAAGGCGACCTGGCAGAGCAATCCCCTTGAAGACAACACGCTGAAAGATTTTCAGGTCTTGAAAGTTCCCCTTTCGGAACTGACCAAGAACGCGCTCAAGGACCAGCCGCTGAAATTGACGGAAGTCGAACGCTGCAAAAACTTTTTCGCGCTCGGCATGCTGTTCTGGCTTTACAGCCGTTCCATGGATCACACCATCAGCTGGATTCAGAAGAAGTTTGCGAAACGTCCCGAAATTGTGGCGGGTAACGTGACCGCGATTAAATCAGGCTACAACTTCGCGGACATCACGGAAACCCTTCCTGTTCAGTACGAAATTAAAAAGGCCCAGCTTGATGCCGGCGTCTACCGCAAGATCACGGGAAACCAGGCGCTCGCGATCGGCCTTGTCACTGCGGCGAGTCTCGCGAACAAAACCCTGCTTTATGGTTCTTATCCGATCACACCGGCCAGCGACATCCTTCATTACCTTTCCACCTACAAGCATTTCGGAATCAAAACATTCCAGGCGGAAGATGAAATCGCGGCCTGCGGCACCGCTGTCGGAGCTGCCTTTGGCGGAGAAATCGGCGTCACCGGAACCAGCGGCCCCGGTATCTGCCTCAAAGCCGAGATGATGAACCTTGCCATCATGGCGGAACTGCCCCTGATCGTCATCAATGTCCAGCGCGGCGGCCCCAGCACGGGCATGCCGACCAAGACAGAGCAGACGGATCTTCTTCAGGTCCTTTACGGGCGCAACGGAGAATCACCGATTTGCGTCATCGCTCCCAAAACGCCGGCTGATTGTTTCAACATGGCCATTGAAGCCGTGCGCATCGCAGTCAAATATATGACACCCGTTGTTCTTCTTTCGGAAGGCAATCTTGCCAACGGCGCCGAGCCCTGGAAGCTTCCGGTCGTGGAGGATCTTCTCCCGATTGAAATCAAACACCCGTCAGCGTCAAACACACCGTTCATGCCTTACCTGCGTGACCCCAAAACATTGGCCCGCCCCTGGGCGATTCCCGGAACTCCGGGCCTGGAACACCGCATCGGCGGTTTGTCCAAAGCCGACATCACGGGCAACGTCAGCTATGACCCTGACAATAACCAGAAAATGATCGGGCTTCGCGCAGAGAAAATCCGCCGTATCGCGCAGGATATTCCGGACATTCAGGTTGAGGGACCCGCTTCAGGACCTCTTCTTGTTTTGGGCTGGGGCGGCAGTTACGGCCCGATTTATCAGGCGGTCTCAAACCTTGCTGCCGAGGGGACGTCCGTTTCCCACGCGCACCTGAGCTACCTGAATCCTTTCCCTAAAAATCTCGGCGATGTGCTTGGCAAGTTCAAGAAAATCCTTTTGCCGGAATTAAACATGGGGCAGCTTATGGTTCTCCTGCGCAATCAGTATCCGGGACATCAGTTTGTCGGTTATCACAAAGTTCAAGGTCAACCTTTTAAATCCGCAGAACTCATGGAAGAAATCAAAAGGCATTTATGAGCGCAGAAAACATCGTTCCCAAAGTCGACGGTAAAATTCCTTTCACCAAAGAAGATTTTGAGTCAGGGCAGGAAGTACGCTGGTGCCCGGGCTGCGGCGACTACGCGATCCTCGCGGTCATGCAGCGCACCCTCGCGAAGTTTTCAGTTCCCCGCGAGAACTATGTGTTTATTTCGGGCATCGGATGCTCCAGCCGCTTTCCCTACTACATGAACAACTACGGCTTCCACACCATTCACGGCCGCGCGCCGACGATTGCCTCAGGCCTGCGCAGCGTGAACCCCAATCTCGTGATCTGGGTCATTACCGGCGACGGTGACGCGCTCAGCATCGGAGGCAACCATCTGATTCACGCGATGCGCCGGAATCTCAATATCAACATCGTCCTGGTCAACAACCGTATCTACGGTCTGACCAAAGGTCAGTATTCACCCACCTCGGAAATGGGTAAGGTCACGAAATCCAGCCCGCTGGGTTCGATTGACCAGCCGATCAATCCCCTTTCCATAGCGCTTGCCTCTGAAGCCACCTTCGTGGCAAGAACTGTGGACAGCGATCCGAAGCACATGGGTTATGTCTTTGAACGCGCGATGCAGCACAAGGGAACGTCTTTCGTGGAGATTTACCAGAACTGCATTATCTTCAACGACAAGGCCTTCGTTCCCGTCACAGGCCGTGAAAACCGCGATGATCGGGCTGTTTATCTTGAGCATGAGAAGCCGCTCGTATTCGGCAAAGCCAAGGACCGCGCAATCCGTTTAAAAGGGCTGAAGCCTGAGGTTGTGGAACTTGCCAAGGGACAGACCGTCCGCGATGACCTGCTGATGCACAATGAAAAGGAAGAAGATCCTAATTACGCGTATCTTCTGAGCCACTTCACCTACCCTGAACTTCCTGTGCCGCTCGGGGTTTTCCGCGCGGTTCAGAGACCTGTTTATGACGAGCTTCTGAATCTTCAGGTCGAAGAAGCGATCAAAAAAAAGGGCAAGGGCAGCATCAAGGATCTGATTTACGGCGCGGAGACCTGGACCGTCGCCTGAGAGAGGTAAGCCGGTGAGCATTCGTTGTCCTGCCTGCGGGCATGAAAATTCAGATAGTGATACACGGTGCGCTCAATGCCTGCACACCCTGATGGAACGCTATATTCCAGCCCCGCCGAAGGATGACCGCGCCAAGCGCACTCTTTTGAACTCTCCTGTTTCGGCGCTTGTGACGGGGGAAGATCTTCTTGTCGCCAGCTCTGCCGACTCCCTTCAAAAAATATCCGGCATTCTCAAGAAGAAGAAAAAGACCTGCGTTCTGATTTACGAGAAGAAAAAACTGGTGGGCATTTTAAGCCTGCGGACACTTCTTACGGAGGCGGCCTGCAAGGTGCCGGATCTCACGCGCGTAACAGCCGGCGACATCATGACGCGCAACCCGGCCACAGTCACGCTGATGGATCCCATTAGTTACGCGGTCAACAAAATGTCGATCGGCGGCTTCCGCCATCTGCCCGTGCTCGCCGCTGACGGCACTCCGGTCACGATCATTTCGATCAAAGATGTGCTTGTCTATTTGATGGAAGGCGTTATTCTCAGCCGCAAAAACCCCGCTCCCCCCGCTGTCTAGCTTTTCAAAATTTCAAACTGCTGAACCAGATCTGTCGTCCCCGTTTCCGTCACAACATGAACTCCCTTAATATTTCCGCTGAAGCATTCTTTCTGCTTTGTCAAAAGCTTCAGAAGTCTTTCCGTCTGAGGTTCTTCGCCAAAACGAAAAACGGGTTCCTGACTGAAATCTCGGATGACAATCCACACAGGGCCTTCATCAACGGCCGCTTCCTGAAGCTGCTTTTTGACCAGAAGATCAAACTTTCCGCGCTCCTGGCTATAGACATTCATCGGGTGCTGAAAACGGATCGTTCCCCAGTCCGCGGGGACTCTTTTTTTGAAGAGAAACCAAAGTGACGCAAAGGGGAAAAATTTCTCGTCCCCGGGATTCATCGTCCGGCCGTGGTTGACCAGAAGATCCGCGAGATTCCGGACTTCAAGACTTCTCCACCTCGAACGATCCCCGACCGTGATTAAATCGAGTGAGAAGGTCCCGAAAAGGCGCGATTCCGCATCCTTGATGGCGAAGCCAGTCATTTCCTTAACCGACTCCCATAAAGGCTTTTCGGGGGCATGAATGATTTCAAGAAGACGCACGGTGAAATTTGACGGCTCAGCCTTGCATTCCAGCACAGTGGCACCTGAGACAGCCTGGCTTTTGTAATAAACCTGATTGACGGGCGGAAGCGCTTTAAATATAAGAGTGTGATTAAAATCACGGCTGAATTCGGGGTTCATACAATATCCTTCTAGGTAGCCGTTAAAATGCAGTCGAATGATGCTCTTAAGCTGTAACATATCAAGACCCGCGGGGATTCTCCAGATGAAAAAGAAAGCTATCCTGTTTCTGTTTCTCATGACCGGCATGTTGTCCTCGGCTCTTTGGGTCAGCGCCCAAACGGAAGACACACCTCAAGACACTCCTTACGAACTTCAATTTCCACTGGGACTTGATCCGGATGTTCTCATGATCCCCGAGGACAACCCTTTGACGCAGGAAAAAGTCGAGCTCGGCAAAATGCTTTATTTCGACAATCGTCTTTCTGTCGACAACACGGTCAGCTGCGCGACGTGCCACGATCCTCAAAAAGGCTTTACGGATCAGAAGCAGTTTTCAACCGGCTTTCAGGCCAAATCCGGCACTCGCAATTCCCCGACCGTGATCAACACCGCGTATAACTTTTTTCAGTTCTGGGACGGCCGCGCGCCGTCGCTCGAAGAACAAGCCAAGGGACCGATGGAAAACCCCGTCGAAATGGCGCACACTCTGGCGGGAGCAACACAGAGGATCGCTGAGATCAAAGGCTACGCGCCCTACTTTCTGGCCGCCTTCGGCGATTCTGAAGTCACCATCGACAGGATCGTCAAAGCCATAGCCTCCTATGAGAGAACTGTTCTCTCAGGCAATTCTCCGTGGGACCAGTTCGTGGACGGCAACGAATCGGCTCTCAGTGAATCCGCCAAGCGCGGCCTTACACTCTTTGAAGGCAAGGCGCGCTGCACTCAATGCCATGTGGGCTTTAACCTCACAGATGGAATCTTTCACAATCTGGGTGTTGGTATGGCTGCCAAGGAACCTGATCTGGGCCGATACGTCGTCACAAATGCAGAGACAGACAAAGGCGCGTTTAAAACGCCGACACTGAGGGACATTCAGAGAACCGCGCCCTACATGCACGACGGCAGCGTCAAAACCCTCGAGGAAGTCATCGCGCTTTACGACCGGGGCGGAGAACCCAATCCATGGCTGGATGAAAAAATGCTGCCTCTGAATCTTACGGAGCAGGAAAAATCGGATCTTCTCGAGTACCTGAAATCCCTTGAAGGTGACTGGACTGCGGACGAAGAACCCAAACTGCCCGAATAAACTTTCAGGCAAAAAAAAGGCCGGCGGGGAAAAATCCCCGCCGGCCTTTTTTTAAATGTTCTCTAACCGTTCTTGCGGGAAAATTCTTTCATGAAGTCCACGAGCGCTTTCACGCCTTCCAGCGGCTGCGCATTGTAAATAGAAGCCCGAAGCCCACCGACAAGACGGTGGCCTTTCAAACCGCTCAAACCTTCCGCGGCTGCTTCGTTCACAAACTTCTTTTCGAGATCTTCCTTGTCGCCCTGAATGCGGAACACTACATTCATGCGGGAGCGGTCCTTCTTCTCAACCGGGCTGTAATAAAACCCGAGGGAATCAATCGCGTCGTAAAGTAGCCGCGCTTTTTCGATATTCTTTTTCTCAACAGCCGCGAGACCGCCCTGCCGCTCCATCCACTCCATGACAAGTGCCACCATATAAATCCCGTACGTCGGCGGCGTGTTATAGAGCGACTTTTCTTTCGCGTGCGTGCGGTACTGCAAAATCACAGGCAGATTTTTGCTGGCGCGTTCAATCAGATCTTTGCGGATCACCACCAGCGTGACACCCGACGGGCCGATGTTTTTCTGCGCGCCCGCGAAGATAAGGCCAAACCGGGACACATCTACGGGACGGGACAAAATATTGGAAGACATATCCGCCACAAGAGGAATAGAACCCGTTTCAGGAAAATCACTCCACTCTGTTCCGGCAATGGTGTTGTTTGAGCAAAGGTGCACATAAGAAGCATTTGGATTCAATTTAATTTCATCGGGTCTCGGAAGCCTGCGGAATTTTTCCGGCTCCGTCGTGGCCGCGATATTCACAACAGCCAGCTTGGCCGCTTCATCCCACGCCTTCTGCGTCCACACACCCGTATTGATCAGATCAATCGGCTTATTGGCTAAAGCGAGGTTCATCGGAACCATCGCGAACTGATGGCTCGCGCCGCCCTGAAGAAAAAGAATTTCGTAATCCGCGCTCGCGTTGAGCTGCTTGCGGACACCCGCTTCGGCCCTGGCCGCGATCGCCTCAAACTCGGGAGAGCGGTGGCTCATCTCCATAACGGACATGCCGCTCGCGTGATGATTGATCATTTCGTCGCGCGCCTGTTCAAGCACTTCAAGGGGAAGGACCGCGGGTCCCGCGCTGAAATTGAAAATTCTGCCTGTCTTCTCTTCGCTGCCGGTCTTCATAATGCCTGCCTTGGGCCATGCCCTTTAATAAAATTCAGCGCCTCAGGAGACGCCGTTGATCCATTCCAAAAATAAATCTCCGATCCCAGGATGCGTGCCGATCGGAGGGGTTACGCGAATTTTGATTCCGGGGTGCCTCTTGCGGGATTCCTCGACCAAAGCCGGAATATCCGAAAGAACATGCTTCCCAGAATTGAGAAAATTTAAAAGAATCACGATTTCCCGGGCGCCTTGCGCGGCACAGGCTTCAATTCCTTCAGGAATAGAAGGCGTATCCGCTTCAAGGAACGCGTGTCCGGCAAAAGCCGCGCCCGATTTCTTTTTAAGCAGTTCGGTAAGCTCGATATTTTCCTGACGGGAGCGGGGGGAACGGCTGCCGTGTGAAACAAGAAGAATCGCTTTCATATGCCTTGTCAGGAAGGGTTATTTTACTCTGTTTTGAGAGGCCCGCAACTACGGATTCTCCCCATTAATGGGCTTCCATGAGAGCCAGAAGCGCCATCACGGTCACGCCAAGAACGATCATCAGGAAATGCATCATTGAGGTTCTGGCCCTGACTTCATGATGAAGCTCCGGAATAAGATCTGACCCCGCGATATAAATAAAACCGCCCGCGGTAATCGGAAGCAGCGCGACAGCGAAGTTTTCAACATGGGCTCCAAAAAACAACGCAACCGAAGCGCCGAGAAGCGCGAACAAAGCGGAAATGAAATTATAAAAAAGCGCCTTTTTGGCTGACATGCCGCCGTGCAGAAGAACTCCAAAATCCCCGATCTCCTGGGGAATTTCGTGAAGAAAAACCGCCAGCGTGGTTGTAATACCGATCGGAATACTCACCGCGTAGCTGACCCCGATAATCATGCCGTCGATAAAGTTATGGACCGCGTCGCCCACAAGATTCATCGCGACCACCGGGTGCATATGATCTTCATCCGGCACAATGTGACAATGCCGCCAACGGATCACTTTTTCCAGCAGGAAAAAGATCAGAATGCCCAGCACCACATTCAGGGAAGTCATCATCCCGTAGCCGAGATTTTCATAAGCTTCCGGAAGCAGATGGATAAACACATCACCAAAAAGCGCGCCCACAGCGAAACTGACAAGATAGAGAACCATCTTCTTGAGGCGCTCCGGCTTGAGAGAAAGCGTGAAGACACCGACAAGAGAGGTCGCGCTCACAAGAAGAACACTGCCGATTGTATACAGCCAGACTTGACTCATACGTTGATTTGAATAACCTTCTGTTTGGATTTGTGTCCGGATGTGATGGTAAAACAGGATTTCGGAAGACCGAAATACTCCTTCAGCATTGCTATAACAGCTTCGTTCGCTCGTCCTTCGTCAGGCGGGGCTTTGACTGAAATTTTAAAGTGCGTTTCATCAAGGCAGATGACTTCATTTTTTTTTGCGCCGGGCTTCGCGGTGACAAAAATTTTACGCACCGAGCTTTCTCTCCCGATCCATGTTAGTGCTGATACTGGGGTATTACAAAAGTAAACCGGCTTCCCTTGCCCAGCTCACTCTCAGCCCAGACCCGCCCGCCGTGCAGACGGACAATTTCGCGCACAATCGAAAGGCCGAGCCCTGTGCCCTTTTCCTGAATCTCGGAAGCATTCGCGCCCTGGGCAAACTTGTCAAAAACAGTTTTGAGTTCCTTTTCAGACATTCCGGTCCCTGTATCCTGGACCTGAAACTGAATAAAGTTCAGCCCCATCTCCGGGATGAAATAATCACTCGGCTGGGCAATAGAAGCTGATACCGTAACACTTCCGCCCGCGGGAGTAAATTTCAATGCGTTCGCCGCGAGATTGGTCAGCACCTGACCAATGCGGCCGCGGTCTGCCTCCATCGCAAGCGAATCGTCCACCATTTCCCAGGAAAGCTGAATCTTCTTATCCTTGGCCCACGGTGTCAGATTGGTCACGGTCTCCTCAATGACATCCGAGACCGGAAACAGCGCCTTCTTTAAAAGCACCTGGCCGGATTCCAGCCGTGAAAAATCCAGGATCTGATTAATTAATTCGGAAAGCTTGTTGGAATTCCGCTCCGCGATTTCAAGATAGCTTTTCTGCTCAGGACTCACGACACCCAGACTGCCTTCAAGCACCGCCGAAAGGGATTTCTGAATGCACACCAGAGGCGTTCGAAGCTCATGCGTAATGCTGGAAATAAACTCGGTCTTGACGTCTTCGGTCTCACGCTCCTGAATCACTTCGGGAAGAACAGCGATCATACCGCGGGTCTCGCCGGACTCTGTTTCAATCACCGCGGTCGTTCCCCGGATTTTCCGCGACACGTCCTTATCTTCGGACATCAGGGAAACAGCGTCTTCTTCCGACTGCATCAGGTCTTTCACAAACGAGATCACCTGCTGGCGGCCTTTAAGTTCCGCAACGGGGCGGCCCAGGATTTCTTCCCGCTTGCGCCCCAGAATTTTCTCGGCGGCAGGATTCACCAATAAGGTTTTCCCTTCCTTGCTCACAACCACGCGGCCTTCGGCCAGCGAACGAACCACATGATCTGTCCGTTTACGGGCTGTTCCGGCTTTCCTGAGATCATCCGCCATCACAACAAATTTTTCTTCGGCCTTGCGGATGGCATTGTCTTTATTCTGAATCAGGTTCTCATAGGTGCGCGTGATTTCGCGTTTAACATCGCCGGTTCTTTTGTGAATTTCCTGATCCACAAGCGCGGACATCACATGCACTGCCTTGGTGACTTTATCCTTGGGCAGCGCAAGCTTGTTCAGTTCATTCTGCAGATTGGGAGCAAACTCACCCGTAAAGGGGGATTTTTCGATCACCGGAGATTCATGCTTCACTCGGCGGCGGAGGGCCCAGACAATCATCCCCGCGGAAAGAAGCGCGACGGCAATTCCAATCAGAACGATTCCCGGCATTTTTTCTCCGAAAGCTAGCAGGTGCGTAACGATGGGAAAGGTTTAAAATTCCGCCCGATTCTAACGAAAACCCCGGGCGTTGAATACAAAAAAGTAGCTCTGGCGCCCATCCCTGTCCGTGGTAAGATATCTTTCCCCCAGACAGGAAATCCTATGACAAAAAAATCATTAGCCCAGCTCCGTTACGATTACTCCAACACCCCCCTGGATGAGGCCAAAGCCTTCGGGGATCCTTTCCGCCAATTCGGACTCTGGTTCAGCCAGACTCTGAAAGCGGGTTTTGTCATTCCCAACGCGATGACCCTGACAACTTCAAACGGTTTATGGCCCCAGGCCCGCATAGTTCTTTTAAAGGATTACAGCTCAAAGGGATTCGTCTTTTTTACCCATTATGACAGCGCCAAAGGCCGTCAACTGGCCAAAAACCCCCGGGCTGAGCTTCTTTTCTATTGGCCCGAGATTGACCGGCAAGTTCGAATCAAGGGCCGCGTCAGCAAAATTCCGGCCGCCGCATCAACCGCCTACTTTCATTCACGGCCCAGAGAATCGCAGATCGGAGCGCTGGCCTCACATCAAAGCCGGGTTCTGAAAAACAGAGGCGCTCTGGAAGGGGCCTGCCGCGCCATTGCTTTGAAATACGAAGGTCAAAAGATTCCCCGCCCCGAAACCTGGGGCGGCTACATTCTGAAACCCGAAGGGTTTGAGTTCTGGCAGGGCCGGCCAAGCCGTTTGCATGACAGGCTCAACTACCGCAAGACTTCGCGGGGCTGGAAAAAGGAACGCCTTTACCCCTGATCGGCTGGAGCGGGTGCTTTAAATGAGGAATGAATTTCTGTCAGCTGGTCTTTGGCGATTTCTCTGAGAAAGGTCGTAACATAGCATCCCGCGGGAAGTGTGGTTTTGAGTTCCACGAAATCTCCCAGATCATCTTTATCCTGACGCCACGAAACCTCTTCAGGACGGAAACGAAAAGCCCGGCGGTCCCCTTCACAGGCCAGCAGTCCTTCTAGATGAAAGTCCGTTCTGGCTGATCCGTACTTCGCGAGAATCTCGTCTTCCATCCGGGCAGGTTCCCCTTCAGAGACTCTTGTCTTCTTTCCAAAAAGCGGTCCGGTCGCGGAAATTTCAAACCGTTCAGCCCGGGGGTTTTCCGCCGCGGGATCTTCCACCTTAAACATTCCGCCCGTTTCATGCTTCACCGCCCAATCGCCGATCATGACCTGATCCAAAGCCGAGACACGGCGTGCCAAAAGCTCATTAAACAACCGGGATTGAAACGCGGAAACAAAAAACCGCAGGATTTTTTTATCGAGAGACCGAACACCGCGCCGGAAATTTCCAGGCTTGGATTCCATGAGCCTGCAAAGGATTCCACAGAAGGACATCGAGGAAGGCCACAGATTCGCAGCCTCGCGGTATTGGGCTTTCATAAAAAGCTCACGGGCCTGAAGAATGCGGCCGCTGTCCAGAGGACCAGGGCTTCCCGCCATTAAATTCGCCGCGCGTTCATAATCTTCCTTCAGCAGCGCCTGTCCGATTTCCCAGCTGTCGCCGCGCATTCCAAAACGCTGACTTCCAAAATAATTCGGAACGCCCTTTGTTTTCAGCCGCTCAAGAACAGCTTCAAATTCGGAGAGCCGCGAAAGGTCCATGCCCCGCAATTTGAGGACAAAACGGTTCCCTTTCAAATGCCCTGTCTTAATTTTGTTTTTGTGCCGAGTCACTGAAAGGACCCGGATCTGGCTGTCCTGAAACTCCTGCAGCTTTTCCGGATCCAGATGTTCGGTGCTCAGCGTCTGGATCGCGACCGCGCGCGCGTCCTTGAGTCCAGCGTAACCAAACTGACTCTGCGTGTACCCCACACCGCGGGCAATCCGCTTAACCGCGTCATGCGTGGAAACACCTGTCTTTTCAATGGTGATGTAAACATGCGAGCCTTCCCCCGAAGCCTCGTAGGCGGGAATCTCTTCCACATGAAAATCCTGCGGGACCGTGCGGATCGTCATGGGGATCGCCGCAACATCCGCGGTCAAATAAGGGCAGCTATCAGACATACTTTCTCCTTTGCAAATTGTGAGAAGCGGTATCATAAGGGGTGCTCTAAGTCAAAGAAATGTCAGAGGCAAGGAGTTCAAGGCGCGCGAAGCAGGCGATATGGTTAAGTATCGCCGATGGAGCGCAACGCAGAAATCCGAAGCCTATGGCATTTCGACACTGAGCAACGATTGTGATGCCGCTTCTGTTATTATGTCTCACGAATGAACTCCGAAATCAATGACCTTCTTAAACTGCTCAGAGAAAATGCGCCCGCCTGCGCTTTGACAGGCGCTGGAATCTCAACCGACTGCGGCATCCCCGACTACCGCTCGCAGGGCGGCTTGTGGGACAAGTACCAGCCCGTGACTTACCAGGAATTTCTTTCCTGCGAGGATTCCCGGCAAGAATACTGGCGCAGAAAAAAAGAGGTTTACCCCGCGATCCGCGCCGCGCTCCCCGGTCCCGTTCACACCGGCTTGAAACTCATGGAAGACCTCGGGATTCTGAAAGGAATCGTCACTCAGAATATCGACGGACTTCACTCGCTCGCGGGCAGCCGGAACGTGATTGAACTTCACGGAACAACGCTGGACGTCGTCTGCCTCGGCTGTCAAAAGCTCATGTCCTTTGAATCCGTGCTTCCTCTGCTGGGAGAAAATGCGCCCGCGCCCCGGTGCCCTGACTGCGAAGATCTGCTTAAACCCAACACCATCTCGTTCGGCCAGGCTCTTGATACAGACACCCTTCACCAGGCAGTGGATCTGGTCCAGAGATCGGCGCTTTTGCTTTGCATCGGCTCCTCGCTCGTTGTCGAACCTGCCGCCTCGCTGCCCCGTTACGCACGGCGCGCCGGAGCCAAAGTCGTCGTCATCAATCGGGAACCCACCCCTGCCGACACCCAGGCCGACCGGGTCCTGAGGACCGAGCTGGGCCCCTTTTTTACTGAATTAAACGGTCTTCTAAGGGCCTGACCGCGTAGCGCCTCCGTGCTATAATCCCGCCCTATGGAAAACCCCGATTGGCGCCGCCTTACAGAAAACTCCCTTTTTGAGAAGCGCATTCAGGATCTGAAACTCGCCATTCCTGGTTCGGCTTTGGAGCCTTTGATCCAGGCACTCTATGAGGAATTACGCGCCAAGGGGCTGGCTTTCGAGCCGCCCTGCTTTCTCGCGGACGAATGGTTTTGTCCGGTCGGAGTTCCCGCGATCGGCGTTCCCTTCTATCTTTCACACCCGAGACTTCGCCGGCTTGAGAAGAAAATCATCCTCGAGGTGGAGGGCGGCACAAAAAAAGATTTCATGAAACTGATGCGTCATGAAACAGGCCACGCCTATTCCTACGCTTATAATCTTTACAAAAAGAAACAGTGGCGCGAACTCTTCGGTTCCGCGGCGGAAGAGTACCGGGACACCTACCGGCCCCGTCCCTACAGCCGCGCCTTTGTCACGCATCTCGACAATTGGTACGCCCAGAGTCATCCGGATGAAGACTTCGCTGAAACCTTCGCGGTATGGCTGACGCCGGGTCTCGACTGGCGGAAAAAATTCCGCGGCTGGAAAGCCCTGGAAAAACTTGAATACGTCGACACCCTGATGAAGTCCCTCGCCGGAAAACCTCCGGCTGTTGTTCCCGCGGGAGATCTGAAACAATTCGCGGGGCTTTCCATCCGCCTTAAAACCTATTTCAAACGCAAAAAGAAATTATTCGAAGAAGACTATCCGGACTTTCACGACAAAAATCTTAAAACTGTTTTCACCGATGTTCCGGAAGAACGCGGCTCCCGCAAAGCCTCGCGTTACCTCCGCGACAACCTTGAACACATTCTCGCCCCCGTAACCCGCTGGACCC
>Ga0209573_1004756_pt1 | contig 13022 bp, 14 predicted proteins | sample TNRBio252014_DNA_FD_185870 | JGI IMG/M metagenome (GOLD analysis project Ga0209573, IMG submission 185870) | Wastewater treatment Type I Accumulibacter community from EBPR Bioreactor in Madison, WI, USA - TNR Reactor_6/25/2014_ DNA (SPAdes)... | ecosystem: Engineered > Bioreactor > EBPR >...
ACCCCCTCGCCTCGCCTTGCCGACACGCTGGCCGCTCTCGAACGCGCCACCGGCCACCCGCCCAAACTCAATGGCCAAGGCTGGATCAGCCGCTGTCCCGCACACGACGACCACACGCCCAGCCTGAGCGTCAGCGTCGGCCACACCGGTCAAGTGCTGCTGCACTGTCACGCCGGTTGCGACTATCCCCGCATTGTGGCCACCCTGGGCATGGCCCCGTCCCCACACTCTAACCAACGGGAGATCGTGGCCACCTACCGCTACTGCGATGCGACCGGGGTCGAAGTCCGCCAGAAAATCCGCTACGCGCCGAAAGACTTCCGCATCCGCCATCAGGATGCCGCCGGCCAGTGGATCTACAAAGCCGGCCCCGGCCCGGCGGTGCTCTATCGCCTGCCGGAACTCCGCTCCGCCATCGCCCAGGGCGCCACAGTCTTCGTGGTGGAGGGCGAGAAGGATTGCGACCGGCTGGCGGCGGGCGGCTTGACGGCCACCACCAATATCGAAGGCGCCGCGAAACCCGACCAGAAAGCCAAGTGGCGGCGGGAATACACCGCCCAACTGGCCGGCGCCGCCCGCGTGGTCTTGCTCCCCGATCATGACGAGCCGGGCCGCGCCCACATGCGGGCCATCGCCCAGGCGCTTAAGGGTCGGGTGGGCGAGATACGGTTGCTGGAGTTGCCGGGGCTGCCCGCCAAAGGCGACGTATCCGACTGGCTGAATCAAGGCCATACCATCGCCGAGTTGCTGGAACTGGTAGAACAAGCGCCTGCGCCTAAGAAAACCGAGAGGCGCGAACCGCCAGCAGATCATTGCGAAACCCACGCCAAGGCTATTGAGACCCTCAAGCTCCCCACGGTTAGCCCCTGTACGCACTTGGCGAACTCTCATCGGATACGCCACTACTACCAGGGCCAAATCTGGTATGCGTTGGGCGTCGGCTGGATTATGTGGACAGGTAAATTCTGGCGTCCAGACCCGACCAGTGAGGGATCCATCGCCACCGGCTTTGTCGATGGTCTCTCCCGGCTCATTGCCAAAGAATCCTCCATCCTTTCCCGCAACGCCGCCGATGAAGCCGATGAAGACCGCCGCAAGGCGCTGATGACCCAAGCCGAGGCCCTGCTGAAATGGGCGGTGCAGTCCGAAAACGAGCGCACCATTGCCGCCGGATTGAAGCTGACCAAACACGCCCTGTTAATCGAATACGGCGATCTCAATCGCGACCCATGGTTGTTCAACGTCCAGAACGGCACGGTGGACCTGCGCACCGGCGCGCTGCGCCCACATCACCCCGCTGACCTCATGACCTTCCTCGCCCCGGTCACCTACGATTCAACCGCCACATGTCCGATCTGGGAACGGTTTTTGTCCGAAGTGTTTGCCGGGGATGCTGACTTGGTGGCCTTCATTCAACGCGCCGTCGGCTGGTCTTTAACCGGCGTGGTCAAGGAACGCGCCCTGTTCTTCCTCTACGGCGACACCGGCAAGAACGGCAAAACCACGCTGGTGGAAGTCATCATGAAACTGGTCGGCATCTGTGGCGAATCCAGCTACGGCTATGGCCGCAAGGTCGGCGCGGACACCTTCATGAAATCGAAAAATCAGGACGACAACCAGCGCAAGGCGGCGACGCTGGCCGGCCCGCGCTTCGTCTGCACCAGCGAAGTGGACGAGGAACACCGGCTCAACGAGCAGTTGATCAAGGACATCACCGGCGGCGACACCATTGAAGGGCGCCGTCTGTACCAAGAGGCGTTCACCTTCAAACCGCAGTTCAAACCGTGGATGTACGGCAACCACAAGCCAGAAATCCGTGGCACCGATGACGCCATCTGGTCACGGGTGCGGCTGGTGCCGTTCGAGGTGAGCTTCAAAGGCCGCGAAGACCTTAATTTGCCTGACAAATTGGAAGCGGAATTGCCGGGAATTCTCAATTGGGCGCTGCGAGGGTGTTTGGACTGGCAACGTCACGGGCTGCGGCCTCCGGCGAAAGTACAGGCGGCAACACAGGCTTATCGCGACGAAATGGATGTTTTTGGTCCCTTCATTGCCGAGTGTTGCGTCGTTCATCCTCATGCTGAAGCATGGGTAAGCGATTTGTACAAAGCTTACTTAGCGTGGTGTTTGAGTAACGCAAAGAAGCCAGAAAATTCAACAAAGTTTGGTAAGTATCTGACTGCAAAAAAGTTTAATGGTGATGGAACCAGCGGAAGAGTGAAAAGATTAGGTATTGGGTTACTGGCAATTTCTGATAGTTCTGACGGTTCTGATGGTTTTCCGAAAACCTCCCTATAGAAAACCCCCTATAGCGACTTTCTGGAAAAGGGTCAGAACTATCAGAACTATCAGAAATCCCCTCCTTACTGTTGATACCAAGAACGACGTTGATATCTTGGTGGACAGGCTGCGGAACGGATCGAAAGGAAGTGATAAAGCTGCACTGATGATAGAGTTGAAATGGCCTGAATCCCGCTGGATAGCAGCGAAAAATCAGGCAGTGGCCGAGAGACGCATCGAATTTCGGGCAGGGTCGGGGGAAGGAAATGGCGGCGGCTGGTATGCTGTGGAAAGTCCATCCCGATCTGTGCGCGTTTGACCGGGAGCCTGAGCGATGCACCTGAACAGCAGGCGATTCAGACCGGCCAGCCCCTCATCACGTCCAGGATCTGCCGTTTGCCGACTGCAAAAGGAGCTGTGTCTTTCGCTCGTACCGCCCACAGTGGATTCATTGCAGCGGTGGAGACTGACAGGATGAAACCGAGCGGAACGCTACGCTGGCCGCGAGTCATCGCTTTGGCGCTGGCCTTGGCGGCTATCCCGACCGCGCTAGCCTGGCAACACTTCCAGGTGGAGCAGGACTATCACGCGCTGTGGAGGCTGCTGAGTCGAGCGCGAACCCAGGCGATGATGGCCGGGCCGGTCACTGTGCGCTTTACCGATTATCGCGTTGTGGTGGAAGATCGCGCCGGCGACGTGCTGGAATCGCTGTTCCTGGCCACCTTGCACGAGGTGCGCTACCAGACGACCCAGGGCGACCGGCGCATCGTGTTCAGCAACGGCGGCGGCGGGCAAACCAGCCCCTACAACGTTCACTTGCACGGCGGCGACCTCACGCTGAGATCGTGGACGGGCGCCGAACGCTCGCTGTGGGTGCATTGCACGGGGGGGATTACCGGGGGGCGCAACGAGGACTGGACAGTCAATTAACGCTGACGCACGATAAGAGCCGTCTGACCGTGCGCTGTGGAAGTTCAGTCTGGCGGTGTGGCGGCGGAACGGGTGGACATCAAGGTACTGCTGGGCCACGAGAGCATCGCCACCACCCAGATTTATACCAACGTGGGCCAATGTGGAACAGGAGCGGGCAGTGGCGGTGGCAAGGTTGTGAGCGCTGAACTAGGCTACGTTAGGCTCGGTGAATTTGAGTGTTTCGTGTTAGGCACAATGTGGCGGTAGATTGCTATCTGCGGCTTTTTCGGCGTGAAGCACATCACAACCAGTAGATCAAGCCGATTTCGGGCGGAAAAGCCTGCGGTTTTCCCGCCCTGCGCGGCTCATACGCCGCCCCGTAACTCAGTAGACTCAGCGGTTCTGATCAGAAGTCACTCCTGACTCCCCCTCTTGCGGGGAGGGGGCTGAACGGTTACGTTCTGATTTCGCGAACTCAACCAAGGCTTTCTGTCTAGCTTGATCAAAGAGAGATTTGTTTTCAGACAGATATTCCAGATAGCCCTCCTGCGTGCTCATATTGATTTCGATCAAATGAATCTCTTGGTATTTTTCTAGGTAATCTGGCAGCTTTATACTCTTTTCTTTAGCCTTTCTAATTAATTTATTAATAAGGTAAATTTTGTCTCTTTCACCCCTGTAAGCGCTGTTGAACATCGTTTCAATTTTCAGGTCTTCAATCTCCATCCAACTGTAGGGTAATTCACCAACCCAATAATAGCTGATGGGGCGAACAGCATATATTTTGTTAGCCCAAACTAGTTCTCTTAACAAGACTTGACGGCAGAAGGCGCCATCGAACCTCGCATTCTTATTTATTTTTGGATACAAAGGATGGACACTCTTGTCAAAGCCATATTGATAGACCCACAATGCATCCATCACGCTTTGTGCAGTAATAGACTCGTAGCGGGTGCGGTCTTCTTCACCACCCTTCTCATTGAATTTTACAGCCTCCCATTTTTTTCTGGTAGCCTCATTACAGTATATTATTTCATGTCCACTCTGCGGGTCATAGGAATTGAAGACAATACCGATCTCCTGTTGATCGTTGAAAATATTAGCAGTCTCCTCAAGGAACTCCACTGAAAATTGAGGGACTAGGTTACGGCCAGGGATCATGCTCATCAACTGGCGACTATAGCTGGTGGCAAAGTTTCCATAGGACTGCTGCGATGCTTTATTTATCAAATTTTGCTCGGTCTGCAGTAAATTTTTGGCAAAATCCTGCATAAGATCAGCCGGATAAACTGGCCGCATGAAAGGGTTCATGCCAAAGAGTAACTCAGCCGACTTTTTGTATTGCTCAAGGGGGATACTTTGTTTGTTGATTTCTTGTTCCAGAAGAGAATTATTACCCTGCTTTCGGGCTTCAAGATATCGGCGGACATAGTAAATCTGACCTGAAGTACAGGAAATAATGCCAGGTTCGATGCCCGCATCTAATGCTGCTTGCAGGAACCCAGCGCCAAAAAAATTATTTCCGGCAAGGCCGCCCACTGCAAAAGCAATGTTCTGTTCAGTATTCATGGTGTATTTCTCCTTAGTACGTTACGTCTAAAAGCATCAACAACAATTAGCAGTCAAGGAAGTCATTGATTTTCCCCCCTGATGTATCGTGGATCAGGGGAGATATACAGGCAACTTATAGCCCTCGGATGAAGAAGTCGCACAGAACAGTCACGTCGAACATGAGCCTTTAACAGGTCCATTCAGGACCGCAGCTCGCAATCGAGTACGTGGTTGTCGAACGGTTGACCGATCAGCAACCGGCGTGCCGATCTTTGGCCATGGACGGCTGCACGCGAACCGGGCAGGCACCGCCTCCTGGTGATCTTCAAAACCCAATAAAAAAGCCGCACCACCTCACGCGACCTTGACGAAGATCGCCCTCGGCAGTCCGGCTTTCCTGGATTTCGCTCAGGACCCGCGACTTTCTGTCCCTACCTCACGGTAGGTTTGGCTTTAAATACTGTAGCGCCGCTCATAACACAAAAATAACCATAAATAAAGTAAGTAAAATAATCAAGAATCAATCACTTTTTTTTGTGCTTATGTACCCTATACCGTCACTCGCCCCCTCCCAGAAACCTCCTCAACTGCTCCGGTATCCGCTCCACCTCCCGCTCCTCCCCCGCCCCCAGCGACACCGCCGCCTCACCTCGGACGGCGGGGTAGCATCCGGGAGTTCAGGGCTGCCGATAGGTGATGGCGCACAGCGTCGCGCCCTGCGGGTCTTGCAGCACGCAGAACCGGCCAATGTCGGGAATGTCCTCGGGCGGGCGCAGCAGTTTCCCGCCCAAGGTTTCCACCTGGCGGGCGGTCGCGTCCACGTCGTCCACCGTGACATAGACACCCCAAGCGGGCGGCATCCCGGCGCATTCAGGCGGCGCGGCCATCATTCCGCCGACTATTTCGCCGCCGACCTTAACCATCACATAGCCATCCCCGCCCGGATAATCCTCGGTTTCCCAGCCAAAGAGCGCGCCATAAAACTGTTTGGCGGCTTCCACGTCGGTAGTCGTCAACTCGTTCCAGCTCAAAGCGCCGTGTTTCATCAGATTTTCGTTCATCGTCATCACCTCGTCGGTTTGAAAGGAAAGCCCCGGTGAAAGATCAGGAAGACAGCCGTCCGGGCCAGAGCCGGTGAATCACCCAGCGCGCGACTCCAACAATCGTTGCTCCATCCAGCGACTGGCTGAAGCCCGATTCCGCCGCTTGCACCCTCAACCGGCCTTGAGCGTCGCGGCTCAGGCGGGTCAGAACCGAGGCCCCCTCCACGATTGCCAGCGCCACACTGCCCGCCAGCGGCGGCGCGGCTCCATCCATCACCAGTAAATCGCCATCGTGAATACCGGCGTCGGTCAAGCTATCGCCGGTCACGCGCATTAAAAAAGTGGCTTCCGGGTTACGAATCAGGTGTTCATCGAGGCTGAGGGACTGTTCAACGTCGTCATTCGCCGAAGAGGGGGAACCGGCCAAGGGCCATCTGGGCCTCGATTCGGCCTCCCGCTCTTGATTCGAGTCCAGGTCTAACCAGCGAAGCAAAGCGTGAGAGGTGGGGCGATCGGTCAAGGTGGCCAGCATGGGGAATTACCTCCGATAGTTGCGAATCAGCCCGACTACTACTCCAAACACTTGCAAGCGGTCGCCAGGACGAAGGACAGGATAAGCGGGATTAGCGGGCTGCAATACGGCTTCACCGTCCTCGACCGCCAGGGTCTTGAGAGTGAATTCGTTGTCGATGACCGCCACCACCACGTCGCCGGGCCGGGCCGGGGCGTCCCGCTCCACCACTACCCGGTCGCCGGAGTGGATACCGGCGTCAATCATGGAGTCGCCCGTGACCGGGATCAGTACCGTGCGTGAGGGATGGCGCACCAACCAAGCGTCGATAGAACGGGCATCCCCACTGTCAGCGGTCGCCAGAGGCAGACCGGCCGGGACGGGAACCTCGGCATGAGGGCGCTCAAAGAACCGCCCGGTCGGCGTCCAACGTCCGTCCGGGGTGCGGTCGAGGAACCCCGCTCCCTGTAACCGGTGCAAGACCTTGGCGACCGCTGAACGCGAGGCCAGCCCTAACACGGCCTGCAACGGTTCATAGGCCGGCAGGCTGCGCCAGCGGGCGAAATAATCCTGGAGGCGGGCCAAATAGGCGGCGTCATCGGCGACTTTGGGCATGGTAGCTCTTTATGGAGTACATTTGTACTCTCATCATAGAACGCAAACATTAGCCCGTCAAGCGGGTGGTGATGCGGGTTCAGTGGATGTGGCGGGAAGGCGCCGGCGGCGTCTGGCTCCCCTCGATGGCTTCGATGATCGACGCCAGCCGGTAGGCCACATCCAGGGCGCTAGCCTGACCAGTGAGAACGTGATCGCACAGCGCCCTTAGCACGATGGGCAAATTGCCGAGCAGAGTTTCAGCGGTGGGGTACTCCTCGCCCTCGCGGTGACTGCGAACCAGCGCAATTAGCCGGTCGGTGGTGGCGCTTTCGGGGTCGAGGTCGTCAACAGTGAGCCGGTGTGGGTCGGGGTAGGGTTTGTCGGTCATTGCAGGTAGCCAGGGGGTTGACCTTGAGGAAATCCGATTCTACGATGAATCGTGAAATTACAAATACGGAAATAAGATGATCCTGGCGTTCCTCAACCAGAAGGGCGGCGTGGGCAAAACGACCCTGGCTGTGCATGTTGCGGCGGCGCTGGCCCGGAACGGCGGGCGGGTGCTGCTGATCGACGCCGACCCCCAAGGTAGCGCCCTCGACTGGGCGACCTGTCGGACGGCGGACCCCCTGTTTCCAGTGATCGGCTTTCCCAAGCCGAAACTGCACAAGGAAGTCCCAGCCCATGTCCCGCATTATGAGTACATCCTCATCGACGGCCCGCCACGGGTGAACGAGTTGGCCCGGTCAGCGATCATGGCGGCGGACCTGGTGGTTATCCCCGTCCAGCCCTCGCCCTACGATGTGTGGGCGGCCAAGGACATTGTGGATTTGATTGCGGAAGCGACTACCTACCGGGAAAACATTAAAAGCGTATTTGTAATAAATCGCAGAATCGTAAATACGGCGATTGGCCGGGATGTGGCGGAGGCCCTTGCGGGCTACGACATTCCGGTGCTGGCAACGCACATTGGGCAGCGGGTCGCGTTTGCCGAGAGTGCGGCAAGCGGCAGCACGGTGCTCGAAGACGATCCCACCAGTCTGGCGAGCCGGGAGATTATGGCCCTCGCCGAGGAACTGTTGGGGCGAATGACGAAGTAGCGAGGCGGCATGAACAAGAAAGTAGCCTTCGGTGTCAAGCCGGGCGCGGCGCGGCCGGACACCACCAAGGCCGATGAGTGGGTGAACCGCCGCGACGCGGAAGCGATGAAGCGGCTAACCATCGACGTACCGGCCAGCCTGCACGCCCGGATCAAGAGCCAGTGCGCCATCCGGGGCGTCAAGATGGCGGATGAGGTCCGGGAGTTGCTGGAAAAGCATTTTCAGAAATCGTAAATACGATTATCAGTAAAATTACATTTCATCAAGTACCGACATGAAATTTGATGATAAAAATAAGTTATTAACAATCAATTTATTGCGATTATATATATCCACGTTAAGAACACTACCGATGCAATGGACCAAAATGAATCTCAATCACCTTTCGACTGAACAACTCCATGATCTGATGCTGATGGCCGCCAACGAGGGTGGCATTCCAACACCAGACGGTTATGCGGAGGACGGTCGTCCTCTGTGGAACATCGAGGCTGTAGCAGCGTTCTTCGGGATAACCCTAGATCAGATTGAGGAAGCGCTTGAGGATGCCTTTGCGAGCTTGGCGGATGTGGCTTGGGCGGGGCCGGTACGGTGATAACCCATCTTGAGCAGCGCGAACCCGCCCGCAACCGGCATCGGTTCTATGCCATCTTCTTGGACAGGCCGATACTTACCACCTATCAGTTTTCAAAATTACCGGGTTCACTGTTCAGCAAGCGGTGTTAAGTGTTTGATTTGCTTTTGCAGGAAATCGGCTGAAATGCTCTGAAACCATGGTTTGGGGCCAACTGATAGGTGATAAGCAGGCCGATCAGGGCAATCGCGCTATGTTTTTTATTGTTATTTATCAATTGCTTGAAAAATGCGGGCATAATGCATCGACAAAGCAATATTCAGTTAAATCAATTTTTTATGCTGGCATAGCGCGATTGCCCTGGCAGGCCGATATTGACACGAAGCGATATGTTACTTATAGTCTACAATAGTGATTGATCCCGCAGAAAAGCGAAGGTAGGGGTGATGGGACAGCCGAAAGAAAGATACGAGACTGACGCCGGAACATCCCACCGGATGTCCGCAGTTCGCCCGCTTGACACAACGCCAGAGAAAATCGTCCAGCGGGTTCTTCGGAGTTTTGGCTACAGGTATGGGCTGCACCGCTACGACCTACCGGGGCGACCGGACATCGTGCTTGCCTCACGACGCAAGGCGATTTTTGTACATGGTTGTTTCTGGCATCGGCACCCAGGCTGTCATCGGACAACGATGCCGAAGCGCAACGAACGTCTTTGGCAAGAGAAGTTCATGCGGACGCTAGAGCGGGATCAACAGAAACGACGGCTGTTGGAAGAATCTGGGTGGCAAGTCCTGGTGGTATGGGAGTGTGAAACCGCCGACGAGGATTGTCTGGCTGAAGTAGTCCAACGATTCGTGACTGCAAAGTGAGGAAGCCTTGACCACAGTTGTGAACACAAAACTGCCCCTCAAGGGAGTCAGCCTCTTTTCCGGCGCTGGTATCGGCGACCTGGGCTTTCGTGCCGCCGGGATTCAATTCATGGCGATGTGCGAGTTAAAGGAAGATAGATCAGCGCTCGCCAAACTGAACTACCCGGAAGCACGACACTTCGCACAGGGGATCGAGGAAGCGGCGGATGCCTTTTGCAATCATGTCACCGCCCAGCTTGCGACCGCACGAGAAGAATTGTTCGTGCTGTCGTGTACCGCCCCGTGCCAGGGTATGTCGAAGAACGGTCAAGGTACGCTCCTCAACCTCATCCGAAGGGGTGTGCGACCAAAACTCGATCCGAGGAACAGGCTTATCCTCCCGGCGCTGAAGATCGTCCAATGCCTGCGGCCCGTGTGGGTAGTCTTCGAGAACGTCATCGAGATGCGGAACACGGTCATCGAAGATGAGGGGCAAGAAGTACGGCCGATTCTAGACGTTATCCGGGACTCCCTCTCGCCGCATGGCTATGTCGGTGCCGCCTATGACGTAGAATTCGCAGACTACGGCATCCCGCAGCGCCGTCAGCGCCTAATCACCGTCTACACTCGTGAGCCGGAGGCTGTCCGACGCTTCAAGGCGGGCGTGCCTCTCATCCCGTCTCGGACCCACGCAAAGTACCCGAAGGGGAAACTGTGTCGATGGGCTTCGGTTGATGAAGCGCTCGCCGGCTTCCCTGCACTCGATGGCCAATCTAAGCGGACGGCAGCTTGCGACGGCATCCCGTTCCACTACGTCCCGGTACTCGACCCGAAGAAATACGAATGGATCAGGCAAACGCCGCCCGGACGTTCTGCGTTTGACAACCAATGTGCCAACCCACAATGCGGCTACCAGCACAACCCCGTTCACGGTGCTAGTTACGGCACCGATGGCATTAACAGAGCGCACAAGGGTACCCCCCTATTCTGTAAGCAATGCGGGAGTCTGTTACCTCGTCCATACACCCAAGAAAGGGATGGCAGCAAACGCATCATGTCGGGTTACACAAGTGCCTACAAGCGCATGGTCGGATCGTTGCCCGCCCCTGCGCTTACGAGAAACTTCAGTTACCCTTGCAGCGATCAGAAGGTACACCCGACTCAAAACCGTGTGTTGTCACTAGCCGAGGCGATGCGGCTTCAGACAATCGACAGCTACACCTATCGGTGGGGACCGGTCTTCGTGAAGATGGGCAAACATACTGTCAAACAGAACCTCGCCCCGGACAGCCTTATCCGTCTGGTAATTGGCGAAAGCGTGCCACCCCGCTTTCTTGAACTGCTTGGACTCTACCTTCGAAACTTCACAAGGGCAGAGACGCCAACATGCAGCGGTAGCATGTTCGCTCCATCACACGTTTCTGTTCAACGGACGCTTTGGGACTTAGTAGATTGCGAGTGAGGCGCTCCAGCCAGAACAGAATCGAGCTATCGCTGTGTCAGGGATACAGAACACTTTGCGTTGGCAAAGGACATTTCGAAGACTGTGAGCTTTCGGCAACAAAACCCATCCCTCGCCCATTCGCTTCACACCCGTTTTCTTCATGATGGAAACGCTTGTCGTGCGACCACCACCCTCGGTGGGGTGAATTATTTTGCCCCAATCCTCTACAGTCAAATCGTTACGATAGAAAGCGGCCAAAATGGTTGGCAGCCCGTCTACGAAGTCCCAAAAGATTCCGAGAAGGTGGTTCGTGTCTCTATGGTGAGCCTTCCATTCGGCGCTCATGAGAGTTGGAATACGGGCTTCGCCGATCTTCGGCTTCGCACGGACTGCCGCACTGACCACGTTGCCGCAAGTAGCCTTGACTTCAATACCGCCGTAGGGATAGGGACTCCAAAACCGCTTCTCGGACGTTTCCCCACGACGTTCACGCTCGGCGATGTATTGTTTACCCTCCGGTGTGAGGGCCAACAGGTCAGGGTAGCCGTCTTGGTTGGGGTTCGGAAACAGACGGTCTTTTTGCAGCCGGTGCAGTTCGCTTGCGAAAATTTCACCGACGAAGCTACTAAGGTTGCGTAAGCCCAGGAGTGTGAATATAGGAATATCGTTGCCCGTCGCCAGATCGTCAACTAGCTCTATCGCCCGGTTTGCGTTCTGGAGTGTATCCAGCACCAGTTGCGTCATCAGACTCCAGGATACTGTGGGGTCTTTAGTGAACAGCAACGTCGTTTCTAGCCGCTTGTCCGCCTGAAGAAACTCCAACGAGTCCCTCGTCGATCTTTTGCCCGGTCCCCTCTTGGCGCTATACGACACCAACGCCGCCTGGGAGAGCAGCCGGTCAATGGCGAGGCCAGACTCCGCAGCTATTATTGCTAGTTCACTGAGGGATGTTAATCCGGTTATCGACTTATTCGAGGCAGGTAGATTTCCAACTTTCAGCGCAGTAGTGAGCGCCTTCGAGAGAATAGCTACAAGGTCTAATTGCGGTTGTTTGCCGGCATCGGCAACCGTAGTGCAGGTACTCATAGTGACGGTGCGCTCTTGTATTTTCTAAGGTGAGCTAGATTCCCTTCATCAACTCGGCAATCGAAACACCTAGCGCCTTCGCAATTGTGTCAATGTTGAGAAGTGAGACGTTCCGCTTGCCCCGCTCGATGCCACTGATGTAGGTCCGATCCAAGCCGCACTTATCAGCGAAGGCTTCTTGTGATATGCCGAGTTCCGTTCGCTTCTCTCGTAGGCGCTGCCCGAAACGAACCAGAATGTCGGTATGTTGAGCCATACTAAATAAGCTAATGGGATATGGACGATAGTTCTACGGACTATAAGTCAACTGACTATAAGTAACTTTACCTAGGAGTCTGTCGGACTTAATCAGTAACATGCTGATTTTATGTGCTTTTTAAAAATCGTTAGAAATATTAAACCGCTAAAAATCAAATATTTAAGCAATAAGTCCGACAGACATCCTAGATGTAGCTTTCGATTGCGGTCCTCTACAACTACCGGCACAGCGCCTCACACGGTACGCTATCTTTATCCCCATCCAGCGAACCTACGCCGCACGACGTGAGGTAAAACTTCGCTTCCTCGCAACTCATCATTTCCCGGCAATACCGCTTGCCGGCGCAGGTGAAGCCGTTGCTGGCGGCGGCTGAGGTTGGGGCAGTGGTCGGGGCGGCCGGCACAGGGGCAACCGGGGCCGAGGCGGTAGCGCAAGTTCCCTTCCGCCAGTCCCAGGGCGGGCAGCGTTCCGCTTCTGGCAATCCCCACAACCCGCGCTTCGCGCTCTTGGCCTGCTGTTCGAGGGCCAGCAACGATTGATCTTTCAGGTATTGGCGGTACACCCAAGCGGCCCCCTGGCGGATCATCTCGGCGTTCACGTCCACGCCGCCCACATAGACCCGGCCCACCGTGCGGCCGTACTTGTCGGTGTCCTGCACCACGACGCGGGCCTGTTTGCCGAACGCCAGATCAGATAGCGCCTGCTTGGCCCGCTGGCCGTAGGGCTGGCGGGATTCCGGGGTGTCGATCTCTCCCAGCCGGACTTTGACCTGCTGCTTCTCAGCAGTCAGCAGAGTCAACGTATCTCCGTCACTCAC
>Ga0209573_1004757_pt1 | contig 13021 bp, 14 predicted proteins | sample TNRBio252014_DNA_FD_185870 | JGI IMG/M metagenome (GOLD analysis project Ga0209573, IMG submission 185870) | Wastewater treatment Type I Accumulibacter community from EBPR Bioreactor in Madison, WI, USA - TNR Reactor_6/25/2014_ DNA (SPAdes)... | ecosystem: Engineered > Bioreactor > EBPR >...
GCAAACAGGCGTCGCCGACGGGCGGAGAAACCTTTGCGCGGCTGAACATCAACACGGAATCGGTGCGCAAAGCGTTGTTGCTGGTCACCAGCAACCCCCAGCTTGACGAGCTGTTCGCGCGGGAAGCGGTTTGATCGGATTTCGGTTGGAACGTGTGGATTAGGAGTCCATCATATGTGGTGCTAGGCCCACGCCATCCGCGCCTAACCGAGTAACACCAGCAATCAATCGAGGAGACATGCCAATGGCGAATGAAGGCTATCACGAGCCGATTAGCGAATTGTCGGATGAAACCCGCGACATGCACCGGGCCATTACCTCCCTGATGGAGGAACTGGAAGCGGTGGACTGGTACAACCAGCGGGTGAACGCCTGCAAGAATCCCGAATTAAGGGCCATTCTCGCCCACAATCGGGACGAGGAAAAGGAACACGCGGCCATGGTGTTGGAGTGGATTCGCCGGCGGGATCCCATCTTCGATAAGGAGTTGAAGGATTATCTCTTTACCGAAAAGCCCATCGCCCACGGCCACGACTAGCGGGTCCAAACAGCGCTTGCGGGCGATTCGATGGCCGTGCGACCCGCAAGCGCCTTACAACTCTCGAAGCAAGCTGGCGCGGTTCGATCAACAACCGTTCGGGCAGAACAGAGACCGGAATCCCGGTAGCCAATCGTTGAAAAAGCGAACGGCTTCGGGGTCTTGGGCCATGCCGCTGATGACGTGTTCCCCCAACGCCCCACCACCCACGGCGTAATAGCCGAACGCGCCGCCGCCGATGGCGATACCCCCAATCGCACCGCCGCCGAGCGCGATTCCACCGATCGCCAAGCCGCCGAAAGCCAGCAGACCGGTGCTCAGACCGCCGATGCCGAGCAGAAGACCCGCCGCCAGTCCGCCCATTGCGATGACGCCACGGGCCACGCCGCCCAAGGCCAGCACTCCCGTCGCGATATCGCCGATGGCGACGATGCCCTTGGCGTGTCCGCGTATTTCGCCTTTTTCCGGGTCGGGTCCCATGGCGATGTCGTACAGCGGCAGACCCCATAAATAACGGTCGGATCGCTTGCGGATGCCCCGATAGGGATAACCGCGCTTTTTCAACGTGGCGACTTCCTGTTCGAGCACGGCGATGCGCTGCTGGAGTTGCTTGGAATTCTCGTTCATGAATTTCACCGCTGGGTTTGCGACGCTTGGCGCAAGTCTATCGTTTCAACCGGGACTGCGAACCCCGCGAACTATCAGCCTGATGGTCCCTGCATGTTCGCGCCGACAGTCGAATCCTCTCTTTGGAATATCCGCAAAAACCCGCCGTTCGATAGTTAGCTTACCGCACTTGACAAATATCGTAAATTTGCAATCAATTGAACGCAAACCAGGGGCGCTCATGGCTCAAATGCAGGCCATCTCGATCCGTGTTCCGGATGATGACTTCCAGTGGTTTTTGTTGTTGTCATTGCAGGAGACTGATCGGATATGATCGAAATCGCCGACATCATCGCAACCCGAAAACGGAAGGAGTTGAGCAATGGCTGACACGTTCGCGACCCGCGTTTCCAGGATCATCGTCGGCGGAGCCCACGCCCTGCTCGACAAGGCCGAAGATCTCGCCCCGGAAGCCACCATGGCGCAAGCGATCCGCGAGATCGAGCAGATCATCGCCGAGGTCCGGGTCGATCTCGGCAAGGCGGAAGCGGCCAAGCATCTGGTGCTGTCACGGATGGCCAAGCTCAATGCGGAACACGAAAAATTGAGTGAGCAGATCGATACCGCCTTGACCCTGGAACGCGACGATCTGGCCAAGGCCGCCATCGGCCGGCAGGCCGACATCGAGGATTTGCTGCCGGTGCTGCAAAAAGCCCTCGACGAACGCGCGGAGCGCGGCAAGGAACTGGAAAGCTACATCGTGGCCTTGCTCGCCAAGAAGCGCGAACTCGACCAAGCGCTGACCGACTATCAGGCGAGTCTCGCCAGCCAAGCCACCTCGCCATTTTCGGGAAGCGGATCGGATCGCCAGACGCGGATCGATGACGCCGAATCGTCGTTCGGCCGGGTGATGGCGCGCCAGACCGGCGCCAGCGGCATCGACCCCGGCCTGAACGAACAGGCCGCCAAGCTCAAGGAGTTGGCCGACATGCAGCGCGGTAACCGCATCGCCGAACGGCTGGCCGCCCTCAAGGCGGCGCGGGGCGCGCAATAAGCCCGGAGAGAGGGACCATGGATCTGTTTTTGGCGCCGGAGTCCTGGCCGTTTACCGTCGCGGCCCTGCTGCTGGTGGCGATTGCCGTCGTCGAAGGCTTGGCGCTGCTCGTCGGCATGAGCCTGTCCGGCTGGCTCGACCATCTCGTTCCCGATGCGGCACACGGCGTCGAGGGCGTTTCCGATTCCTGGCTGGGCTGGCTCCATGTGGGCAAGGCGCCGATCCTGGTCCTGCTGGTGATTCTGCTGACGGCTTTCGCCATTATCGGCTACGTCCTCAACGCCCTGGTTCGCGGGACGCTCGGCTTTTATCCGCCGGCGCCGGTTTCGGCCGTGGCGGCGTTCCTGGGCGCTCTGCCGGTGGTGCGGATGTCGGGCGAGGCCATCGCCCGCCTCATCCCGCGCGACGAGACCACCGCCGTCGGGTTCGAAAGCCTCGTGGGGCGGGTCGCGGTGGTGGTGAACGGTACGGCGCGGGCGAATTACCCCGCCGAAGCACGAGTAAAAAATGAACACGGGCAAACGCTTTACGTCCGGGTCGAACCCGATGGCGAAAACCTGCAACTTGGCGCCGGCGAGTCGGTGCTGCTGGTCAAACAGATTGCGGGGTCGCGCTTTCTGGCGATTGCCAATCCCCGTCCCGACCTCCTTTGAACGCTGGGGAAAACAACATGAATCACCTGGTGGAAACGGGCATCCTGGCCACCATTGCCCTGTTCGGCCTGTTGACCGTTGGCTTGGTTTTCGCGCGCCTGTACCGGCGCTCGTCAAAAGAGCTGGCCTTCGTCCGCACCGGCTTGGGTGGCCAGAAAGTGGTGATGGACGGCGGCGCCATCGTGCTGCCGGTGTTTCACGAATGCGTGAACATCAACATGAACACCCTCAAGCTGGAGGTTTCCCGCGCCGGCGCCGACAGTCTGATCACGCTGGACCGCTTGCGGGTGGACGCGGTCGCGGCCTTCTTCGTGCGCGTCATCCCCAGCATCGAGGGCGTCGCCAACGCGGCGCAGACCTTGGGCCAGCGGACCATGCACCCCGATTCGTTGAAGGAACTGGTGGAGGATAAATTCGTCGATGCCCTGCGCGCCGCCGCCGTGTCGATGAGCATGCACCAGTTGCTCGACAAGCGAGCCGACTTCATTCAAGCGGTGCAGAATGCCGTTTCGGAGGATTTGCTCAAGAACGGCCTGGAACTCGAATCGGTCAGCCTGACGCGGCTCGATCAGACCCCGATCAAGTATTTCGACGCCCAGAACGCCTTCGACGCCGAGGGTCTGACCAAGCTGACCCAGCAAACCCAGCAACGCGCCAGGGAACGCAACGAGATCGAACAGGACACGGCGGTGGCCATCGCCAAGAAGAATTTCGAAGCGACCCAGCTCAAACTGACCATCGAAAAAGGCCAAACTTTCGCCACCTTGCAACAACAGCAGGAAGTCGCCACTCGTCAAGTCCAACAGACGGCGGAGGTGGCCAGCATCACGGCGCAACGGGAGCGCGAAGCCCAGCAGGCCAAAATCGACGCCGAGCGTCAGGTCAAGGAGGCGGAAGTCGAGAAGAATCGCGCCATCCAGCAACGTCAGATCGAAGCCACTCGGGATTTACAGGTCGCCAAGATCGAGCAGGAAAAACAGACGACGCTGGCGGATCAGGAGCGGCTGATTTCCGTCGCCGAAAAATCCAAGGCCCAGTCCGAGGCCGAAAAGCAGGCAAACGAGGCCCGCGCCCTGGCGGCGCGCGCCGAGGAGCAGGTGAAGACCGCTCGCGAGGTCGCCGTCGCCGAGCGCGAAAAACAGATCGCTCTGGTTGCCGCCGACCAAGAGGCCCAGCAGCGAGCCATCGGTATCCGCGTCGCCGCCGAGGCGGAAAAGGATGCCGCCGAAAACCACGCGCAGGCGATCAAGATCAAGGCCGAGGCGCAGCAGGTGCAGTTTCAGGTGGACGCCAAGGGCATCGAGATGCGCAACGCCGCCCTGAACACCTTGGCGGCGGAACAAATCGCCATGCAGGTCAAAATGAAACTGCTGGATGTGTTGCCGGCCATCATCGAAGCGTCGGTCAAGCCGCTCGAAAAAATCGACGGCATCAAGATCGTGCAGGTGGACGGGCTCAATCGCGGCGCGGTGGGAGGTTCCAACGGATCGGGCGGCGGGGGCGGCAACCTGGCCGAGCAGGCGGTCGCGGCGGCGCTGACCTACCGCGCCCAACAACCGATCCTGGATGCGGTGCTGGGCGAAATCGGCATGAAGGGCGGCGATTTGAAGGGCTTGGTGGAGGCGGTGCGCAAGGACATCGCGCCGAATGGCGCCGCCGGCGATTCCTAACCGGCCCGTTGGCTTGCCGGAGCGGGTGCGGCGGCGCGCGCTCCGGCGCCCGTCGGGCTCGATCACGTTTTTATCCATGATTTTCAAAGTGATAAATACTAAGCCGCCGATTCGGCGCGTTTGCCGAACCGGTAGTGCGACACGCCCCATTCCTCGCCGTTGCGATAGCCGAACAGTTCGGCGCAGGCCATGAAAAACACCCGCCAGCGCTGGAACCAACGCTCCGCTTGTGCGGAACCGTAAGTCTCCCGGAACAGCGCCAGCAATTCGGCGCGATGCCGGTCCTGATTGACCAGCCAAGCTTCCAAGGTGCGCTGGTAGTGGCGACCGTTCAAATGCCACTGCTCCTCCAGCTTCAAATCCTCCTGAAAGCGCAGCAGCAGATCGCGCGAGGGCATCAGCCCGCCGGTGAAAAAATACCGCCCCATCCAGTTGTCCTCGCCCTCGGTCTCGAACGGATAGGCCAGTCGCCGGTGGGTGAAGATGTGGACGAACAGCTTGCCGCCCGGTTTCAGCCAGCCGTGAATCCGCCCCATCAACTCCTGATAGTTGCGCATGTGCTCGAACATCTCCACCGACACGACCCGGTCGAACCGGCGGTCGGTGGCAAAGTCGTTCATGTCGGCGGTGATGACCTGGACGTTGGCGAACCCGCGTTCCTGGCAACGCGCTTCGATGAACTCCCGCTGCGAGTTCGAGTTCGACACCGCCACGATCCGCGAGTCCGGGTAAAACTCCGCCATCCACAAGGTCAGCGAACCCCAGCCGCAGCCCAGTTCCAGAATATCCTGATCGAAACCCAGTTCGGCCCGCTCGCAAGTCAGGGCCAGCATTGCCGCCTCGGCGGTCGCTAAATCCTTCACCTCCTCCGGCCACCAGCAGGAACTGTATTTCAGCCGTGGCCCCAGCGCCTTCTGGAAGAATCCCGCCGGCAGTTCGTAATGCTGTTCGTTGGCCGAACGGGTATGGAGCGCGATGGGACTGGCGCGCAGCTCCGCCTCCAACTGCGCCAGCGCCGCTGCGCGCGCCTGGTCGTCGCCAGGATCCTCGGCGCGCAGCCGTTCGGCCAGCAAGCGGTGGATGCCGATCCGGATCAGCCAGTCGGGGACATAGCCCCGCTCCATGAGATCAATCGCCAGGTTCAGCATCAGCCCTCCTGTTTGGGAAACCAGGGCACGAAGGCGCTGGTCGTGCGCTGGTAGGCGCGATAGTCGTCGCCGCGACTGGCCAGCGCCTGTTGTTCGGTATAGGGAATGCCGGTGACCTTGAGCAGGGTGTACAGCATCAATGCCGGGCCGAGCAGGGTCAGCCACCACTCCGGCGATCCCCAGGCCAGCAGTGGATAGCTCCACCAGTGCAGCCACTCGAAGAAATAATTGGGATGGCGGGAATAGCGCCACAGCCCCGCCCGGCAGGTGCGGCCTTGATGGGCCGGATCGGCCCGCCAGACCGCCAGTTGCCGGTCGGCCAGCGTCTCGCCGCCCACCGCCAGCAGCCAAATCGAAACCGCGGCGACCAGCGCCAACAGCGGCGGTCGTTCCTGGGTCAGGGCGGCCATCAGGAACGGTACGGCGAACACGGCGGTCAGCAGCGCCTGCGCCTGGAAAAAGCCGAGGAACTTGAGTTGGGTATGCTCAAGCCAATGCTCGCGCAACCGCTGGTAGCGGCCGTCTTCCGGCTTGCCGATCACCCGGTTGAACAGAATGTACGCGGCCAGTCGGAACGACCAGCCGCCGGCCAGGATCGCCACCAGAATCCGTCGCCATGGATCGCCGTCTGCCGCCAGCGCGTAGCCCAGCCCCAGCACTCCCAGTCCGGCAGCCCAAGTGAAATCCACCACGCCCGCATCGCGAGTGCGCCATTGCACGATCCAGGCGCCCAACATCAACAGCGCCGCGACCGCCCAGCTGGCCAGAAAGAAGTCGAAGCCGGTCATGGGATGGAAGGGAAACGAACGCACTTCCCGCCCCCGGTGTGGTCTTGTTGGAAAGCCCCATTCATCGCTTCGGGAACCTCCATGCTGCGTATCGCCGTCATTGTCTGCGGAATCCTGCTCGGCCTGCTCGTGGCCGCCATTTTGATCGCCGGTGGCCACAGCCACGTGCTGGCCGGGTTGCGCCATGTCGCCGCCGATCCGTGGGGGGTGGTCACCCTGCTGGATCTCGGCGTGGGACTGCTGTTCGTCGCCGTCTGGCTGGCTCTGGTGGAGCCCAGTCCGTGGCGGGCGGCGGTCTGGATCATCGCGCTGTTCCTGCTCGGCAACGTCGTCACGCTGACCTATTTGCTCTGGCGGACGTGCCAGGTTCGGCACTGGTCGGAGCTGTTTCTGCCATCCCGTTCCAGCGATTGGCGATGACCAGCAGCACCGGCATGGCCAGCGTCCACACTCCCGCCACCGCCAGCAGGCTGACCACCGGGTTACCGAACGATACCCCGCCCAGCTTCGCCCCGCCGTAGTAGGCCAGCGGTCCCGCGACCATCCCCAGCAACGCCGCCAGCCCCAGGCGCGGTTTCAGCCAGCCCAGCGCGACGTTGAACGTCGTGGCGAACAGCATCCACATGGCCACCATCCAGTACGGAGCCAAATGAGCGTGGAACTGCCCGGACGGGAAGCGTAGCAGGCCCGCCCCGGTCAGCAGCGAATCGGCGACGAATCCCAGCAGGCCGCTCAGCCCGATCAACACTGCTTCCGTTCGCGGCCGCGCCGCGCGGTACAGATGCAGGACGATGGCGACGGCGGCGGCCAGTACGCCCAGCCACGGCCAACCGTGCGCTCCGCCCAGCACGCAGGCGAACCAGCCGATTTGAAAGCCCATGATGTTGAGCAACATGGTCAGGGCTCTCACGCCAGCGCCGGCGTCAGCGGTTCGCGCCGGCATCGCGGTTTGGTCAATAGCAGTTGCACGGTTCCAATCGCCCGTTCGCGGAAGCCGCCCTCGCAATAGCACAGGTAGTATTCCCACATGCGGATGAAGCTGTCCGGAAAACCCAGCGCCCGTACCCGATCCAGATTGGCCAGGAACCGTTCCCGCCAGTGGCGCAGCGTGGTGGCGTAATGCGCGCCGATGTCTTCCAGATGAAAGACGTGCAGGTCGGTGGCCCGGCCCAGCGTTTCGGCGATGGCGGTCAGCGATGGCAGGAAACCGCCGGGAAAAATGTAGTGGCGGATGAAATCCACTTCGTTCCGATACTGTTCGTATTTCTGATCGGCGACGGTGATCGCCTGCAACAGCATCATGCCGTGCGGCTTGAGCAACTGGGCACAGGCGTGGAAATAGGTCTTCAGATGGCGCTCGCCCACCGCCTCGATCATCTCGATGGAAACCAGCTTGTCGAAAGCGCCGCGCAAGTCGCGGTAGTCCTGACACAGCACCGTCACCCGGTCCTCCAGCCCCGCTTCCCGCACCCGCTCGCGGGCCAGTTCGTACTGTTCCCGGGAAATGGTGGTGGTGGTGACGCGACAGCCATAGCGTTGCGCGGCGTACAGGGCGAAGCCGCCCCAGCCCGAGCCGATTTCCAGCAGGTGATCGTCTGGTTGCAATTCCAGCTTGCGGCAGATGCGGTCGATTTTCGCGACCGAAGCTTCCCGCAGATCGGTGTCCGGGGTCGGAAAGATGGCCGCCGAATACATCAACGTGTCATCCAGGAACAGCCGATAGAACTCGTTGCCCAGATCGTAATGCGCGGCGATGTTGGCGCGGCTGCCGCGATGGTTGTTGTCGCGGCGGGCGTACCACAGCCGGAACAGCGGCATCATCAGCCGGGTCAGGCCGTGTTCCAGCCCCAGCAGCGCGTCCTGGTTCAGCACGAAAATGCGCACCAGCGTCGGCAGGTCGTCGCAGGACCATTCGCCCGCCATGTAGCCCTCGCCGACGCCGATGCTGCCGCGCAAGGCCAGCAAGCGGTAGGCGTTGGGATCGTGGATGGTGACGGTGGCGCGCAGCGGGCAGTCGGCGCTGACGCGACCAAACTCACGGGCACCGTCGGCGTCCACCACCGTGACGCACCCCTGTTCCAGCTTGGCCAGCCGCTGAAACACCGCGCCACGCAGCCAGCGTTCGGTCGAGCGTGGTCGCGTCGGGATGGTGGACAATTCCAGGGGGGATGACATCACCGATTCTGGGTGCATGATTTCAACTCTCCATGGGTTTATCGGATGTCGGGGGATGCGGGAAGATCGGCGTGCGTTTCCACAGTAATCGCAACGCTTCCCAGTAAATGGCGGCGACGACCTTGAGGGTCATGAATGGGAAACGGACCAGCACCCCGGCCATGGCGCGACCGTCGAGCGGCCGACGACGCAGACTGAGGGTAGCGTCGAGCATCCGCGATTGGCCCTTGAGCACGTCGAGATGCACGGCCAAATGGGGTCCCGGTGGGGTGGAATGCCAGCCATAGCGCAAGTCCATCGGCATGAACGGCGAAACGTGCATGGCCTTTTGAAACTCGGCCCGCTGGTTGCCGCCGGTCTGCCCGGCCACGTCGAGGACATAGCCGATCTTCTCGCCCCATGGGGTGTTGGTGACCTCGGCGACCAGCGCATCCACTTGTTCGCCGTCGGGCGCGAAGCAGTAGTAGACGCTGATCGGGTTGATGCAGTAGCCGAAATAGCGCAGATGGGTCAGCAGGCGGATCGGGCCTTGCGGGCGGCGGCCGATTTGCCGTTCCGCCAGATCGCGCACGTAGGCGTCCAAAGGAATTTGAGGATCGCCGAAATGATCCTGGCGACGGAACCAGGCCAGTCCCGGCCGGCGGGTAGACCACAGCCAGCGGCCCCTGAACACGGTCTCCAGTTCCGCCAAATCGAGGTAGGCCATGAACAGGTTATAGCGAAATTCATGCCGGCGTGGGAAAAACCGCCGGTGCCGGACATGGCCGACGTAGAGGCAACTGTTCATGCCGCCATCCTTGATGATTCGAGCAGGCCTTGCGCCACGGCCAGCCCACTGTTCACCCCGTCCTCGTGGAAGCCGTAGCTCCAGTAGGCGCCGCAGTACCAGGTGCGGTTGACGCCGCTGATCTCGTCGCGGCGGGCCTGCGCTTGGACGCTAGCCTCGGTAAATACTGGATGGTGGTAGGTCGTCCGGTACAGGATGCGCGCCGGGTCGATGGCCTCGCTGCGGTTGAGCGTGACGCAGAACGTCTCCGGCGCGTCCAGGCTTTGCAAAATATTCATGTTGTAAGTCACCGCGACGCGCTCGCGGGGTTGCGCCGGCAGATGATAATTCCAGGCCGCCCACGCTAGTTTCCGCCGTGGCAGCAGCCGGGTGTCGGTGTGCAGCACCACCTCGTTTTCCTGATAGGGAATCGCGCCCAAAATTTGCCGCTCGCGCGGCGTCGGATCGGCCAGCAGCCGTAGCGCCTGGTCGCTGTGGGTAGCGATGATCACCTCGTCGAACCGCTCCACCGAACCACCCCACAGCTTGATCTGGACGTGGGTCGGGTGGCGGCGCACCCATTCCACCGGGCAATTCAGTCGGATGCGGTCGCGGAATGGCGCGATCAGCGGTTCAACGTAGGCGCGCGAGCCGCCCCGGATCACCCGCCACTGGGGCCGGTCGCTGACGCTGAGCAAACCGTGGTTCTTGAAGAACCGCACGAAGAACCGCGCCGGCATCGCGCCCATCAGCCCCGGCTCCGCCGACCAGATCGCCGCCGCCATCGGCAGGATGTAATGCTCGGTGAATTCCCGGCTGTAGTTCCCTTCCCGCAGCCAGGCATCCAGACTGAGGTCGCGGTGGTCGTCCAGCAGCGCCTGCGCTTCGCGGTTGAAGCGCAGGATGTCGCGGATCATCCGGTGGAACGAGGGCCGAAACAGGTTGCGGCGCTGGGCGAACAGGGTGTTGAGATTCTCGCCGTTGTATTCCAGCCCGGTGCGCTCGCAGCGCACGCTGAAGCTCATCAGGGTGGGCTGGGAGGCGACGCCGAGTTGCTCCAGCAGGTCAATGAAGTTCGGATAGGTCCAGTCGTTCAAGACGATAAAGCCCGTATCCACCGCATAGGGCCGTCCCCCGACCGCTACGTCTACCGTGTGGGTATGGCCGCCGATGTAGTCGTTGGCCTCGAACAGCGTCAGGTCGTGTTCGCGGTGCAATTGCCAGGCAGCGGTCAGGCCGCTGATCCCGGTCCCGATGATGGCGATTTTCATGCTCGCTTCCCTCAGCTACAGGCGATTCTTGATGGCGCGGATGACGCCGCCCAGCAACGGAACCCGTTCGTAAATAAATTCACCCATGTCGAAATAGTCGTGGTGTTGGAAGACCTTGCCATCGTCCCGGAACTTGAGGTGGCTGACGCCGCGCAGTTCGAGCGTCTCGCCGCGCCGGAACCGGGCGTGCTGGAACCGCATGATCCACACCAGCATCCCCTGCTGGTCCTGGATCACCTCGGCTTCGAAGTCAAAATGACAGGAAACCACGCCGTCGTACAACCGGCTGTAATAGCCCCGCAGCGCCGGCAGGCCCTTGAGTTCGTGGACCGGGTCGCGGAATTCCACGTCCGGCGCGTAGATTTCATCCAGCAGGTGCAGCGTATCCTTGTTCAACTGGTTGAACGCGGTTTTGAAGCGATCCAGCGATCCCGACATGGGTGCATCCTCCGCAAGCGTGGAGCTTGTCTAAAAATATTAGGCATTATTTATACAAAACTGTTAGGATTTGTACAAGTCCTAATTTTCAGCACGAGGAAGAAACCATGACCGCGATAGCATTAGTGACGGGCGCCAGCGGTGGGCTGGGGCAGGCGGTGGCGCGGGAGTTGCGCGAGCAGGGCTGGACCGTGGCGCTGGTGGGGCGCGATTTGGCGCGGCTACGGGCGGCGTTCGGGGCGGAGGCGGCTTGCATCGCGGCGGATGTGTCCACCCCGGACGGCGCGCGGACGGCGGTAGCGCAGTGCCAGCGCGAACTCGGGTTACCGACTGCGCTGGCGCATTGCGCGGGGACGACCTTGCTGGCGCCATTGCACCGGACTGCGCCCGAGATGTACCGAAGCTGTCTGACGGCCAATCTCGACAGCGCGTTTTTCACGCTGGGAGCCTTCATGGACGCGCTGCGCGAAGCGCGGCAACCGGGCGCGGCGGTGCTGGTGTCGTCGGTGGTGGCGCGAATCGGGGTAGCCAATCACGAAGCCATCGCCGCCGCCAAAGCCGGGGTCGAGGGGCTGGTGCGCTCGGCGGCGGCGACCTATGCGCCGTCCCGCATCCGAGTCAACGCTGTAGCGCCCGGCATCATGGATACGCCGGCGGTGGCGCGGATCATCGGCACCGGGGCGGCTCGGGCCGGAGCGGCGAAGCAGTATCCCCTGCCCGGCATCGGCGATCCGGCCGATCTGGCGCGGCTGATGGCTTGGTTATTGTCCGACCAGGCCGGCTGGATCACCGGCCAAGTGTGGGCGATGGACGGCGGCTTTTCCAGCGTCCGGCCGCTGGTAAAGTAGCGTAGTGCGATTTTCGTGCTGGCTTGCTTTCAGCCCAAGAGGAGGCTTTCATCCTTTATAACAGGGCGATTTGCTCGATGAAGCGCTCGGTAAAACTGTGGCGGAGCCGTTCCAGGGTTGCTTCGTCCACGCCGTCCGCCGCGAACCGTTCGCGCCAGCCACCGACTTCGTGGGCGACTTCCTGCATCTTCTGGATCGCGGCAGGGCGCTCCAGCCCGAAATGGGCAGCGCGGCTCAAAGCATTATCCACCGAGGCATGGAGTCCCTGTGCGCCGAGTTCCAGCGCCAGGTTGAACTCGGTACCGATCCCCGGCGCCGGGGTGGGCACGAGATCGAAGGCTGGGGACAGATGCAGCCGCCGGTCATCGAACAGGAAACCGTGGTTGCGGGCATGGTCGTCGGTATTTCGCACCAGCAGATTGAACACCATGCGGCGGAACAGCTCGGCCTGGTTCTCCGAACCGGCCATGCCTTGCTGGCGCATGCGGTCGGCGATGTCGGGGTAACCGAAACGCTCGGATTCATCCCTCTGCATCAGGGACAGCGCGCTGAGATAGCCGATGCGGGCATCGCCGCTGGCCGTCGGTTGCCGGTCGAAACGTCGCACCAGCAGCACGTCCCGCCCGCCGATGGTTTCCAGTCGGACCTCGGGGATGCGGATGCCGCAGCGGGCGGCAAGGCGCAGCGTCGCGTACTCCACTCGCGGCACGTTGTAATCTTCGTTGCGCGCCGGAAACTTGGCGATCCAGAGTACCCCTTGCCAGCGTACCGTGCATTTGGGCCGGGCGCCGCCCAGGCTGCTGCCCTGGATCAGCAGCGAAGTCAGCAACGGATCGGCGAGCATTTCACCGGCCTGGATGCGTTCCGCCACCGCCAGCAGCGCCGCCAGATCCGCGAAATCCGGCGGTCCGAGAACCGGTTCGGGCGCGTTGGGCGTGGGCCGGAAGTCGAGATTCGCGGTGCGCGTCGCGCTGGGGAGCAGCATCAGTTCGGCGTCGGACAACGCCTCCACTGCGATTCGCATCTGGGTGGCAATGACCAGGCGGCCCCAATAATCGGGCAGGGC
>Ga0209573_1004758_pt1 | contig 13020 bp, 8 predicted proteins | sample TNRBio252014_DNA_FD_185870 | JGI IMG/M metagenome (GOLD analysis project Ga0209573, IMG submission 185870) | Wastewater treatment Type I Accumulibacter community from EBPR Bioreactor in Madison, WI, USA - TNR Reactor_6/25/2014_ DNA (SPAdes)... | ecosystem: Engineered > Bioreactor > EBPR >...
GTCATCATGGCCGCACGCGTCGGCGAGCACACGGTGCAGGCCGAATACGCCTGAGTGAAGCGCATGCCGTCCTTCGCGAGCTGGTCGATGTGCGGCGTCTCGTAGTATTTCGAGCCGTAGCAGCCGAGATCGGTCCAGCCCATGTCGTCGATGAGCAAAACGATGATGTTGGGCGGCGAGTCGGCGGCTTGCAAAGGGCCCACAGAACACACAAAAGATGCGAAGAGAGAAAGAATGAGACGGCGCATGGGGAAGATGCATGAACGCCATCTGGCACGGGTTCAATCGCGATTTGTTTTGATGTAGGTTGGGTGTGGCGTCAGCCCGCCCGACTTCCGGCGTACCACAGTCGTTGGTGTTTGCGCATGACCTCGCAGCCGGCCTGCGTTTCAAATTGTCACCGGCTTCACCTTCCAAATCTCCTCGCAGTATTCGCGGATGGAGCGGTCGGAGGAGAAGTAGCCCATGCGGGCGACGTTGAGAATCGACATGCGGGTCCAGCTTTGCGTGTCTTGGTAGGCGGCGGAAACGCGGTCCTGGCAGGCGACGTAGGCGGCGTAATCGGCGAAGAGCAGGTAGTCATCACGCTGAAGCAGCGAGTTGACGAGAGGATGGAAGAGATCGGGCTGGTCGGGGGAGAAGAAGCCGTCGCGAATCTGCTCAATGACCTCTCGCAGCTCATCGTTGGTCGCGCAATATTCCCATGGGCGGTAACCATGAGCCTTGGTCTGTGCGACTTCTGCTTCGGTAAGGCCGAACAGGAAGAAATTTTCCTCGCCGACATGTTCGCGGATTTCGACGTTGGCGCCGTCGAGCGTGCCGATGGTCAGAGCGCCGTTGAGGGCGAACTTCATGTTGCCGGTGCCGGAGGCCTCCTTGCCGGCGGTGGAGATCTGCTCGGATAAATCGGCAGCCGGGTAGATGTGCTGGGCGTTCTTGACGTTGAAGTTCGGGAAGAAGGCCACTTTGATCTGATCCTTCACCACAGGGTCGTGATTGACGACTTCAGCGATGGAGTTGATGAGCTTGATGATGAGCTTGGCCATGTGGTAGCCCGGTGCGGCCTTGCCGCCGAAGACAAACGTCCGTGGCGCGATCTTGAGGGACGGATTGCGGCGCAGGCGGTTGTAGAGCGTGATGATGAACAGCGCATTGAGGTGCTGGCGCTTGTATTCGTGCAGGCGCTTGACCTGGATGTCGAACAGCGTGTCTGGATTGACCGTGATGCCGGAGCGTTCCTTCAGCAGCGCGGCTAGGCGGCGTTTGTTCTCCAGCTTCACGTCGCGCCATTCACGGCAGAACTGGGCGTCATCGGCAAATTTTTCGAGGTTCTTCAGCTCATCGAGGTTTTTGACCCAGCCGGGGCCGATGCTGCGGCTGATGAGCCCGGCGAGGCCGGGATTGCTCAGCAGCATGAAGCGGCGCGGCGTGACACCGTTGGTCTTATTCTGGAATTTCTCCGGCGAGAAGTCGTGGAAGTCACGCAGCACGCCTTCCTTGAGCAGGTCGCTGTGCAGACGGGCCACTCCATTGATGGCGCTGCTGCCGACGCAGGCGAGATTGGCCATGCGCACGTAGCGTTCGCCGCCTTCGTCGATCAACGACATGCGTGAAATGCGGTCATCATCGCCGGGGAAGCGCAAGCGCACTTCATCCAGGAAGCGGCGGTTGATTTCATAAATGATCTCCAGATGCCGTGGCAGCACGCTGGAGAACAGCGGCACGCCCCAGCGCTCCAGCGCTTCCGGCAGCAGGGTGTGATTCGTGTAGCCGAAGGTTTTGCGTGTGATTTCCCACGCGGGTTCCCACGGCATGCAATGCTCGTCCACCAGCAGCCGCATCAATTCGGCGACAGCGATGGCGGGGTGCGTGTCGTTCAACTGCACGCAGAATTTCTCGTGGAACAAGTCCAGCCTCTTGTTGCGCTGGAAATAGAGCCGCAGCATGTCCTGCAAGGCGCAGGAGACGAAAAAGAACTGCTGCTGGAGGCGCAGGCGCTTGCCCTGAAGAGACTCGTCGTTCGGATAAAGCACCTTGGTGATGTTCTCCGAGGACATCTTCTTCATCACGGCACGGTAGTAGTCGCCCTGATTGAAAGCCGCGAAGTCGAAGGACTCCGCCGCCTCCGCCTTCCAGAGGCGCAGCAGATTCACTGTGTTCACCTGATAACCCGGTACTGGCATGTCGTAGGCCATGCCGCACACCACCTCGTTAGGAATCCAACGCACGCGATAGGCACCGTTTTCTTCGTAGCTCTCGGTGTGGCCGCCGAATTTCACCTCATGCACGATTTCTGGACGCGCGATTTCCCACGGATGGCCGAAACGCAGCCACTTGTCGGTCATCTCCACCTGCCAGCCGTTGCGGATCTTTTGCTCAAAGATGCCGAACTCATAGCGGATGCCGTAACCGATGGAGGGCACCTCCAATGTCGCCAGAGAGTCGAGGTAGCAGGCCGCCAGTCGTCCAAGACCACCGTTGCCCAGCCCCGGCTCCTCCTCATGCTCGATCAAATCGTCCAAGTTCAAGCCAAGCGACTGCATCGCCTGCCGCACCTGGCTTTCGATGCCGAGGTTGATGAGATTATTGCCAAGCTGCGGCCCCATCAGGAACTCCGCCGAGAGATAGCACACCGTACGGCTCTGGCGGTCCATGTAGGTCTGGGCGCTCTTGATCCAGCGGTGCAGCAGGCGGTCTCGCACCGTGTAAGCAAGGGCCAGGTAGTTGTCATTCCGCGAGGCGATGGCGGGAAATCGACCGAGCAGATAATTCAGATTATCCTGGAACGCGTCAGCGATCTGGGCCGGGTCCAGACCTGTGCGTGTGGTGTCTGACTGACGAGGAAGACCGGCGGGACTGGTTTCCTGTTTCATGGTTGGACCACGATGCTGAGGCTCCGCTCATGGAGTGTCAATCCTCGAATTTTCAGCAATCGCCGGACGAGAGGTTAGCGGATCTTCGCGTCCGGCAGTTCGCTCTTCACCCCCTCATCCATCGGCATCTTGTCAGTTTCGGCGTTCAAACCGGTGGCCAGCATGAGTTTGGCGAGTTCGGCCTTCAATTCGGTGATGGTGCCAGACAGCTTCGGTTCATTGATCAGATTCTTCGTTTCGCCAGGATCGTCCTTGAGATTGTAGAGCTCGGCCATGTGCTTGTCGGAACTGCCGTCGCCATGCGGGTAGTGGATGTATTTCCACTCGTCGGTGCGGATGGCGCGGACGTTCGGCGTGTAGGGGAACTGCTTTTCGTAGTTGTAGTGGTAGAACCAGCTTGTGCGCCAATCGGGATCACCGCTTTGCACGAGCTTGACCCAGGACTGGCCGTGCGTCTTTGGCAGGGCGGATGCGCCGCAGAGTTCGAGCAGGCTGGCGGCCATATCCACGGTGAGCACCTGTTGCGGGATAACTTTGGCGGTCTCTGTGAGCTGCGGATAACGCACAACGAGCGGAATACGCAGGCTAGCCTCGTGTGCCGTGCGTTTATCGACCATGCCGTGCTCACCTTCGAGCAGGCCGTTGTCGCCCATGAAGATGATGACGGTGTTGTCGAGTTGCTTGGTTTCTTCGAGCCACTGGCGGATGCGGCCCACGCTGTCATCGACGCTGAGCACGGTGCCCCAGTAGCCGTGGACCATGTTTTCAAAATCCTTCACGGCTTCAGGGCGGTCATCGGGGAATTTTTTCCGCCACTCGAAGAGCGGGCCGTAGATGCCGTGCCAGGTGTGAAGGCGCTGCTTCAGCCACGCAGGCTTGCCATCGAGCTGGAAGGCGGTGGCGGGGTAGTGGACGCGCACGTCGTCGAAGGCGTGCTCATACTTCGGCTCGGGTGTGTAGAAGCTGTGCGGGGCTTTGTGGCCGATGAAGGCGCACCACGGCTTGTCGCTGTTCTGTTGTTTGAGCCAGTCCATCGCCAGATCAGTGACGACGGTGGTGTAGTAGCCTTTGATGACTTTGCGCTCCTTGCCGTGCAGGCTCCACTCGGTGTCGAAGTATTTGCCCTGGCCTTTGTGCGTCACGAACCTGTCGAAACCGGGGCGCGGCTCGTCGTTGTCCTCGCCCATGTGATATTTGCCGAAATAGGCGGTGGCGTAGCCGGCATCATGCAGCAGGCCGGGAAAGCTTGGCATCGTGGCCGGATATTCGGTGAAGTTATTGGTGACGCCGTGCGTGTGAGCGTAGAGACCGCTGAGGATGCTGGCGCGACTCGGTGAGCAGAGCGAAGTGGTGCAAAAGGTGTTCGCGAAACGCACACCTTCGTTCGCGAGACGGTCGATGTGCGGTGTTTTGACGTGTTTGGAGCCGTAGCAGCCGAGTGCGTCAGGACGCAAATCGTCGCAGAGGATAAAGAGGACGTTGGGTTTGGTCGCGGCGGAGAGTTCAACCACGGGACACACGGAAAACACGGAAAGGATGAGCAGAAGGCGAAGCATGGCGAGTGCTAACGGCGAAATGCGTGCGGCTTTGTCAAAAAGGAAAGGCCGTGGGGCTTTGGGCGTTTGTTCAGCACCATGACCAACCGCCGCTCCTTCCTCAAACAGTCCGCCGCCGCTTCCACCGGCGTCTTCTACATCGCCAAAACCTCCTGGGCGCAGAAAAGTCCAGGGGACACCATGAACGTGGCCGTCATCGGCTTCGGCGGTCGTGGCAAAGGGCACATCAGCGGCTACAAAGGCCTCAAAAACGAAGGCGTGCGCATCGCGGCGCTTTGCGATGTCGATAGCAATGTGCTGGGCAAGGAAGTGGAAGCCTTCGACAAGGACAAACAAAAAGTCACCGGCTACACCGACCTGCGGAAGCTGCTGGAGAACAAAGACATCGACGCTGTGAGCATCGCCACGCCGAACCACTGGCATGCGCTGGCTTCGATCTGGGCGATTCAGGCGGGCAAGGATGTGTATGTCGAAAAACCAGTCTCGCACTGCGTGTGGGAAGGCCGTCAGATCGTCAACGCGGCGCGCAAGTACTCGAAGATCGTTCAGACCGGCACGCAGTCGCGCTCCAGCCGCAAGGGCATCGCCGAGGCGGTAAAATATGTGCAGGAAGGCAATCTGGGCAAAATCCTCCTCTCGCGTGGTCTGTGCTACAAGCGCCGGGCCAGCATCGGCAAGACCGAGGGTGAGCAGCCCATCCCTGAGTCCATCGAATACGATCTGTGGTGCGGCCCCGGTCCCAAGGGCCCGCTCACCCGCAAGAATCTCAAGTACGACTGGCACTGGACCTGGGACTACGGCAACGGCGACCTTGGCAACCAAGGCATCCATCAGATGGACATCGCCCGCTGGTTCCTCGGCGAGATGGAGCTTTCGCCGAGCGTGTGGAGCGTCGGTGGTCGGCTCGGTTATGAAGATGACGGCGAGACCGCCAACACCCAGATCATTTACCACGGCTACGAGAAGGCCCCGCTCATCTTTGAAGTGCGCGGCTTGGCAGAGTCGAAGGAAGGCAAGAACATGGACAAGCTGATGCAGACGAGCCAAGGCGTGAAGTTCCAGCCGAATCCGGGCAAGGACGGCAAGGAAGGCGTGACTGGCGCAGGCGTCGGCGTCATCGTTGAATGCGAAGGCGGCACCGTCGTTGTGCCGAACTACTCCGGGGCCATCGTGTTCGACAAGGACGGCAAGGAAGTGAAGAAGTTCGAAGGCAGCGAGGACCACTTCAAAAACTTCATCAACGCCTGCCGCAGCCGCCGCGTGGAGGATTTGAATGCCGACATTCTCGAAGGCCACCTCTCCAGCGCCCTCTGTCACACCGGCAATATTTCCTATCGCCTCGGTGCGAAGGAAGCGCCTGACGCGATTCTGGAGAAGATCAAAGGCGACAAGCTCGGTGCTGAGTCCTTCGAGCGCATGAAGGAGCATCTGGCGAAGAACGAGGTCGATCTCAGCAAGGACAAGCTCACGATTGGTCCCGTGCTCAAGATGGACGGCAAGACCGAGCGCTTCATCGACCACGAAGCCGCGAACGCGATGCTCAAAGACAAGTATCGCGAGCCGTTTGTGGTGCCGGAGATCGTGTGATGAAGAATGATCTTCCGATTTTATTTCAACCTCATCACCATGGCCCCACGCTCATTCGGTTTACTTCTCATCACCTCACTTGCGGCCATCGCCGCAGATCCCGTTCCAACCTTCCAAGGCTCGATTGAGCGGCTGGACCCGGCGCTGGACGAGTTGATCGCGCCGGGGGCGAAGATCGAGATGCTGGCGTCGGGCTTCAACTGGTCGGAAGGGCCGGTGTGGCGGGATGGCGGCATTGTGTTTTCGGATGTGCCGGAGAACACGGTGTTTGGTTGGAAGGAAGGCGACACAGCGGCAAAGGTGGTGCTCAAGCCGAGCGGCAGTCTGAACAACGACGGCCAGGGCTCAAACGGCCTGGCGGTGGACGCGCAGGGACACCTGATCCTCTGCCAGCACGGCGAGCGCCGCATCGCGCGTCTGGAGAAGGACGGACGCTTCACGCCGCTGGCGGGCAAGTTCGAGGGCAAGCGCTTCAACAGCCCAAACGATCTTGTGATCGCGAATAACGGCACGATCTACTTCACCGATCCGCCTTATGGACTGAAGAAAGGCGGCGCGGCGGCTGAACTGGACTTCCATGGCATTTACGCACTCACACCGGCGGGCAAGGTGACGTTGCTGGTGGAGGACGTGCGTTTCCCGAACGGCATCGCGCTTAGCCCCGACGAGAAGACGCTCTTCATCGCCGTGTCTGACCCGCAGAACACGCGGGTGATGGCTTATGACCTGCAAGACGATGGCAGCGCGAAGAACGGCCGTGTCTTCTTCAACGCGCAACCTCTCAAGAGCGCGGAGCGCAAAGGCGGCTGCGATGGCATGAAGGTGGACACGAAGGGCAACATCTGGACCACCGGTCCCGGCGGCGTGCTGATCATCGACAAGAACGGCAAACACCTCGGCAACATCCTTACCGGGCAAGCGACTGCGAACTGCGCGTTTGGCGGCGCGGACCGCGACACGCTCTACATCACAGCGGACATGTTTCTGCTGCGCGTCAAGACGCTGGCGAAGGGGCTGTGAAAGGAACGGGTCCATCCTGGCCCGGTTTGATGAAGGGGACAGGATGACCCCTCTCCTTGTCAAAACTCACGCCCGGATCTTCGTGTGCGGATTCCCCTCGTTCATGTCGATGCGTTCGGGGCGGCCTTTGTGGGTGTACACGAGGCGGGTGTGGTCGATGCCCATGAGGTGGAGAATGGTGGCGTGCAAGTCGTGGACGTGCAGCTTGTCCTCGACGGCGCGGAGGCCGAGGTCGTCGGTGGTGCCGATGGTGGTGCCGGGTTTGACGCCACCGCCCGCCATCCACATCGTGAAGCCGGTCGGATTGTGGTCGCGGCCGTCGCCTTTCTCGCTCATCGGCGTGCGGCCGAACTCACCGCCCCAGATGACGAGCGTCTCATCGAGAAGGCCGCGTGATTTGAGATCGCGCAGCAGACCGGCGACGGGCTTGTCCTGTTCACCGCAGTATTTGGTGTGGTTGGCCTCGATCTTGTCATGCGCATCCCACTTGCTGCCGCTGCCGTGGTAAAGCTGCACGAAGCGCACCCCGCGCTCGACAAGGCGGCGGGCGAGGAGGCAGTTGCGGCCCATGACCTCGGTCTTGGGATCGTCGATGCCGTAGAGTTTTTTGATGGCTTCGGATTCACCCTTGAGATCGACGGCCTCGGGAGCCTCCGCCTGCATGCGGAAGGCGAGTTCGTAAGCGCGGATGCGGGCGTCGAGTTCGGTGTTGTCGGTGCGGTTGGCACCGAAATCACGGTTGAGTTTGTTGAGGAAACCGAGTTTGCCTTTTTGACGTGCCTCGGAGATGCCTTTGGGCGTGGCGAGGTTCGAGATCGGTGTCGTGCCGCCCTCGAACTCGACGCCTTGATACGTGGCGGGCATGAAGCCGGAACCCCAGTTGCGCACGCCGTTCACGACCTGCGTTTCGGTGTCCTTGATGACGACAAAGGCGGGCAGGTTGCGGTTCTCAGTGCCAAGGCCGTAATTCACCCACGAACCGAGTGAAGGACGACCACCGAAGATGCTGCCGGTGTTCATCTGGCACACACCACCAGCGTGATTGATGCCGTTGGAGACGCAGGAGCGCACGACGCAGAGATCATCGGCCATCTGCGCGGTGTGCGGCAGCCAGTCGGAAATCCACAGGCCGCTCTGGCCGTGCTGTTTCCATTCGCGCTTGTCCGCGAGCAACGGCGCACGGCTTTCACCCATGGCGGTGATGACGGTGCCAAAGCTGTCCGGCAACGACTGCCCGGCGAGTTCGCGCAGCAGGGGTTTCGGATCAAAGAGGTCGATGTGGCTCGGTCCGCCCTCCATGAAGAGGAAGATCACGCTTTTGGCCTTCCCGGCCTTGTGCGCGAGCTTGGAGGACTGCGGTGTGCCTGGCTTGCCGCCAGTGTCGCCGAGCGCGGCCATGAGCGGGGATTCGCCCATCAGAGCTGACAAGGCCAGCGCACCAAAACCCGCGCCGCCACGGCGGAGGATGTCACGGCGGTTGGTGAGGAGTTCGTGATGGGGGATAGGACTCATGGCGCAGATGTAGCTTATAAAGGCAGGAGCAGCCTGTTTTGGACAAAAAAGTGAGTTTTCCTGACCGCCATCTCACAGCATGAGGCCGAAGCGGGCGCTGAGGGTGCGCAGCAGCGCAAACAGAGCGATGGTAAGCACGGCGCTGCCACCGAGAGCGCCGTGGAAACCCCACCAGCGCTGGAAGGCAGGAAACAGCAGAAACATCGGCAGCGTGGGCAGCACATACCAGAAGATGTACCACATGTGGTCGGCGGTCTTCTGCGCGCGCACGTCCGGGGCGCTCTCGTAATGCACCCAGAAGAGAGTGATGATGCTCACAAACGGCAGTGCTGCGAGCAGTGCGCCGAGCTTGTCGCTGCGTTTCACGAGTTCGCTGACGAGCGTGATGATGCCGGCGCTGAGGAGGTATTTGAGGATGAGATTGAGAGTCATGGCAGTGAGTTAAAAATTTTCGGAGTAACGATTTTCGACGCGAGGGCTTTTCCGGGTCAACGAGATCACGCACGCGCCTGATCGCCATCACAACCAGCCACTGTTATGAACGCGTTCCGCACCTCCATCTTCATCACGCTTGCCGTTGCTTGTCCCTTTGGGGCGCAGGTCTTCGCGCAGGCCTCAAAAAAACAACCGCCGCCGCCCCGCAATGCTCCCGCAGCCCCGCCTGCACCAATGCAACGCAAGCAGCCCTCACAGCGGCCGCAGCCACCGCAACGTCCGCAAACGCCGCCGCCCAATGCGCGCACGCCGCAGTTTGGCGATCCGCTGCCCGCCCTCACGCGGCGTGAGTTGCAGGAGTTTAACGATGGCAAGGATGCCTTCGAGGGTGTGGAGACGGAGGCCAGCGGCCTGGGACCGATCTTCAACGGCTTTTCCTGTGTGATCTGCCATTCCGCGCCCGCCGTGGGAGGCGGCAGCGTCTTCAATGTGACGCGCTTCGGCCACACAACGAACGGCGTGTTCAATCCGCTGACCTCGCTCGGTGGATCGTTGTTGCAGGAGCGCGAGATCAACAGCGCCGTGCATGAGGTCGTGCCCCCTGAAGCCAACGTGGTGGCGCAGCGCAACACCACGCCGCTTTTCGGCCTGGGATTGATCGAGGCCATCCCTGACGCGGAAATTCTGCGCCATGTGAAGCCTCGACCGGTGGATGGAGTGCTGGGCAAAGTCTCGCAGGTGCAGGATGTGGCCACGGGCCGGACGATGATCGGCCGCTTTGGCTGGAAGGCGCAGATCGCCACGCTGCTGACGTTTTCCGCCGAAGCCTATGTGAATGAGATGGGCATCACGAATCGACTTTTCCCGGTGGAGAACGCGCCCAACGGCAATGCGCAATTGCTCAGCCAGTATGACACCGTGGCCGATCCCGAGGACACGCTGGACGCGCGGGGGCGCGGAGACATCGACCGCATCGCCGAGTTCATGCAATGGCTTGCTGCGCCACCTCGCCTGCCGCTGACACCGAACGCGATTGCTGGCCGGGGCTTGTTTCAAAGCACCGGCTGCGCGAACTGCCATGTGCCCGTGATGCGCACAGGGCAGAACCGCTCGGCCTCGCTGCGCAACAAGGAGGTCTGGCTCTATTCGGATCTGCTGCTGCACGACATGGGAGCGCTCGGAGACGGCATTGCCCAGGGCACCGCTGATGTGCGAGATATGAAGACCGCGCCGCTCTGGGGCCTGCGTGAAAGCGCCCCGTATCTGCACGACGGTCGTGCCGCGACGGTGGATGAGGCGATCAAGGCGCACGATGGCGAGGCGAAGGTCGCGAAGGATCGCTACCTCAAGCTGAATCAGCGCCAAATGGATCAGCTTCTGGAGTTTTTGGGCACGATTTGAGTGTGTGTTGTGCTGTAAGTTCACGCCGCAAGTCCACCGGGCTTGCGGCGTGTTGTTTTTGGATTCGACGAGCCGGAGGCTCGAAAGAGAATAGCCGGTGGTGAAGTGAGCGATAGCGAACGCGAACCACCGGTCATGCATCCTGAGCGAGCACCGAGTTCATGGCGCTCCGGCAGGAGCGCGAGAAGGGCGCGATCAGCTTTTTGAATGCGGAGAACCTGCGTGGGCTTCTCGCGACCCTCCAGGTCGCGGCAGGCGCGAGGAGTAGCGCGGGGGCGTGTTCCAGGGGGTGCGCTCGTGCCTCGCTTCACCCCTGGCTGAGTTCTTTCGAGCCTCCGGCTCGCACTGCAAACATGGCCAGAGCAATTGCGGCAAAAAAAACGTCACTCCTTCAAACTCGGTGGCCGGTGGCTGGGGATCTGCGCTTTGAAATCGCCGAGGCTGTTCCAGTGGGCTGGTTCGTTGAGATCGACCTCGGTGATGGCCAAGGTTCCCCACTCGACGGCCTTGGCGAGCACGTCGCCGTAATGGTCGAAGATGCCGGAGATCATCCAATCATTCTTGGTGGTGTCCGTGTAGGTGCTGCTGATGACATAGACGTGGTTCTCACAGGCGCGCGCCTTCGCCAGCATCGGATTGCAGCCCCACACCGGCCAGGCAATGACCTCGGCCCCTTGGATGCTCAACGCGCGCGCGACCTCGGGGAAGAAGCCATCGTAGCAGATCATCATGCCGACTTTTCCAAAGCGCGTCTCAAACACTGGATACTCATGGCCGGGTGTGATGCCCGCCTCAATCTCGCCGCGTGGCAGCGTCACCTTGCGATACTTGCCGATCACCCGGCCATCGGGGCCGATCAGCGCGGCGGTGTTGTAAAGCGTCTTGCCCTCGCGCTCGATGAGTCCGGCGACGATGTGCAGGTCGTGTTTCTTTGCAAGCTGGCCGAAATACTCGGTGCTGGGGCCGGGCACCGGCTCGGCGCATTCGTCCATCCGCTTACCAGTGCCGTAGTAGGTGAGCGTTTCCGGCAGCACGATGAGGTCGACCTTTTGTTTGGCCGCCTCGGCGATGAGCGCGGCGAACTGCGGTGGCTTGTCGGAGGGATTTTTGCCTTCACGCGGTTGAAGATGCGCCGTGGCGAGGCGCACCTTGCGTGGTGCAGGCGGGGGAACGGCGGTGAGGCTCACATCGCTCCATGTCACGCGCGCATTCGCCGCCCATTGGAGATAAAGCTCGATCTTCGCCTGCTTCGCACTTGCTGGAGCACGCAGGATGCTCTCACAACGCGCCCACTGACCAGCCTCGCCCGCTGGATCGTGTGGATACTCGGGTTCCGCGCGTGGAATCGTGCCTTTGGCATAGCCTTGCTTCGCCGGTTCCTCCCAGGTGACGGGTTTGCCCGCCGCATCGGCCCAAATCACCCGCGCATACACGCTGCGGCGCGGCAGAGGAACGTTGGTGAATTTTCGCCACGCGCTGAACTGGTAATGCTGCCCGCCCTCCACCGGCAGTGTGCGCGTCCAGCAGCCGATCCAATGCTCCCCAGCACCCGTTTCGAGAATGTGCGCTTCTTTGCCCTCATGGCCGCCCTTCTGGCTGATGCTTGATTTTGGGGCTGCCTCGTCACGCGGTGTCCAGAGCGACCACTCCGATGCCGGATCGGCCCGCAGGGACAAAGTGAGTAGGCTGGCGAGAAGGAAGACGTGTTTCATGCGAAGACGTACGCTGGATGTCAGCGTGGTCTTGTCCCCGCATGACTGACTGCCCATGCGCCTTTGATCCGTCGAGAGGACTTGAAGCCGCTTACGCCGCCAGCTTCAAATCTTCCTTCACCTCGCCCTTGTCGTTGAACTCCAGCTCCTTCTCGATGCGGAGGTTTTCGACAATGTAGGTCTGGCGTTCGGGGGTGTTTTTGCCCATGTAGAAGGTGAGCATCTCCTTCACGCTCTTGTGCTCGGAGGGGATGGCGTTGCCTTCGGCGTCGAGCTCGTGATCGCGGATTTTGACGGGCTCCAGGCGGATGTTGGGTCCGATGAAGTGCTTGAACTCATCCGGGCTGATCTCGCCGAGGCCTTTGAAGCGCGTGATCTCGGCGTTCTTGCCACAGAGGTGGATGGCGCGCTGGCGTTCGTCGTCGCTGTAGCAGTAAAAGGTGTCCTTCTTGTTGCGCACGCGGAAGAGCGGCGTTTGCAGGATGTAGAGATGGCCTTTGCGCACGAGTTCGGGGAAGAACTGCAAAAAGAACGTGATCATCAACAGGCGGATGTGCATGCCGTCCACATCCGCATCGGTGGCGAGCACGACGCGGTTGAAGCGCAGGTCTTCGAGGTCTTCCTCGATCTGGAGGGCGTTGGCGAGGAGGTAAAACTCCTCGTTCTCATAGACGATCTTGCGGGTGAGCCCGTAGCAATTGAGCGGCTTTCCACGCAGGCTGAATACGGCCTGCGTGTTCACATCGCGGCTCTTGGTGATGCTGCCGGAGGCGCTGTCGCCCTCGGTGATGAAGAGGGTGCTGTCCTCGCGCTGCTTGTCCTTGGTGTCGAAGTGGATGCGGCAGTCGCGCAGCTTCTTGTTGTGGACCTTGGCCTTGCGGGCGTTCTCACGCGCGGCCTTCTGGATGCCGCTGATCTCCTTGC
>Ga0209573_1004759_pt1 | contig 13017 bp, 15 predicted proteins | sample TNRBio252014_DNA_FD_185870 | JGI IMG/M metagenome (GOLD analysis project Ga0209573, IMG submission 185870) | Wastewater treatment Type I Accumulibacter community from EBPR Bioreactor in Madison, WI, USA - TNR Reactor_6/25/2014_ DNA (SPAdes)... | ecosystem: Engineered > Bioreactor > EBPR >...
GTTGGGGGCTGCGCTGACCGGCCTCTTGCCAACCCCACCAACCCCAGCTCAGATCACCAAAGGACTCTCGTTATGGCTGGATGAGAAACGGGGGTCACGTCACGTGTCGCCTCTCCGAACTGCGAAATGTAGGGACTGAGTTCTGGATTGCCGCTTTCGACCGACGTCATCGCGCTCCCGAGGCCACGACTCTTTAGCGTCGCTCCCAGTCCGTTCTGCACGACGGCCGCATTGTAGACGAATAGGCGGATATCATTCTCCGAGATCATCGCAGTAGGTTGTCTCGAAGGCTGCGGAATATCGCGTGGTAAACAGAGATATCGGTACTCTCCGGTAGGATAATGTTGATTTGGTTGGACAGCGTGAGCGGGATCCCCGAGGCGCGCCCGGCCTCAATCTGCGACTTGTCCGATTGGTCCAACTCGTTCTCCTCGTTGACCTTTGCGGCTGCATCAGGCGCATCAGCCGCATACTTCTTAATGGCGTTGTAGGTGCCGACCATAGATTTCAACACGCCGTCACCGGGGGGGAGCCCGGTCACTTGCCGGAACAAGTCTTCCGTCGCTTTGTCGTCCACTCGGTGGGCATATTGGTTTCGCCTGAATAGTTCTGGCCAACCGGTCTTTAAGGCTTGGAGCGCGGCTCCAGCACGACCACTAGTTGACTGAAATTGACTATAGGCGTCCGTGGGAACTCCATCTGGCCGCAACAATCCCGCCTTCTTCAGGATCGGGATAATAGGTCGAGCAGAGCCGCCTGTGGCTTGAAGCACCGAGGCGAGGAAATCTTGAGTGAACTGCGGAGGTCGTTCCGAGACCGGGATGCGCTCAAGAACCTTCGCGAAGACGCCAGGCGACGTCGTGTAAGGGAAATTCCCGGGGATTTCCCGCCGCTCAGCTTTGACTTTGCCGTTCCCAGAAGGCTTAGGATTGGCTTTCCCATGCCCTGGTTTTGAAGTGTCTTCAGTCAAGATTGGCTCCCGCTGCTTGAGTCTGATCAACCGAAGGTATCCCAAGATTCACCAACGAGCCAGAACTAAACATGAACAACCCAGCCAGCTCGTCCTTCCTCGCCCCGCATGGGCCGGAAAGGATTGCGACACTCCCATAATAAGTAATCTCTCTCTTGGTCCCTGGCTCTCGTCCGCATAGAGCTTCGACTCGGTTGTCTGGGACAGGCGGTTGGCCCCTTCCCGAATGACAAATCTCGTGCGACGGACTGTGTCTTCGCGTGCCTTGGCCAGACTACCGTCGTACTCAAAGATGATGCGCCATGTTGATCACCAAGCCTGCTGGCCGCGAACGTCGTTCAACGCTAGCGATCATCGTGGACGCCGGCATAGAAGCGCGAACTGGGCGGGGTGATGCCGGAGCGGCTGCCGACGCCGGAAACCAGCATCAAGCAGTTGGAACGGGCCAAGGCGAAGGCGGTCAAGGATCAGTCGGAGTCGGGCTAAATCGCGCGAACGCCTTGCGCGAACGTCGGTCCTGCAACACGGTTGATCGCGACCGATCCATGGAGGGTTTGCCATGAGCCAGGACGCTGCCGAGGTTCATCCGATCAAGGCCAATCTGGTGCTGTTCGCCGCCCTGTTCGCCAATCTCGGCATTGCCATCGCCAAGTTTGTCGCCGCCTCGATCACCGGCTCGTCGGCCATGCTGACCGAGGGGGTGCACTCGCTGGTCGACAGCGGCAATCAGGTGCTGCTCCTGCATGGCCAGAACCGGGCCAAACGCCCGCCGGATGCGGCCTATCCCTTCGGCTATGGGCGCGAACTCTATTTCTGGGCCTTTATCGTCGCCCTGCTGATCTTTGCCCTGGGGTCGGGGGTGTCGGTCTATGAGGGCTGGCACCACATCCAGGAGCCCGAGCCGCTGCATGACCCGACGATCAACTACATCGTGCTGGGCATCGCGCTGCTGCTGGAGGGCTGGTCATGGGCGGTGGCGGTCAAGGAATTCAACGCCCGCCGCGGCAAGTTGAGCGTCTGGCAGGCGGTCAAGCGATCCAAGGACCCGGCCACCTTCATCGTGCTGTTCGAGGATAGTGCCGCCCTGATCGGCCTGGTCGTCGCGGCTGTGGGGGTGTGGGCCAGCCACCATTTCAATGATCCGCGTCTGGACGGGGTGGCCTCGGTCATCATCGGCCTGATCCTGGGCCTGGTGGCGGTTTTGCTGGCGCGCGAGGCCAAGGGCCTGCTGATCGGCGAGGCGGCGGACCCCGAGCTGATCGCGGACGTCTGGCAGCGGGTGGCGGCGACCCCCGGCGTGGTGGAGGTCAACCATGTCCGCACCAGCCAGTCGGCACCGCATGTGGTGTTCGCCGCCATCAGCGCCGACTTTGCCGACGCCCTGACGATGGGCCAGACCGAGGCCCTGATCGAGCATATCGAGGCCGATCTGAAGGCGCGCTGGCCCGAGCTCGCTTCGATCTATATCCGGCCGGAAAAGGCGTCCGACGCCGTGCGTCAGACGCGGCCGGTCGCGCCGACCTAGCGCGCCTTCACATACGATCCGGGCGCGGCTTCCAGGGCTTTCAGCTTGCCGCCCTTGCCGGGCGTGCGAGCGGCGACCTTGGCTTCGTCGCCCAGCCAGGCCTGCCATTCGGGCCACCAGGAGCCGGGCTTGTTCTCGGCCCCGGCCAGCCAGGTTTCCGGGTCGGCGGGGGCCTCGGCATTGGTCCAGTAGCCGTGCTTGTTGGCCTCGGGCGGATTGATCATGCCGGCATTGTGGCCCGAACCCCCCAGGATGAAACGGGTCTCGCCCCCGAACAGGAAGCGGCCGGTATAGGTGTCCTTCCAGGCCGAGACGTGATCGTCCTTCAGCGCGATGACGAAGACCGGGGTTTCGATCTTTGACAGGTCCAGCGCCTGACCGTTGATTTCGATGCCGCCGGGCTCACGCAGGCGGTTCTGGTTCAGCACCAGCCGGCCGTATTGTTTCAGGGTCGCGGCCGGGATGCGGGCCCCGTCATCGAACCAGCTCAACAGATCCGACGGCCGGCTTTCATCGCCCAGCAGATAGTGGGTGACCACCGCATTCCAGATCAGGTCATTGGCGCGCACCGTCGAGAACAGCTTGGCCAGGTCGTGGGCCTCGACGAAGCCCTTGTCGTCGAGATAGCGCTCGAAGACCTCCAGCTCCTTTTCGCCGGTGAAGACCGACCATTCGCCGATGGAGCGGAAATCGACCAGGGTGGCGATCAGGGTGGCGCTGGCGACGCGGTCGGCCTGGTTGGTCTGGGCCAGATAGGCCAGGGTCATGGCCGACAGGGTGCCGCCCAGACAGTAGGACACCAGATCCAGTCCGCGCTCGCCGGTGGCGGCCTCGACCGCGCCGATGGCCTCCAGCACCCCGTCCACGACATAGGCGTCCAGCCCCTTGTCGGCGTGGGACGCATCCGGGTTGACCCAGGAGATGACGAAGACGGTGTGGCCCTGATCGACCAGCCACTTCAGATAGGAGGACCGGGGGGTCAGGTCGAACAGGTAGAATTTATTGACCAGCGGCGGCACGAACAGCAGCGGGCGCTGGAACACCTCGTCGGTCGAGGGGGCATACTGGATCAGCTGGAACAGGTCGTTCTGGAAGACGACGGCACCGGGCGTGGCAGCCAGGTCCTTGCCGACCTCGAAGGTCTGGGGCGCGCGGCGACGGACCAGGCCCTCGTTGGTGGCCAGGTCGTCCAGCAGGTTGGACAGACCGGTCATCAGATTGACCCCGCCGGTCTCGATGGTGCGGCGCACGACATCGGGATTGGTCATCGCATAGTTGGCCGGCGACAGGGCATTGATGGTCTGGCGCGCGAAGAAGTCGACCTGGGTGCGGGTGGCGTCGTCGAGGTCGGCGGTCTGGACCAGGTCGCCGATCTGCTGGGCTGCGAGCAGATAGGATTGTTTCAGATAGTCAAAGACCGGCTCGTCAGACCAGTCGGCCGACTTGAAGCGACGGTCGCCGCGATCGGGCTGAACCAGCGGCTCGGGGCTCTGGCCGGTCGCGCGCTCGGCCATGGTGCGCCATAGGGCGGTCCAGTCCTCGAGGTTGCGGGTCTGGATCTCGAACAGCCGTTGGGGATCGCGCCACAGGGCCGTGCCCAGCGCCATCCAGGCATTGGCGACGGCCATCGGATCATAGGGCAGGGCCTCGCCCTTCAGCGCCTTTTCGGTCTGAACGCGGATGGCGGCGTGGCTGTGCTCGGCCAGCTCGACCAACAGGCGGCTGACGGTGACCGGATCGGGCAGGCCCGGAGTGGTCTCAAAGACGGATTTCGGGGGGGTGGTTTGATCCGTCATGTCGGCATCCGTGGAGTTCAGGCGGTAAGGCGGTCGAGGCCCTCGCACGGTTGCGGCGCAACGTAAAGCATCGCCAGAAAACGATCGGCGTTCGCTTCGGCCCAGTCGGCCCCCGGCAGGACCGCGCTGTCAATAAGAGCGGCGGGCGACAGGACGGCCAGGTCAGCGGAGGGGGGGAGGGCGTCGAAGGCCATGGTCTGTCTCGGGTCCTGCGGGGGCGCACGGCGTCATCGCACGGCGTTATCGCCGCAACTAGCGGAGACTTTCCTCAATCGTTGTGCAAATATCCACATATGAACTCGCCCGACTGGAATCATCTTCAGGACTTTCTGGTGGTTGCGCGCACCGGGCGGCTGACGGCGGGCGCGCGCCAGCTGGGGGTGGATCACACCACCCTGGCGCGCCGGATCGCGGCGCTGGAAACGGCACTGAAGGCGCGGCTGTTTGATCGCAGCCCGCAAGGCTATGCCCTGACCGCGCATGGCGAGCGTTTGATGGTTCGGGCCGAAGCCATGGAAAGCCTGATGCTGGCGGCCCAGTCCGAGGTCGGCGAGGCCGATCTGTCGGTCTCCGGCGTCGTGCGGATCGGGGCGCCCGAGGGCTTCGGTAGCTATTTCCTGGCCCCGCGCCTGCCCAGACTGGCCGAGGCGCACCCCGATCTTGAGATCCAGCTGGTCGCCATTCCCGGCACGCTGAGCCTGTCCAAGCGCGAGGCCGATGTCGCCATCACACTCAGCCCGCCGCGCGAGGGCCGGCTGATCAGCCGCAAGCTGACGGACTATACGCTGGGGCTGTACGGCGCGCCGGCCTATCTGGACGCCCGCCCGCCCCTGATCACCCGCGCCGACATGGGGGAGCACCGCTTCATCGGCTATATCGAGGATCTGCTCTATGCGCCGGAGCTGGACTATATGCAGGCCCCGGATGTGGACATCCATGTCGCCTTCAAGAGCTCCAACCTGATCGCCCAGCTCCAGGCCTGTGTGGCCGGGGCGGGTCTGGCCGTGATCCCCGATTTCATTGCCGAGGGCCGGCCCTATCTCAGGCGGGTCCTGGCCGATCAGGTCAGGCTGACGCGCGAATTCCATCTGGTGGTGCACGCCGATCTGAAATCGGTGGCGCGGGTGCGCGCGGTGATGGATTTCATCACCGGGGCGGTGAAGGCCGAACGCGGGGTGTTCGGCTAGTCCAGTCCGCCGCTCTCCAGGAACCGCACCGCCGTCAGGACATGGGCGCGCACGCCCAGCGGCAGGACGCTTTCATCGACCTGGAACTGGGGCGAATGGTTCGGCGGGGCCGTCGCGGGGTCGTAGTTCGGCGTGCCACCCAGATGGTAGAACAGGCCCGGAATCTCCTGCTGATAGTAGGAGAAGTCCTCGGCTACCGTGGTCGGCGGCGCGGCGGCATTGATGTGGTCGGGGCCGGCCGCTTCGCCCAGCGGGCCGGTGGCCCAGGCCGCCAGTTCGGCATCATTGAAGACCAGCGGCGCGTTCTGGTGAAAGCCGACCTCGGCAGTGGCCCCGTAGTTTTCGGCCAGGTTTTCGATGGCCGCGCTGGCGCGCGCGACCAGGTCGTTCCGCTGTTCGATGTCGAAGGTCCGAAGCGTACCGGACAGCACCGCCTGATCCGGGATGATGTTGTAGCGGACCCCAGCATTGATCGTGGCGATGGTGAAGACCGTCGGCGTCGTGGTCGGGTCAATGGTGCGCGCCGTCATCGTATTGACCGTCTGGACGATGTCGGTCGACAGGGCGATGACATCGACGCCGCGCCACGGCCAGGCCCCGTGCGTCTGACGGCCGCGCAGGGTGATGTCGACCCGGTCCGACGCCGCCATGAAGCCCTGGGCACGCCACCAGACCTGTCCGGGTTCGCCGGTCACGACATGCAGGCCGAAGATGGCCTCGGGGCGGGGGTCCGCCAGCGCCCCCTGGGCGATCATCAGGTCTGCGCCGCCGTCTTCTCCCGGCGGGGTGCCCTCCTCGGCTGGCTGGAAGATGAAGACGATGGTGCCGGGCAGCCGGTCGCGCATACCGGCCAGAATCTCGGCGGCCCCCATCAACATGGCGACATGGCTGTCGTGACCACAGGCATGGGCAACCGGTACGGTTGCGCCCTGATAGGTGCCGGTGGCGGTCGAGGCGAAGGCCAGGCCGGTGTCTTCGCGCACCGGCAGGGCGTCCATGTCGGCCCTGAGTGCCACGACGGGACCGGGCCGACTGCCGCGCAGGATGCCGACGACGCCGGTGATGCCGACCCCCGTGCGTACCTCCAGGCCCAGCGACCTCAGATGGTCCGCCACGATCCCGGCCGTCCTGAACTCGTTGTTGCCCAGCTCGGGGTGCTCATGGATGTCGCGCCGCCAGGCGATGACCTCGGCATTGACGGCCTCGGCGGCCGCCCGGATCTCCTCGGCGGTCACAGGCTCGACGGCATCCGCCGATTGGGCGTATGCCGGGACAGACCCGATCAGCACGCCGGCGGCGACGCCTGCTCCCAGCAAGGCTCTCAGTCGACCCATGGCTTCTCTCCCGTCCCAGTCGACCCACGATGACGAGACCCTGAGCCAAGGGCAATCCCCCGCCGTGGTTCACACCCGGCGGTTCAAGGTTCCCGAGGGGCGCGAGCGGGCCTTCATGCTGTTGTTCGTGGCGACCATGACGGCAGCGGCGGGCAATACCGCGCTGCAGTCCGTTCTGCCGGCCATCGGGCGCAGCTTTGAGCTGTCGGACACCCTGATCGCGGGGGCATTTGCCCTGTCGGCCCTGTTCTGGACGCTCACGCCGGGTCTGTGGGCGCGGCTTTCGGACACGCACGGGCGCAAGACCATGGTGCTGCTGGGCCTCGGCGGCTTCACCCTGTCGATGATCGGCATCGGCATCTCCGTCAGCGTCGGCCTGGCGGGGCTGATCGGATCGGTGACGGCCCTGGTCTTCATCGTCATCAGCCGGTCGCTCTACGGCATTTTCGGTTCGGCCACGCCCACTGCTGCCCAGGCCTACATCGCCGACCGCACCAATCGCGAGGAGCGGACCGAGGCCCTGTCGATCCAGGCGTCGGCGCAAGGTCTGGGCACGGTGATCGGCCCGGCCCTGGCCCCGCTGTTCGTCCTGCCCTTCGTCGGGCTGGCCGGTCCGCTCTATGTGTTCGCGGCGGTCGGCATCGTGGTCTGGTTCATCGTGCGACGCTATCTGCCCAGCGGCGATGTGCCCCGTCAGAGCCTGAGCGCACGGACCCCGACGCCCGGCCTGTGGAAGGACCCGCGCGTCCTGCCGTTTCTGGTGTTCGGCTTTCTGGTGACCTCGACCCAGGCGATCAACATTTCGGTGCTGGGCTTTCATGTGCTGGACGAGGTCGCCCTGCCGCCGCTTGAGGCCCAGTCCTATGTCGGCATCGCCATGCTGGCGGGGGCCGCCGCGACCCTGATGGCCCAGTGGGGTCTGATCCGCATGTTCCGGCTGGAGCCGCGCGACCTGATCCGCTGGGGCGCGGTGCTGGCGCTCGTCGGCAACCTCATCTCGGCCATCGCCCAGGACTTCTACGGCGTGGTGCTGGGCTATGCCGTCATGTCGATGGGCCTGGGCTTCGCACGGCCCGGCTTCATGGCCGGATCGTCGCTGGCGCTGGATGCGCGCGATCAGGGCGCGGTGGCCGGGCTGATCGTCTCGGTGATGGGGCTGTGTTTCCTGGTGCCGCCGGTGCTGGGCGTGGCGCTCTATGAATGGGCGGCACCCGCGCCCTTTGTACTGAATGCCTTCATGGCGATCGCCAGTCTGGCCCTGGCCTTCATCTGGCACCCGCTGGCCCACGCCGGCGAAGCCGTCGACCCCGGCGAGACCCCGACCCCGCCGGTACCCTAATCCTGGCGCGTGCGGTCCCAGGTCTGGAACTCGTGGGCGATGCAGCGGTCGATCAGGGTGCGCCAGACCGGCTCGGCGATGTCGCGCGACAGGCCGGCGGGCCCGGCGGCGGCCAGCACCTTGGCGACCACATCCTCGATGCGGGCGTCGTCATGGACGACGTCGCGGCTGGGCTTGATGCGGGCGGCGGCATCCATATAGCGTTGGCGCTCGGCCAGCAGGATCACCAGGGTGCGGTCCAGGGCATCGACGCCCTGGCGGACCTCGGCCATGGAGGTGCAGCCTTCGGGGGCCACGCGCGCATCAATCCTGATCTTATCCGACAAAGGCGCGCTCCAGCACATAGTCGCCCGGCTCGGCATTCGAGCCCTCCTTCAGGCCATAGGTCTCCAGAAGCTCGCCGGCTTCCTTGATCATGGCCATCGACCCGCACAGCATGACGCGGTCGCGCTCCGGCGAAAAGCCGGCGGGCAGGCCCAGGTCGGTAAACAGGTCACCCGACTTGATGCGGTCGGTGATTCGACCGGCTGTCTCGAACGGTTCACGCGTCACGGTGGGATAGTAGATCAGTTGGGCGCGGGCCTCATCTCCGATCAGGGGATCCTCGTGGATCTCGCGGGTCCAGAAGTCGCGATAGGCCAGGTCCTCGACGTTGCGGACGGTGTGGCAGACGACGACGTGTCTGAATCGCTGATAGGTGTCGGGGTCGCGCGCGACCGACAGCCAGGGGGCCAGACCTGTCCCGGTTCCGATCAGCCACAGGCGCTCGCCGCCGGTCAGGGCATCCAGCACCAGGGTACCGGTCGGCTTCTTGCCCATCAGCACGGTGTCGCCGGCCTGAATTTCCTGCAGGCGCGAGGTCAGCGGCCCGTCGGGGACCTTGATCGAATAGAATTCCAGCTCGTCGGCCCAGTTGGGGCTGGCGATGGAATAGGCCCGAAGGATCGGCTTGGCACCGCCTTCACCCGGCAGACCGATCATCACGAATTCGCCCGAGCGGAACCGGAAGTCGTCGGGTCGGGTGATGGCGAACGAGAACAGGCTGTCGGTCCAGTGCCGGACCCACAGGACGGTCTGTTCGTGAAAGGGGCTGGGGCGCGCGACCGGCGCGGGAGACGTCATGGCGCCGCCTCTTAAGCCACCGGACGAAAATGGCTAGTCCCAGATAGGCTCAATCCTGTGCCGGACAGCCCTGAAAGGTGCCCATCCGCACCACATCCACATGCTGCACGTTCAGGTGCATGATCGGGTCCATCGAGCGTCGGCCCATGCCGGTGAACAGATCGATGCGCTGGCCGCGGATGGCCGGGCCGGTATCGGAGACGTACCAGAGGCCGTCGTGGCGTTCGCCATTGGGCATTTCCAGCCCGACCGTCTCGGGGATGAAGAGGATGCTGCGGCGCGGCGCGACCGCGCGGTCGGCGGCGGCGGTACGCATGGCGACCGGCACGCAGCCCAGGGAATCGCGCGGCCCGGCCCCGCCACCTCCCTGGTGGTACAGGGTCACCCTCATGCGCCAGTCGGGGTCGCGCACCTGGGCGGCGCTCAAGGGGGCCTGTTCGGCAATCTGGGTGGCGACGGGCAAAGGCAGGCCCAGCAGGACGCCGATCAGCCCGAGGGCGGGAATGAGGTTCAACATCTGGGGAGGGGTCCCGAGCCGTGAAGGGGGAGCGGACTAAATCCGAGGACTGGGCGAAAAGATGGCCCGGGGCCGCCGCGCGCGAAAGGCGACCCTGTGTCGCGGGGTGCGGTTCGTGGATCAGGCGACAAGGGGACCGAAATGGTCGTTTCTGCGTTAGTGTCAAGGCAGTCCGAAATCTGGGAGCATGCCGATGTTGGTCTGGTGGTGGTGGATTTTGCCGGCGGTAATCGGTGTGGCGGGCGTCGTCACCCTGTTGGCCGGGCTGGGGGCCCTGTTCGGCGGTCGACCGGTTTCGGGGCTGTTGCGGGTCATCGGCGGGGCCGGGGTCGGGGTCTTGGCCGGTTTCGTGGCCCTGGCGGGCATGAACGTCCAGACCTATTCGCGCCTGACCTATGAGCGGCCGGTCGCGACCATCGAGCTGGAACAGATCGGCCCCCAGCATTTCACGGCCCATGTTGAGCTGCCGGCGTCCCCGACGCACCCCGACGGGTCGCGCCAGACCTATGACATTCGCGGCGACGAATGGCGGGTCGAGGCCCGTGTCCTGAAGTGGAGGCCCTGGGCCAATGTCCTGGGGCTGGACAGCCAGTATCAGCTGGACCGCCTGTCGGGCCGCTATGTCACCACCGAGGACGAGCTGAACGCCGAGCGCAGCGCCTATGATCTGAGGCCGTCCTCGGAAAACCAGGTCGACCTGTGGGCGCTGGGGCGGCGATATGACCTGCTCGGCCAGGCGGCCGACAGCCTCTATGGCTCCGGCGCGGCCATGCCCATGTCCGATGGGGCCCGCTATGAGGTCTGGATCACCCAGTCGGGCCTGATCGCCCGCGCCGTCAATCCGCAGGCCGAGACGGCTTCCGAGGGCGGTTGGCGATGAGCCTGATGGTCTATGGCGACGGTCGCTCTGGGAATTGTCTGAAAGTTAAGTGGCTGCTGGATCGGCTGGGCCTGACCTATGACTGGGTCGAAACCGACGTCATGTCCGGCGTGACCCGCAGCCCCGAATTCCTGGCGCTCAATCCAGCCGGACAGATTCCCCTGGTGGTGTTTGCAGACGGCCGCAAGCTGGCCCAATCCAACGCCCTGTTGATCCATTTCGCTGAGGGGACCGATCTGATCCCAAGCGATGCCTTTGATCGCGCCCGGATGCTGGAGTGGATGTTCTGGGAGCAGTACAGCCACGAGCCCTATGTCGCGGTCGCGCGTTTTCAGTTGACCTATCAGGGCCGGCCCCGCGCGGAGATCGAACCGCGCCTGTTCGAGCGGGGCGATGCGGCGCTGGATCGGCTGGAGGCGGCGCTGATGGCCGCGCCCTACCTCGTCGGTGATCGGCTCTCGCTCGCAGACATCGCCCTGGTTGCCTATACCCGCGTCGCCCATGAGGGCGGTTTCGACCTGACGAAGCGCCCGGCCCTGAGGAGCTGGATCGGGCGCGTCGAGGCGGACCTCGTGATCGCTTGAGCCGTCAGTCGACGCACAGGGCGGCGTCGACCCGGCCATCCTCGACATTGGCGAAACAACCGCAAGGGTCGCTGGTGGCCTGACACTGACCGGTGACCGGGCCTTGCGACGGGGCCATGCTCTCGGCCCGGCAATCCCCCTGACAGTCGTCGCCGTCGCGGCAGGTCCGCCCCGCATCCGAATAGCGCACGACACACTGGACCGTGCCCATCATACAGACCGGACGCATGGTGCCGCCGGCCTGTCGGCACTGGGCGGCATTGAGGGTGTGGGGGCTTTCGACCGGGGCACCGACCGGCGGCGCGGTTCCCCCGCCACCCGAGCCACCTCCTGAATTGCCGGGGGCGACGGCCGGGGCACAGGCGATCAACGTCAGACTGATCAGGGTCGCAAGCGCGCGCATGGTCGAACCTCCCAAGGATTATCAGCCTTACATTGCCCCTGACTTCACGGCGGCTTCAAGGCCGGTTGCGCGCTTGCCGCCCGGATCAGGCCTTGTCATACGAGGCGGCAGAGCCTGTGCGATTTGAGATGCGGGCCGGGGAGACAGACATGACCAATCAAGCCGCTGGCCCCCAGGCTACAGGACCGTCGCTCAGAACCGTCGTGGGGGCCTCGGCTGCCGGAACGGCGTTCGAATGGTACGACTTCTTCATCTTCGGGTCGCTGGCCGGCGTGATTGCCCAGCATTTCTATGCCGAGGTCGGGGCGGCCACGGGCTATATTCTGGCCCTGATCACCTTTGGCGTGGGCTTCGTGGTGCGCCCGCTGGGGGCGCTGGTGTTCGGCTGGTTCGGGGACCGGACGGGCCGCAAGACGACCTTTCTGGTGACCATCACCCTGATGGGTCTGGCGACGGTCGCCATCGGGTTCCTGCCGACCTTTGAACAGGCCGGGGTGATCGCCCCGATCCTTCTGATCACCATGCGGGTCCTGCAGGGCTTTGCCCTGGGCGGCGAATACGGCGGGGCCGCCATCTATGTGGCCGAGCACGCTCCGGCCAGACAGCGGGGCTATCTGACGGGCTGGATCCAGACCACGGCGGCGCTGGGCCTGATCGGGGCGCTGGGCGTCATACTGATCACCCGCATGGCCGTGGGCCAGGAGGCCTTTGCCGAATGGGGCTGGCGCATCCCCTTCCTGGTGTCGGCCCTGTTGCTGGCGATCTCGCTGTGGATCCGGCTGAAGCTCAATGAGAGCCCGGCCTATCAGCGTATGGAGGCCGAGAGCCACGCGCCGCGCGCGCCTTACCGAGAGGCCTTCGGTACCTGGAAAAATCTCAAGGTCGTGCTGCTGGCCCTGGTGGGGATCATGTTCGCGCAAGGGGCGGTCTGGTACTGCGGCTATTTCTACAGCCGCTTCTTCATGGAGCGGTTCCTGAAGATGGAGGTGGCGACGGTCGACATGCTGATCCTTGGGATCACGGTCGTTTCGGCCTTTCTCTATGTGTTTTTCGGCTGGCTGTCGGACAAGGTCGGGCGCAAGCCGGTGATGCTGGGCGGCATGCTGCTGATGCTGGTGGCGGTGTTCCCGGGCTTTCACCTGATGACCCAGGCCGGCAATCCGGCCCTGGCCCAGGCCCAGGCCCAGTCACCGGTGACGGTGGTGGCCGATCCGGCCACCTGTTCGGTCCAGTTCGATCCGGTCGGGCGCGCCGCCTTCTCCACCTCGTGCGACATCGCCAAGAGCGTCCTGACCAACGCCGGTGTTTCCTATGCCAATGCGGCTGCTCCGGCCGGCAGCGTCGCCGAGGTCCGCATCGG
>Ga0209573_1004760_pt1 | contig 13012 bp, 7 predicted proteins | sample TNRBio252014_DNA_FD_185870 | JGI IMG/M metagenome (GOLD analysis project Ga0209573, IMG submission 185870) | Wastewater treatment Type I Accumulibacter community from EBPR Bioreactor in Madison, WI, USA - TNR Reactor_6/25/2014_ DNA (SPAdes)... | ecosystem: Engineered > Bioreactor > EBPR >...
GTAACACCCTGTTGAATTTTCGCCACGTCTGTTGCAGCACGGAAACGTGAACATTCAATGCATCGGACACACATCACCGCAACAGGACGTTCCTGAATCCTTCAGGTTTATGGCGTTTCGGGTTTGAACTGTCCCAGCGGCCACAGCTCAAATCGGCGGACAAACATTTCCGCACCTTCGGTCTGCAGCAGCACTTTGCCTTCGCTGGGCTTTGCTTCAAACCCTTCGTTGACCAGTACGCCGTTCAGAACGTACTGCAGCGTGTCGCCTTTCGCGATCACCTCAAGGCGGTTCCATTCTCCTACGGGCTTTTCCACGTCATCCCGACCGCGGAAGTCTTTCTTGTCTGCCCAGTCGACATCGCGTTTTTCCCAGTTGATGCGTCCCGAAGTGACGACCTTTCGCGGCTCACCCTTCTTCCAGATCATTTCCTTGTCGCGGTCGAATCCCACTTCACTGGTCAGACTGGTGGTCAGGACGGAACCGTCTTCCAGTTTGGGACTCAGAACCAGCACATCTCCGGTCCCGCCTTCGATGATCTGGGCTTCGATGCTGGCCATCCACGTTCCGCCATACGCTCCATGCGGGCCGTAAGCATGCAGCAGAATGCCATTATCCCGAGCTGCCTTCTCGCGATTGCCCCAGGTCTTTTCGCCCCATTTGAACTCAATCACCAGGTGATAATCGCGATAGTTTTCCTTTGTGGCCACATAGCCGTAACCGCGACCACTCACATGCAGTTGTCCGTCGTCCAGTTTCCAGATGTCTTTGGGATCGTCGTGAAGTTCCATCTTCGGATTGACATGGTAGTCGACCTGCCCCTGTTGAATCAGTTCGAGGATATTCACGCGACTGCCGAGCGGATCAGCGGCCAGCAGCATCGGTCCGGCACTGCAGAACACGGTCAGGACCACGGTTCCGATCGCTGTGAGTCCATTTGATGCAAACGATTTCATAATCATTCTTTCACTGCAAACTGGTAGGAGATAGGAGCGGAGGGAAAGTCAGGTTACCGCCGCAGCCGCTGGCTGACAATTCAGCCACTGCGAGACGCACACCAGCGTCGGTCACAGTTCGGTCGAAATCCGAGCGAACGGCGCCGCCTGCGGTGACAATATGACCGCGAAAGCGACCGCTAAAAAATGGCGATTACCGGCTGCGCTGCTTTGAGGCCGCCGTCGGTGATTCGGCTTCTGTCACCTCAGCATTCCACCACCAGCGATCGGGTGCAGACGGCTTTGCGAAAGACGTCTGTGGCGCAGACAGCTCGGTTCGCGTCCGAATTTGGGCACGTTTCACCGTGTCCTGCGGCCGCAGGGAAACGCCGCCGGAAAATGCACCGATGATCAGCGAACCGCCGGACGATTTGATGTTCAGCATGGGCATCGTCGTGGTGGGAACGGTGTAGGTTGCTGCAGGAAGCCTGTCCTGTGCAGAGATCATGGCAGGTTGCCAGTCCACGAGTCCTTCCGCCATGGATAATCGCAGGATGGTGGCGACGGACGTCAGATCAAGGATGTTCTGCAGGTCGGCGAAGGCCGGAATTTTTTCGGCCAGCAAAGGCAGCTTCTCACTGAAAAGCTTTGCAAACTGTTCTGAACTTGACTGAGTGAATCCGGCATCTGTCAGATTGCCGTTCGTATCCATCAGTTCTTCCTGAGCCATCAACTGCAGACGAGCTCCGAAGAATCGAAACAGGGTTCGAGACTCATCGCACTGCACAGCGTCATCCTTTGGTGAGAACCACCATCGTCGCATCATGTTGTCGCCAGGTTTCGCAAGGGCAAGGGAACTGCGAAACCCTCGGATACCCGACTGATCGACACCAATGGCAAGTCGCTTCATCAGATAGTCGGCTTCGATCATCGCCAGACTGATGCGACAGCCCTCAGGAAGTCCGAAGGTCGTGACATTCCACTCGCCCTGAAGCGCGACCATCTGCTGCAGTCGCTGCTGCGCGACGGCGCGAGTTGCCGGTGAGGAATTCTGACTGAGCCACGCCTGCGAAGCCGCCAGTCGCTCTGCATCCGGATCGATCGAACATCCCAGCGGGGCATTCAGGTTCTCCAGACGCAGGCCGACCAGCAGATCATCCAGGCAAAGGACCGGGCGGCCCGATTCAACTCCCAGACTTCGACCTCCGGCGAGAGCAGCAAACCCTTCGGCGGGGCCGGCGATGATCACATCGTGCCGCTGTGTGTCGATCTCGACCCAGTCCACCTGAGTCAATCCGGCCAGATGGAGAATGTCCGGAGACAGTTCTTCGCCACGCTGCAGCGATGCGGTAATGGCTTCGTCCAGACCTCTCAGGGAGACGCAGCGGAGTGGGCTGACCTGATTCAGGTCGGACGGCAGTCGTTTCTGAGCAGCCTGGCGCAGGTCTCGTCTGAGTACACTGGCCTTGACCGTGGTCGCGCCGCGGATCAGTCCGCCAGGAGTAATCAGGATTCCTCCAGGGAACTGACCGCCGCCGTTCTGACCACCTCCATTTTGTCCGCCACCCGGATTGCCTCCGTTCTGAGCTTCAGCAGCAGGCGACCAGAGCAGCAGAACAGCAACCAACACGTTGCGAATAGCCATGGGCGCGGCTCCAGCGAAGCGTCAGCCCGGCGCGAATCAAAGGACCAATTCAGGAAAATGGAAAAACTCGCTCACGCAGGGCGCACTTCAATTATGCAGATCCACCGCATTCCGCGTCCAGTGCACTCGTGAGCGAGCGATACTCCGATAATCCGACTCGGCCAAAGTCAGGCGACTTCGGCTGCCATCCGGGAGTGTGCGAGTGCACTCGGGATGCACGGCTCATTCAATGGTCTGCAGCAGAAGAATTTGCCGGAGCTGTAACAGGTTCCAGGTCTTCACATTCCGGATGCGATTCTCTCCAGGTCGTCCAGAACTCGGCCGGAGATGTCTTTCGCCACATGGCCAGAGCCTTGCCCACATGCGAATAGAACGTGTAGCTTTGATCAATCTCGGCCTGAGACGTTTCTTCTACGTTTTTGACCAGCCAGTCAGCGGCCTTCAGAATCTGTTCTCTGGGCGGATGCAGTTCCTGGGGAGCAATCGACAGCCATTCCAGATGGTGGCCTGTGGCAATGACGATCTTGCTCTGTTTCGTGGCAGGGTCGGCTTTGCGTTTTGCTTCGGCCCCGTCAGTCCAGTTTTCCGGCCAGGAACCGTCTTCATTCTGTGATGCGATGATCAGGTCGCGAGCAGCCGTCAGATAGTTCATGATCTGATGCCTCGTTTCGGCGCTGATCAGGGCATTGCCGGACTGCTCATCCAGTCGAACGAGAAGCATCAGCGAATAGACTCGATGAGTTCCCAGACAGACTCCGTCTTTCCTGTGATTTCGCATCAGGCGTTCAGCAAGCATATCGAAGCTGATCTGACGGCCTTCACCGTTGAACCAGTGAGCGTCTTTCTGAGGAGCGAGCCAGAGTGCAAACGACATGGCCGACCACTCCGTTTCGCGCTCATCCAGCCGAAAATCCCGCATCGCTTCGGCCAGGACATCCCGCACCTGCATCGCTCGAGCCGTGGTGAAGACAGGGGCGTCAATTGGCAGGCCGGCTTCCGTCAGCGCGGCCAGCGTGTGATCGTGATGGACTGAGCTGGAAAGATCTTCGCCCCAGCGCACATGGATTCCATCAGCCAGAGGTTCCATCAGTGGCGGGTTCCCCTTGCCCCACGAATCGATGTATTTGGCGGTGTCTGTCAGAAAGTCCTTCATCTGCGGTCCGGAGATCGCATCCGCATTGCGAAAGACGATTTCCGAGCCCCATGTTCGCATGGCGTGTTCAACCAGGTTCGGCCTCAGGTGACTGCGACTGAAACGAGGCACGATCTTCTTCAGGACGGCAGCCAGTTCCTCATTGGATACAACTTCCGGATCGTCATACAGCGGATCGACCGACGCACATTCCGCGTGGCTGAGATCCACATTCAGCGGAACCGGACGATGCGTCATTCGGGCAACGACTTCTCGACGTCGATCGCCGGGAAGACTCAGCCATGCAGCCGCAAACGCCGTGGCAAAGGCGATCTGCACAATCAACCAGGTTCGCGGAGCAACGTGTTGTCGAGTGTTCTTCCTGGTCATGGACGAAAGCCCTGATTCAGAATCGGTGTCGAAGAATTCAATGGGAGAAATGCGGGATGTGAACCACAGCGTTCAGATGGAAAAACATGACACTCTGACAAAACCGGGACAGGCACCCTGCCTTCAGCCATGTTCGGGAGCCAGTCCCGGTTTTGTCGGGCGTGCCGAGGTTCAGATGGGATTCCTGCGAACAAAAACAGCGGCCTGACGGTCTTCGTACATCGCCTTCCAGTCCGCACTGCCCTTGAAGCTCTTGTGTAATCCCGGCTGTCGATTTCGGTCGACAATTGCCAGGTTGATGCCGTATTCATCCATCAGACTCTGCCAGTCCGAAGGGCCGTTGATCATCCGGATGTAATCATTCCAGACCTGAGCTGGGATGACGTGGACATGCAGGTTGACCATGGGCTCAAGCGACTTCGGGCCTCGATTCATCACGTAGCCCGACCATTCCGCGGGGATAAAGCAGATCCCGCGAGGAATGGACTCCATCGAATCCAGGTAGGAGACGGTGGCCAGCGGAGTCTCCGCCGAAACCAGGCGGTGCGGATCCGGCACGCGCCCGTGCAGCACCTGAATTCCAAACGGTGTCATTGCAAAGAGAATCCAGAACAACCCCGCCTGAACCAGGGTCCACAGTCCACTGGGTTTGGCCGGCTGACGGCGTTTCAGCCAGGTTGCCGTCTTTCGCATTCCGGCAATCAGATGAGTCCCCGTGACCAGTCCTGCGATTGGAGCCCACCAGTTGAGCATGCGGGCGGAATACGCAGCCATCAATCCGATCACCACAAACGACAGCATTTCGCCACAGTGCATCCGCCGCGGACTGAGTTTGATGGCAAAGAACGCCAGCAGCGCGACGGCGGCCGCCGACTGGCCCTGTGCCGATCGCAGCGTCAGAGCGTCCCATTCAAACATGGATTCAATGTTGGGATTCCCGGCGACATTCAGCACTTCCGGGTAGATTGCCAGTCCGGCTGGATTCAGCAGCACCGCCATACCACAGATCTGCAGCAGCAGCAGCGTTCGATGCAGTTCCCGATCCAGCAGCGCGACCTTCAGAGAACGAGAAATCACCAGCACATCTCCGAATCGACCCACCGCAGTCAGGCCCATCAGAAACAATCCCATGGAAAACGATCCATGCAGATTGGCCCACAGGACGAACATCAGCGGCATGCCGACCCAGGTGAACTTCGAATACTTCGTTCGACCCAGTGACCAGGACGCCACGATCACATAAAACAGAACTCCCGCCAGTTGCGGACGAATGACCAGCAGCTGATCCAGATTGACCTTGAAGAACAGACCAGCGGCGAGCAGCCCTCCGATTAGTGAATGACTTTGCTTTGCACCTCGCCAGACGATGACAGCCAGACTTGATGCGATCAGCAGCGCGTAGACGAACTGCAGCGCGGTGAGCCCGAAACGATCATTCAGCGAAGCCATTCCGACCTGGGCCAGCCAGGGAATGTTGACCATCGAAACACCGCGACACAGTCGCAGCAGGGGTTCCGTAACGGAAACCGTCCGAGTGGCCAGAATGTTCTGTCCGTAGTTCAGATGATCCCACAGGTCCGTGTGCCATAACGGACGACTGGCCATCAGGAGGAACACGATGCCGATGAGAAAAGTCGACAGAGCTGACGCAGGCGTCGTGCGGAACCAGGACGGAGTTTTATCTTCCAGAACCCGAGCGTCGGGGAGTTCCGGGGCAGATTCCCTGGTGGGCGGACCAGACGGTTTCGGAGGGGCCGCGAAGGTTGACATGCCGGTGACTTTCCTTTGATTCCTGCCACACTCAGGCATTTCGGTGCGAACGCAGTGGAGGATTCTGAGGACAACGATCAACAATTGTTGCAAAAAGTGTACGACAGACGTCGCGTCAATCATGCAGGGAAGTTCCTCCCCGGCAAATTCGACCGTAGCACTCGGGGCAACTTTGCCGATTGTGCGGACAAAGACCCTTCGCAGGCTGGGCGGAATGCCGAGGCGAGGGGACCGCCGTGAATCATTTGAGTAGCCGAATTCGTGAGAATTCGGGGTTTAGGGGGACGACGGTCGGAAGTCTCACGACTTCCGCTACAAAAAAACGGCGTCATTGGGTGGTGGGGGCTGGACCAAGCAAAGCGAGGGAAGTCTGGGGGAAATCAGGTTGGAGAGACCTCGAGCGCAAGGTTCGCAGGGGGCTGAATCGTCTGGCGGCTAAGTTCTCAGGCCGCTGCCCGTTCATCTGTTCATGTTCTCGAAAAACAGGGTTAGAGGAATTGTTCCTGGTCGTCTGGGTGGGATTGTCCGTATAGTTGGCAGTTTGAAGATGCGCACGGTGAGTTGTCGCGAAGGGATTGCGTTGAGTTGACGTGCGTTCACTGAGGCTTGGCGGTTTGAGCTGGGGTTGGCGTGGAATGTGGGGGTGTCTTCAAAAACCCGGTCGAAAGCCTGAGCTGCGGCGTCGGACTCGCGAAAACTGGTCGGCGGCACCGTCGGCTGAAACGCTGGAAGTTCGAAGCCTGCTGAGTGCTGCCACAATTCAGGTTCCCGCGACTCGTGACACAACGATTTATGATGTACCGGCGGGAAATCTTGCCAATGGGGCCGGAGAGTTCCTTGTTGTCGGCGGTGCGAGTGGGGGCATTGAGGCACGTCGGGGACTGATCTACTTTGATTTGTCGACGAGCGGCATTCCGGCGGGGTCGACTGTGCTGGATGTCGTGCTGACGATGCACGTGACACAGACGGATGGTTCGCCGTCGTCAATTGGCTTGCATCCGATTACCAGTCCGTGGCTGGAATCCGGATCCAATGCTCCGGGGAATGAACTCAACGGCGGACAGGCGCACGAGTTTGATGCGACCTGGACCTACAGCATGTACGACGGAGTTTTCTGGGAGACTCCGGGTGGCGATTTTTCAGGAGCCTCGGCAGCCACCGTTGTGGATGTGCTGGGGGCCTATGAATGGTCCGGAGGCAGTCTGGTCGACGACGTCCAGTTGTGGCTGGATGATTCCAATTCGAACTTTGGCTGGCTGCTGAAAGGGAGTGAAAGCGGTCTCGATCTCAAAGCCTTCACCAGCCGACATTCCGACAATATTGCTCTCCGCCCAGTCCTCGAAATCAGCTTCGAAAGTCCGATCCTGCCGCCCATCGTGTCTGGTCGTCAGTTCAACGATCTGGATGGGGATGGTGTGCGACTTTCACCGAATGTCCTTCAGCTCAATCTGCAGTATTCCGGTGGTCGCAACTTCTTCAATCTCTATGGCGGGCAGGAGTACTGGTACCAGTCTGTGACCGACTCGCAATGGTATTTCCTGCGTCCGGACGGCTCGCTGACGAAGTGGGATCGAAGCCCTGGAAAACTCACTGGAATCGTTGTTGAACACGTCGATATTGGTACCTGGAATCATCCGGACGCATTGCTGGGATCGCCCGATCGTCAGGCCGAATCATGGATTGATGGTGTCACGTTCCAGTTGGTGAATTCATCAGGCGAAGTCATCGACACCACGGTTTCCCGCAGTATTGATCTGAACGGCGACGGTGTCATTCAGGACGAACACGAACGAGGCTGGTACCGCTTTGGAAGCATCGAACCGGGCAATTACACGGTTCGACAGGTTCCGATGAATGGCTGGGTTCAAAGTGATTCCCGGACGTCAGGATTTGCGCAGCAGGCGTGGACTCTGGATTTCACTCTGCAGTTGTCCTACACCGGAAATTTCCACCAGAACTTTGGTGGACTGGGAGAACGCTGGCTGCAGTCGTCCAGTGGATGGCACTACATCACGCCGCTGGGCGACCTGTATCGCTGGAATGGACAGAGTGTTTCGGCCAGTAAACCACTTGCCGGTTCACTGGTGGCGTCGCTGAATTCCAGCTACTTCCGAATTCCGTCGCTGCTGTATGCCGCCATCAATCCGGTTCAGACTGTGACGCCGGGTTCGACCATCGAGTCGCTGAATTTTGGCAGTTACCAGCCAGCTCGAATTACGGGTCATACCTGGAACGATGTCAATCCGGATGGGCAGCGAAATCCGCCCGAGTATCCCGGCGCCAGACCGGTTGAACCTCCCAGTGGAATTCCTCCCGAGACCGCTCGGTTTCAGTGGTACATCGTCCTGATGCCGGTCGGTGGGCATCCGTTGCCGCCGAATCCGACGTATCGCGAAACTTACTTTTACATCACCGATCTGGGGCAGCTGTTTCAGTGGTCTTCAGCCACCGGGTCCGTACTGATCACGACCGTTTCCAGCAAGGCCGGAGTGTCACCTGCGACCATTGCCCAGCACGCATTCGCTCCCGAACCGTTGATCAGCGGGACGACCGTTCAGCTGCTGGACGAATTCGGCAATGTGGTTGCGACGGCTGTTTCAACGGATCGCGATCTGAACAACAATGGATCGATCGAGCAGGATTCCGAACGTGGCTGGTATGAATTTGCGGGGCTTTCGCCGGGTCGCTACACCGTTCGGCAGGTGCCGCAGACGGGTTACCGGACAACATCCAATGGCGAATCAAATCACTTCGCCACCGTCCAGACACTGGTTCAGCAATACGGTTTCAAATCATCCGGGCTGGATCACTACAACTTTGGCGGCCTGAAGGAACGCTGGTTCCTGAGTCGGACGAATGTCTGGTTTTATGTCACACCGCAGGGAACGGTGTTTGAATGGAATCGGGCCAGTGGCGGCGCTGCGGGCACTGTCAAAGGCCGGCAGGTCGCACAACTGTCCAGCAGCTTCTATCTCAATCTGAACCTGCTGTATCAGCCCGTGAGTACGACCGCCATGATTCAGGGAAATCAGGCAATCGCACTCGATCTGGGGGCCTGCCGACTTTCTGACAGTCTGTTCGCTGACATCAGCAATCTGCTGGTCTGACGGCTGATTCAGAGTTGCCTGCATTTGTGGTTCTGACACTTTGGTCGAACCCGGACTTCCGGACGGTTTCCAGCCCGGGATTGTCTGTCAGGTTCCCCTGTTTGCCCCGCATCTCTTCATCTGGCTGACGCTGCGTTACGTCGTTTTGCTTTTCAGATGATTGCCGCTTCGCAATACTCTCTTGATCTGGAACGCTGCATCACCGTTTTTCGGGAGAGACTGAGTCATGGGGCAGGGGAAATCCACTGACGTCACAGTCAAAGAAGTCAGTGTGAGCTTTGAGCCCGTACCGTTTCGCGCGCCGCTGAAGTTCGGCGGTCGAGTTGTCAGTTCGTCATGGATGATCAACGCCACGGTCACGGTGGAGACACAGTCGGGAAAACATGGGACGGGGCACGGCAGCATGCCCGTCGGCAATGTCTGGGCCTGGCCGTCCACAGTGGAACCGCCCGAGACTGAAAAGGCCATGCTGGCTTATGCCAAAGCGGTGGGAGAGCTGTTTGAGTCTTATCCGGGGTATGGTCATCCGCTGGAGATTGAGTTTGAGGTCTCAGCGGAATACGAACACCTCGCGAAAAAGATTCCCCAGAAACTGGGGCTGCCCGAGCCGATTCCGCACCTGGCACAGCTCGTCTGCGCGAGCCCCATTGATGCGGCTGTGCACGATGCCTTCGGACGCATGCTCAAGCTGAACAGTTTCAATACGCTGTCCAGAGAATTCTGCAGCTCGGATCTGAGTCACTTTCTGGATGAACAGTTCGCGGGCGAGTATCTTGATCGCTACACGCTGCGTGAGCCGGTCCCGGTATTGCCGTTGTACCACCTCGTGGGAGCACTGGATCCGCTGACGGAGGCGGACGTCACCGACCGCCCGAATGACAAACTTCCGGTAACGCTGGAAGAATGGATTCATGCCGATTCCCTGACGCACCTGAAAATCAAGCTCGCCGGTGATCAGCTGGAATGGGATATCGAACGAGTCCTTGCGATTGATCGAGTTGCCAGTGAAACCCAGGCAGCTCGACAGTGTTCGCAATGGTTCTATTCGTGTGATTTCAACGAGAAGTGTGATTCTGCCGAGTACGTCGTTGAGTTTCTTCGTCGGATCCAGCAGAGCAATCCGGCAGCGTTTGATCGGATTCAATACATCGAACAACCAACCAGCCGTCACCTGGATGCCGCCAATGCTCCGGACATGCACGCCGCTGCGGCCATCAAGCCGGTCGTCATCGATGAAGCTCTGACGTCCTACGAAGCCCTGCTGAAGTCCCGCGAACTGGGCTATTCAGGAATCGCCCTGAAAGCCTGCAAAGGACAGTCCGAATCGCTTTTGATGGCAGCTGCTGCGCAAAAGTTTGGAATGTTCCTGTGTGTGCAGGACCTGACGTGTCCGGGGGCCGCGTTTCTGCATTCCTGCAGTCTGGCGGCACGTATTCCCGGCGTCGCGGCCATCGAAGGAAACGCTAGGCAGTACTGTCCGGCCGCCAATCAGAAATGGGCTCGAAAGCTGCCCGCAGTGTTCACCGTCAGGAACGGCATGATCGATACAAGCCGACTTGCCGGTCCTGGACTGGGTTTTCAATAACGCGGGTTGAGGTCGCCTTTCCCAGGATAAGCGAACATCGAGGGATGTAGCGAACCTTCCTGTCAGACGGGGAGTTTTGGGGAAGTCTGGATATTCCCCGAGTTGGATTCTGGAGTTCCCTTTTCCGCTGCGGCTACCATAGTCGATCAAACGACGACCGGGGGCACCCCTTGAATGCGCCTGCGCGCTTCGATGGAACCACTGGGAGTCAAAATATGCCCGGAATGCCGCCGGAAACGAATCGGAAGCCTCCGTATCTGTTACCTGGCGGGGTTTGAGTGCATTCAGGACCTGGAAACCTATCTGCGGAATAACGCATGATCACCAAGCCGTTCCGAATCACTGCCATGCTGGCCCTGCTGGCCAGCAGCTCCGTGGGATTTTCGCAGGACGAAGCAGAACCCACTGATCAGCTCACAGCAACCGCGGTGGAAGCGGAAGGCAACATGGTGTTCACGATTCCGACGCTGAAGCAGCTCTGGGAATCGCAGGCCGTTCTGAACACCAACCGCGACAAGGTGGCTCATTTTTCGGCAGACGAGGACATCGTCTTTGTTCAGTCCACAGCCGGAACCATCACGGCATTGAACGCCGAAAGTGGTCGACGGATGTGGTCAGCTCAGATCGGGCGTTCTGACGAAGTTGCCATGCAGGTCACTTCGGACAGCCAGTTCGCCGCTGTGGTTGCCGGCCCCGTGATTCACACGTTTGATAAGTTCAGCGGTCAGAAACTGTTTGCCTACCGTCTTCCGCAAAGTCCTTCTGGTCCACCTCTGATTACCCGGCGCGAGATCGTCAAGAACAACAATGTTCGGGTCGAGCGCAAAGTGTTTGTTCCATTGGCCGACCGATCTGTGGTCGCGTACGACATTGATCAACTGACGTATCTGGGACGACATGGCGCCATGAAAAAAGGCGTCGTCCGTGCGATGGACTGGAAGTACCGCAGCGGTGAACTGACACGGTTCGCTCCCGCCGCAGGAATAGATCGAGTCGTCGTTTCTTCGGAGCGAGGAAATCTGCACATCCTGAACATGTCCGAACCGGATGCCGGCAAAGTGCAGTTTCAGTTCCTGATGAACAGCCGAACTACAGCACCCCTGACAATTGTGACCCGGGAAGATCGTGAATATCTGCTGGCTGCCTGCGATAACAATCGACTGTTCTGCATCTTCCTTCGGCTGTACGGAACGCTGCCGGCAAATCGCGTCAATGAAGGTGACCTGAACTGGACGCTGCCTTTGTCCAATTCTGTCATTCAGCCGGTTCTTGTCGTTGGACAGGACGTGTTTGTCCTGTCGACAGAAGGCGAACTGAGAAAGTTCAATCTGGATACCGGTAGTCCGGTGGATGTGAACCGCGGAGTTACAGCGATCGCCACACAGTCTGAAGGTGTCACTGGGTCGGTCCCGGTCTATGGCGCGGCTGTGGATTTCAGCGTCAGGGGACCTCTGGCACTGACACCCATTCGAGTCTCGAATCGTTCCACTGGTCAGATTGTTACCTCGGTGATCCTGAATCTTGTCGAGTGCGCAGCCGATCTGACGTTCGCTGCAGAAGAGTCCGGGGACCCGGTTTTTCGAATCAGCAGAGCGGTTGCCGATCAGGTTGGGTTCCGAGGTGCAAAGCTCAGCGAAGACCGCAAGGTACTGACGATCGAACTCGCAGACTTCCAGCCGGGTGAAAGTTTCGAATTTCTGCCGGACTTCCAGCATGCCGAGCGGCCGGAATCCGAGTTGAAGGACAGTGATCTTGCTGGCGGAGAAGTTTCAGCTCTGGTGTCTCCCGTTCGATTGTCCGTCCTGGCGAGCGTCAGTCAGGAAGGCCGAATTGAACCGTTGTCCCCGAGAACGATTATTGGCCGATGGAAAAGGATCGAATCCGTCTGGGTGGTCAACGATGTGAAATCCCTGGCTGCGGTGAGCCGAAATGCCGTGCATTTCATCAACGGGATTGGCGAACTGGTTTCCGTCAATCGTGAAACCGCGGAAAGTCGCGTTTCGGTTCCCGTGCGAGATTACACAATTCAGATCCCCAATGATCTGACGGATCGAATCTACATGTCAACGACATTCGGCCGCGTTGTCTGCATGGCAGAACAGAGATTCGAAATGGGTGTCATGCCTGTTCCCGTCGCCGGAGCGTTATCGTGGATCTTCTATCCGAAACAGGAGCTGGCACCGGAGTTTGCTGTGTATCATCAAAACCCGGGAAGGCGACCACTGATGCCTGACGTACCGAAAAAGGACGCTGCGGCTTCGGTGACCGAGTCGTCAGAAACAGTTCAGTGATCTTCCTCATGACGCCCATGGCCTTTTGAAGTTGCAGTGTGGCTGGCCCTTCGACTGTCAGCCGGCCTGAGGCTGATCAAGCAGATTCGCAAAGCGAGCCAGCACGATGTTTCGCAGCGAGTGAAATTCGGATGATTCGAAACGTCCGTCGTCGACA
>Ga0209573_1004761_pt1 | contig 13010 bp, 11 predicted proteins | sample TNRBio252014_DNA_FD_185870 | JGI IMG/M metagenome (GOLD analysis project Ga0209573, IMG submission 185870) | Wastewater treatment Type I Accumulibacter community from EBPR Bioreactor in Madison, WI, USA - TNR Reactor_6/25/2014_ DNA (SPAdes)... | ecosystem: Engineered > Bioreactor > EBPR >...
TTCCAAAGACTTCGTTTCGGGTATAACCCGTTAGCCGCGTGTATGCAGAATTGACCCATTGGATATTTCCCTGCCGATCTGAGATGATAATGGCGTTGTCGGCACTCTCCAGGGCGGCGCTTTGCAGGCGCATGACTGTTTCGGCATTTTTTCTTTCGGATATATCGTAGACCACCCCCTGCATGTTGAGTGGCTTACCGTCTGCATTCCTTTGAATTGCGGCTGAGTCGTGGACCCAGATTACGTCTCCCATACGTGTCACGATACGATAGTCCAGGGAATAATCCGAATCTTTCTCAATGCTGTCAAAATAATGGCGAACAACATCTTCCTTGTCATCAGGATGGAGGCTGTCCTTCCATAAATCAAAGCCCCCCGCCAGCCACTCCTCTGGTGTATAGCCGAGAATTTCCTGAACACGCGGACTGACAAACTGGGTCTTTGGCGGTGAAATCTGTAAATCGTCCAAATAGACGATCGCGGGTAGTTGATCGATCAGGGCCCGGTAACGGGCTTCGCTTGCGCGCAATGCCTCTTCAGCATGTTTGCGTTCGGTTACATCGTGAGCAACCCCGAAGATCAGCTCCTCCTCGACCAAAGGATAGGAGTTCCAGGATATCCATTTATAGGTGCCATCCCTGCATAGATACCGGTTTTCGAATGTAAAGATGGTCTTGCCATCCACCAAACTGCCCTTTGCATTGATGGTGGCTTCATGGTCTTCCGGATGTACATAATCCAGATAGGGTTTGGATTGTAGTTCTTTGGTTGTCCATCCCAGCGTTTTTTCCCAAGCTGGATTGAGCTGTTTAAAGTAGCCATTGAAATCCGCAATACAAAGCATGTCGATGGAGTAGTTGAACAGTCGGTCGCGTTCCTGTTCTGCGCGCAGTCGTTCCGTGACATCATTCGCCAACACGATTTCGGCACGTCGACCACCAAAGTCGATCACATGCGAGGTAATCTCCACCTGAATGACATCCCCGTTCTTTTTTATATGGGACCAGATGCCGGCTTCATCGGCTCCATTGTTCACCTGTGAGATATTTTCCAGCAAACGCTCCACATCCGCCGGCGGGCGAATGTCCTTGATGGTCATCGAATAGAATTGCTCGTGTGTATAACCGTAGTGCAAAATCGCCGCGTCATTCACAGCCAGGAATTGCAGCGTTTCGAGATCGTATACCCACATGGGATGCGGGTTCGCTTCGAACAATTCCCGATAACGCGCTTCACTTCGAACAATTGCCTGTTCGTTGATCTTCTGTTCGGTTAGATTTTCGTGGTCTACGACAATCCGCAGCGGTTGCTCACCTTTAAATTTTGTTACTCTGACGATAAACCAACGCTTCTCGTCTGGAGAATGGCACGGATATTCCAAGAAATACGATTCCAGTTCACCGCGCATTACCGATCGAATGCCCGCCGCCATTGCTGCTGCCTGATGTGATCCTTCACCGGTTGCTGTGTCACATACTGATAAATAATTTATCCCTTCCGAAACCGCATCCGCATCAACTCCGTTTATACCCGCAAACTCGCGCCACGAGCGATTAACCATCACAATGGCACCTGTCTCATCGAGGATGGCGATATGATTTTTTAACGAATCCAACGCTTCCCTTGTGAATTGTTCGGAAACCTTCAACAATTCTTCCATCTGTATTCGGTGGGTGATGTCACGCGCAATCCCCTCGATAGCGATCAGGTCTCCCTGTCCGTTGTATATATTCACATTGCGTTGTTCCGTCCAAAAAATGCTGCCATCCTTGCGCACCCAACGCAGGATGAGTGGCTGGTGCGGTTCGAGTTTCCCCAGCAGGGCTTGCTCCAGCAGAGGACGGTCTTCAGGATAAATAAGTTTAAATCCCAGATCGGGATCGGCGTAATGTTCTTCCGGTGCATACCCGGTGATGGTTTCGGCAGCGGCATTGACATATGTGAAACCGCGCCGGGGTGAAAATTCATAGCGATAGATAAGATCGTCGGCGTTTTCGATCAAGCGTAAAAACATGGCATCTCTTTCTTTTTGTAAACTTGCCGTTTGTTCCTTTGAGATGAGAGGATCTTTCATGATGCTGAAAATCGTGGCGATCAGATCCTGCGTCATGTGCATCTTATTCACAAATGCGTCTGCGCCAGCCTCCAGGGAGGCGGCTCGGTAACCCGGTTCGTCTTGAATCGTGAGAACGACGATTCTGGTCAGAGGGAGGTGTTTCTTCAGGAGGGGGATCAACTCCATGCCCGATTCCGAACCGAGATTCAGATCTAGCAGAATGACATCTGGTTGAATTTCGAGCGCCCGTGCAAGCGCGTTCGTTCCATCTTGAACCTCGCCTACTATTTCGAAAACTTTGTGCATGGCCAGAAAATCGCGCGCGGCGACAAGAAAATATGGACTGTCATCAATGAGGAGAATGCGAATAAGCGAGTTCATGATATTTTAAATTCTTATGGGGATTGATTAATGCGTAGCGAGGAAGGGCTTCGATGGTAATGCATATTTGTCAGTATGGAAAACTGCAGCATTCTTGCCGCCTTGTTTGGCGGTGTACATCAATCGGTCGGCGGCTGAAACGATCTGATCGGGGGTACACAAGCCGTCGTTACAAGTTAGCACACCAATGCTGAATGAAATCTTCCAATGCCTTGGCTGGGAAAGTTCGGCCAACCCCTGTTGAAGTTTTGACACTACCGACCGTGCGGCTCGTTCATCGGTTTCTGCGAGCAGTAGGGCAAATTCATCACCCCCCAGACGGGCAATGACATCGCTCCGCCGCAAGCGAGTTTTGAGGTAATTGACAATGGTGGTCAATGCCTCGTCGCCAGCAGAATGCCCAAAAGTGTCATTGAGGGCTTTGAAGTTATCCACATCCAGATAGACCAGTGTGAGGGGACGATGGTATCGTTGGGAGCGGGACATCTCGATGCGTAGCAATTCCTGAAAGTGACGTGAATTGGCCGCGCCAGTCAATGAATCGGTGCGCGCCAGTTCTATTTCGTGTTCGTGCGCCTTTTGAAAGGCATTCAGCAGGAAGACGATGATAATGAAAAAACCGAAGCGGATGCCTGCATTCCAATAGTGGATGAACAGGCTGCTATACCGATACCCATCCTGAATATCTGCAGCAAGCCAGACCAATGTGCTTAACAAGGCAACCCCGGTCCCGTACCGTCTGGAGGTGCTCCAGGTGGTTAATGCAATCGGGAAGACATAAAACAGGGAGAAGGCAAGTTCATATCCCGTCAGGTAGTCTGTTAACCCGATCACCATAATGAGCCCAAGATCGATGCCAAGTACAAAGCGTCTGTCCCAGCGGGTGAATTCGTTTAGAAGTTCCATAGTTATTCTTTCTGTGTCATGCAACTGACATGACCAACCTGCTCTCAAGATACCAAAGAGGTTGTCAAGGGACTATTCGTGAATGTACGGTAATTGGATTGGAATTGCCCTGTATCCCCCGTTCTCAATCGGCTCCCCCGCTTTCTTATTGAATTTAATGGGAAAGCGGGGAGGGATATTACACGACTCCCCGTTTCACTGCATACTTCACCAGTTCGGTCTGCGATTTCAAGCCAAGTTTTTTCATCAGGTTACCGCGGTGCATTTCAACGGTGCGGGCACTGAGGGTGAGCTTTTCCGCGATCTGAGGGTTGCTGAGTCCCTCCACCGCGAGTTGGAAGACTTCGCGCTCACGGTCAGTCAGCGCCTCAAACGGATCTTCAACGCGCGAGTCAGTGGAACGTTGCATATATGCCTGGATGGCGCGTTCGTTGAGCGACGGACTAAGATACAAATTCCCATCCAATGCCTGACGGATGGCGAAGACCAGTTCCTGCGAGGAACTCTTCTTCAATACATAGCCTGCCACGCCGGCCTGTAATGCTTCGACCACATAACTTTCGGTATCGTACATCGACAGCACGATAATTTTCGTTGCCGGGGCGACGCGCTTTATCCGTCGTGCAACCTCCAGTCCCGAAAGACCCGGCATCATCATATCCACGATCAACACATCCGGCTTGTGTTTTTCCGCCAATCCTGCCGCCTCCAGCCCATCACCCGTTTCGGCAATGACTTTAAAATCGGCTTGCATTTCAAGCAGTAAACGCAGCGCTTCGCGCAAAACCTGATGATCGTCGGCAAGCAGAATGGTGGTCATATACGCTCCTTCAAAGGTAATCGAATTATCTTCCGGGTATTTCCCTGTTCAGATTCGATATGGAATGTACCGCCGATGAGTTGGGCGCGTTCACGCATACCGCCCAGCCCACGATTCTTGGCAAGCGCTGCTTGTGAATCGAACCCAATGCCATTGTCTGCGATCTCTATCTCCAACTCTTCGCCGCTATTTTGGATCTCGATCCTGACCTGGGTTGCCTGGGCGTGACGCGCCACATTGGTCAGCGCTTCCTGGACAATGCGATACGCGGCAGTCTCGATCTCGGTGGCGAAGCGCTTCCCTTCCATACTATGGTGCTTGAATTCCACACGAATCCCGCTTTGTTCCTGCCAACGGTTAACATGCCAAACCAGTGCCGGAATAAGCCCAAGATCGTCGAGCATGGGCGGGCGTAGTTGTAGTGAAAGTTGACTGACTCTTTCAAGCAGGTCAGTTGTAATGCTCTGTGCCTGTTGAAGTTTTTTTGCCGTATTTTCAGCCGGCAATTGGATCGCCATATCAAGCGTGATCTTGAGAGCGGTCAGCATCTGTCCGATCTGATCGTGTAATTCACGCCCAATGGCGCGCGCCTCGCTTTCACGTGTTTCGGCAAGACGGCGTGATAACTCCATCAATTGGTCGCGGCGCTGGCGGATTTCCTCCTGCGCCAATTTACGTTCGGTGATGACCTCTGAAAATAAAATGATGCCACCGATCTCACCCTCGCGTTCATACCATGGGCGAATTTCCCAACGCACCCAATCCAATCGCCCATCTTTACGCGGAAATGGGTCTTCCTCTGACCGTTCAATGGCGCCGGCCAGACAATGTCGGTGAATCTCCTTCCAACGTCTGGGGATTTCCGGAAATACCTCGTAATGCGAGAGCCCTACAAGATTCTGATGACCCAATTCGTAATCGGCAGCATAGCGATTGCTGGCAACGATGTATCGCATATCACGATCGAACATGGCAACCGAGGCTGGGGTATGTTCCACAAACAGGCGTAGAATTTGTTCATTCTTTTTCAGGGCATGCTCAGCACGTTTGCGGTCAGAGATATCAGCGGCGATGACCAGTCCCATACGTTCACCGCCGAGTTCAATGATGTCGATGGAAGCCAGCGCTTCACGGATCTCGCCGGATTTACGCCGTATTTGTGCATCCACCCCCCGGATTTTTCCGGTCATACGCAACTCTTCCATCCATACCCTACGCGCTTCCGTATCCACAAACAGGTCGAGTTCAACAGCGGAATGACCGATCAATTCTTCACGTTCATAACCGATTAGTTCCAGGAAGGCGTCATTGGCATTCACGGAACGTCCATCCGAGACCCGAAACAGATTGATTCCAATCGGACTGGCGTGAAAGATGATGGAGAACCGCACCTCGCTCTCGCGCATTTTTTCTTCTGTTTGTTTGCGTTCGGTGATGTCACGGATGATCATGCTGGTGCGTTCCAAGCCGGCGCTATTCTTGTAAACGCGGTTGGAAATCTCAGCCTCGAATTTTGTTCCGTTCTTGTGAACAAGGGTCAGCTCCCGGCGGAACTTTCCGGTACGAGCGCGTTCCTCCAAGGCTTCCTGAAACCGTACATCCGTAGCATCCACCAATCCATTTCGCCCAACCTGGGTAATTTCCTCCTCGCTGCGCCCGAACATTTCGCAGGCGGTGGGGTTGGCGGCAAATATTCTGCCATCTGGTGCGGAGAGCAGGATGGCATCAAGACTGTGTTCAAACAACTGTTGATACCGTTCATCGGTTTCACTCAGCTTCCGCTCAGTCACGCGCCGTTGATACAACTCACGTCGCAACAGGAGAAAAATGATCAACGTACTTAAGGCTACAAACAACCAGCCTTTATAAGTCTGTATTTGAATTAAGGCGGAAGGGTTCGGGATTAACTGAAAAACCAGTCGATCTGAGAAATATATCCATAGCCCGCCAAAAAGGGCGTACATTAGTGAAATTCGCACATCCAGACGAAAGGCGGAAAGGTTCATAACGACCTCCTCCTTCAATTATAGTCACTTACGTGATATTGGCGCTCCCTTGTGTCTATCGTTGCAATCAAAGATTCAGATTTCCAATGTTCATTACATGGTTTGACCATGTAATCATTCTCTTGGTGTTTTTTGCATCATTGTCGTTACACGTAATAAAGACAAGGGCAAAAAAATGTTGTTTTATTCTTCTGAGATGTTCACTACCCGCAGACGCGAAAGTAGTTGTTGATATCCACGTAGTAATCTGTTTCTTCCAGCGTGAAGAATGCCCTGGGACTGCCCTGATCCAGTCAAGTGGCGGAGCTGACTGCTAAGGCAAACTCAGCTTCAGGTAAATCCTTTTTACGCGAGGATGAACGCACAAATGAGTTTCCCTTTTTGCGTCAATGTTCTACAAAAGATCAAGCTGATGCAGGAATGAATTTCAACTCCTTGCGGAAATAGGAATCGAGCCGCAGGTCGGTCACGTCCACGAGACGAACGAGGAAGGGATCTTGTAGTTCTGTTAAAAGCGTGCGGGAACGGGCGATCATTTCCTTGCAGCGCTTGTAGGTCTCTCCTACACGGATGGAGTCAGCACGCAAGGTTTTTGTCATTTGTTTGGGGTCGGCGGTGCGGATATTCTCCACGCCCAGGGTCACGTAGGAATAGTGTTCCGCCTTCAAATCGCCTTCCAGGTCTGTCCAGTCATCAATGATCTGGATGACCGCGCCAAACAGCAGGAATACCTCCCAATACTTTTCAATCAACTGCGCCCTGCCCAGCCGTTCCAGACTCAGCATGAAGGGTGTGACCACATGTGCGCCCTTGGCTCCGCAATCTTCGGGAGCATCCAGGCGATAGGGACTTGCTTTGCCGCGCATATTCTTTTCTTTGATTTCCGCTGTCAGGAAGATCGAACGCATACGCTGTAGCACAGAAAGATTTATAGGGGTTACGCCAAATACGTTCAGGACGATGGACTCGTATTCGCAGATCAAAGCCTGGGAAGTCAGAACTTCAACGGGGGAAGGGGATGCGCTGTCCACGTTCTCGTCCAGGATCCCATATCCCGCCACGCCAAACACAGCTGAGCGCAGGATGTCATCGAAGTGATCCAGAAAATCGGTAAGTCCCATCTCGTCCATCCATACCACGAGGAAGGCGAAGATCGGGTAGGCATCCTTGAAATATTGGACACGGTTGCTCTTCCACTGCGTTACATCAATACCAAGGGGTGTGCTGAACTCCTGCAGGATGCGCTTCGCTTCCGCATCCAAGCCACGAAATGCAGCGAGTAATTCCACATCCACTTTGAGATGGTGCCACCAATCCAATAACGATACATGATTCGCCAGAAAAGGCGCCATGACTGCCGCCCAAAAGGCCTCTTTATCCCGGCGGTAGATTTTCAAGATGGCAGGAGCAAATTCCTGGAAGGGGTCTTTATTCTTCATATTCTGCTCAAGTTAATGCCGTGTTTTCAGTTGCTGCTTGAATACAATACTCAATAATACACCGTTGATGATCAACACCAGCCAGTCGATGGAGATAACCGCAACCTCGAAACGGTCCTGTCGATCCAGCCCATAGTTGATTGAAATGAGAGTAAACGCAATCACGGTCAGGATGAAACTGATGACGAATACCCAGCGTATGCCAGACTCCAGACGGTTCTTGTTGACGAAAACAGGCGCTATGAACAGAAAGGACAGGCTCATCAGCAGGTAGCCCAATTCCTCCAGAACGATGAAGACCCCGTGCGCGTTGTATTGGGTCAACAAGGTGATCCCTTCCGTTTCCCCGCTCATCAGGCTGATCGGAACCACCGAGAACTGTACAAAATAGTCGCCCACCAGGACCATTGACGCCAGGAGCGCGAAGGACAGCCCGATCTGGCTGAAGATCTTCCTTTGGCTGGAGGCGTGCACATGGATGGCAACCATCAGCACCAGATAGGATAACGTCAGGATGAGCGCCAGCGGCATCCAGAGGTAGTCCTTCGGAAATTGCGACAAGGTATTCAAGTATGGATACTCGATGCAGAGCTCGCCGCAGTTTGCTCCGGAGATGGGGATGGCGGTGATCGCAAAGCCGAAGGTGACCACCGTCATGATCACAGTGAAGATCGCCGCATAGAAACCAACCAGGTGGGAAATCGTTTGTTCAGAGCTGTTGTCGGAAAATTGTGTAGCTGCCATTATATTCCTCTTTACTCACTGTCCTCGAGCGCGAATGTATTCGCTGACATCCACGTTGTAAGCTGTTTCTTCCAGTGTGAAGAATGCCCAGGGACTGCCCTGATCCAGCCAGGTGGCGGAGCCGACCGCGCTGATCTTCATCTCCGGCAGAGTGTTCCCAGGTTCATTACGTGTGATCCATAAGATCTTGGATTTGCCCTCGCCAGCTTCACGGTAGCGCATGGCTTCCATCGTATCGATCAGACCAGTTTGTGGATTGAAGCGCACGACAAAATTCTCGACCTGGTCTTCGAACGGTACGAACAACAAAGCGGTGTTCTCGTCCACCGCCTCCCAATGGACCCGGGGATCGGTCAACCAGATCGAGGGGAACCAGCCCGCCTCCGCCCAGACCGCTAGATTCGCACCCTGATTGGTGTTGGGGTCATCATAGAACGTACCCATTGGACTCTCAAAGAAACTCTCCCCGTCTAGATAGCCTTCGTTTACCTTCAGGAAAGGTAATCCGAAAAAGGTCGCCTCAATATAGTGACGGTAATCCTTTCCAGCATTATGGACAAAGACAAAACGCGCAGGAAGCCAAATTCCGAATGGACGAATCCGTCCGCGCCCGACGAACACGGCGGTCTCGATCACCGGAATCTGGTCACCATACACGGTGCGGTAAAAACGCTCGACGGGCGCTGGCAAGCCACTTGGAAGCGGGACAGTTTTCAGGTCCGTTTTTTGAAGCGCAGGCATTGAAAAGGATTTGGGTTGTACGTTCAGTCCGATCCAGCCTAAGAGGATCAGGGCTGCGAAGATCGCAGCAAGGATGTATAAGATTTTCATTTTTCTCTCTTTATGAAGGGATGGCTAGTTGCCATCCCTGGAATTTCCCAAGGTAAACAGGCGAATGGTAAACAGGAACATCCACACCAGCAGAAGAAGACCACCGGGCATTGCAAATGCCATTGCCATGTCCTTGACGGTTGGCGCAAAGGTGACCAATACAACATAGACCAGCATCAAGGCGTTTCCGACAATGCCAATATAGGCATTGGCCTTGCTAAAGATTTTTCCCTGTACCATCACCAGGGACAGCATGAGTGCTGCAAGGGTCGGCAGCAGAAAGCTGAAGAAAGCGCCCAAACTGCCATGCTCACCCCGCGCCAGCATGGCTTCGCCGGCAGCAGCAAGCATGGCCTTTTGAGGTCCATCTGCGACGGCATACTTATTGCTTAATTCCAACATGGGCAGGGCGGTGTTGTTGGCAACGAAGATCGTTGTGCCAAGCAGAAAGAGGATCAACCCAAACATTGCATAGGGTTTGTTCGTCTTGCGGAGGGCTGCATACAGGGCGAAATAGACGGGGATCGAGATCAGTTGGTTGACTGCATTCAACAGATCGAGATTGTATAAACCCAACCAGGCGTTCTGCTGGAATTGCGAGAACCTCTCCACAGCCGTCTGGGGAAGTTGGGACAAATTTCCGCCTGTGGAGGAGCCGATGACAATATCCGCCACGACCGCGACCAACGACAAGATGGCTGCAACCCCGCCAACGATATAAACACTTTTCCATTGACGTTCATTTTGTTGTAGCTCAGACATGTATATGTTCCTTCATTCAAAATTTACTTCAGGAAACGAATGATGATCACGATCAGGATCGCCAGCGATGCGCTCAGATAGATCCAGCGAATGTATCTGCGACGGTTTGCAAGTTTCGGGTTCAACAACTTAAGGGTCGAGAATAGAATCACAACATCCATAAACAGAAATGGCGCGACATACAGCCATTCCATCCAGCTCAATACAAAGGGCATGATGCTGATGGCGATCACCAGCAGGAAGATTGCGGCGCTGACGCGAAGTGCGGTTTCCTGACCAAGCAGTACAGGCAGCGAGCGGGAACCCGTTTTCCGGTCGCCCTCCACATCCATTGCATCCGCAGCGATCTCCTCGCCAAGGTTGATCAACGCAGCGAGGATGCCAAAAAACCAAACCACCGGTTCAAGGGGCCTGCCCACCGCAATCCCGCCAAAGATAAAGGTCATGCCGACGGAAAAGCTGACCATAAGGTTCCCTGGCAAGCCGCTCTTCTTGAAACGCCAGTTGTACAGAAATCCAACGGTCCATGCCAGAAGCCCGACCCAGAAGGATGAAAAACTTAATAATGCACTGGCGATAAGCCCCGCGATAGTCACGCCAAGGAAAAGCAGGATCACATCGCGCCCGGTCACGAGTCCAGCTGGAAGAGGTCTTTCAGGAGCGTTGATCCTGTCGCTTCCAAGGTCGAAGTAATCGTTGAGGATCAGGGAGGAGGCGGAGATCAGGAACACACTGGAAAAGCCGAGTACCAAATCCCGGAAAGCGGGAATTTCGCCCAATGCCAATAGTTCCCCCAGAATGACACAAATCCCTGCTGTGAAAGGCAGTTCAAAACGAAAAAGACGGAACAAACCCTGCAATTTTCTTTTCAACCCGACACCCATGCCCTGCACTAATGGATCAAGAGCGGCTTTATTTCCACTGCCCACTTGCGGATGGCGTCCCAATCACGATGATCGCCTTCCTGCCAGACGCCGAACAGGACGCTCAATCGAAATTTCAGGCGGTCGCTGAACGAGGAAATTTTGCGAATATCCAATCCGCCTGCGAACAAGCCTTCGCTCACGGGGCTCACCAACGTGCGGACAGGATCCAGCCATGAGGACACGTGACTGCGGTATTGCCCGCCATTCTTCACACCTGCACTTGCGCCAGGTGCAAGTGTGGTCAGCGTCATGCAAACCAAAAACGAGGCAAACGGTTTGCGCTTCAACTCGGCTTGATATCCGCGCACGAACTGCATGGCTTCGGGCAGCCATGCCCCGCCATTGATCGCGCTGCCCGCCACGACTGCATCATACGGGGACAAGTCTTTGACATTTTGCATCGGCAACACATCCACCTTCGCGTTGTTTTCAGCGAGAGCCTTGCCGATCGCTTCAGCCACTCCCACTGTCCAGCCGGTGTTGCTGGCATAGGTTACGAGAACCTTAACTGTCATGTTTTCCGCCTATCAAGTGTAATATTTTCGCACGGATGGAACCAATGCAAAAAAGAGAATCAATATCCCATTGACCGCCGTGACATATTGAATTGGCCATTTAAAGCCGATCATGACTCCTTCAACCACCAGCCAAATCGCCAGGACAATGCCGAGTGCGACCGTTCCCGTCCATGCCCAATGATGATTGTTCCAGCGCGTGATGGCGTCAGCCCACTTCCGGGTGGGACGGGCGAGCAGGGCATAGGTCAGGAAGAGAGGCGCAACTCCCATTACGAAGAGAAGGAACAGCCCAGGCAGGGTGTAATCGGGTACGGGCAACAACGGCAGAATTTCAGCCATTTGAAGCGAATTCCCTGATGGGTCGGTCAGCATGGCAATCCCCCCATACAGTCCGCCCAATGCGAGAAAGACGAGCGAGAGGACAAGCAGCCAAAGGGCAACAGGGCGTTTCATGTTGTTGACCGCATGTTGGTATAGAACAGCGCACTTGCAATCAAGCCGAGTATGGTCAATGTACCCCAGAGGGGGAGTTCGCTGGTTTCTGAAATACCTGCATTCACAACAAGGACCGAGTTTACAGCAAGGACAAGTGTGTAGAGGGGGCCCTTCACGCTGAGAATCCCTGCAATCACATATCCCCATGGCTGGCGTTTCATCAACCAGAGCGCGCCGAGAATGAGCCAGGGAATTAGCAGGGTCAGGTCGAGGGCAAAGACCACATTGGTGGGATGTCCGCTAATCGTCACGATGGCGGGAACATTGTCAGTGGCAATAAAGCCGATGGACTGGATCAAGTACACCAGTCCAAGCCCTGAAGCGACGAAGATGAAGTAGCCGCCAATCCACTTGACGGGCGCATCCTTTCTGAACTGTTGGCTGATCCCGTCTACGTCGAGTTTTATCAACCCGAAGATCAATGCAAGAATCGAAAGTGCGAGCAGTGCAGCATAGACGAGGAAGAACCAATTGAACGCTGCGCCGAAGAGATAGAAGGCGTAGTTGTAGAGCATGTAATCGAGCGCACCCATCCAGATGAGTTGTGCTTTCAAGGAGCCGCGATTTGAAATGATCATCGCCGCGACGAGAATTGGAACCGCAAGAAAAAGTGTCACTGCGTCGTTGCCAAGCCAGGTGGTGGTGACAAAGGCATTATCGCGGTACAAGCTGTCGAGCAGGAGTCCGCCTGCCGAGGCGATGGTCGCAATGATGGCGATGAGGATGGAGAGGATGGTAACGGGTTTGAATTTGGTTTCAGGCATTCGGCAACCTTTTCTTTCTGTTTGACTTTATATAGACCACTCGCTATAATACATCCGTTTCCCCAATTTGAAAAATGACAAAAATCATGTCTACTGCCCGCGAAAAGATATTACAAACCGCCAGCGAACTGATGGAAAAGCAGGGCTATCATGGCACAGGGTTGAACGAGATCATCCAGAAAAGTGGCGCACCCAAAGGCTCACTGTATTACTACTTCCCCGAAGGCAAGGAACAACTCGCCAGCGAAGCCATTTTGCGGGCGGGACAGATCGTATCGGAACGATTCCGCGCTAAGACAGCGGACGAACCCGACCCCGCGAAAGCCATCCATGATTTTTTGTACATGATTGCCAAACGCATG
>Ga0209573_1004762_pt1 | contig 13010 bp, 10 predicted proteins | sample TNRBio252014_DNA_FD_185870 | JGI IMG/M metagenome (GOLD analysis project Ga0209573, IMG submission 185870) | Wastewater treatment Type I Accumulibacter community from EBPR Bioreactor in Madison, WI, USA - TNR Reactor_6/25/2014_ DNA (SPAdes)... | ecosystem: Engineered > Bioreactor > EBPR >...
GGCGGCCGGGGACGCATTAACTTCACATTAGCCGCATAAGAGATGAACGCAGCGCCTTGCGTCACAGGGGGCCTTTGCGAAAGAGGAGAGACGAGATGGTAAGAGAATTAGAGGGTAAAGTCGCTGCCGTCACCGGGGCGGCGTCGGGCATCGGACGGGCCAGCGCCGAGGCGATGCTGGCGGCTGGGGCGCGGGTGGTGCTGGTTGACCGCGATGAGGCTGCGCTCACGACCGTCTGTAAAAAGCTCGGCGATGCGGCGATCCCGCTCAAGCTCAACCTGCTCGATCCAAAAAGCTGCGCGACCCTGCTGCCGCAGATTCTGGAAAAAGCAGGCCAGCTCGACATCCTGCACGCCAATGCCGGTACCTATATCGGTGGTGATCTGGTCGATGCCGACACCGACGCCATCGACCGGATGCTGAATCTGAACATCAACGTGGTGATGAAAAACGTCCACGATGTCCTGCCGCATATGATCGAGCGGCGCACGGGCGACATCATCGTCACCAGTTCCTTGGCCGCCCACTTTCCCACACCCTGGGAGCCGGTCTACGCCTCGTCCAAATGGGCGATCAACGCCTTCGTTCAAATCGTGCGCCGCCAGGTTTTCAAGCACGGCATCCGCGTCGGCTCGATCTCGCCCGGCCCCGTCATCACCTCGCTGCTCGCCGACTGGCCGGAGGAGAAACTGAATGAGGCCAAAGAATCCGGCAGCCTGATCGAGGCCAGCGAAATAGCCAATGTGGTGCTATTCATGCTGACCCGGCCACGCGGCATGACCATTCGCGACGTGGTCATATTGCCCACTAATTTTGACCTCTAGGGAACGCGGTCGATATCGTACAAGGCACTGTGCATATCTGTTCGTAAACCAGACACGAGCTAGACCCACTTCCCCGGTCTTCCTCCAGGGAGACGGGGGAGGAGCCACTCAAAGAGAAGCGCTATGGACGTAGTGATTTTCGATTGCGACGGGGTGCTGGTGGACAGCGAGATCCTCGCCTTGCAGGTATTGAGTCGGGAGTTGGCCCCCTTGCTGCCCAGTATCAACACGACGGCGCTGCTCCACAACACCGCTGGTATACACACCGAAGCCATCCTGGAGATGGTCCAACAACGCACCGGCCAAACCCTGCCGCCGGGCGCGGTTTCCGCGATCATCAGAGCCATCGATCGGGCGCTGGATGAGGAATTGCAACCGATTCCGGGAGCGTTGGAAGCTATCGAGCGGATACCCGCTTGCAAGGCGGTGGCATCCAACAGCTCGCTGGCCAGCGTGCGCCGTTCTCTGAAGCGGGCAGGATTGACCCGATATTTCGACGAGCGAGTTTTTTCCGCGGACATGGTGGCCGAACCCAAGCCCGCTCCCGACCTGTATCTGCACGCCGCCGAACAGTTGGGCGTGATACCCGGTCGTTGTCTGGTGATAGAGGACAGCGTGCCCGGAACCATTGCGGCGCGCCTGGCGGGCATGACCGTGATCGGTTTCACCGGGGCCAGCCACGTGCCGGTGGATCAGCACGAACGGTTGCGCCACGCGGGCGCCGCCGTAGTCATCGACCGGATGGAAGGGCTGCCGGAACTGGTCAACGGATGGCCACTGGTCGCCGAGGGGGCGGAATCCTGACCGGCGGACGCGCGAATCGGCAAATCTGGACCGGCGCTCGAGCATGGGTTCGGCCGGTGATGCGGCACTTGCACAGGAGTTTCTCTCATGAGCGACACCACGAACCGACGTCTGAACCAGGCGCTGCTCGGCCAACTGCCGGCCCACGTGGCTGTTCCCCGTTATGACCGGGCGCAACTCGGTCAAGCCATCGTGCACATCGGCCTGGGCAATTTCCACCGCGCCCACCAGGCTCTTTACTTGGACGATCTGTTTCACGCCCAGGGTCCTGGTCCCTGGGGCGTGTGCGGCGTGGGACTGCTACCCCAGGATCGGACCATGGCCGAGGCGCTGCGTCCCCAGGATCTGCTCTACACTCTGGTGGAGCGGGATGAAGGCGTGGAGACCGTCCGGGTGATCGGCGCGCAGCGCGGCTACCTGCACGCGCCCAGCGAGCCGGAAACCGTACTGTCGAAGATGGCGGACCCGGCTACTCGCATCGTGTCGCTGACCATCACCGAGGGCGGCTATTACCTGGATCACAGTAGCGGCGAGCTGGAACAAGATCATCCCAACCTGCGCCACGATCTGGAGAAGCCGGCTGAAGCGCCGGTCTCGGTCTACGGTTATCTGGCCGAGGCGCTGAACCGGTGCCGGAAAGCCGGCATCACCCCTTTTACCGTCCTGTCCTGCGACAATCTGCAAAGCAATGGCGAGATCGCCCGGCGGATGCTGACCAGTTTCGCCCGGCTGCGCGATGCCGAACTGGGAACCTGGATCGAAGCCAACGTCGCCTTTCCCAACTGCATGGTGGATCGCATCACCCCGGTCACCACCGAGCTCCACCGCGAACAGGTCAAAACTCTGTTGGGCGGCGTCGAGGATGCCTGGCCGGTGGTGGCCGAGCCGTTTCGCCAGTGGGTGGTCGAGGACCGCTTCTGCAACGGCCGTCCGGACTTGGCGGCGGTGGGCGTACAGATGACCTCCGACGTTCACCCCTACGAGCTGATGAAAATCCACCTGCTCAACGCCAGCCACCAGGCGCTCTGCCATCACGGCGTGCTGCTGGGCTACGTCACCGCCGACGAGGCCATGCAGGACCCCGATCTCCGCGCCCTGCTCGACCGCTACATGGACACGGTGCGCCCGCTGATCCACGAGCCGCCGGGCGTGAACCTGAAGGAGTACCAACAAACGCTCATTTCCCGCTTCGCCAACCCCTCGGTCAAGGACCAGTTGGCGCGGATTGCTTTCTATGCTTCCTCGGGCATCCCCAAGTTCGTGCTGCCCATCGCTCGCGAGCAATTGCAAAAGGGTGGACCGATGGAGGTGTTCGCCCTGGTGGTGGCCGGCTGGATTCGCTATCTGGGCGGGAAGGATGATGCCGGCCAGCCCATCACGCCGACCGACCCGATGAAGGAACTCCTGCAAAGTCGGGTGCGCTTCGGCGATACCGACCCCGCGCCGTTCGTGGGCCTGCGCCAGATCTTCGGTACCGATCTGCCGCAGTCCGAAACCTTCGTGGCGGCGGTGCGCAAGGTGCTGGAGAGCCTCTACGCCAAGGGTACCCGGGCCACCCTGAAGGATTACCTCGGGACTTGAGGCCGCCGACCATCCGGTCTCCAACCCGCAGCCTTTGTGGTCCGGGCAGGACCCCGCATCGTGGCGGGAAAGCTACCGGGCCGCGACGGCGGCGCTCGAGGCCGATGGAGAGGGAGTTTCCTGTCGCTCATTCATGCGGTTTGCATCCCGGCTGGGACGTGATTTCCCGTGGCGCGGCTGTAATCCGGCCGGCCGACCGCCAGCCAGTCCTGGAACGCCGCTTCCGTCCCAACATCGCAGCCGCATTCGCAGGACTTCAGATAGCGGTGGTGCAGCACGGCGCAATAGGCCTGGATGGGATCCTGGATGTCGGCCATCGCCCGCAACCGCTCCAGCATCGGTTCGAAAACGCCGATTCGCCACTGCACCGCGGCCACTTCCTTGCCGGTGGCGGTACGGGCGCCGGACAGACATTGGAAATAGTGCAGGTCCGAGAGTATTTGGCGAGCCTGGCGTTCCAGGGCTTCGACGCCGGTCAGGCGGTGCAGGCGAGCGGAATGAAAGTTTCTGCCGCCGACCTTTACCTTCATGCGCAGCCGCCGGCCGCCATCGGCCGGGATCAGATCGACTTCGTCCACGTCGAAGCCGAGTTCGTTGAGCCGCTGAATCTTCTCCGTGATCCTGAAACCTTCTTCCGGCGCGATGAGCATGGTTTCCGTGAGTTCCCGCCACAGGTTCCGGTAGCGTTCCGCGATGTCCTCACCCAGCGTCAGATCGGCGTCGTCGATGGCCAGGCCGTGCGCGGCGGCGATGTCGGCCATGCCGCCGGCGACGTTCATGATCATGATCTCGAGATCCTCCTCGCGCTGGCCGTCGGACAGGGATTCGTGCAGCACCGAGGTTTCGGCGTCGACCATGATCGGCTCGATGGCTTCGGCGTCGTAGCGATAGAGGACGTTGGCCAGGGAGCAATCCCCCCAGAAACAGCCGGCCAGGTGCAGTTCCACCAGCAGACCGGCGAAGGCGTCGAGCATCTGCTCGCGGCGGGCGCCGAAGCCGTGGTCCTGCACCAGTTCCTGATAGGAAAAGGAATGTTCCAGATAGCGGGTGATGATGGCCGCCGAGCGTTCGGCGCCCGAATCGGGATGACGGCCTTCGACGATGCCGACCGGAATGGCGGCAGCCACATCCTTGGTTTCCAGCGCCCGCAACATCTCATAGTCCTGACGCGCGGCGGCGCAAGGCAATTCCTTGACGACGTAGATCCCTTGTTCGTAGGCAATGAAACGGACTTCGTGTCGGGAAGGTCCGCGAGGGAGATCGACAAAGCGTTCGCCTGGCCAGTCGACGATGGATTGCGCCCACGGCAAGTCGAGAAAGTCCGGATGGCCGGGCCGGACCTTGAGAGAGAACAGGGGGTTCATGCTCGCCCTCATTTCCATGCGCGGTCAAGTTGCCAGGATGGTTTCAATCGCCCGCAGTTCCTCCGGTTGGAACGCCGCGGCTTGTAAAGCGGCCACGCCGTCCTCAATCTGCTGTACCCGGCTGGCTCCGATCAGGGCCGAGGTGACGCCGGCATGGCGCAACACCCAGGCCAGGGCCAGTTGCGCCAGGGTTTGCCCCCGCTGTTGGGCGATCCCGTTGAGTTGCCGGACCTGCTCGAGTTTCTCCGGCGTGATGTCGTCTGGCCGCAAAAAGCCATGCGCCTTCGCCGCCCGGGAATCGGCGGGCAGGCCGTCGAGGTATTTGTTGGTCAGCAATCCCTGCGCCAGCGGGGAGAATACGATGCAGCCAATGCCTTCCTCGGCGAGCACGTCCAGCAAACCTTGTTCGATCCAGCGATCGAACAGGCTGTAGCGCGGTTGATGAATCAGGCACGGCGTTCCCAATTCGCGCAGCAGTCGCGCGGCCTGCCGCGCCTGCTCCGGCGAGTAGGACGAGATGCCAACGTAGAGCGCCTTGCCCTGACGGACCACGTGATCCAGCGCGGCCATCGTTTCTTCCAGGGGGGTGTTGGGGTCGGGACGGTGATGGTAAAAGATGTCGACGTAATCCAGTCCCATCCGCTTCAAACTTTGATCGAGGCTGGCCACCAGGTATTTGCGCGAACCCCACTCGCCGTAGGGACCGGGCCACATCAGGTAGCCGGCCTTGGTGGAGACGATCAGTTCATCCCGGTAACTCCCCAGATCCTGTCGCAGGATGCGGCCGAAGGTTTCTTCGGCCGACCCCGGCGGCGGACCGTAGTTGTTGGCCAGATCGAAGTGGGTGATGCCCAGATCGAAGGCGCGCAAGACCATGTCCCGGGCGTTCGTGAAGGGATCGACCCCGCCGAAGTTGTGCCATAGCCCCAGGGAAATGGCGGGCAGGAGCAGGCCGCTGTGCCCGCAACGGTTGTAAGTCATGCGGTCGTAGCGGGCGCTGGATGGCGTTGCTGGCATGGCATCCTCCGGTGGGGGTTCAGGTTCGGGCCAGCGGCTACCGGCCGCTGCGGAATTTGACCAGCCGCAATTGATTTTGGAGCGAGTTCAGACTGTCCGCCGCCGTTGTTCGGCCTTGCAGCACGTCATGCACGGCGTCCCAGAAATAGGTCGTCACCGCCATGTAGTTGTCGCCGGTCTGGGCGGCGGGCCGGGCCACCGCGTTGTCCAGGATGGCCCGCAGCTTGGCGAAAAACGGGACGGCTGCCAGAACCTCGGCATCCTCGTACAGGCGCATGATGGTCGGCGGATAGGAACCGGCGATGGCGCGCTGCTTCTGGACGGCTTCGCTGGTCAGATAGCGCACCAGATCGGCCGCCTCCTTGGGGTTCCTGGAGTACTTGGAGACGGCGAGTTGCCAGCCGCCCAGGGTGCTGGCGGACGCGCCTTTCATCCCGCCCCGGGGCAGCGGCGCCACCTCGACCTTGCCGGCCACCGGGCTGTCCTTGGCGCCGAGCAACGCCCAGGCGTAGGGCCAGTTGCGCATGAACGCGGCATTGCCGAACTGGAACACCTGGCGCGCGTCTTCCTCGTTGAAGGAAATCACGCGCGGCGGCGCGACCGTGTCGATCCAGCTCGCCGCCCGGGCGATCGCCATGACGGCCTGGGGATTGTTGATCGTGATGGCACCATTCGCGCCGACCACCGTGCCGCCTCCGTAGGCGGCGATCCACTCCAGGGCGTTGCAGGTCAGCCCCTCGTAGGCCGCGCCCTGAAACACGTAGCCCCAAAGTTCCGCATGGCCGGCCTTGCGCTCCTGAGTCTGGATATACAGCGCCGTGTCCGCCAGTTCCGACCAGTCCTGGGGTACCGGCAGTCCGTATTTATCCAGCAGATCCTTGCGGTAGTACAGCACGCCCGCGTCGGTGAACCAGGGCATGCCCACCAGTCGGCCATCGACGGTGTTGTTCGCCACGATCGCCGGAAAGTGCTGCTGGATGTCTTCCGCGCTGAGGTACTGCTTCAGGTCGACGAAATGCTTGGCCAGCAGCCCCGGCCAGATGACGTCGATCTGGTAAACGTCGATGCGGCTGTCGCCGGCGCCGAGATCGACCAGATATTTGAAATAGCGTTCGTCGGTCTTTTGCGGGGGCGTGGTCACCGTGACGCGGTGGCCGGTTTGTTTGGCCCAGGCGTTGGTGGCCTGCTCGCAAAATTCCCGCTCCTGGCCGACCGCGCCGCAGGAAATCGTCAAGTCCACCGCCGAGGCGGCGAGAGAGACCACCATCAGCGCGCCCAGAAATAAAGCCGATACGGTTGCGTGCATCATCGTAGCGCGTCCGTGAGTAGGGATAATGGATTCCGGTGTTCCGTCGTTCCGTCGTGGGACGCATCCGGTTATTGGAGCACGGGCATAGTCTCGGCGACGGCTTCGATCCGCCGTCTGAAGGTCTGCCCCTTCTCGTTAAACAGGTGGCAGTATTGAGGCGCCATGACCAGGGTAAGGCGGTCGCCCATCCTGGCGTTGGTATCCCCTTCCTGGCGCACGATCACATTCGTATCCACCCCCTTGACCTGGGTGTAGATGAACGACGATTCGCCCAAATGCTCGACGTAGGACACCTCGGCCTGCACGGTGTTGTCGCCGCCGCCGAGCACCACATGCTCCGGGCGAATACCCAGCGTCACCGCATCGCCGGTTTTGGCGGAGGCCGCATCGACCGCCGCCCGCACCACCGTCCCGTCCGGCAACGCTACGGCAGCGATGCCGTTCTCGATGCCGGCCAACTTGCCGGGAAGGAAATTCATCTTGGGCGAGCCGATGAAGCCGGCGACGAACAGATTGACTGGATGATGGTACAGCTCCAGTGGCGGGCCAATCTGGGCTACGCTGCCTTCTTCGATCACCGCCTTGCCGGCGTTCAGCAGCACGATCTTGTCCGCCAGGGTCATGGCTTCCACCTGATCGTGGGTGACGTAGATCATGCTGGCGCCCAAGTCGTTGTGCAGCTTGGAAATCTCGATCCGGGTTTGCACCCGCAGGGCCGCGTCCAGGTTGGACAGCGGTTCGTCGAACAGGAAGACGCCGGGCTTGCGCACGATGGCCCGACCGATGGCGACCCGCTGACGCTGGCCGCCGGACAGTTCCTTGGGCAGCCGTTCCAGCAGATGTTCCATTTGCAGGATCTTGGCGGCCCAGTGGACGCGGTTCTTGATTTCGCCGCTATCCTCCTTGGCGAGCTTTAGACCGAACGCCATGTTGTCGAAAATCGTCATGTGCGGGTACAGCGCGTAGGATTGAAATACCATCGCCACGCCGCGCTGCGACGGCGGCACGTTGTTGACCTTCTTGCCGCCGATGGTCATCTCGCCTGAGCTGATGTCCTCCAACCCGGCGACCAGCCGCAGCAGGGTGGACTTGCCGCAGCCCGAGGGGCCGACAAAAACCGCGAATTCCCCATCCTCGATATCGAGATCGACCCGTTCGATGACGCGGACATCCTTGAACGCCTTACATATCTTGCGCATACGAATATCGGCCATTGCCCATCGCTCCTCAAATCAATCAATCGTTATGTTCGTACCGGTCAGCCCCGCTGTGACGGTGCTAGCTAACCCCGGCCACGGTTCAACCCTTGACGGCGCCGGCGGTCAGGCCGGAGACAATGCGCCGCTGGAAAATTAGCACCAACACCACGACTGGCAGGGTGACGAGGACCGAGGCTGCCATGATGTTGCCCCAAGGTAGTTCGTACTGGCTGGCGCCGCTGATCAGCGCGATGGCGACCGGCACCGTGCGCTGGGTGTTGGTTAGGGTGAACGTAAGCGCGAACAGGAATTCGTTCCAGGCAGCGATGAAGGCCAGCAGCCCGGTGGTGACCAGCGCCGGCCACATCAGCGGCATGAACACCTTGACGATGATCTCCCAGGGGTTGGCGCCGTCCATGATCGCCGCCTCTTCCAGTTCCTTGGGCAGGTCGCGCATGAAAGTAGTCAACACCCATACCGTGAATGGCAGGGTGAAGATCATGTAAGAGATCACCAGGCCGAGCAGGTTGTTGTACAGCCCGAAGCCCCGGATCAGCTCAAACATGCCGGACAGCACCGCGACCTGCGGAAACATGGAGACGCCCAGCACGGTCATCAGCAGCAGCCCCCGCCCCCGGAATTGTACGCGCCCCAAGGCAAACGCTGCCGTGACGCCGAAAAACAGCGAAAGCGCCACCACCGCGGACGAAACCAGCACCGAGTTCAACAGGTTGTAGGCGAAAGGCTGTTCGCGGAATACCGATACATAATTGTCCCAATTCCAGGTCGTGGGAAAATACTCGACGCTGAACAACTGGGAACCCGCCTTCAGCGAGGTGACGATGGCGTAGTAGAACGGAAAGACCGAATACAGGATGATCGCCGCCACCAGCGCGTAAAAAGCGATCCAGCCGAATAGGCGTTTCATGGCTTATCTCCCGTCAAAGCGCACGCGACCGAAGGTCATGTACAGCACCACGCACAACCCCACGGTCAGAAACAGCAGCGTCGAAGCAGCCGAACCGTAACCCACCGACTGGAAATCCACCAATTGCTGCCGGGCGTAGACCGACATCGACATGGTGTCCTTGCTGTTGGAAGTCAGCACGTAGATCAAGTCGAAGATGCGCAAGGCATCCAGCAAACGAAAGATGACCGCGACCATCAGAGCGGGCTTGATCAGCGGCAGGGTCACCTGGAAGAACACGCGAACCGGGTGAATGCCATCGACCCGCGCCGCTTCGTAGCAATCGGTGGGCAACATCTGCAAGGCCGCCAGAATCAGCAAGGACATGAACGGCGTAGTTTTCCAGACATCGACCATGATGACCGCCGTCATCGCCAAGTCGGGGCTGGCGGTCCATGCCAGCGGCGTGGAAATCAGGCCGATGCCCATCAGCATGTGATTGAGGATGCCGAACTGGTCGTGCATCATCCAGCTCCACATTTTGGCCGAGACGATGGTCGGAATCGCCCAGGGAATCAGCACCGCCGCCCGCACCAGGCTGCGCCCCGGAAACGAGGCGTTGAGCACCAGGGCGACCACCAGTCCCAGAATGGTTTCCAGGGTGACGGAGATGACCGAGAACTTCAGTGTGTTCCAGACGGCGTTCCACCACTCGCCATCGGCCAGGACGCCGTACCATTCGCCGTCGTTGTAAGCGAGATAGTTTTCGAAGCCGATGTATTTGGCGTTGCTCAAATCCGACAGATTGGCGTCGGTGAAGCTAAACCAGATGGTGCGAAATAGCGGCCAGCCGGCCACCATCACCAGCAGGATCAGCATCGGCGCCAAAAACAGCCAGGCTGCCCGCACGCGGCTGCGGGTGAGTTGCGATTTTTCTACTTGGGTTGCAGTGCTGGCCGCGCCGGTGGCAAGGTCAGCAACTTCGGCTCCTGTGGTAGCCATGAGAACCCCCTTGTGAGCGGATTGAAGCGTTAGCGGATGGCGGAGCGGGCTGATGTCCCACTCCGCCGGGCGCGATGCCGGATCGGGCTTACCACTTACCGCCGCGACTCATGCGCTTGAGCGAGCCTTCCAGTTGCGCCAGGCTATCGGCGGCCTTGGCCTTGCCGGACAGCACGCTATACACCGCGTTCCAGAACTCGTTGCTGACCTGGTTGTACTTGGCGCCGGTGACCGTGGACGGGCGCGCGACGGCGTTGACGAACGTGTCGTACAACTCGCCCATGAATGGCGCGGCGGCCAGGATTTCCTGGTCTTTGTAGAGGCTTTCGATGGTGGGGTTGTAGGCGCCCTTGATGGCGCGGCGCTTCTGTTCCTCGGTGCTGGTCAGATACACGGCCAGATCGGCGGCCAGTTCCTTGTTTTTCGAGTACTTGGACACGGCGAGTTGCCAGCCGCCGAGTGCGGCGGCGCTGCGGCCGTCCGCACCGCCCTTGGGTAGTGCGCTCACGCCCACCTTGCCCTTGATGGCGCTTTCCGGCCCTTGGGCCAGCGGCCAGGCGTAAGGCCAGTTGCGCATGAACACGGCGTTGCCGGACTGAAAGACGCCCCGGCCCTCTTCTTCCGTGTAGTTCAGCACGCCCTCGGGCGAGATCGTCTTGATCCAGCCGGCGGCGGTATCGAGCGCGGCGGCGGCCTGCGGATTGTTGATGGTGATCTTGCCATCCTTGTCAACCACGATGCCGCCGTTGTAACTGGCCACCCATTCCAGGGCGTTGCAGGTCAGACCCTCATAAGCCCGGCCCTGCCAGACGAATCCCCACATCTTGTCGTTGCCGCCCTTCCGTTCGGCATCCTGAATTTTCTTGGCCGTTTCGGTCAGTTCCTGCCAGGTTTGCGGCGGCTTGGCGCCGTACTTCTCCAACAAATCCTTGCGGTAATAGAGCATGCCGGCATCGGTGAACCAGGGCATGGCGACCAGCTTGCCATCGATGGTGTTGTTTTGAATGATCGCCGGGAAATGATTCTTTACGACGTCCTTGGCAAACGGGGCGAGATCGATGAAGTGATTGCCGAGAATGCCAGGCCAGACCACATCGATCTGAAACACATCGATGTCGGGCGCGCCCGCCGCCAGCAATTGCTGGTACAGGGCCAGCCGTTCGGTGGCGGAATTAGGCGTCGAGACCAGATTGACTTCATTGCCGGTTTTCTTGGCCCACGCTTCGGCGCCGGTCTTGCAAAACTCATATTCCTGGCCGACCGCGCCGCAGGAAATCGAAATCTTCGCGGCATGGGCCGCGCCGGCGCCGCACAGGGCCGCGCCGAATAGCATGGAGACGAAAAGACCGACAGGCTTACTATTTTTCATGCTTGTGCTCCTCAACGGTGGTTGTTATGGTCGGGCTGTTGCGTAATGCGACTCACGCGGGATTTTGCGCCGACGGCCGCTTCGTGGACCAGGATTTTCCTTTTGGCGATGCGTTGCCTTCGGGTAAGTATGGCTATTCTTTTCCTGTTTCGTACCTCCTGTAAGGATGATTCTTAACAGTGTCCGGGAGGCGTCCAGCGGTTGCCGCCCTTGAATCTCAGCGCAAGCGGTAGACCCGCGCTTCATAAGGCCGTAGCGTCAGCAGCTTGATGTCTTCCCCGGTATCCACCGAATAGTTACCGATCAGCAACTCCTTGTTGGTGAAATGGATGTGGCTGGGCAGGGCGAAGACGGGCGCGTCGGGGCTGAAGTTCAGGATTACCAGCAGGCGCTCGTTCTTCCAGGTCCGGGTGAAGGCGTAGACCTGCTCGTGAGCCTCCAGCAGCAGGTCGTAGCAGCCGTGGACGATGACGGGGTGCTCCCGGCGCAGACGGATCAGCTTGCGGTAATAGTGGAGCACCGAGTCAGGATCGATTCGCGCCCGTTGGACGTTGATTTCACTGTAATTGGAGTTGACCTTGATCCAGGGCGTTCCGGCGCTGAAGCCCGCATGGACGCTGGCATCCCACTGCATCGGGGTACGCGCGTTGTCGCGGCTCTTGGCGTGGATGATCGCCATGACGACTGTTCGGTCGATGCCTTTCTCCTCCACGAACTCCTGGTACATGTTCCGCGTCTCCATGTCCCGATAGTCGTCGATGGTGGGGAAAGCGACATTGGTCATGCCGATCTCCTCGCCCTGGTAGACATAGGGGGTACCGTGCAGGGTATGCAGGAAGGTGGCGAGCAGCTTGGCCGACTCCACCCGGTAGCGGCCGTCGTCGCCGAACCGCGAAACTGCGCGCGGCTGGTCGTGGTTGGAGAGATACAGACTGTTCCAGCCCTTGCCTTCCAAATCCTTCTGCCAGCGGGTCATGATCCGCTTCAGTTCCAACAGGCTCCAGGGTTTGGAGTTCCAGCGGGGCGAATCGCTGGAGTCATCCATGTCCATTTCGACATGCTCGAACTGAAACAACATGTTGACGGGTCCGTTCTCCTCATGCGTAAGGTCGAGGCCATGCTCGGTGGTGACCAGCCCGGTTTCAGCGACCGTGAAAATATCGTAATGCGAAAGTACCCGCCGCTTCGTTTCACCAAGAAATTCCAGCAGGCGCGGTCCGTTGAACACGTGCGGACCGGGGAACTGGTAGCGGTTGGCGGTCTTGACGGGCGCGTCCGGCAAGCCAGGGGCTTTGGAGATTAGATTGATAGCGTCCATGCGAAAGCCGTCGATGCCTTTTTTCAGCCACCAGTGCATCATCTCGTGGACCGCCTCGCGAACCCTGGGATTTTCCCAGTTCAGGTCGGGCTGCTTTTTCGAGAACAGGTGCAGGTAGTACTCGTCCGTCGCCTCGTCGTATTGCCAGGCCGAGCCACCGAACAGCGATGCCCAGTTGTTGGGTTCGCGGCCATCCCTGCCGGGACGCCAGATATACCAGTCGCGGTAGGGGTTGTCCCTGGAACGACGCGACTCGACGAACCACGGGTGTTCGTCGGAAGTGTGGTTGACCACCAGGTCCATCAACAGACGAATG
>Ga0209573_1004763_pt1 | contig 13010 bp, 11 predicted proteins | sample TNRBio252014_DNA_FD_185870 | JGI IMG/M metagenome (GOLD analysis project Ga0209573, IMG submission 185870) | Wastewater treatment Type I Accumulibacter community from EBPR Bioreactor in Madison, WI, USA - TNR Reactor_6/25/2014_ DNA (SPAdes)... | ecosystem: Engineered > Bioreactor > EBPR >...
TTATGGCAAGCAACAGCAATTATAAGTGGTAAAGCCGAAGCCTGGGATGCTTCATCCTACTGGACTGTAACCTATCCGCTTTCAATTATTTTAACTGGATGGCTCGGTTACCAATTTCCTGAGAAGCCGTGGCGCTGGGGATTCTCTGTCATGTTTGGGCAAGCGGGTATGATGATACTATCCAATTCTGATTATAGTTTATTGCCTTTGGGATTGATTCTGTTTGGCCTGCTTGCATTACCCGCAGCAGGATTGGCGCGGATAATTGCCAGACTGCGTTTTTTGTCCAGTCAGAAATAATAAAGATGGATTACAGGTAGTCTAATCCCACAATTAACAGCTTCCGCTGAAGGAATTCCATTGATGACTAATCGAAGTTTAATCGAATTATCCCAAATTATTTTGATGGGATGATTGATGGTATTGTGATTGCTATATAGCCGAGAACGGCATGGATACTGGATCTTTGGCGGAGAGAGAGGGATTCGAACCCTCGATAAGCTTTTTGAGCCTATACTCCCTTAGCAGGGGAGCGCCTTCGACCACTCGGCCATCTCTCCGATTAACGATTCTTTTGCTTCGTATTTAATGACAGATATTTTTAGAGTGCTTGTTCAAGGTCGAATGCCTTATGCAGAACCCGCACAGCCAATTCCATATATTTTTCGTCTACGATAACTGATATTTTAATTTCGGAAGTTGCAATCATCTGGATGTTAATGCCTTCTTCCGCTAATACGCGGAACATTTTACTGGCAATTCCCGCATGCGAGCGCATACCAACGCCAACTACTGAAACCTTGGCAATTCTATCACCTCCGAGCACGTCACGGGCACCAATATGCGGTTGAATCTGCTCTTTCAGGATATTCATCGTGTTTTTAAACTCATTGCGGTGAACGGTGAAAGAGAAATCCGTCAGGCCATCGTGCCCGACATTCTGAATAATCATGTCGATATCAATATTGGCATCAGCGACAGGCCCAAGGATCTGATATGCAATGCCAGGATGGTCTGGCACGCCCAAAACTGTAATTTTTGCCTCATCACGATTGAATGCAATACCTGAAATAACCGCTTGCTCCATATTTTCATCTTCCTCAAATGTGATCAGCGTACCATGCCCGTCTTCTTCAAAACTGGATAAAACTCTGAGTTTGACTTTATATTTTCCGGCAAACTCGACTGATCTAAGCTGTAATACTTTCGAACCCAGGCTTGCCATTTCCAGCATCTCTTCGAAAGTAATGGTGTTTAATCTTCTGGCTTCGGCAACTACACGAGGATCGGTAGTATAAATTCCATCGACATCGGTATAAATCTGGCATTCATCGGCTTTAAGCGCAGCCGCAAGCGCAACGCCGGTCGTGTCCGAACCACCGCGCCCTAAGGTGGTTATGCTGCCTTTTTCATCGACGCCCTGGAATCCGGCAACAACTACGACATATCCGGCATCTAAATCCGCTCGAATTTTGTCTTCGTCTATGCTCAAAATGCGCGCTTTGGTGAATGTGCTATCGGTTAATATCCTGACTTGAGAGCCGGTGTAACTTTTGGCTTTTACATTCAGTTCCATGAGCGCCATTGCCAAGAGTGCAATTGAAACCTGCTCGCCTGTCGAGATCATGACATCCAGCTCACGCGGGCTGGGATTTTCCTGTACTTCATGCGCTAAAGCAATTAACCGGTTGGTTTCACCGCTCATTGCCGATACGACAACAACGAGCCGATGTCCCTGTGAATGGAACTTCGCAACCCGACGAGCTACATTTTTTATTCTTTCGGTACTTCCGACCGAAGTGCCGCCATATTTTTGTACGTAAAAAGCCACGAAATTAAAAATCCATTAAGATTATTGAATGGAAAAAGCGCATAATTTTACACATTTCTCTTATAGAAAACCAGTTGTTGCTTTGCAGGCGGCTTACAGCAAAGCGCTAACGAGCGTGTATAAACTGTATGGATTAATTATTCTTGCGAATTATGGTGGAAAGAACCGGTAATCCAAAATGGTAAAAATTGTTACGTAAAAGCGCAATGACTCGTTTATATTATATTCATGATCCGATGTGCAGTTGGTGCTATGCATTTAGTGAAGCATGGTCGTTGTTACAGAACAATCTATCAGGTGAAGTTAAGGTTGTTTATTTGCTGGGCGGTTTGGCTTCCGATACAACAGCACCGATGCCGCTCACAGTTCAGCAGAGTATTCAACAAGCATGGCAAAGAATCGAACAAACGATACCCGGCATCCGGTTTAACTGGGAATTCTGGTCGCGCAATAGGCCGATCCGCTCAACCTATCCGGCTTGCCGGGCAGTTATTGCGGCAAAAAGACAAAGCGCAGATGCGGATCTGAAAATGATCCGTGCGATTCAAGATGCTTATTACCAAAAGGCAAAAAATCCCGCATTACTGGAAATATTAGTGGAGTGCGCCGAAGTGATCGGTCTCGATGCCAACACTTTCAAAGTGGATTTGGTCAGCACGGATGTCGAGAACGAATTACAGCTGCAAATCCAGTTATCGCGAAGCATGGGCGTCGATTCGTATCCATCCTTGCGATTGATGCGGAGTGAAGCGATATATCCGATCGCAATCGATTATCGAAATTTTCGAACCATGCTGGATGAGATTAATACCCACCTTTAACTTGCATATCGGTCGTGCATTTTTTCTAATCAAAGAAAGTTTTTCTTAATCTATCCCAGAAACCGTTTGCTTCACTGGTATGTGATTTAGGATTCTTGTTCACTAGCAAATTTTCCATGGTTAATTGATAAATCCTTGATAATTTATCCAGATCATCGATATTAACATGTTCATTCAGTTTATGAATCGTGGCATTGCAGGGGCCGAATTCGATGACTTGTTTACAAATGTCGGCAATGAACCGCCCGTCCGAAGTGCCGCCGGATGTAGAGAGTTGTGGCTCGAGAGTGGTAACTGACGCGATGGCTGCATGCATTGCATTCGCAAGCTCGGCTTTCTCTGTCAAAAAAGGTTTTCCCGACAATTCCCATTGCAACTCATAATTTAAGCCATGCTTATCAAGAATTTGATGCACCTTGGTTTTTAATGATTCAACGGTGCTGGCGGTCGAGAATCGAAAATTAAATAACAAATTCAGTGTGCCGGGGATAACATTGGTAGCGCCGGTACCGGCGTGGATGTTGGAAATATGCCAGGTGGTCGGCGGAAAATATTCGTTGCCTTGATCCCATTCCGTCTGCGCTAATTCCGCAATCGCCGGGGCAACAAGATGAATGGGATTTTTTGCTAAATGCGGGTATGCGATATGACCTTGAATACCCATTGCTGTCAGATTGCCGGACAAGGATCCGCGGCGGCCGTTTTTAATGGTATCGCCCAGTTTATCGGTGCAAGTCGGTTCACCCACGATACAATAATCAATCAATTCTTCGCGCGCCTTTAAGGTTTCAACGACCTTGACCGTACCATCGATTGCAACGCCTTCTTCATCCGAGGTGATTAATAGTGCAATCGATCCATCATGATCCGCATGCTGCTGTAAAAATGCTTCAATGGACGTTATAAATGCCGCCAGCGAAGATTTCATATCCGCCGCGCCGCGGCCATAAAGGCGATTGTCTCTAATTGCCGGCGTGAATGGATCGCTGTCCCATTCTTCCAATGGACCCGTTGGGACGACATCCGTGTGCCCGGCAAAACACAACACCGGTGAACTGTTGCCGCGCCGTGCCCATAAATTGTCAACTTGGCCAAAACGCATTGTTTCAATATGAAAACCAAGCTTTTCGAGCCGATTGATTAAGATATCCTGGCAACCGTCATCGGATGGTGTCAAAGATTTTCGTGCAATCAGTGCTTGGGCGAGGGCTAAAGTATCATTGGACATAGCAATTTTTAATATAAAGAGTTATTTGAGGTTGTGCCGGAAATTGTTGCGGTTATACGAGAATGGCTGAATTTTATTGCAATCCGTCCGTAATAGGAAAATAAATAAAGCCGTCAGAATTTTCCGGCTTTGAAGGATTGGTATATTACGTTGATTTATAGAAAGGAAGATCAAAATGTCTTTAAAAAACTCAATTAAGGAATTCAAGATTCATTTAGGCGATAAAGAATCGTTACTCGATACCCAATATCAAAGAGTGGCTGGGATGATTGAATTGCATTGGGGGTATAAGGAATTCTATTCGTATATCAACAAGCTACTCGTGGTCGAAAGAGATCAGAGCAGACAGGGGTTTCCATTGGATGTGCTGCAAGAGATTTATACCTTGCAAGAAATTCATGAAAAAGCTTTTCCTCATTTGAAAAAATTATTGCCGAATGATAGCTTGGAAATGGTTTCTTTTAGGTAATGGTATTGAAATTCAATGACAAGCTACTACTCAAGCCGATTGATTTTTCAAACGCCAGTGCGGTGGGTGGCGGCAGTTTATGGTTCGATTTCCCGCCGCCAATCAACGAAACAAGTTTCTAAGCCACATTTCCAGTTTTCTGGTTGCAATCACATCATCCCGGTTATAGCTCAAAATTTCTGTTTTTAGCCGCTCCCGCTCAGTTTCATTTTTTTCTGCGCGGAAGCGGTGGAACTGCACCACCGACCATTGAGATCCTGACTCCTGATTCTGCCATTGGAAGTTAACCAACGCCGGATGCTTGCAAATATCTTTAAGTCCATATCCTTGCAGCGGCAACACCAAACAATCCAGCACCGGATTCTGTATATCGAATAACGGGCTGTCCTGGCCGAGTAACCAGGCAACCGTGGCATGCGTTTCCATCGCATAGCGTTCGGCATATTTGCGGATCGTGGCTTTTTCATGATTGGAATAGTGCGTCAGTATCATGGATGGAAATTTGGACCGATACGCTTCAATCTTTTTCAAGAAACCCAGCCAGCCGTCAAAATCACAGGATTCATCATTCGTCCACACATAATCAAAACTCCCGGTATCGTAATCCGGCAGTAGAAACCCCCAAAGATACACATGACGTTCACGATTGGGCGTTAACGGATTATCTTCGATGTCGAAATGAATCCAGGCGCCTTCAGGAAGCGCGGTTCGAGCAAGCTGAAACACTTCTCCGGTCAGATGGGATTTGGCCTGCAGGATAGCGCGATGTTTTCGTTTGTAACCCTTGAGATAAGGCGCGTCGGGAAGCAATTCGGCTGAGCTGGCCGCAAGCTGAGAAATGGTACTGATCCCTGATTCGGCCAGATGATCGGCTGCCTTGCCATGGATACCGTACAATAACGAAATGTCTTCCGATGATTCAAATTCCGGGAGACAGTTGTCAATATACGGGCAGATGCGGCATTTGCTATGACTGTATCGAACCGATGGCGGCTGCGGCAAATCAAGGATTGCCCGCATGCTGGCAATGAATTCATCGACCACAGCGTCAACCTCATCGCCAAGCGTTGCGGTACGGCCGTCCCCCAGAAAAACCATCGCCGGCAACTTATTTGCTAATAACCGCCGGTAAATGCCGAGTTGAATTTGGATGGCTTTCTTGTTTTCGCTGGATGAAAGCTTGGCATCGGCAGGTTGATAATGACCGCTTTCATGCCGGATCAGAAAATCAGGATAACCGGCCAGGCCTAATTGTTCGTTTTTCAATTGTCCCTGGTAAATGACCGGCACGCCTTGCTGAATTAAAGTTTGGGTGTGTTCAAAGGAAGTCGCCGTAGTCACCGGGTATTGGCTTTCCAGTTTTGCGAGAATTGCAGCTTCGTGTTCGAGACCCAAAGTGCTGAGCATTCGATTGAAATCATCGGGTTCGTATGCGGTTGGTTGATGTTGATCAAACCACACCCGCCTGGCGCAAGCTACCCATGCCGAGGCATCGCTTGGCCGGATCCAAGTGGATAATGTTTGTTTGCCTTTACTCGTCATTGAGAAACACTGAAGGTCATGCGGGCTATTGTTTTTCTTTCACTGATTCCGGGTGACATTAAGCGCAGAACAGACGCTTGCCGGAAATTAATTAATCGGAAGGCGGAAATTTCGGCAGCTCATAAACGGGCCATGCGGTACTGTCTTCGCCGGTAAGCAGTATATTTTTTTCCGGGGCGCCACGATCGAATCTGACCAATCCGAGATTACATTGCGCAGTCACGCGGCATGCCCGGTTTTGCGCGATCAGCAACTCCATTCCGGAGCGCCAGTAAGACCAATTGATAAAACCGCGCCGGCTGAAAGGCTTGGTTTGCTTGTTGCCGATTTCCAGCAGCTTTTCGCCTTGGTCATGTAATTTGTTGCACAGCGCGGAACTGGTGAATTGATAGCAATCCAGACGTTTGCCAGACAGTTTGAACCAGCCGGTAGCCGCGAATGAGTGATGCACGTCGCCGGACAAAAATACGCAGCGCCGGATGCTCATCGCATCGGTTAATGTGCTGAGAAAAGCGGCGTAACCATCTTTATTGGTGGCTTCAACGTCCAGTTTTTCGACAACCCATCCGGTAATAACACCTTCTTGCTTCAACAGTTTCTCAATAAAATAGATCGGCTGCCATCCTTCCAGCTTGCCGGCTAACCAAACCGCCAGTTGCTTTGCGGTTGCAACCGCAGTGAATCCCATGACCGGTATCGCCGTCATGATAATAGGACAAACATCCGTTGCGAGATCCAGATCGCTTTTAAGCTTGACCCACTCAACGCGTAACCAGTCCAGCGCGTATCGATCCATCAACCGAGGCGGATGATGGTCATGATAACCATGATCCGGTTGCCGCTGGGTGCGGCAATCGATGGCGATAACTGGTGGATTGGTCGGTATGGAAAAACCCCAGAGGCGATGTTTCCAGGTGAAAAGATCGAAACGATCGGCGTCATCGGCTCGAATTTGTTCGTTGCTGAGATGCTTCGAAATGGAATAAATAAAATCCTTGTCGAAATTGTCCGGATCGTTGCCCCATCCCTGGAATAGCCAATACGCCGCCAGCGCATTGCTGACGATTCGCCGTCCCAATACAGAATTCCGTACTTTCTCGTGCCAAGCGCCCGTGATATTCCAATCATCGGTAACTTCATGATCATCAAAGATCATGTAAGTTGAAACATTCGCCATTATTCGCCTGACTTTCTTCAGGTTTTCGTGAAACAGGCATAAGGACTTATGCTCATGCGTAAAAACATCGCGCGCTTTGTCTGCATTCTCAAGTCCCAAGGACTTAAGGATCTCCCAGTCAAAAACCGGCTGCCAGTCATCATGATTGCCGAAAACATAGAGATACATCGCGGCAAATTCGCCGAAACTCAAGAGATGGTTATGGGATAGATCGGAAGTAAAACCGGTGTTGTGTTCTTTCAGAATCGACTTGCGGTTTCCGATGGAGATTTTGGTTGGATCAAATGTGGCGCCGCCGGGCAAAGGCAACAGTTCCGGATGACCGGTTAACCGGATTGCTTCCTGACGCAGCATGGCAAATAGTGAGATGCCGACGTCGTCGGCATAAATCTGATCGCCGCCCAGCAGCAAAATACCCGGACGTTGGCGCAAATCGCGATGATGCGCGTTCAATAAATCATCTGCGAAACCCAGCGCATCCGGGTGCTCCGCATCACGAGGTTTACGGTAATGATGCGGTTTCCGGCAACTGCCGTAAAGCACTTGCGATAATTGATCGGGGATAAAAAAAGTGGGATATTCTTGATCGCCGTAAGTCAATCCCGATGCGCGAAGATCCCAGTTCTGCTCGGTATCGTTTTTCAATTCGACGATCCGGTAACTCAGTAAACGATCAACCGGGAAGCTATTTTCAGCCGGGCGTGCTTGCAGAAGGTAGATATGCAGATTCTTTCCGGCGGTTATGCGTTGCAATTTCAAGTCTGCGGGATTGCTTGAAGCAAGAACTTGCCGGTCTTCATTCAAAATTTCTAATTTAAGATTAACCGGATGGCTTGTCGCCAGCCACACGCACACGCGATTTTTAGTGACCCGGCGAACGATTGGACCTGCCAGCAACGTGGATGTCATCGGTATCTCCTTTATCTGGGTTAATTGCTTGAACCGGCTCGACGCGTCTTATCGAATGCTATTCAACAAGCCGGAATGACATTAAGCCGGGACGCTTGCCGATTATATAGGGAAATGCTGATTAATTGACTGCATGAGCGAATCACTTCGTTACGCGGTACTCGCATCCTCGCCTATCTTATTGATATGTCTCGGTTGCTGCGTTCCGTGCGCCTCGCGCTTCATCTCATTCGTTGAATTAATCAGCATTTCCATAGAGAAACAGCGTTTTGAAGTGAAGAAGTGGCCGGGCGGTATCAGCGGAAGAATAGTGCTGCGAGGGTGCTCGACATCGTGCGATCAGCCGTAAATATTTTCTTTAAATTGCTGTTGAATCGATTTGATTGATTCTTCATTTTTAATCAATGCATTAACGCAGTCTGAATCGAGTTTTGTCCCGGCCATTTGCTTCAGCATGTCGAATGCTCGTTGATTGCTCCAGGCTTCCTTGTAAGGGCGTTGCGAAGTGAGTGCGTCGAAAACATCGGCGACAGCGACGATTCTGGCTTCCAGCGGAATTTCATTGCCTGATTTTCCCGAGGGATAGCCGCTGCCATTCACCGCTTCATGGTGAAATTCCGCGATATTTCTCAATATGTCGATGTGGTCGATACTTTCGAAACCAAAGTTCATCACGATATCGTCAATCATCCGTCTGCCTTTTTGCGCATGTGTATTCATGATCGTGCGTTCGTTGGCATCGAGTTGGCCCGGTTTCAGCAAGATGCTGTCGGGTATGGAAATTTTTCCGATATCGTGCAACGGAGAGAACATGAAAATATGCTCGATGTAGGCATCGTCCAGATCATATTGTTCGGCAAGCTCGGCGGCTATCAGACGGCTGTAACGCGACATGCGATCCAGGTGGCTGCCGGTTTCCGGATCGCGGACATGGGTAATGCCGCTGGTGGTTTTTAACGCGGCGTCCATGACTTTGAGCGTGGTCAATTCATTAATGATCATGAGCGCAATCAAATGCCCGTAAATATCGAGGATGCTCAAGACATTTTCGGTGAATACATCGCTTTCATGCGAATTAAAGAATAAGAAGCCGATGAATTCCCCGGCATGGAAAATCGGCATCGTATAGCTGGCGGCATAGCCGGAGCGACCGATTCGCTGAGTATGCACATGCGCGCCATTCTCAAAAGTGACCAAATTATTGACAACGCGCGGCAGTCCCCGGGCCAGAATTTCTTTCAGCGAGGGTGCGTCATCGAGCGCCGCTTGATAATTCGCCAACGGTTTATCGTTGCCGCTGCTGTCCAGATAGGTTTTCAAAATACTGGTTTTCGGATCGTATAGTGCAATGGCGATACGCGAAATGAACGGGAATTTCTGCTGGATGGAACGATGTGCGCTAATAATTTTAGCGCTTATAGGCAACGGCTTATTAAGGTCGTCGAGCAAATCGTGGTGATAAAACATAGCTGCGGTTTCCATGAAAATTACCCTATAACGGTTTGATCCAATTTGAATTTGAATTTTTTGGCCAGCGGACGGGTTGAGTATACCCATTGAAATTGGAGTAATCCATGATCTGCTGGTATACTTCCGCCACTTTAGAAGTTTATGGCGGGCCACCCCGCATCGTGAGGTAGTGAACCTGGTCAGGTCCGGAAGGAAGCAGCCACAGCTATTTATCGCGAGTGCCGGGGATCTGGCTCGCCGCCCAACACCAACCGGAATCGACCTTTCCGGTATTTTGCTGATATTAAAGACTGTTTTCGCTTTCTCCATACGATAACGTGTCGCAAACACAAGTCCTTGCGCGCAAGTGGCGCCCCAAAAAGTTTTCCGGATTGACAGGGCAGGAACATGTTGTCAGAGCCTTGACCAACGCGCTGGAGCAAAACCGCTTGCATCACGCGTATTTGTTCACCGGCACCCGCGGCGTCGGCAAAACCACCATCGCTCGCATTCTAGCCAAGTCGCTCAACTGTGAAACTGGCGTCACCGCATCGCCGTGCGGCGTCTGTCCGGCTTGCCGGCAAATCGATAGTGGCAGTTTCATCGACTTGATCGAACTGGACGCGGCCTCCAACACGCAAGTCGATAACATGCGCGAATTGCTGGAAAACGCTTTGTACGCGCCGACCGGCGGGCGTTACAAGATTTACATCATCGACGAAGTGCACATGCTGTCGAAGTCGGCGTTCAACGCCATGCTGAAAACCCTGGAAGAACCGCCGGCGCATGTCAAATTTGTGCTGGCCACGACCGATCCGCAGAAAATTCCGGTGACGGTACTGTCCCGCTGCTTGCAATTCAATCTGAAGCAAATTCCGCAAGCGCAAATAGCCGGGCATCTCAAAAACATCCTGCAGCAGGAAAACGTTCCGGCGGATGACGTTTCGTTGCAATTAATCGCCCGCGCCGCGCAAGGCAGCATGCGCGATGCCCTCAGTTTGCTGGATCAGGCGATTGCTTTCGGCGAAGGAGCAATTGCCGAAACCGGCGTGCGCGATATGCTCGGCATCATCGATCAGGGTTACTTGTTCGACCTGCTGGAAGCGTTGGCGCAAAAGAATGGCGTGCAATTATTGACGCTGGCGGACGAAATGGAAGCGCAATGCCTGTCGTTCGATCTCGCATTGCAGGATTTGGCCGCGTTGTTGCATCGCATCGCGTTGACGCAGACCGTGCCGCAAGCGATCGGCGAGGATACGCCGGATTATGCGCGCATTTTCGAACTGGCGCGGCTACTGCCGCCGGACGACATTCAATTGTTTTACCAAATCGCGTTGCACGGCCGCAGCGATTTGAGCCTGGCGCCCGACGAATACGCCGGTTTCACCATGACGCTGCTGCGCATGCTGACGTTCATGCCGGACGGCATGGCGGGCGAGCGTCAACCGCAAACCGCTGCACAGCCGCCAAGAGCCAATGTGCAACCGCAAAAACCGCTACCGAAAACTCAGCAAACCCAGCAAGCTCAATCCGCGCCGGCGGCGCAAGCTCCGCTGCAGCGTGCCAGCCCATCGGATCTGGATTGGCCGCAACTGAGCCAGCAACTGAAACTGACCGGCATGGCGAAAATGCTGGCGCAGCATAGCGAAGCCAAGGTGTTGTCGGCGGACAGTGTTGAACTGTATGTGCCGGAAGTGCATAAGCACCTGTTGGATAAGAAGTATCAGGATAAAATCCAGGCGGCATTGGATACTTATTTTGACAAACCTGTTAGACTGAGTTTCACCGTCGGCGCGTTGTCCGGGCTAACCCCCGCCGCGTTGCAGCAACGCGAAGAACAGCAAAAACAAGCCGATGCCATCGCCGCGATCGAGCAAGATCCGGTGGTGCAAGAATTGATCGAACAATTCGACGCGAAATTAATCGTTTCCACCATAAAACCAATCGAACAATAAAGGAGAAATCAGCAATGAGAGGAAATCTGGGTAACATGATGAAGCAGGCTCAGATGATGCAGGAAAACATGCGCAAAATGCAGGAAAATCTTGCCAGCATCGAAGTCGAAGGCCAATCCGGCGCGGGCATGGTGAAAGTCACCATGACCTGCCGCCATGACGTCAAACGCGTCGACATCGACAGCAGCCTGATCGGCGACGACAAGGAAATGCTCGAAGACCTGGTCGCCGCGGCTTTCAACGACGCCGTGCGCAAGGTCGAAGCAACCACGCAGGAAAAAATGTCGGCATTGACCAGCGGCATGGGGCTGCCGCCGGGATTCAAACTGCCTTTCTAAGGTTGATGATAATAATACCCACAGAATGGCGATGGGCTTGGTAAGCTTGTTGTACGAGAAGGACACTGCTATGGTTCAAAAGGAGATTTGCTTTGTTTCAATCAATAACTAGGTTATGAATGATGGATGAAAATAAACAAAGTTATGACTGGAATAAGTACTCGATGCCACAGTAAGCCATGCAAATGGCAGGAAATGAGCAACGAAAAAAGACAGAAAGGTATCATGATGAAGAACCAAAAGAACGTATTGATTCAAACCATCCGGTGGACCATTTGTTTCTTTATTATCTGAGCTTTCTCGCGTTCATCAGCTCGATTTATAAAATTTTTGATCTAGGCATAACACAGAAAGACATCCACAGAGTCAGGCAAGTATATGGAAGCTATGGTATCGACAAATATTTCATCAGTGATCCTAATGGTTCTGGAAAAAATGATTTAGAAACATTTGTCAGTTGTGATAGCTTTTCTATGGAATGAGCTGATTTTAATCGGGAAAATACTGTGCTGGTAGTGCTTTCATCGGCAGAATCTGTAACCGCTCTGCTATTAGAAAGGGATCGACCATGAATAAACTGACAATCGCAACCATGGCGTTGATTATCCTGGCAATTGGTTACATTGCCGCTGGGCCGTACCTCGCACTTTCCGGCATTAAGGTGGCGCTGGAAAATAACGATTCGGTTAAGCTGCAAACACACGTTGACTTCCAAGTGCTCAAGCAGAACCTGAAAGATCAAATAAATGCTTCTGCTTTTCAGTCTTCTATGGGAGATGCAAACAGTCCGTTTTCAGCACTGGCTGCTGGTATCGTCACCACCATAACAGACAAGGTCATCGATGCAATGGTTACACCGAGTGGGATTATGGCTGCTTTGAGTAATAAAGGTTTTGAAGGTAGTGTGTTCGACAAGAAACATAAGCTTTTCAAGGATGCTACGATCAGTTTTGATTCACACGATATGGCATCGATCTGGGTACCAGTTGAAAATTCTGAAAATGCACGTTTCGTCTTAAAGCGCGAAGGCATCGACTGGAAGTTGATCAATATCATCGTACCAAATCTGCATCAAATTTTTCACTAACAACATTTAAGAAGTCAATCCTGAAGATGATTGTAATGGTCAGTAAATAGCTCACTAGAATTCCTGGAGCCATTCAACATAGCGCTTGATATCGAGTTGGGAACGGACTGAAGGAATTGAATTAAGTGACGAATGCGATGCAGAGGTTAAATTCGGTATTAGTTTACCGCTAGAGTTGAATTGTTTCTTTTTTATTGTCCATCA
>Ga0209573_1004764_pt1 | contig 13001 bp, 10 predicted proteins | sample TNRBio252014_DNA_FD_185870 | JGI IMG/M metagenome (GOLD analysis project Ga0209573, IMG submission 185870) | Wastewater treatment Type I Accumulibacter community from EBPR Bioreactor in Madison, WI, USA - TNR Reactor_6/25/2014_ DNA (SPAdes)... | ecosystem: Engineered > Bioreactor > EBPR >...
CCTGGTCAATTCTCAGCAGAGCTCGATCAGCAACGTCAACGCCCTGACCGACGCGGAAGACGCGCTGACCACGGCCGAGGCCAACCTGACGGCCGCTCAAGGCGGGCCCAACAGCGCCGACGTGCAGAGCTACACTGCCCAACTCGAACAGGCCAAGGCTTTGCTGATCACTGCTGAAGAAACGCTTGCCGATCTTCTCGCCCAACCCGACGAGCTGGCGATCGCCGAGGCCGAGGCCGCCGTGGCCAATGCCCAGGAGTCTGTGGACAAAACCCGGATCGTCGCGCCGTTCGCCGGCACTGTGCTTGGGATCTACAACCGCGTTGGAGACCGCGTCGCAAGCGGCACTGCCGCGATCGTGATCGCCGACCTCAGTTCGCTCGAGATCCAGGTCAGCGTCTCCGAGGTCGATGTCAACTTGATAGCCCCTGGACAGACCGTATCGATCACGGTCGACGCCGCGCCCGACTCGACGTATTCGGGCGCCGTCGATCAGTTGATCGCGCTCGGCACGTCGAGCTCCGGCGTGGTCACCTTCCCGGTGCTGGTCAACATCCCTGATCCTGACCCTGCGCTCAAGGCAGGTATGTCAGCGGCCGTGAACATCATCGTCGATGAGCGCGCCGCTGTGCTTCTCGTGCCGAACAAGGCGATCCGAGTCGCCAATGGCGAACGCACCGTCACTGTGATGACCGGCCTGGGTCAGACCCAGCAGATCCCTGTGACGATCGGCCTGACCAACGAGACTTACTCTGAAATCACCGGGGGTTCGCTCAAAGAGGGCGACCGGGTCGTGATCGCCGGCTCGACCACGACTGGCTCGTCGTCAACCACTGAGCAACAAGGGCCCGGGCTGGGAGGCCTCCTTGGGGGCAACGGGCCGATGGAGGGCGGCGGCGCCCCGCCCGGCGGTGGCGGCGTGCCACCCAGCCCTTAATGTTGACCAAGTCCTGTGCACGCCATCGGCGACCCATCTACCTGTCAGGCGCTTTATGATCGAGATCGAAAACATCACAAAGACCTATCGCATGGGCGCCGTCGAGGTGCAGGCGCTCCGCGGCGTATCGCTCACGATCGAACGTGGCGAAGTGGTTTCTATCATGGGGCCCTCGGGCTCGGGCAAGAGCACGCTCATGAACATCCTGGGCTGCCTCGACCAATCCACCTCCGGACGCTACGTGCTCGACGGCGTCGCGGTCGACAGCATGAACGACGACCAGTTGGCCGAGGTGCGCAACCGCAAAATCGGCTTCGTCTTCCAGTCGTTCAACTTGCTCCGTCGGCTGACAGCGCGGCGGAACGTCGAACTGCCGATGCTCTATGCCGGCATCGAGACCGGCCGTCGCCAACGCGCCGCTGCCGCGCTTGAGTCAGTCGGTCTCGGCGATCGGATGGATCACCGTCCGACCGAGCTCTCCGGCGGCCAACAACAGCGCGTTGCCATCGCCCGCGCCCTGATTAACGCCCCGCCGATCCTGCTCGCCGACGAGCCAACCGGAAACCTCGATAGCCGATCGGGCGAGGAGATCATGCAACTGCTGCTCAAGCTCAATCGCGATCAAGGGATCACGCTGATCTTCGTCACCCACGACCCCAAGATCGCGGCGCACACCCATCGGATCATTCACGTCAGCGACGGCCTTGTCGCAGAAGCCACGGCATGAACCTCACTCAAGGTATCCTCTCCGCGCTCGAGGGCGTGACCTCAAACAAGTTGCGCTCGTCGCTGACCATGTTGGGCATCGTCATCGGCGTGGCCGCCGTGATCTCGCTCGTCTCGATCGGTCGCGGCGCGCAGGCCAGCGTGACGTCGCAGATCGAGGCCAACGGCACCAATCTGATCTACGTCCGCCCGGGCAGCACGCAGCAAAGCGGTGTCGCCAGCGCCGCCGGAAGCGCCGGCACGCTCACCCAGGCTGACGCCGATTCGCTACTCGGGGTCGCGGGTGTAGCTGCGGTGGCCCCCGAGCTCGAGGGCCGCGGCCAGGTCAGTTATCTCGGCTCCAATGTCAACACCCGCGCGATCGGCGTAACGCCCGAGTACCTGCTGGTGCGCAACATGACCCTGGCCGACGGCGAGTTCATCTCGGAGGCCAACGTCAACGCGCGCTCGTCGGTCGTCGTGCTTGGGAGCGGTGTCGCCGAAGATCTGTTTGGCGGCACAGCCGGCGCAGTCGGCCAAAAGGTGCGTATCAACAGCCAGCCTTACACGGTGATCGGCGTGCTCGAGAGCAAGGGCAGTACGAGCCTGGGCAGCGTCGATGACCAGGTGCTTGTGCCCATCACGACAGCTCAGGCCCGCCTTCTTGGCGGCGGCCGTTATCGGGGTGCAAATGTGCTCAGTTCGATCAACGTCCAGGCCGAGAACAGCGATTCGATCGATTCGACCATCGAACAGATCACGCTCGTGCTGCGCGAGCGCCACGACACCTACGAAGGCGCCGACGATTTCACGGTATCGAACCAACAGGATCTGTTGGCGACGATCACCGAGGTGACCAACACGCTGACCCTGTTCCTGGGAGGCATCGCAGCGATCTCGCTTCTGGTCGGCGGCATCGGCATCATGAACATCATGCTTGTCTCGGTGACCGAGCGCACCCGCGAGATCGGCATCCGGAAAGCGATCGGCGCGCGGAGGCGCGACATCCTCTTTCAGTTTCTTGTGGAATCGGCGGTGCTCAGCCTGGTCGGCGGCGCGATCGGTAACCTGGTCGGCTGGTTGATCTCGCTGGCGATGGGGCAGGTGCAGTTCGGCAACACCTCGATCCAGCCCACCGTGGACGCCGACGCCGTCATGCTCGCGGTCGGGTTCTCGCTAGCGGTCGGCCTGTTCTTCGGCATCTACCCGGCCATGCGCGCCGCGAACCTGGCGCCGGTTGAGGCGCTGCGGTACGAGTAGCGCAGCGCGGTGCGCACCACGCGCTACGCTACTCGCACAACGTGTCTTACGGCGGCGACACCTCGCGCAGAGCGAGCCCGGTGAAACTCACGGTCATCGGTCCCCCATTTCGGTCACGCACATAGAGGCCGAGCCGTCCGCTGGTGAAGGTGCTGTCTTCGGCCGTGGCGATGAAGCTCCCGTTGACGTAGAAACGCATCTCGCCGCGCGCTGCCCAGACGGTCAACGTGTTCTCGCCCGTCGGGTTGACCTGCGCCGCGGTCGGTTGGACGAGTACGCTCGGCTGGTTGTCGCGCAGCACCTCGACGCTGGCCAGCCCGCCGCAGGTTACCTTGAAGACATAGCCGTTGAGGATGCTGGTCTGGTCGTCGAGCGCCCCCCTGTAGAGCAGGCCATATTCGTCGCTCTCGGTGCAGGCCGTGACCTCGGCCGTCAACGTGATCTGCTGGTCGAGCCAGCCGGCGCCCGGGCCGATGGTGACCCGCCAACCTGCGTCGCCCTGCGTGGTCACCGCGGTGACCTTGCCGTCTTCAGGCGTGAACGCAACCACATCGTCGGAGTATCCCCAGCCCCAACCTAGAGTCCCATTGAAACGCTCGTCGTAGACGACGTCGCCAGTTCCCTGATTCGGGTCGGGGGTCGCCGGCGCGGCTGGCGTCTCAGTGGGGAGAGGCGTGGCTGTGTTCTCGGGCGTGGCCGACGCCGGCACAGTCGGGCTGGCCTCAACGGTTGCGGTGGCCGGCTCGCTGGTCTCGGACGGCAGCGCGGCCACGGTCTCCGTGGGGATGGCGACAGTCGGGATAACGGCGGTTTCGGCAGGTGTACTTTGGCAGGCGGCGAGAACCAACCCCGCCAGGGCCGTAGCAGCCCAGATCCGATTAGTCATTGCTCCTCCTGGGTTATGACGATAAAACGTCGCTTCCCTCCGTTAAGTTCCTGACCCAACTCTTACCAACGAATCCCGGAGTAAGACAGGCATAAATTATGCTGTATCGATCCTGAATCACCGGTAAGATGGCTCTGGCAACCGCACTGCGATTGCCTCCTTGAGTTTTGACGCCCGGTGAGCGTACACTCTTCTGGGAGTATAGCAACCAGGCGTAAACCCGGGCTGCGTATTATGTACTCCCGGAACTGCCAGGGGTATCGGCTACAATCAGCCTGTTTCTAACCATGTCCCTGCTTATGTTTCGCCAAGAGGCTCTGACGCCGCGCCAACGGCACCGCGCCCGGCGCCTGACGATGCTGATCGCATCGCTCGGGCTCACCGTCGTGCTGCTTGGTGGTCTGAGCGCTTTGCTGAGCCGCAGGGTGCAGGCTCAAGGCGAAACACCGTCCGACCAGGTCGCGCCCACCTCCAGCGTCCCAGCGGCGCGCGCTCCCGACCTGCAGCCGGCCGTGGCGTTGGCCCAGGTCGGCTCTCCCACGCCGACGCCTGCGTTATCGCAGCAAGCCACAAGCACCCCGACACAGATTACCCTGCAGGATTTCGACCCGGTCGATCCCTCGCTGCACCCGCAGATCGAGTTGACCGACATGCCCTTGCCGGCCGAAGAGCAGTTGCGGATTTTCGTGCAACTCCAGGTGGCCTCCCCGACGCCGCTCACGCAATCGGCTGGCGCACAGCCCTCAACCTTGTTCGTCCCCTTCATTACGCGCGCCTACGGGCCGCCCACCTACGTCTTGCCGGCAGCCCGGAATCCCGAGCCCTTCTACACGATCGACGGGCTATCGACATCCACCTGGCCCGCAGCGACGCAGATGTCGGCAAGCAAATTGACCTTCCATGCCATCGGGCGTGGCGACCCGTACATGATGCAGTTCGTGCGCTCAGCGCGTCCGCGCATCGTGAAGACAGTCGGTGATTTCGGCTGGATGGCCGAGGTCAAGGCCGTGGACCCCAACATCACGGTCATCGGCCGAATCTATGGCCAGGACGAAACCGTGATCGGGCGCGTCGATCCGGCGCAGGCCGCAACCGACTACATCAACCAGCATCTCGGCGAGTATCGCGCAAACCCCTATATCGACTACTGGGAGGGCTGGAACGAGTTCGTCTGGACGGGCGGCGAAGTGTCGCGCATCCAGTGGTTCGCCCAGTTCGAGGCCTCTCGCGCCTGTCAGATGCAGGATCTGGGGCTGAAGGCCGCCGTCGGCGGGTTCGCGGTGGGGTGGCCTAACACCTACGCCGAGTTCGAGCACGTGCTGCCCATGATCGAGGCCGCTCAACGCTGCGGCGCGATCTTCCACCTCCACGAATACAATCGACCGCTGATGTATTGCGGCGTGGCCTCCAATCGGCCAGATCTGATCCCCGGTGCTCCGGCGATCTCTCAACCGGCTGGGCCGCTAACTCTGCGCTATCGCCTGTGGTACGAAGGATGGCTGCGCCCGCGCGGCCTGGCCGATGTGCCCTTGCTCATCAGCGAGGCCGGCCTTGACTCGGTCCCCGCTACCGGCGATTGCATCGGGATCGATCCCTATCCCTCAGACCCCAGCCGCAAGACCTGGAAGCACTTCGGCGACTGGTGGGTTCAGCAGGGGATCGGCGCCAGCGCGGAATTGGCTTATGTCAATCAGCTTGCCTGGCTCGATCGTGAGATGCGCCATGACTCCTACGTCTTGGGCGCCACGATCTTCACCATGGGCGCCGATGGTTCCGGGGGGTGGAGCAGCTTCGATATCCACAACGCAGCCATCCCGCTGGCGAATTACGTCGCTTCACAGCGCTGAGGTCGCCTGACCTCGGTGGTCAGCCCGACCTCGGTCACAGTCCGCCTCTTCCTCGGTAGAATTGACCAATTCAAAGCCAACGATTTCATCCTTTATTACGTGAAGGGTGGGCAGATACCATGAAATCAGAGATCCCGGCGCGCGCAACGCTCCGTCGCAAGGCAGTGCGTGTGCGCGACGAACTCGTGCAGGTCTACGGTCGCCCACGCTGGGGCTCCAGCCTGTCCGCAGTCGATGAGCTGGTTGCGACCATCCTGTCGCAGAACACCAGCGATATCAACAGCGGGCGCGCGTTTGGCCTGCTCCTGGAACGCTACGGCTCCATGGAAGCCGTGCGTGACGCCGACCTCCCCGAGTTGATCGCCACGATCAGACCGGCGGGGTTGGCCAATCAAAAGGGTCCACGGATCCAGGCGGTGCTCAGGGCGATCACCGAGGCCCGCGGCAAACTGGACCTGAAATTCCTGCGCAAGCTTCCGCTCGCGGAGGCGCGCGCCTGGCTGACGCAGTTTAACGGCATCGGTCCGAAGACCGCGTCGATCGTGTTGCTGTTCTCGTTGGGCGTTCCGGCGTTCCCGGTCGACACGCATGTCCATCGGGTCACCGGTCGCCTCGGGTTGAGGCCTGAGACGCTTTCCGCCGACGACAGCCACGCGTGGCTCGAACAGATCTTTGTGCCGGAGGCGTATCACGACGCCCACATCAACCTGATCCGGCATGGGCGCGAGATCTGTCACGCGCGCAACCCACGTTGCGCGATCTGCCCGTTGCAGCGCTTGTGTGACGACTTTCAGCGCCGCAAGCCGGGAGATGCCGGGCTCCCACGCAGGACCTAGCCCGACGGCCCGAAACCCGGATCGTCGGCCGGAGTGAGCGATGAAACTGCAGCTGACATCCCTGATCCTTGGGTTGAGCCTGATCCTCGCGCCGGTTCAGCCGGCGTTCGCCGGCTCGTGCACGGGCTCGAATTGCGTGTTCCTGCCGAGCGTGATGAATCCAAGGCCCACGGCGACCGGAGCCGGCTATCACCAGGGCATCGCCATCCAGTGGGACACCGACAACCCGGTGCGCGCGGCCGGGTCGCATGCCGACAAGAACCTGGGTTTACGGGGCCTTGTCGATGTCACTGACAACAACCTGGGCTACTCGTATTACAAGGGCCTGTTGAACTACGGCCAGGATGACAACAAGGCCCCGCAGCTCCCCTATCTATTCAACCCGGCGCGCGGCGCGTCGGGCCTGCGTTACTACCGTACGCGCGATTGGAACTGGGCGGCCTCGCCCGCCACGGGCAGCGCCGGCGGTGTGATCCAGCGCGTCCAATATCCGATCACGGGTCTTGGCCTGGCGACAACGCCCGGTGAGCTGATCTATGCCCCACGCACGCTGACCGACAACCCGATCGCATCCGGATATCACATGCTTGTGATGTATGCCGACGAGAGCAACATCACGCTCAAGTACACGGCCGAGGATTCGGCTGCCACTGGCTACACCCTGCACATCCGCGGCATTCAGGTCGATTCAAACCTCCTGGCGCTCTATCGCAGCCTCGACGGCGGAAACCGCTACGTCTACTCGGGCCGCGGCGCACGCACCTACAACCTGCCGTATATCTCGGCCGGTCAGCCGATCGGTTTCGCTCAAGGCTCCTCGATCCAGGTGGCGATCGCCGACACTGGCACGTTTCTTGATCCGCGTTCCTGTATGGAGTTCTGGGTCGGCTACACCGGGAACTGCCCTGCGCGAAATGGCAACGACATCCGTTGACGCGCGGGCCCGGGTTGTCGGCCAAATCAGCGGATCCCTGGCATGATGCTGCCTACTCAACCCGGTACGACAAACGACGGCCGAGAACTGACCGCTGCGCAACGCGGGACGCTTCTCGAGGCGATCCAGCGCCTCGGCGCACCGTTCGATCCCGAGAGCGCGCAGGCCGGCGTGATCGCCGGCGCGCTCCGCTTGACGCGCGCCGAGCGCGCGGCGATCTTCCGACAGGAGCCCGAGCGCCATCGCCTGACTTATGTTTGCGGGCGGAACAGTAATGGCGATCCTCTACCCGAGGATGACTTTCATCCACTGTTCAACGTCGTCCAGGATGTCGTACGGCTTGGCCATGGTCTGGCGACCGACGCCTGGGCTGCGACTCCGCTCATCCAATCCGACGCAGTCACCGGGGCCGTCCTGGTCACGGGTGGGAAGCTCACCGACGAGGCGGCGGCGCTGCTCAATGCCTTCGCCCCGCACGCCGCGGCCTGTCTCGATACCGCGCGCCGCTTCGCACGCCTGAACCGGCAGCTGGCATTGCACGAGAACGAACGCGCCGTGCTGAACCTGATCGAGAACCGCCTGGCGGAAGGTCTCGACGTCAACCAGGTGCTCGCGCTGACCGTCGAGTGGGCCGTGCGCCACACGCAGGCCCGTTCAGGCTGGATCGGGCTCGTGCACCCAGAGGGTCATCCGCGCACAGTCGACGTATTGGCGCGGCAGGGCGCCAGCGGCACACGTCCGCTGGCGCAGCCCGAAGTGCGCACCGACGACGATCCCGTGGTCCGCGCCGGCCTCGAGGCCGAGCGCAGCCTGGCGATCGCGCCGGCCTCAAGCGTCAGCCCGGCCCGCATCGTCGCACCGCTACGCTATGCCGGTCAGTTGCGCGCGCTGCTTGTGATCGAGCGGCCGACACACGCGTTCAGCCAGATGTCCGTCTCGTTCCTCGATCGGCTGACGGCGGTAGCAACGCTGGCGCTCGAGACGGCCCAGCAACGGGCTGCCGTCAGGCGGGCGCAGGCCGCCCGGGCCGATTTCGTGCGCACGGTAACCCACGAAATCCGGCTGCCGATGACCTCGATCCGTGGCTACGCCGACTTGCTCCTGGCCAACGCGGCGGGCCCATTGACCGATCAGCAGCGCGGCTTTCTTAGCACGATCAGCAACAATGTGGCCCGGATGGCCGCGCTGGTGACCGATCTCAGCGATATCGCCCGGATCGATTCAGGGCGGATCAAGATCGACCTGCACGCCGTCGACGTCGCCGCCGTGATCGCCTCCACGTTGAGCTCGCTCAGCAAGTTGAGCACCCCAAAGCGGATCGCAGTGCAGGTCGAGGCGCCCGTCGATCTCCCGTCGGCGCGCTGCGATCCGCAACGGTTAACGCAGGTGCTGACCCACCTCATCGGTAACGCGATCCGCTACTCACCCGAAGACAGCCTTGTGGTCGTCAAGGTAACCGCGCTCTCGGCGCCGAGCAGGCTTGAGATCACGATCAGCGACACGGGTATCGGCATCGCGGCCGAAGACCAGGCGCGGCTCTTCACAGCCTTCTTCCGCAGCGATGACCCACGCGTCAGACAGGAACCCGGATGGGGGCTTGGGCTGCACCTCTCAAACCGTCTGATCGAAGTGCTCGGCGGCACGCTCGCAGTCACCAGCCAGCTCGATCAAGGCACAACCGCGACCTTTACATTGCCCATCGACGCCCTCTGATCCTCAGCCAATCGGTCTGCAACCGTCAGCCGCGTTTTACGTACATTTAACGGGTTCGCGCCCTATAATGGTTTTCGGTCGTTGCTCGGCCGGGAAGTGGAGTCTCGCGATGGCAAATCCAATCGATCAGAAACGACGCCTGTTTCTGCAGGCCCTTGGCATGGGCGCAACCGGGCTTGCCCTCGGCGGCGGCGCCTCATGGCTGTACGGCGAGCTGACCGGTGGACAACCCGCCGCCGGGATCCCGGCGCGATCGTTGCAGCTCACCGACGTCCCTGAGGTCAACCCGCAGCTCACGGCGCTCGAGGGACAGCTGGGTCAACTCAATCAGCTGCTCGGCACGGCGACCGGCGAGAACGAACAACTGGCGCTGTTGCTCAAGGCGTCGCAAGACGAGAACCTGCGGCTGAAGACGCAGATCAGCGAGCTTCAGGGCCAGGTGACAGACAGCCAGAATCGCCTGTCCGAGACGACCCACGTACTCACGTTGTACGAGCAGCTGGAAGCCGTCGGGATCGATGGCCTCGCCCAGTCGGGGCTGGCCTCCTTCGCTGCAGCGCTGGCCGCCACGGTCGGGCTTCTGCCGGGGGCTGCGACGGGCATTGCGACGGCGCGCACCTTGATCGAACAGTTCGAGGCCCAGCTGCCGGATCTCAATGGCAGCGTGGCCTGGCTGGCCGATCGGGTGTTGCATCTCAAGCTGGGGCTGTTCTCTCTTGAGACTTCGGCGAACGCGCTGGCGGGTGTGGCTGCCGGCGGCGTGAGTGCCGCCTTTGGCGGATTCGCCAAGTACATCATCGATTACCTGCCCTTCGATATCGGACGCAAGATCAAGGACGCGATCGCTTCCATGCAAGGGCTTGTGGATCACAACGCCACGCTCTCCGAGGGAGTCGATCAACAGGTCTTCGAGAAGCTGTCGCCGCATTTCAGTGAAGGCCCGGCCAACCTCAAAGTCAAGCTTCTCGAGCCGGTTCGCATGCAGGGCCTTCAGCCGGCCGGCGATCTGGTCAACTCGGTCAGCCAGACCGACGCCAGCTACCAGAGCACGCTTGCCGGGCCGCTCAAGACGGCGATCGACCAGCGCGCGCTCTTGCGACAACAGATTCAGGAGGCCCGGGCAAAGCTCGGGTGACCCTTCACAGGCGGCGTGAACACGCCGCCTGTTTTATTTTGGGCACGGCTCTTGCTCTTCGATGGCCATGACGTCTCCCCATCGACATCCTCTGTTGCTCAACCGAAAACGGATCGAGATGTGGCGCTGGCCCGCGTTCTGGATCTCCCTTGGCGCCGGCGCGCTGGCGCTCTTCGGCGGGAACTTGATCCTGGCTGGGAACTGGTGGGTTTCTCCAGTCGCCTGGGCCGGACTGGCTCTGCTGGCGCTGTTCCTCTTCCTGGCGACGTTCGCACTGCCCCTGATGTGCTATATCGAGGCTACTCCGAAAAACGTGATCGTCAGCGTGCCGTTCTATCGCCTGGCGATCGGCTACCCACGGATCGTCAATGTGCGCACCGGCTCTTTCGACCCGAATGGCGTCGGCGGCCTGCGCGAGGATCTGATCACGCGCTTTCGCGGCATGCCCGTGGTCATCCTCGAACTCAAGGGACTGCCTCTGCCTCGCGCCTGGCTGCGCTGGGTTCTCGACTGGCATGCCTTTCCGTCTGCAGGCGATGGGCTCCAGTTCCTGGTTGTGGATTGGATGGCGCTCAATCGTCAGATCGAGGCCGGCCGCGAAGCGCATGCCGCCCGCCGGCGAGGTTCAGGATCAACGTTGACTCTGGCGCAGGAGATCACGGGTTCCCGAAAGCGCCGCTAGTTGGGCGGTGCGCGTACAAGAAGAGTCTTCCCCAACAGAGTTAATTAGATTCAGTCGTCGTCGTAGAGCCTGTGGAAATGTGGACACACAGCGCTGACAGTGCCGCGCGCCCTATTCATGGGGACAATCGATCGTGCGTACGCCAGATATGGTCAGTGTCTTGGCTCCATCCCTGCACAGCCCGCATCGGGATCGATTGTGGAGGGTGTGGAGCAGGGTGAAAGGCCAAAACGCAGGAATCGTGCCCGTTTCGAATATACGGAATTTTCATAACAGGGCTTCCCATATATGGGGTGTCGTTTCCCGCCGGTGACGTTAAGTTCCCATAAGCAAATCCGGGGGTTTTCCCCAATCAGGAGTCCTTCTCCACAGTTTTCCACCCCTTTATCCACAGGCAAGGCAAGAAAATTTAACGTTTGGCCCAAAGGCCAGTGAAAACCGGACCTTCCAGACGCTTCACTGGACCCGCCAGATATGGGTGGTGATTGAAGACAGGGTCGATCATATTCGACACGATCCGGTGTTCCCGGGGAAGGGGCGCGGAGCGTTTTTACGGCACCGGAAAAGAAACGGCCCCGCTCAGGCGGGGCCGTGCGCTCTCTGTCCTTGTGTTCGGTGCGAGAGCGTTGGGGAGAGGACAGGGGTCAAAAATGGGCGCCCCTGGAACCTCCGATCAGACCGTCGGGACTGCCGGTTGTCCGTACAGACGCTCGCGGATGGCCAAGACCTGGCGCCGCGCGCTGTCGTCGCGCTCCACAAGATCCGCGACCTTCTTGCATCCATACATGATGGTCGTGTGGTCGCGCCCACCCAGGGCATCGCCGATGGCCGGGAGCGAGGCTTCCGACTCTTCGCGGATCAAGTACATCGCAACCTGGCGCGCCCAGGCCGTTTCTCTGGATCGATCTGGCCCCATCAACTGTTGCGGCGACGAGCGATAGTAATCCGCCACGGTGGAGATGATCTGGTTTGCGGTCAGCGTGCGTCGCCGGGGAAGCAGATCGGCGATCGCGGTGCCGGCAAGGTCAACGGTCAGGGGCTGATTCGTGAGATCGGCATAGGCCAGCACACGCACCAACGCGCCCTCGAGCTCGCGGATGTTGCTCTGCACGCGGCGCGCGATCAACTCAATGACGGCGCTATCCACCTGGCGCCGCGATCGCTCGGCCTTGGCACGCAAGATCGCCTGGCGAGTCTCGAGATCCGGCGGTTGGATATCGACGGTCAGGCCCCATTCGAACCGTGAACGCAAGCGCTCCTCGAGCGTGACCATCGCCTTTGGAGGGCGGTCGGACGAGATCACAAGCTGCTTGTCTTGCGAGTGCAGGGCGTTGAAGGTGTGGAAGAACTCGTCCTGCGTCGACTCTTTTCCTGCGATGAACTGGATGTCGTCGATCAGGAGCACATCGACGCTGCGATAGCGCTCACGGAACGCCGCAGTCGTATGCGTGCGGATCGAGTTAATCAGGTCGTTTGTGAACTCCTCAGACGAGACATACGTGACTGTCAGCCCGCGCTGCAGACAGGCATTGCCGATCGCCAGCAGCAGGTGCGTCTTGCCGAGTCCGACGCCGCCATACAGGAACACAGGGTTGTAAGCGCGCGCCGGGTTTTCCGAGGCCGCCACGCATGCCGCATGCGCTAAACGATTGCTGGGGCCGACCACGAAGTTTTGGAACGAGTACTTCGGGTTGAGCTTGCTGTTTGTTGCGAGCTCGGCCGGGGAATCGACAGTCAGCGACGAGACGCTCTCCGCGCTGGGGGTCTCGACGGCCGTCGGGTTCCAAACCACGAAACGGACGTCAATGGAGCTGCTGCCTGTGATGCCCGTGATGGTGCGCTTGATTGCGCCTTTCATGCGGTGATCGAGCCAGTCGCGCGCGTAGGCCGTCGGCGCGCCGACGATGTAGGCACCATCTTCCTGGGCGACCAACGACGTATTCCGCAGCCACGTATCGAATGTGGCCCGCGGCAGTTCCATCTGTATTTGGCCGAGCACGGCCTGCCAAAGTTGTTCGGACTGCATGATCACTCCGTCCACTGACGCTCAAGCACCCACGCAACAG
>Ga0209573_1004765_pt1 | contig 12999 bp, 16 predicted proteins | sample TNRBio252014_DNA_FD_185870 | JGI IMG/M metagenome (GOLD analysis project Ga0209573, IMG submission 185870) | Wastewater treatment Type I Accumulibacter community from EBPR Bioreactor in Madison, WI, USA - TNR Reactor_6/25/2014_ DNA (SPAdes)... | ecosystem: Engineered > Bioreactor > EBPR >...
GGGTGTCCGGCCTGAATGTGATTCCCCGTCTCGCGCATTTCATTCGCCAAGCTGCTGCATCCTGAACTTGGCTTCACCAGCAGTTAATGAGCATTTACACATCGGTGATGCGTACATTGAGATGATCAAACAGCGCCCGACGAATAGCGTCACGGTCGCCGCTGGGGTCCACGACTGAGAAATTGAGTTTGAGAATGAAGTAACGGTTGTGCAGCGACGTGGGATTCTGGCCAATTTTTAATTTCCCGAACAGTCGCTCGAAATTCCCTGCTTTGGCCAGATCGTAATAATTCTCCAACGTCGATAACCACAGGCTTTTGCCAAACCGGCGCGGACGCAGGAAAAGCAGTTGCCTGCCGGCGTTCTCAATGAGCGGGATGCGGTCGGTGCGATCCACATAGAAATAACCCTCGCTGATGAGGGTTGCAAAATCGGCTAAACCGTAGGGAAAGCGCATGACAGCGATCTCCGGGTGATTGATCAACCGTAGCTCCGGTAAAAGGCTTCCGCTGCGAACTTCATAAACTCTTCAGTCTGATTCGGACTGCGGCTAATCACCTGTCCGGGTTCCAGCCGGGCGACCTCGACTTGTAAATCCTTAGCGGTCTTGCTGCTACAGCCAAGGATGTCTTGCAGAGCGCTGGCGGATACGCCGTCGTATTGGAACAGGTAGGTAAATTCCAGTAGTTCCTGGAAGTTGAAGAACTTCTGCTGGTAGTCATTGGGCGATTGCGAGGCGAAGAAGACGACGATGCCTTTGGAGCGGCCTTCGCAGATGATGCGCTGGAGGAAGAGGTTGCGCTGATTCAGATGGTTGTGTGCTTCGTCGATGACCAGGATCGTGCGGATGGTGCGCCGTTTGTCTTCCATCAAACAGCCAAGCATGAAGAAACACAATAAAATATCAATCGACAATCGGTTGCAAAAAATAAGCAAAGCCATCCTGGATGATTTATAATATACAAATTTTTTGTTTGGGAGAGAGCACGAAATGCAAACAATTACTGATATATATCATGGAGATAGCAAAGAACAACTAAAGCTAATCTCAGACAATTCTGTTGATCTTGTCGTGACATCGCCTCCCTATGCAGACCAGAGAAAAGATACTTACGGAGGCATCCACCCTGATGAATATGTGAAATGGTTTTTGCCTATTTCGGAACAACTTTTTCGTGTATTAAACCCTACAGGAACCTTTATTTTAAATATTAAGGAAAAAGTAGTCAATGGTGAGCGTAGTATTTACGTCATGGAATTAATTTTGGAAATGCGTAAACAAGGATGGTTATGGACAGAAGAATTTATTTGGCATAAGAAAAATTGCTACCCTGGAAAATGGCCTAATCGCTTTCGTGATGCATGGGAACGACTCTTACAATTTAACAAGGGAAAAAAGTTTAATATGTATCAAGAGGAAGTAATGGTTCCAATGGGGGATTGGGCAAATACAAGATTAAGAAAATTATCTGAAACTGATAAAATCCGCGATAACTCAAAAGTAGGAAGCGGGTTTGGTAAAAACATTTCAAATTGGATTAGCAGAGATAAAGCTTATCCAACAAACGTTTTACATTTAGCAACTGAATGTAACAATAAAAACCATAGTGCAGCTTTTCCTGAAGGATTGCCAGAATGGTTTATCAAACTATTTACAAAAGAAAATGATACTGTTCTTGATCCTTTCATGGGTTCAGGAACGACCTTAATTGTTGCAAATCGTATGAAACGAAATTCAATAGGTGTTGATATTATTTCTGAATATTGTGAAGCAGTCAGAAACCAACTCAATCCTATTGAGTTAAGTTTATTTGAAAACAAGGTGAAATATGAAAAGCCTGAACCTGAAAGATGTATCTAATTATGTTGAAAAAAATATTGGGACATTTCACCAAAAACGCATTCAGAGCCTCGATGGATTAAAGTTATCGCAAATCATTAAGCGAAAGAATCCATATTTATTTAAAACTAAATATGTGATAGCCGCAGAGCTAATACAAGGTTTAGTAGATGCTCATATTTCATCAAATGAAGAAACTATTTTTGGCGATTGGCTAGAAGGACTTGCTATTTTTATTAACAACAAAGTTTATGACGGTCGAAAATCAGGTATAACAGGTATTGACCTTGAATTTGACAATAACGGAAAAAGAAATATTATAACAATAAAATCTGGGCCAAATTGGGGCAACAGTTCGCAAGTAGCTAAAATGATAGCCGATTTTAGAACTGCTAAAAAGACATTAAGAACCAGCAATTCACAGCTACAAGTAGTTTCTGTGAATGGATGTTGTTATGGTAGAGATAATAACCCAGATAAGGGAGATTATTTCAAGTATTGTGGCCAGCTTTTTTGGGAGTTTATATCTGGCGACAGTGAATTATTTGTAAAAATCATCGAACCACTTGGATATGAAGCTAAAGAGAAAAATGATAATTTTATAAGTTCATATTCACAAATGATAAATAAATTTACAAGAGAATTTATGAACGATTTTTGCAAAGATAATGGTGAAATTAACTGGGATAAGATGGTACGTTTTAACTCTGCAAAAGATGTAAAATAAATTCATTATCACTGCGATAAAGCTAGCTTAGGCTTGCACCGAAGCCTGACTGCCCTGAATCCGAGAGCCGAGAAGCTTGGCATATTCATGGTGAAAGCGGCGTGATCAACGCCTAATCTCTCTGTGTAAAACCCGGTCCTTTCGCCTGCAAGCACTCAACTCACCGAGGAAATCCCCATGAAAGCTCGCGCTGCCGTTGCCTGGGAACCGCAAAAACCCCTGGTCATCGAAGAAATTGATGTGGAAGGACCCAGGGAAGGCGAGGTTCTATTGCAAGTCGTTGCAACCGGCGTCTGCCACACCGACGCCTTCACCCTGTCCGGCGGCGACCCGGAAGGCGCATTCCCCTGCGTCCTCGGCCATGAGGGCGGTTGCGTCGTCGTCGAATGCGGCCCCGGCGTCAAGGGTCTGAAACCCGGCGATCATGTCATCCCGCTTTACATCCCGGAATGCGGCGAGTGCGAGTATTGCCATTCCAGCAAAACCAACCTCTGCCAGTCCATCGCCGCTACCGTGTGGACTGGCTACATGCCCGACCACACCCGGCGCTTCTCCTGCCGGGGAACGCCGCTGTTTCACTACATGGGCTGCTCGACCTTCGCCGAATACACGGTCGTCCCGGAAATCGCTCTGGCCAAAATCAATCCCGCCGCGCCGCTGGACAAGGTTTGCCTGCTCGGTTGCGGCGTCACCACCGGCATTGGCGCGGTGCTGAATACCGCCAGAGTCGAGCCGGGTTCTACCGTCGCCGTATTCGGGCTGGGCGGCATCGGCCTGTCAGTGATTCAGGGCGCGGTTATGGCCCAGGCCGGGCGGATCATCGCTGTTGATGTCAATCCCGATAAATTCGCCATGGCGACCGCGCTGGGCGCAACCGACGCGCTCAACCCGGCGCAGATCAGCGGCAACGTGGTAGACGCTATCAAGGAAATGACGAACGGCGGCGTGGATTATTCCTTCGAGTGCATCGGCAATGTCGAAATCATGCGTCAGGCGCTGGAGTGCTGCCACATGGGTTGGGGCGTCTCCACCATCATTGGCGTGGCCGGCGCAGGCCAGGAAATTCGCACCCGCCCCTTCCAACTGGTCACGGGCCGCGTCTGGAAAGGTACGGCGTTCGGCGGGGTCAAGGGCCGCACGCAACTGCCCGGCTATGTCGAAAACTACCTCCAGGGCAAAATCGAGCTGGATCGGATGGTGACGCACACGATGCCGCTAGAGGAAATCAATACCGCCTTCGAGTTGATGCACGAGGGTAAGAGCATCCGTTCGGTCATCCTTTTTTAGGAGCAGGCAACGTGGAGCATATCGAAGCGATCAAGGAATTTGGCGGCTGGCTGAACCGCTACCGCCACCGTTCGCAAGTCTGCGACTGCGACATGACCTTTTCCGTCTATCTGCCGCCCCAGACCGCGACGGAGAAAGCGCCAGCGGTCTACTGGCTGTCCGGCTTGACCTGCACCGACGACAATTTCCGGGTCAAGGCTGGGGCGCAGCGCTATGCGGCGGAACTGGGTCTGGCGCTGGTCATTCCCGACACCAGCCCGCGTGGCGAAAAGGTCCCGGATGTCCCGGACCGCTATGATCTCGGTCAGGGCGCGGGTTTCTATGTCAACGCCACCCAGCCGCCGTGGGCGCGGCATTACCAGATGTACGACTACGTCACCCGCGAATTGCCGGCGCTGGTCGAGGCGGAATTGCCGCTGATTCCCGGCCTGCGCTCGATCACCGGCCACTCGATGGGTGGGCATGGGGCGCTGATCTGCGCGCTGAAAGAGTCGGGGGCCTACCAATCGGCATCGGCTTTTGCGCCGATCTGCCACCCGATGGCCAGCGGTTGGGGGAAAGGCTGCTTCAAAGCCTATTTAGGCGACAACCGCGAGGCGTGGACCGCTTACGACGCCGTTCGCTTGATCGAAGCGGGAGCCGCTCCAATGCCCCTGCTCATCGATCAGGGAACCGCCGATGAATTCCTGGCCGCCCAGTTGCATCCTCTGTCCCTGGAGCGGGTTTGCGCCGCCCGCAACTTTCCGCTAACCCTGCGATGGCAGGAAGGCTACGATCACAGCTACCACTTCATCGCCACCTTCATCGGCGAGCATCTGGCCTGGCACGCTCAGGCGCTGCGAGAGGCTTAGGAACCTGACCTGTGCAACAAGACCTGCTCAAAGCATTACGCAGCCACCTGCGCGGTGAACTGAGCCGCACCCGTCGTCGCCGGAACCATTCGCCCTGGGTCATAGGCGGACTGGTCATCGCGATCAGTGTGGTGAGCTATTTCCTGCATGAACCCAAAGCACCGCCCTCCGCGACGCCCAAAGGCGCAGAATTGACCTGCACGGTCAAAACCGTCTACGACGGCGACACACTGACCGCCCGCTGTCCAGGCGGCGAGGTCAAAGTGCGGATGTTTGGCATCGATGCGCCGGAAATGGGTCAGAAACCGTGGGGCCATGCGGCAAAGACAGCGTTGCAGGGCCTGTTGCCCGATCGCGGAATCCAATTGCGAGTGCAGGATCAGGATCGCTATGGCCGCACCGTCGCGCAGGCGTTTGTTGGCGACCGCGATGTCGGTCTGGAAATGGTGAGGCTGGGACAGGCGGTGATGTACGAACAGTACAACAACTCGCCCGCCTACCGACAGGCGCAGAATGAAGCCAAACAGGCCCGGCGCGGTATTTGGGAAAAATCGGGCAGTCAGCAGGACCCCGCAGCTTGGCGGCGACTGAATCCGCGCTGAGCAATCGAATCGGCTATCCCAGCCTGGCAGTTATATTTTTATTATTTTTCAAATAGCTATTAGAAAATCTTCGACCTGTGCATCTCAAACCGTCGGGGAGCGGCGCGCCAGCCAGTCGCGGACAGCCGGGCCGGTGCCGATGGTCCAGGGTTTCAGCCGCTCGACCGGCACCCGTTTGATGGCGGCCAGTTCCTCACCCAACGTGATTTCGCCACTGGTCGGAACGTGGAAGGCCAAAATCAGTTGATTCATCTCGAAGAACGGGTAATAGCCGATAAAGCGCGCAGTTTCGGCCTGCAACCCCAGTTCTTCCCACACTTCGCGCAAGACGGCGTCATCCGGCGTTTCGCCTTTTTCCAGGAAGCCGGTGATCAGACCGAACATCTTGTCCGGCCAACCGTGGTTGCGCGCCAGGATGACCGCGCCATCCAGTTCGACGATAGCGGCCACCACCGGCACGGGATTGTCCCAGTGAACGTAGTCGCAACCGGTGGCGCTACAGCATTGTCGCGGCTGGCCATTGACTTCGGCGGTTTGCAAGGGGCCGCCGCATTGCGGGCAAAAATGAGCAGGCATGGCGAAAGATTCACTCGTTTGGAGGTGGAAGTGGATCAACAGATCAGACATGTACGGATCATGATGGGCAAGACTATAATTCTACCTACGGCAGCTCCTACCGCTGCCGTTTTGATTTTGTAAAACGGCTTGCGGAAGGTTCCTCCTGGAGGGCGTGCCTTGCGCAAACCGGTTTGGCGACCACCCACGGATTGCTGACAATCCGGCTTTTTCAGCGAAATAACTATGAAAACACGCCATTTTCTCAGTTTGTTTGATCTAACGCCCGCACAGTTGCAGCGCGTGCTGCAACGCGCCGGCGAGTTGAAAGCCCTGCGCCAGCGAGGGGAATATTATGCGCCGCTGCCGGGCAAGGTGCTGGGCATGATTTTTGAGAAGGCCTCCACCCGCACCCGGGTGTCCTTTGAGGCCGGCATGGCGCAACTGGGCGGCAGCGCGATTTTCCTGTCGCCGCGCGACACCCAGTTGGGCCGGGGCGAACCGACTGAAGACACCGCACGGGCGGTGTCGAGCATGGTCGATCTGGTGATGATCCGCACGTTCGCCCACGCGACCATCCAGCGTTTCGCCGAGTATTCCACCGTTCCGGTCATCAATGGACTGACGGACTACAATCATCCCTGTCAACTGCTGGCCGATTTGCAGACCTTCATCGAAGAATTCGGTGAGATTCGCGGGCGGACCATGGCCTGGATCGGCGATGGCAATAATATGTGCAACAGCTATCTTGAAGCCGCTGTTCAATGCGATTTCCAGTTACGGATTGCCGTTCCGCCGGGTTATGAACCGGACGAGGCGTTGTTGAAGCAGGCGACTGACCGGGTCGTATTGCTGCGCGATCCGTTGACCGCAGTCAAAGGCGCTGATCTGGTCACGACCGACGTGTGGGCCAGTATGGGCAAGGAGGAACAACAGGATCGGCGGGAGCGAGATTTTATCGGTTATCAGGTCACTGCCGAAATGATGGCCCAGGCCAAGCCAGAGGCGATCTTCCTGCACTGTTTGCCCGCGCACCGGGGCGAGGAGGTCAGCGCCGAGGTGATCGATGGGCCGCAAAGCCGGGTCTGGGCGCAGGCTGAGAACCGCCTCCATGCCCAGAAAGCATTGATGGAATTTTTGCTGTTAAGCGGTCAAATCTGAATCTCTGCAAAATTGGTTTCAAACGTCCGTCATGCAAGACTATGCCCTGATCCTGATCGGCGCCATCCTGGTCAATAATTTCGTGCTGGTGAAATTTCTGGGGTTATGCCCGTTCATGGGCGTCTCCCGCAAATTGGAAACCGCCATGGGGATGGGACTGGCTACCACCTTTGTGCTGACATTGTCAGCGATCTGCGCCTATCTCACCAACGAATATCTGCTCGCGCCGCTGGGACTGGAATATCTGCGCACTATCGCGTTTATCCTGGTCATCGCTGTCGTAGTGCAGTTCACCGAAATGGTGGTGCATAAAACCAGTCCGCTGCTCTATCAGGTGTTGGGAATTTATCTGCCGCTGATCACCACTAACTGTGCAGTGCTGGGCGTGGCGTTGCTCAATGTCCAAACCCGGCACGGTTTTGTCGAATCGGGGTTGTACGGTTTTGGCGCTGCGGTCGGATTTTCGCTGGTCATGGTGTTGTTCGCCGCCATGCGCGAACGCATCATCGCCGCCGACGTGCCGGTTCCGTTTCGCGGAGCCGCCATCGCCCTGGTCACGGCAGGGTTGATGTCATTGGCGTTCATGGGCTTTTCCGGTCTGGTGAGAGGGTAAGATCATGATCATTGCTGTGCTTGCTTTGGGATTGCTGGCGGGCGCTTCCGGCCTGCTATTGGGCTTTGCGGCGGTGCGCTTCAAGGTGGAGGGCGATCCCATCGTCGAGAAAATCGACGCTCTCCTGCCGCAAACCCAGTGCGGGCAATGCGGTTATGCCGGTTGTCGGCCCTATGCCGAGGCCATCGCCGCTGGCGAGGCGGAAATCAATCTCTGCCCGCCCGGCGGCGCGAATGGCGTGGCGGCGCTGGCTGATCTGCTGGGCCGTGATCCCGCGTCGCTCAACGCCGGGCATCTGGAAAAGCCCAGGGTGCTGGCGGTGATCGACGAGCAGAATTGCATCGGCTGTACGCTATGCCTGCAAGCCTGCCCGGTGGACGCGATTCTCGGCGCGGCCAAGCAGATGCACACCGTCATCGCCAGGGAATGCACCGGCTGCGAGCTGTGCGTCGCGCCCTGTCCAGTGGACTGCATTCACCTGATCCCGGTTGCGCAAACCATCAACACCTGGAAATGGAACTCGCCGGCCATCCCGGTTGAAGCCGCTGCATGAGCGCGCTGAAGTCCCTGTTTTCGTTCCATGGCGGACTCAAAACCGTTCGCCATAAAACCGAATCCAACCAGTCGCCTATTCAATCCGGCGTTCTGCCCCGACGGTTGACCGTACCCTTGCGCCAGCACATCGGCGCCGTCGCCAAGCCGTTGATCCAGCCCGGCGACCGGGTGCTGAAAGGACAGATGATCGGCCAGGCCGACGGCTATATCAGCGCCGCCATCCATGCCCCAACCTCCGGGGTCGTGGCGGCTGTGGAATCCCGGCACGTTCCTCATCCCTCCGGCTTGCCTGATCTGTGCGTGGTCATCGACAGCGACGGCGAGGAACGCTGGATCGACCGGGAACCAGTCGATTACCGGCATCGGCATCCCAGCGAGTTGCGGAACATCTTGCGCAACGCCGGCCTCGTCGGGCTGGGCGGGGCGGGATTTCCCAGCGCGGTCAAACTGAATCTGAGCGGCAGCGACGATCTGGAGACTCTGATTCTCAACGGCGCGGAATGCGAGCCATGGATTACCTGCGATGATCGGCTGATGCGCGAACAGGCGGCGGGCATCGTCGCCGGTTTACGGGTCATGGCCCATTTGCTCAAGCCGCGTGACGTGTTGATTGGTATTGAAGAGGACAAGCCGGAAGCGATTGCCGCGATGACCGGGGCCTGCGCCGGGACTGCTTACGAAGTGCGGCCAGTGCCGACCCGCTATCCCAGCGGCAGCGTCAAGCAACTGGTCAAATTGCTGACTGGCAAGGAAACGCCGGTGGAGGGCTTGCCGGTCGATGTCGGCGTGCAATGCTTCAACGTCGCTACCGCCTATGCGGCGCATCGTGCGGTGGATCATGGCGAGCCGCTGATTTCCCGCATCGTGACCGTGACCGGACAGGTGCGGCGACCCGGTAATATCGAGGCGTTGCTGGGAACTGCGTTTGCCGAGCTAGTGGAACAGTGCGGCGGTTATCGGGATGGGGTGGAACGGCTGATCATGGGCGGACCGATGATGGGTTTCGCCCTGCACAGCGACGAGGTTCCGGTGACCAAGGCCGCCAACTGCATCCTGGCCGCCAGCGCTGCCGAGCTCGCGCTGGAGCAGCCGGTGATGCCCTGCATCCGTTGCGGCGCTTGCGTCGAGGTCTGTCCCGCCGACTTGTTGCCGCAGCAGTTGTATTGGCACGCCCGCGCCCGCGAGTTCGACAAGGCGCAGGATCATCATTTGTTCAGTTGCATTGAGTGCGGCTGTTGCAGCTACGTCTGCCCGAGCCATATCCCGCTGGTGCAGTACTACCGCTACGCCAAAAACGAAATCTGGGCGCAGGAGCAGGAAAAGCAGAAGGCGGAACTGGCCCGGCAGCGGCATCAGGCGCGGCTGGAGCGGCTGGAGCGCGAGAAACAGGAGCGGGAGGCGAAGTTACGGCAGAAAGCGCCTGCCAAGGCCGCCCTGACCTCCAGCCCGCCGCCCGCCGAAACCGCAGAACAAGGGAACACAGCGGTCGCCAGCGACCGGGATGGTTGAGCCATGCGCTTCAAGACGGTCACTTCTCCGCATATTTTGCAGGACGCCAGTGTTGGCCGGATCATGCGCCGGGTGCTGTACGCCATGCTGCCCGGCATCGCCGCCCTGACCTGGTTCTTTGGCTGGGGTATTGTCGTTAATCTGGTTATTGCCACCGCCGTCGCGCTGCTCGCAGAAACCGCCCTGCTGGCGGTGCGCGGCAAGCCCATTCTGCTCCATCTGGGCGATTACAGCGCAGTGGTCACTGCCGGGCTGCTGGCGGTGGCGCTGCCGCCGCTGGCGCCGTGGTGGTTGACGGCTGTCGGGGTCCTCTCGGCCATTGTGATCGCCAAGCATTTGTACGGGGGGCTGGGCTATAACCCGTTCAACCCGGCGATGGTCGGTTATGTTGTGTTGCTGATCTCCTTTCCCCGCGAGATGAGCGCCTGGCTGATCCCGCATGGTCTTGATCAGCCCTACGCCCTGACTTTTCTGGAAACGCTGCGGGTCATATTCAATGGCGAATGGCCCGCACGCTTTACCATAGACGCCCTAACCGGCGCCACCCCGCTGGATGTCTTGCGCACACAGTTGGGACTGGGCCTGACCGTCACTGAGATTCGCAACAGTCCGGTATTTGGCATCGTATCCGGCTACGGATGGGAATGGGCGGCGCTGGGATTTCTGGGCGGCGGTTTGTGGCTGGTGTACACCCGCGCCGCTGACTGGCGGATTCCGCTGGGGATGCTGGGCGGGCTGGCGATCATTTCCAGCGTGTTTTATGTGATCGACCCGCTGCGTTACGCGCCGCCGTGGTTTCACCTGTGGAGCGGCGCGGCAATCTTTGGCGCGTTCTTTATCGCCACGGATCCGGTGACCGCCAGCGCGACGCCTCGCGGCCGGCTGATCTATGGCGCGGGGATTGGCGTTCTGGTCTACATCATCCGGGGATTCGGCGGCTATCCCGATGGTGTGGCGTTTTCGGTGCTGTTGATGAACATCGCCGCGCCCACGATTGATTTGTACACCCGGCCCCGGGTGTTTGGAGCTCGGCGCGGATGAAGACCCTTGCGCGCAGCATGGGGGTCGCCGCCCTGATTCTGAGCGGTTTCGCCCTGGTCGGCACGGGGCTGGTGGCGATCACCTATAGCGGCACAAAAGACATCATCGCCGAGGCGCAGCGGGCGGCGCTGGAGGCCAGTTTGAATCAATTGGTGCCAGCGGATCGCTATGATAACCGGGTGACGGAAGATCGCATCGACCTTGTTGCGCCAGAGTGGCTGGGGACGGATCAGCCGGTCGCCGTCTATCGGGCGCGGAAGAACGGCCAGCCGGTGGCCCTGTTCGCCACGCCCTTTGCGCCGGATGGCTACAGCGGACCGATTCAATTGCTGATTGGCGTGTATGCCGACGGGACATTGGCCGGCGCGCGCGTGCTGGCGCACAAGGAAACGCCGGGCTTGGGCGATGCGATTGAAGAGCGGCGTTCACCGTGGATTCTGGCGTTTACCGGGAAGTCGCTGGCCGATCCTTCCCTGGAGAAGTGGAAAGTCAAACGGGACGGCGGTGCTTTCGATCAGTTCACCGGGGCGACGATTACGCCGCGTGCGGTGGTCAAGGCAACCCGCCGGTTTCTTGAGTATTTTCAGAATCATCGGGAGTCATTGTTTGCTCCCGGTTCCCCTCGCCCGGCGGGAAAGAGTCCCACCAACTGATACGCGATGTTCAACTTTTCAGAGGTGAACCGCCTGGCTAAGCTCGTTCTCAAGTGGGGTGTCGAAGGCAAGCTTTGCCCACCCTGAGGCTTCGAGCCTATCGGCGCAGATCAGTCTCCCCGCCTCCCACGCACGACTTGCAATTCGGGCGGTATACATAGGCCCGGGTCGAGCACCTGCTGGGGATGGAGCAGAACCGCATGGACACTGCCGACCCCACCATCGCCGGCTCGATCAAGGCCATGCTCGCCACCTTGGGGCAGGAACTCAAGGATACCTGCGACAACGTTTGAGCTAACCGGACTATTGCGGCATGCAGCAATGGGTCCGGTTGAGCGAATGGTTAGGCTATTTTTAAACACATATTTACTACTCTACTTATATGAAACCCCATATGATTTAAATATAGAATTGATAGTGCCATCTGAAATCATTGTGCCAATAATCTTATTAAGATCTTCAACTCTATTTAGTAATGAACTTTTTTTTGAAATTCCTAATCTAAATGCAACTGAGTTAAATTTCACTGGTAAAATATCTAATTGATTTTGAATATTAAATCTACTTGCGTTATACATTATATTTACATCACTTTCTATATAAATATCGGCTCGATTAGATAATAGGAATTTAAATATTGAATCTGTTGTGGAAATATAATTTACATTTGCATTCTTTAAAAGAGTATTTGCTATTCCAGTACCGAGATAATTCACTTGTTTAAATTTATCAGCATCTTCAATGCTTCTTATTGTTCTTAGCAATTCAATTCTCGGATTTTTTCTTGATGTTACTGCTGTATTTGTAATTGTAAAAATGCCATTCGTAGACATAACTGCGTATGTTTCCCGTTCAGGGGTTGATGTCGTAATAAAAATGTCTGCTTCACCGTTTTTTACCATTAATTGCGCTCTTACCCAAGGAAAAGCCTTGTGGACAACATTTAGCCCTGCTCTTTTCGCTATTTCGTTCATGATATCTATTTCTAGGCCTTTAATTTGATTGTTATGAACGAAAGAAAATGGCTCATAGGTTTCATTATAAACAACAGTTATAGTTTGAGCCTCAAGGTGTAATACTATTAAAGTGAGAAAAAGAAATACTATGCTCTTATTCATCCTTTAGGCCTCCACTTTTAATAGTCTTTCTAATTAAATTAGGTAAACCCCCAGTTTTGCCGGGGGATTCCCAAAGGTTTGGCCGTTCCGTTGGTCGGTTTTTGACGCGCAGCGCAATCGGCGCTGATTAGCGTTACAGGACAGAGATACTTCAAGGATTTTACTTTTTGGGTTAAAGTAATAAGATATATAACTTATTGTTAGATATAATAATTTAACGGGCCTGCATTCGGAGTTGCTGATTGACCTTTGGATTAGATGAAGCTACTGACTGTCTTTATCCATATCAGGCACTGAGAGGAAGATCGCTAAACTCAATCAGGCTTCGGATGTAGCGATCTATCTTACCGCTCTGAGCGGCCTGATTCGCTCATAACCCCTTTGAGGGGTTCACATTATAAGCCCCCGGCTTTGCCGGGGGGCATTTAACTGAATGTTGGGTTGCCAAGAAGACGGCAACCCAACCGACGCGGCTGTGCCCGACCTA
>Ga0209573_1004767_pt1 | contig 12998 bp, 13 predicted proteins | sample TNRBio252014_DNA_FD_185870 | JGI IMG/M metagenome (GOLD analysis project Ga0209573, IMG submission 185870) | Wastewater treatment Type I Accumulibacter community from EBPR Bioreactor in Madison, WI, USA - TNR Reactor_6/25/2014_ DNA (SPAdes)... | ecosystem: Engineered > Bioreactor > EBPR >...
ATGGTCGTCATTCCCGCGTCTGCGGGAATCCAGTAACTTATTGAAAAGAATGGATACCCGCTTTCGCGGGTATGACGAAAAAGGCAGGTAAGCGAAAGTCCTATTATTTATGGTCGTCATTCCCGCGTCTGCGGGAATCCAGTAACTTATTGAAAAGAATGGATACCCGCTTTCGCGGGTATGACGAAAAAGGCAGGTAAGCGAAAGTCCTATTATTTATGGTCGTCATTCCCGCGAATGCGGGAATCCAGTCAGCCGCTGAACAACGGGATACCCCTGTTCCCCGCGTTCGCGAGGACGGGTATGACGAATAAAGACCAAATCTATTGGTAAACGGTATAAGGTGCATGGCGGCTCGTGGGGCGACGATTTCCATGACAACACAGATGGCGCCATCACCGACACGGTGACGGTTCTCATGTAGGACAAATGTTCTTGGGGGCAGACCGCCAATGATTGTAGCGGCGGCAGTGCTTCAACTCATGCGTGGGCGACTGCCCTGAAAGTGACGGTCACCGCCAACGCCTCGCGCTATAGGGGCTATGATGACTGGCGTTTGCCGAAAGGCCAAGTCTAGAACACTACCGGCGCGATCCTCAACGACGACTAAATTACAACCGTTCGCTCCCTCTCCTGCCTGCGGGAAAGGGTTCTGGGTAAGAACAGTAAAATCAATATCTTGCTCTATCACACCAACCCTCTCCCTCATTCGTGGGGGAGAGGAGACTGAATGCTAAACCTCCTGGTCATCCAGAATCAGCACGATCAACTCCTTGGGTCCATGCACGCCGAAAGTCAGGACCAGTTCGATATCGGCGGTTTTGGACGGCCCCGAGATCAGCAGGGCGTTGGTCGGCATTCCCTCCGCCCAGCGTTCGCGGGCGATGGCGTCGGCCAGCGAGTCATGGATTTGGGTCGCTTCCAGCACCGCGATATGCACCGCCGGGACCAGCGACAGCAAGCGGGGTTCGTTGGCGTCCGGCCACAGCATCAGGGCCCCGACGTCGGCGACGGCGCCCCGGGTCGAGGTGATGCCGGCATCGAGGGCGAACAGCCGCTCCTTGCACTGTTCGACTGCCTCGGTATAACCGACCAGCGGCGGCAGTTCGCCGTCCCAATTCGCTTCCAGCGCCGCGCCGAGCGGCCCGGCGGGACCGTACAGCAGACCGTTCAACCGGCGCGCGCGCAGCGCGTCCTTGAGGGCGGCAATCCAGTGTTGAGGGTCGGTGACGATCACCTCGGCGTGCATGTGCTCCATCAGCCGCTTGATCTGGGCGATCCGGTCAGCGTGGCCGAGTTTCGCGGCAGGGTAGAAGTCGGGTTCGGGAGTGGCCGCCGGTTCCTGCGGCGCGACGGCCCGCAAGCGGGCGAGAATGTTGGCGCGGGCGTTACTCATCGGCAATCCCCTTTTCCTTGGCCAGAACGTGCAGGCTCTTGGCGGCGAACGGGGGCAGCGCTCTACTCTGGCCCCAGTGCTTCAATAAGCCCACTTGCGGTAGCTTCGACAAGTGGGGACCGGCCAGCCCCAACAACTTGGCATTCAGGGCGTTGAGCCAGGGCGTCGCGTTGCTCAGCGCCCAGCCTTGCCAGGTCAGGCTCTCGGCCAGCGTGCGCTTGTAGCCGTGGCCCTTGACGGCGTTGGGCGCGTCGGTCTTGCGATAGGATTCGGTGCGCAACCGGCGCAGGACGGTGGTGATGGGAATTTTGACCGGGCAGACTTCTTCGCAGGCTCCGCAGAAGGTGGAGGCGCCCGCCATCGCGCCGGCGTGATCCAGTCCTTCCAGTTGCGGGGTCAGCATCGAACCGATGGGACCGGGATAGACGTAGCCGTAGGCGTGGCCGCCGAGGCGGGTGTACACCGGACAGTGGTTCATGCACGCGCCGCAGCGGATGCACTTCAGGGTTTGCCGCAGTTCGGGGTCGGCCCAGATTTTGGTGCGGCCATTGTCGAGCAGCACCAGGTGGACTTCCTGGGGACCGTCCTTTTCGCCCGGCTGGCGCGGCGAGGTGATCATGTTGAAATAGGTGGTGATCAACTGGCCGGTGGCCGAGCCGGTGAGCAGGCGCAGCAGCGGCGGCACGTCTTCCAGGCGCTCCACCACTTTTTCCAGCCCCATGACGGCGATATGCACCGGCGGCGCGGTGGTGCACATCCGACCGTTGCCTTCGTTTTCCACCAGACAGAGCGTACCGGTTTCGGCGACCGCGAAATTCACCCCGCTGACCCCGACTTCCCCGGCGAAAAACTTTTCGCGCAAGACCTTGCGGGCGATGGCGTTCAGCTCTTCGACGACCTCGGTGTAGGGGGCGTTGGGAATCTTCTCGTGAAACAGCCGCGCAATCTGGTCGCGGTTCTTGTGGATGGCCGGGACGATGATGTGCGACGGCGTTTCGTGATCCAGTTGGATGATGTACTCGCCCAGATCGGTTTCCAGCGCCTCGATGCCCTGTTCGTCCAGGAAATGATTGAGGTGCATTTCCTCGGACACCATGGATTTACCCTTGATGATCCGGCTGGCGTGGTGGCGCTGGATGATGCCCAGACAAATCTGGTTGGCTTCCGCCGGGGTTTCCGCCCAATGCACCTGAATGCCGTTTTCGGTGCATTTCTTTTCCAATTGCTCCAGCAGGTCCGGCAACTGGCGCAGCGCCCGCCAGCGGATGGCGTCGCCGCGCGCCCGCAACCGTTCCAATGCGTCCAGGTCGGCGAACAGGTTCCGCCGCCGCTGACCCATGGTGTCCATGGCGGCGCGGAGATTGCGGCGCAACTGGTTATCGTTCAGGGCTTCTTTGAAATTCTTGGGAAAATCGACGACGGCCTCGGTCATTGGGTGCGCTCCAGAAGAAATTCGGCGACGTGCTGGGCGGGAATCGGGATGTTGCGGTGTCGCAGCGCCCCGCCGATATTCATCAGACAACCGCAATCGCCGGAGAGGACCATGCTGGCGCCGGTTTGCTCGATATCCGCCACCTTGTCGGCGACCATCGCCGAAGAAATGTCAGCCTGCTTGACCGAGAAGGAGCCGCCGAAGCCGCAACATTCGCGTTCCCGCTGCAATTCGATCAATTCGACGTTTTTCAACTGGCGCAGCAGCGACTTGGAATATTCGATCACGCGCATCTCGCGCAGCGCGCTACAGGTGGAATGCCAGGTCACTTTGATCGGCTGGCCCCGGTCTTCGAGTTTGACGTCGAGCATCTTCACCAAAAATTCGGTCAGCTCGAACACCCGGCTGGCGAAGCGTTGCGCCTCGGCGGCTTCGGGTTCGCCGGCGAACAGTTGGGGGTAGTGGTGCTTGAGCATCCCGCCGCAGGAACCCGACGGTACGATGATCGGGTAATCTTTGGGGAAGGCTTTAAGCTGCTGCCGGGCCACCTTTTTCGCTTCTTCGGGGAAGCCGGAATTGTAGGCCGGCTGGCCGCAGCAGGATTGCGCCTGCGGATAAACGACCTGGATGCCTTCGCGTTGCAGCAACGCGATGCCAGCCATGCCGGCCTGGGGATAACACAGATCGATCAGACAGGTGCCGAAGAAATAGACCTTTTCTGGATGGGTGGGCATCGGTGCTTACCTTGAGCCGGCTGTGGTGAGTTGTGCGTCCGGGCGCGCTGTCCATCCGAATCCCGGTCAGTGGCGCGGCCTCGACTATAATCATAGTCGCAGATGGACAAGGCGGGAGCGGCGTTCCCAACGCGAGATGGCTTTTTGCAGAAAAACAGTGGATTTGGAGTGATGAAGAACAGCACTAAGGATACATTAATCGCGCTTTTAAAATACCCCGGCGATTTGACTATTGCGTCTCAACATCAGTGGTACCGGATTCCCGTCAGATCGGCACCGAAAATGGTTCGGGAAAAGGAAATTCGATATCTGGCATTCTATCAGCCGAAGCACTTCAAGGAAGAGGCTTTTAAAATCCGCTGGTACGGAGAAGTGCGTGATATTATAGTGATGAAACGCAAGGAACTTTTCCCTGAACAGAAAAGCCACCCGCGAGCGGATGAGGGTTATTACCGAATCGAAATTTCAGAGTTAAATGAGCGTGATCAGCCCATTTTATGCCGGCGGCCCCGGCGCGTGCTTTTTATCACCACTACGCTGGAAAAATTCCAAAATGCTATTGAAATAAATGATGTTTTCTACGAAAGTCCACTGGAAGAAGCGTTCTGGGAAGGCTTGAAAGCAGAGAATATCACCGCTGAAAGGCAATACGGCATCGAACTGGAAATGGAGAGAAAAAAGACCCGGGAATTTTACCTTGATTTTGCCGTATTTAGCCGGGATCGGAACATCGATATAGAGTGCGACGGCAATACCTATCATACCGGTCAGAAGGACGTGAACCGTGACAAGAAGCGCTCGAATTTGCTGGAACGCCATGGCTGGGCCGTGTTGCGCTATCCCACCGAGGAAATCAGACAAAACCTCCAACACTGCATTCAACAGGTTAAGGAAACCGTGAACCGCTATGGGGGCTTACAGTCTGCCACGGACTCTACGGACTATCGCTATCTGGACGAGGGGCGGAGTCAACTGAGTCTGTTTGATGAATAACCGATGAGGGTGATCCACGCCATGTCTTCCACGCCCGAACATCCCGCCGAACTGCTCAATGCCACCGCCGAACTGGTCATCGCCGGCCGGAAGGTGCGCCTGGACATGCCGGTTCCTGCTGGGCCGACCCGCCTGGCTGAACTGTTGCCGCTGTTTCGCTCTATGACCGATGCCTTTGTCAAGGTTTCCGTGGAGAATGCTCGTGCCGAAGGATTGACGGTCTCCTGCCAGAAAGGCTGCGGAGCCTGTTGCCGGCAACTGGTGCCGATTGCCGAAATCGAGGCGCGGCGGCTGCGAGACACGGTGAACGAGCTGCCGGAACCCCGCCGCTCTGCGATCCGCGCCCGGTTTGAAGCCGCCCGCCAGCGCCTTGAACAGGCGGGTCTGCTGGAAAAATTGCGCCAGCCGCAGCAATTCCAGGATGACGACGTAATTCCCTTCGGTATGGACTATTTCCACCAGCGGATCGCCTGCCCGTTTCTCGAAGAGGAATCCTGCTCGATCTATGCGGAACGGCCGCTGGCCTGTCGGGAATATCTGGTCGTCACCCCGGCGGCGCACTGCGCCGAACCGACCGTGGAATCGGTCCGTTGCGTAAAGCTCGCTCTGCACACCGCCCGGACCGTGCGCGGACTGGATGCGGAACGCAGCGCCCATGGCGCACCGTGGGTAGCGTTGATTCTGGCGCTGGAGTGGGCGGATACCCACCCGGATGAATCGCCGTCGCAACCGGGACCGGAATGGGTGCGGGAGGTGTTTGGCCGGCTGACCGGGCGTCCGACGCCGGATGCACCCTGAACCCGACCGGCGCGGGTCAGGCGTCCGCCAGCGCCGGCAGCATCGCCAGCACCGGATCATGGTCGCTGGCCGAGTTTGGGTCGCCCGGCGCGGCATCGCTGTGGAGATGCGGAATGCGCACCGTCGCGCCCCGCCGCAGGGCTGGACTGACCAGAATATGATCCAGCGCCTGCGGCTGACAGCCGTGGCGGCGGGTGTAGGCTTGGCCGCGCGGCAGATCTTCCAGCAGATTGTGGAACGCCTCGCCCTTAAGCAGCTTCAGGGTCTTGGAGCCGAGGACGTCGTTTAAATCGCCGAGCAGCACGATCGCGGCCTGGGGATCGCAGGTGAGCAGATCGCTGGCAAAATCGTGAACGATCTCGGCTTGGGCATGGCGCTGTTGCTTGGCGTAATCCTCGTCACGGCGCGCCGTCGAGCGCATCGACTTGAAATGACAGGCGATGACAAACAGCCGGCGGTCGCGCCACTCCAGTTCCGCCGCCAAAACCTTGCGGCTGGGTACCCAGTGATGACGGCTGTCCCCTGTAAAAGCAGGATGGGTTGGGGCAATGCGCCCCGGATTCAGCGTCAGCCGGGGTTTGCCGCTGTTGAGGCGAATGCCGACCGGATCCTCCGGGCCGGCGTCGCCCCGGTCGGTAAAGCTCACCGTTGCCGGATTGAATAGCAACCCAACCCGGATATGGGCTCCGGCCATGCCGCCATCCTGATGCGCCAGCGGCGCAATTTCCCGGAAGGCGTAATGCGGCCCTCCGGCTTGGGCGACTGCCGCGACCAGCGCCTGGTAGGCGGGATCCGCTGGCGTCCGTTCGTTCACCGGCGCCGAACTTTCTCCCTTGACTTCCTGTACCGCCAGGATGTCCGGCCCCCCCAGATTCTGAGCGATGATTGCGCCCAGCCGCGCCAGCCGGGCGGGCAGCGCTTCCGCGCCAAAATTGCACAGATTGAAGGTGGCGATGGTGAGCATGGCGAATCCTTTTTAGTGTTGTTCTGGGGTGAAGATCTTTCGCGCACTGGGCAGGCACCGGGACTGATCCTGATGGATCAGGGGTCCGGACCGGCGCCGGGACCGCCCCCGACGTCGTTGGCCTGGAACCGCAGGCGCACCCGCACCCGCGCCCCGCCCAGTTCGCCCCGCCCGATCTCCAGCCGGCCGTAGTAAACCTCTTCGACCAGATCGCGCACCACGGCCAGACCGATGCCATGGCCGGCGACCGTCGGATCGGCGCGCTGACCGCGATGCAGCAACAGTGGGGCCTGATCAGCGGGAATGCCAGGACCATCGTCTTCGACTTCCAGAACCAGTTCCGCGCGGCCCTGATGGGTGGCGGGCCAGGCGCGCACCACGACTTGCCGCTGGCACCATTTGCAGGCGTTGTCGGCCAAGTTGCCGAGGATCTCCAGCAGGTCGCCCTCGTCGCCGTGGAAAACCGTGGTCGCGGCAATTTCCGCGCGCAGGCGCGGCGCGCGTTCGGCGTAGACCTTGGCCAGCGAGTCCAGAATCTTGCGGGCCAGGGGCGCGACCGGCAGGGGCGCGCTCAGCGCAATGCGGCCGGACGCAGCAGCCCGCTGCAACTGGTAATCCACGGTGCGGTTCATCCGCGCCACCTGCTCGCTCAGGGTTCGGCGCAGGTCGCCGGGATCAGCATCGGTTTCCAGCGCGCCGCGCGCTACCGCCAGTGGCGTTTTCAGGCTGTGCGCCAGATCGCCCAGGGCGTTGCGGTAGCGTTCCAGATGAGCGCGACCCTGGCGCAGCAGGGCATTCAGGTTTGCCGTCAGCGGCTGCAACTCTTCAGGATAGTCGCCGCTCAGTTCGGCGCGCTGCCCGGTTTCAATCGCCTTGATCTCGGCAGTGACCTGGCGTAACGGTTTCAGACTCCAGCGCAGAATCAGACCCTGCACCGCCAGCAGCACCGCAGTCGAGGCCAGCAGCCAGCCCCACAGCCCGCGCCGGAAACTCCAGACCTGGTCGTTGAAGTCCTGACGGGTTTCGGCAACCCGAAACGTGTAAAGCTGGTATTGATTGCGGGCGATTTCCCAACTGACGGTGAAGGCCAGTACGAACAGCGGCGTTTGGTCGGCGGCGTCCAGCGGCGCAAACTGCATATCGCCGGGATTGCGCACCGCCGGGAAGAACGGCAACGCTCGCCCCAGCAGCGACGGCGAATGCCACACCAGCGCGCCCTGGCTGTCCATCACATCGGCGTACAACCCGGAATCGGGGGTGGAGAAGCGGGCTTCGGGTAGCGCCTGGGGCAAGGTCAGACGGTTGAAGGCATCCAGATTGGCTGCGCCCAGCAGCATGTAGACCTGGGCCTGGAGCCGATCCTGCACGGCGGCCTGGGCGCTGTCGCGGAACGCGCGGTCCAGACTCAGGCCGGTCAGGCCGAGAAAGGCGGCCAGCACCACGCTGGCGGCGATCAGCAACCGGCCGTTGAGGGAATGCATCCGCCCTCAGCCTGCGGACCGTTCCAACTGGAACCGGTAACCGCGCCCGCGCAGAGTTTCGATGGGATTGAGAGTGCGGTCGGGATCGAGCTTGCGGCGCAGTCGGCCAACCAGTACTTCGAGTACGTTGCTGTCGCGGTCCTCGTCTTCCTGGTAGAGATGCTCGGTCAGTTCGGTCTTGGAAATCACCGTACCGGCGTGCAGTATCAGGTACTCCAGCAGTTTGTATTCATAAGCGGTCAGCTCCACCCGCTGACCGGCGAGGGTGACCTGCTGGGCACCGGTGTCCAAAGCGATGGGGCCGCATTGCAGCACCGCCTGAGTCCAGCCGCCGGTGCGGCGAATCAGCGCCCGCAACCGCGCCAGCAGCTCTTCGGTGTAGAACGGTTTAACCAGATAGTCATCCGCCCCGGCTTCCAGCCCCTCGACTTTGTCCTGCCAGCGGCCGCGGGCCGTCAGGATCAGAATGGGAAACTTGCGCCCCGCCGCCCGCCAGCGCCGGATCACTTCGATACCGGACAGGTCAGGCAGGCCCAGATCCACCACCGCCGCGTCCAGCGGGTACTCCTGGCCGAGATACAGCCCGGTGCGGCCATCAGCGGCGCTGTCCACCGCGTAGCCCTGTTCGCGTAGCTGCTGGGTGACGCGCTCCAGCAGGGCAGTTTCATCTTCGATCATCAGAATGCGCATGGTCGATGGGCGTCGGGTTCAGCGAGGGGAAAATTCAATCGCGCACGGCGCCGCTGTGGGGATCCACGCGCAGACTGCGCACCCGGCCATCCGGTTGCAGGATGCGGACCCGGTAGCCGCTTTGGCCATCGGGATTGCCGCCAGGCTGTACGCCCAGCACCCGGCCACCGGTGGCTTCGCGGGCGGCGTTGGCGGCGCGGTCGGGATCGGTGAAGGGACGGGAGGGCGGCGCGTCCGGCCGGCCGCGCGGCGGCGGTGCGTAGCCGGATTGCGCCTGCACAGCGCCTGCGACCAGCAGCCCCGTCAGCGCAACCAGCGCCAGCCGGGGGATTTGCCGTGACCTGTTGGACATGTCGGAAAGTTCCGCGTGGGATAAGATGAATGAGCTTAAAGCTTATTGGGTTAAGAATGAATCGGGACTGAATCACGGCGGCCCGAACCGCGCCGGAAATGGGAAAGGTGTTCAGTAGGGATTCAGCCAGCCGCTTTTAGGCTGAGAGAGACGATTTAGTAGGACTTTCGCTTTTCGTCATTCCCGCGTCTGCGGGAATCCAGTCGCTTGTTGAAAAGAATGGATATCCGCCTTCGCGGGTATGACGGAAAAAGGTAGGTAAGCGAAAGTCCTGTTTAGAACGACCGCAGGGAAGTCGCTGCGGGCCAGTAATCCACCGGGAGCATCTTTCGATGAAGAACGCATGGCGAGCAGGGTTGATGGCGGCCTTGTTGTTGAGTCCGACCGTTATTTGGGCGCAGCGCTACGGCGGCAGCGATGTCGAGGTGAATGTGGTCAGCGACCGCGGCCGGACGCTGCCGCAATATCCGCTGCGGGGTGGCGGCGGCGGCGGTGTTTATAAAGCCTATCTGGAGGCGGTGCGCGGTCAGAATTACTCGATCCAGATTCGCAACCGCACCAACCAGCGCATTGGCGTCGTGATTGCGGTTGATGGCCGCAACATCATTTCCGGCGATCAGTCGAATTTGAAATCAAACGAGCGGATGTATGTGGTGGGGCCGTATCAGCGGGAGCGCTATGAAGGGTGGCGCACCGGCAAAAGCCGGGTGAACCGCTTTTATTTCACGGACGCCGGTGATTCCTATGCCGGGGCCTGGGGCGATTACTCGGCGATGGGGGTGATCGCGGTGGCCGCGTTCCGCGAAGTGGCGTATCAGCCGCAGCCCCAGCCTTGGGCGCAGGACGGCAGCGGTTATGGCGACCAGCGCGGGTTGCGGCGTGCGCCCTCGGGCGAGGCGGCCCCCTCGGCCGCGCCTCAATCCACGCCGGGCACCGGTTACGGTGAAGAAGAGCGATCACCCTCGCGGCGGGTCGAGTTCGACCCGGAAAACCAGCCCTTCGCCCGGTTTTTCCTCAAATACGCCTGGCGGGAAACGCTGTGCCGTCAAGGGGTGGTGGAATGCGATGGGGGTGGCCGGCGGCCGCCGCGCAACCGGTTGTGGGACGACAATAACGACTATACCCCTCCGCCTCCGCCCCCGCGCGATGGCCGGGAGGAATGGCGGTAGTACTCCAACCAAAACGCGATGGAAAAGGACAGGACTGCCAAACGCCGCTTACCCGGCGAACGGATCGCGCAACACGATGGTTTCCGACCGGTCCGGCCCGGTGGAGATGATGTCAACCGGGGTGTCCGTCAACTCGGCCACCCGCTGCAGATAGGCCCGCGCTGCCGCTGGCAATTCATCGTAGCGCCGCACCCCAAAGGTTGAGTCCCGCCAGCCCGGCATCTCTTCGTAAATCGGCTCGCACGCCGCCAGCGCCTCGGCGCCCAGCGGCGCGTGGTTCACCCGCTCCGTTCCGCACTGGTAGCCCACGCAAATCTGGATGCTGTCCAGTCCATCCAGCACGTCCAGCTTGGTGACGCACAGCCCGGACACGCTGTTGTTCAGAACAGAACGGCGCAACGCCACGGCGTCGAACCAGCCGCACCGCCGCCGCCGCCCGGTCGTTGCGCCGAACTCATGCCCGCGCTCGGCCAGATACTCGCCGGTTTCGTCGAACAGCTCAGTCGGGAACGGACCCCCGCCGACCCGGGTGGTGTAGGCCTTGGTGATGCCCAGCACATAGTCCAGATCGCGCGGCCCGATGCCCGTACCCGTTGCGGCGCCGCCCGCCGTGGTGTTGGAAGAGGTCACGTAGGGATAGGTGCCATGGTCGATGTCCAGCAATGCCCCCTGCGCACCCTCGAACAGCACGTTGTCGCCGCGTCGGCGGTGAACATCCAGCAGGGCGGTGACATCCGCCGCCAGCGGTCGCAGCCGTTCAGCCATCCCCAACGCCTCGTCCAGTACCGACTGGAAATCGACCGGCTCGGTCTGAAAATAGTGTTGCAGGACGAAGTTGTGAAAATCCAGCACCTCGCCCAGCTTGGCGGCGAACCGCTCCCGATGAAACAGATCGCCCAGCCGCACCGCCCGCCGCGAGACTTTATCTTCATACGCCGGGCCGATGCCGCGCCCGGTGGTGCCAATAGCCCGCTCGCCACGCGCCTTCTCCCGCGCCTGATCCAGCGCCACATGGTAAGGCAGTATCAAAGGGCAGGCTTCACTGATTCGCAGCCGCTCCTGCACGGCCACGCCCTGCGTCTCCAGCCGGTCCATCTCGGTCAACAGCGCCGCCGGCGAGAGCACCACGCCGTTGCCGATCAGGCAATCCACGCCCTCGCGCAGGATGCCCGACGGGATCAGGTGCAGGACGGTCTTCTGACCGTTAATAACCAAGGTATGCCCGGCATTATGCCCGCCCTGGAATCGCACCACCGCCGAGGCATTTTCAGTCAGCAGATCGACAATCTTGCCCTTGCCTTCGTCGCCCCACTGTGCGCCGATGACGACTACGTTCTTGCCCATGTCAGGTTCCTGTAGCTACCGCTGAATTCAAGAGAGGGACCACGCGCCAAGCGCTATTGTGCAGAATCAGCTTCCGATTACAGCCCAGAGTTTCCGGGGCCACCGCCGCGCCCGGCAAGGCCCGAATCACCCGCTCGCCCTGATCGCGCAGCGCCATCACGCACTGTTCCAGCGCGACATCGCCCAGCGGTGGAGCGTAAATCCCCGCGTTCTCCGACTCGGGCGCTGAACCCAGGCGCAGTAGCGTTACCAGATCGGTGCTGAAACCCGTCGCAGGCCGGGCGCGGCCAAACACCTGGCCGATCTCATCATAGCGGCCGCCCTGCGCTACGGCCTGACCCTGCCCCGGCACATAGGCGGCGAACACGACACCGGTGTGGTAGTGATAGCCCCGCAGTTCCGCCAGATCGACGTGAATCGGCAGCGCCGGCCATTGTTGCCGCAAGGCGGTCACCAGTCGCCGCAGCATCGCCAGCGCCTCACGGATGCCTTCACCGGCCGCCGCCAGTCGCTGATCCGCTTCATCCAGCACTTCCGGCCCGCCGTGCAATTCGGCCAGCGCCAGCAGCAGTTGACTGTACGATTCCGGCAACGCCCAGGTCAGCACCCACTCGCGAATCTCTGGCAGCGCCTTGCGTTGCAGCGCATCGAACAGTATTCCTTCGCGCTCCCGGTTTAATCCACTCTGGCGGATCCATTCGCGAAAAATCGCCACATGCGCCAGATCCAGATGGACCTCGCCAATGTCTGCGACCCGCAGGGTATCCAGCATCAGCGTCAGTACTTCCAGATCGCTTTCATAGCCGTGATGACCATACAGCTCGACGCCAGCCTGATAGGGACTGCGGGAACCGCCGAAACCGTCGGCGCGGGTGCGCAACACCGGCCCCATGTAGCACAGCCGCGCGGGACCGGTTCGCTTGAGCAGATGTGCGTCAATCCGCGCTACCTGCGGGGTCATGTCGGCGCGCACTCCCATCATCCGCCCGCTGAGCTGGTCGGTGAGCTTGAAGGTCTGCAATTCCAGGTCGTCGCCGGCTCCGGTCAACAGGGATTCGAGAAACTCGATCAGCGGCGGAATGACCAGCTCGTAACCCCAACTCTGATATAAATCAAGCAGATCGCGGCGCAGTCGCTCCAGGCGGCCGGCCGCGGGGGGCAGGATTTCTTCAATGCCTTCCGGCAACAGCCAGCGGTCTTCAGCCATCATGAGTCATTGGGAAGGAAAGATTGTGGATCGGGTTTGCCGCCGGATGCGGCCTCAACGAAAGAAATACAGCACCAGCAACCCCAGAACCATGCTGGCCAAACCGGCTCCCCGCAACACACGGTCTTTCATCTGGACCATGTGCAGCAAGGTCTGACGCAGGGTGTGCGGACTGAGGAACGGCAGAATGCCCTCCAGCACCAGCATCAGGCCGAACGCCGCCAGCAGTTCATCCCACATGGCGGCGGCCAGTCATCAACGCAGCGCCATCATGACCGCGCTGAATCACCGTCGTCATTGCGCAGCAGGGTTGGGTTGCGACGCTTCGCCGGGTTGCGACGCTTCGCCGGGTTGCGACGCTTCGCCGGGTTGCGACGCTTCGCCGGGTTGCGACGCTTCGCCGGGTTGCGACGCTTCGCCGGGTTGCGGCGCTTCGCC
>Ga0209573_1004768_pt1 | contig 12996 bp, 13 predicted proteins | sample TNRBio252014_DNA_FD_185870 | JGI IMG/M metagenome (GOLD analysis project Ga0209573, IMG submission 185870) | Wastewater treatment Type I Accumulibacter community from EBPR Bioreactor in Madison, WI, USA - TNR Reactor_6/25/2014_ DNA (SPAdes)... | ecosystem: Engineered > Bioreactor > EBPR >...
CCCAGGAAAGCCAGCTGACGGCCGAGCGCGCCCGCGCCACATCCGACCAGGTTGAATCGGCGCGCGCCGTCCAGAATCTGGAGGCCCAGGTCGAGAATGGCCGCAGCGAGATCGCGGCCCTGCAGGTACGGCTCGACACCCTGACGGCCCGCGCCGACCGGCTCGAACGCCTGAATGCCGATCTGAGTGCTTCTCTCAATGAGGCCCAGACCTCGAGCCAGGCAGCCGAGCGTCGCGCCAGCCAGCTGCAGACGGATCTGAACCGGGCGACGGAGCGGCTGCGCGACCACGAAACCCAGGTCGAAGACGGGCGTCAGCGTCTGACGGCCATGGACGCTGCCCGACTGGCGGCGGTGGACCGTGCCGACCACCTCTCGAAGTCGGCGACCGCGAACGAGCGGGCCCTGGCGCGCAGCGAGGCGCGGGCCGGCAAGCTGCAGGCCACGATCGACGGGCTGAAGGCCGATGCCGAGACGCGCCGGCGCGAGCTGAACGAACAGCTCGAATCGCTGCGGTCACGCCTCGAAGGGGCCCAGGCGGAATCGGCGATGACGGCGGCGGCGCTCGATACGGCGCGCCGCGAACGGTCGACGGTCGCTGCCAACGGCTGAGCCGGGGCCCATCACGGTCATTGTCCGTCAACCTTCTTTCGGGCATGAACGGAACGGATGGCGAACGAACCGACTCGAATCCTGGGGCTCGACCCTGGTCTGAGACGCACCGGCTGGGGCGTGATCTCGGTCGCCGGATCACGGTTGAGCTGGGTCGCCCACGGGGTGGTGACGCCCGACGACAAGGCACCCTTCGCCGAGCGACTGTTGCATCTGATGCAGGCGGTGAGCGATCTGTGCGCGGCCCATGCCTGTGACGAGGCGGCCATCGAAGAGGTCTTCGTCAATGCCAACCCGGCTTCGACGCTGAAGCTGGGGCAGGCGCGCGGGGCCGTCATTCTGGGGCCGGCGGGCCGGGGCCTGACGGTAGCCGAATACGCGCCCAACCTGATCAAGAAGGCCGTGGTCGGGGCCGGCCACGCCGACAAGGGCCAGGTCGCCTTCATGGTACGCCGCCTGTTGCCAGCGGCCGGCGAGGTTTCGGCCGATGCCGCCGATGCCCTGGCCGTCGCCCTGACCCATGCGCAGCTGCGGCGAATGAAGGGCATCGCGGCATGATCGGCCGCGCAGCTCTGATCCTCCCCCGCATCGCGGGGAAGGGGGGCCCCGAGGGGGTGGAGGCGGCGGCTCGCACCGCACCCGGTCTTGCCCCCTCCACCGGCGTCGCCGGTCCCCCTCCCCATCGCTTCGCGACAGGGAGGATCAAATGATTGGCCGTCTGCGCGGAATGCTGGTCGAAACCGGCGAGGCGGACCTGCTGATTGATGTCGGCGGGGTCGGCTATGTCGTGGTCTGCGGGGCGCGAACGCTCGGCCGCCTGCCGGCGCCGGGCGAGGATGTGACCCTGATGATCGAGAGCCAGTGGAGCCAGGAGAACAGCCCGCGTCTCTATGGTTTTCTGGGTAAGGACGAGCGGAGAGCCTTCATCACCCTGATCGCGATTCAGGGGGTCGGGCCCAAGGCGGCCCTGGCGGTGCTGGATGTGCTGCCGCCCGGCGATCTGGCAGCGGCGGCGGCGCGCGAGGACAAGGCAGCGGTGGCCCGCGCCAACGGGGTGGGCCCCAAGCTGGCCCAGCGGATCGTGACGGAGCTGAAAGGCAAATCTCTGGGCGAGGTCAGTTTCACGCCATCGGGCCTGCCCAGTGCGCCGGTCGTGGCGGCGACACCTTCGATGGCGGGCGAGGCGGTCTCGGCGCTGCTGGGCCTCGGCATGGCCGAGATCAACGCGCGCCGCGCCGTGGATCAGGCGATCACCCGCCTGGGTGAGGACGCCGAGGTCTCGGCGGTGATCAAGGCGGCCCTGCAGGAGTTGGGGCGGTGACCGACGACCGCATCGTCTCCGCTGACACGCCCGAGGCGTCGGACCGCGCGCTTCGGCCCCAGACCCTGGCAGAGTTCGTCGGCCAGCCGCAGGCCAAGGCCAATCTGAAGGTCTTTGTCGACGCGGCCCGGTCGCGTGGCGAGGCCATGGATCACGTCCTGCTGTTCGGACCGCCGGGGCTGGGCAAGACGACCCTGGCCCAGATCGTGGCGCGCGAACTGGGCGTCGGCTATCGGGCGACCTCGGGGCCGATTCTGGCCAAGGCGGGGGACCTGGCGGCGATTCTGACCAATCTGGAGCCGCGCGACGTCCTGTTCATCGACGAGATCCACCGGCTTAATCCGGCGGTGGAAGAGGTGCTCTATCCGGCCATGGAGGACCATGTGCTGGACCTGATCATCGGCGAGGGGCCGTCGGCGCGCTCGGTGCGGATCGACCTGGCCCCCTTCACCCTGATCGGGGCGACGACGCGGGCCGGCCTGTTGGCGACGCCGCTGCGCGACCGGTTCGGCATTCCGATCCGGCTGGAATTCTATTCGCCCGAAGAGCTGCTGGGCGTGCTCCAGCATGGGGCGCGGCGCATGGGGCTGAATCTGACGACCGAGGGCGCGACCGAGATCGCCGCCCGCGCCCGGGGCACCCCGCGTGTGGCCGGGCGGTTGCTGCGCCGGGTCAGGGATTTTGCCGACGCCGAGGGGTCTTCCGCCATCGACCGGATCGTGGCGGCCCGCGCGCTCAGCCGCCTGGAGGTCGATGAGGCCGGGCTGGACCGGCTGGACCGCAGCTTCCTCAAGGCCCTGATCGAGAACTACGGCGGCGGGCCGGTCGGGATGGACACGCTTGCGGCGGCGATTGCCGAGGCCCGCGATGCCGTCGAGGATGTGATCGAGCCCTATTTGCTGCAGCAAGGCTTCATCCAGCGCACGCCCCGGGGTCGCGTCGCCTGTGCCCGGGCCTATGTCCACCTGGGCCTGGACGCACCGCCGCCCGGCGGGGGGCAGACGGGCCTGTTCGGGAAGTAGCCTAGCGACAGGCCACCACGCAGGCCATCGCCAGAGCCTCGGTCGCATCGACCAGCGGCACGGCGACCCGGTCGGGGTCGAGCATGATCGGCACCTCGGAACAGCCGGCGATGATGACCTCAGCCCCGCCCTGGACCAGTTCGGCGGCGGCGGCGGCCATGACGTCTGCGACCTGTTCGGACAGGTCGCCGGCCTTGACCGCGAAGATGGCCTCCATCAGCGCCTCCTGACCCAGGGGCGACAGGGCCACGCCCGACAGATTGGCGATACGCAGCCGCTCGGCATAGAGGCCCCGCGCCAGCGGCGTCGACAGCACCCCGATGCGGCGCGCGCCTTCGTCGCGGGCGGCGTCGACGGCGGCGTCCAGCATGTCGATCAGTTCCAGGCCCGAGCCCGCCTCAATGGCGGTACGGTTCACATGGGCGGTGTTGCACGGCATGGCCAGGATCTGGGCCCCGGCGACCTTGAGGGCAACCGCCATGGCCGCCAGCGTCTCACCCGCAGCTTCGGTTTCCAGGTGTCGATTGGGCACGCGCGGGTTCAGGTCCATGACCACCCGGATATGGTCCTCGTCGCGCTCGGTCGGCGTCGCATCCTGAAGCTTGGCCAGGAAATCAATCGTGGCGGCCGGACCCATGCCGCCGAGAACACCCAGAATCTTCACGCCAAATCCCCCACGCCCCAAGGCTAGGCCGGTTCGCGGTCCGGGGTCCAGCCTTCCGTCGCCGGATCAGGCCCCACAGGACCAGGTTCCGGTCAGGGCCAGTTGCCGGCCGCTGCGCTCGGCCTCCAGATGGGCGTCCCAGGCGGTGGTCTCGATCCCGGCCTGACGGCCATCGCTGGAGCGGGTAATGCGGACGATGACGCCCGAGCCTTCGAAGGTACCGCCGTCGACCAGGGCATCGAAGCCGCCGGTCTCCTGCCCCGTCAGGGCGATGACCTCATCACCGATCTTGATGGCCGCGTCATGGCCGGCGGAATTGTCGTCGGGACCGGAGGCCACGACCAGAAGGTCTTCGCCGCTCTCAAACGAACAGCCGAGGCCCGGCGGGACGACGGCAGCGAACTCCTCATAGGTCATGGGCTGCACATCCAGACCCGCGAGTTCGGCGGGGGAAGCCGGCTCGGTCACGCCCGGGTCAGGCGTCGCCGCGGCGGCGCTGTCGTCAGCCGGCGGCGCGCAGGCCACGACAAGGGCGGCGGCGGCGGTGAGGGTCAGGAGACGAACCATGCAACGTCCTTTCGGCTCCGAGAGGCAAGGCCCGGCGCGTGCTGCCATGGCGTCTTCGACAGCTGGCCCGGCGGCGCGAGGCCCGTTAGTGCACCGTAAACAGGGTGCACTAAGTGCATTAAGCGCACTAGGTGCACTATTCTCTGCGTGGGGGCTTGGCGAGCGGGGGCCATGGCAGCAGTCTAATCGAGAAAGCTGCAGCGGTCAGATTCAGGATTTGAAATCCTTTAGTTTCAATATTGTGGCATTGAAACTACGGGGAGGGTCGGACCTAGAACAGATCGCCGATCTCGGACTGGTAGCCGAACAGGCCTTGCGCCCCGCCGGTGTGAATGAAGACGACGGTCTCACCCTGGAGGGTGCCGGAACGGGCCAGCGCGATTAGCCCCTTCATGGCCTTGCCCGTATAGACCGGGTCCAGCACCAGGCCGTCGGTGCGCGCGGCGATCCTGAGCGCCTCGATGACCCCGGCATCGACCAGCCCATAGCCTTCGCCGACGTAATCGCAGTCGGCCACGACCTGATCGCGGCTGACCGCCTGGGGCCGGCCCAGCATGACGGCGGTTTCAGTCGCCAGTTTGAAGACGGCCTCTTCCTGTTGCGGGCGCGGATTGCGAACGCCGATGCCCAGTACCGGCACATCGGCCCCCATCACCGCCAGGCCGGCGACCAGGCCGGCCTGGGTGCCGGCAGATCCGGTGGCGGTAATGATCCGGTCCAGTTCCAGGTCGTATTCGTCGGCCTGGACGATGATCTCGCGGGCGCAGTCGACATAGCCCAGTGCCCCGATGGCATTGGAGCCGCCGCCGGGGATGACATAGGGCCGACCGCCGCGCTCGCGTACATCGTCGGCGGTCTTTTCCAGCTCGGCGGTCATGTCCGAGCTGCCCGGCACGAAGCGGATGGCGGCCCCGAACAGCTTGTCGAGCAAGACATTGCCGTTGGCCAGATAGTCTTCGGCCCGCGAGCCCGTGCGCTCTTCGAGGATGACCTCGCAGTTCAGGCCACAGGCGGCCGCCGCCGCCGCCGTCTGACGCACATGGTTGGACTGGACGGCACCTTGGGTGACCAGGGTGTCGCAGTCGTCGTCCAGCGCCGCCCCGACCAGGAACTCCAGCTTGCGAGTCTTGTTGCCGCCCCCGGCCAGGCCCGTGCAGTCGTCACGCTTGACCCAGATCTCGACGCCCAGAAGCTCGGACAGGCGCGGGGCCACCTCCAGCGGGGTCGGCAGGTGGGCGAGGCGGACGCGGGGGAAACGGGCGAGGTGCATGGGGAATCTCCAGACATCCCTCCCTAACACGGGTTTGGCTGCGTGCGCGTCACCGTCAGAGTCTGACAGAACGCGGGGCGCAAGCGCTCGCGCGCGGTGGAGCGGCTAGTCCTCATCCGCTTCGACCAGGGGCGCGGCCAGGGGGGGCGGCGCGCCGTTGAGGGCTGTGTTGAGAGCCTCGGTGTCCAAAGCCTTGTCCCAGCGGGCCACCACCAGGGTCGCCACGGCATTGCCGATGAAGTTGGTCAGGGCCCGGCATTCCGACATGAAACGGTCGACGCCCAGGATCAGGGCCATACCGGCGACCGGAACGCTGGGCACCACCGCCAGGGTCGCCGCCAGCGTAATGAAGCCGGCCCCGGTGACCCCCGCCGCTCCCTTGGACGACAGCATGGCGACAGCGAGCAGCAGCAGTTGTTCGCCCAGGCTCAGCTCGATGCCGTAGGCCTGGGCGATGAACAGGGCGGCCAGGGTCATATAGATGTTGGTGCCGTCCAGATTGAAGGAATAGCCGGTCGGCACGACCAGGCCGACCACGGACTTTTTCGCTCCGGCCCGCTCCATCTTTTCGATCAGACTGGGCAGGGCGGCCTCGGACGAGGAGGTGCCCAGCACCAGCAGCAGTTCCTCTTTCAGGTAGCGGATCAGCTTGAGGATGGAAAAGCCGTTGGCCGCCGCCACGGCCCCCAGCACTCCCAGCACAAACACCAGCGAAGTCAGATAGAAGGTGCCGACCAGGGCGGCCAGGTTGATCACGCTGTCGATGCCGTAGCGGCCAATGGTGAAGGCGAAGGCCCCGAAGGCGCCGATGGGCGCGGCCTTCATCAGAATATCGACCAGCCGGAAAAAAGCGGCCGAGGCGCTTTCCAGCACCATCAGGACCGGCTGGGCGCGGCCGCCGATGATGGCCAGGGAAATGCCGAACAGGATCGAGAAGAACAGGACCTGAAGGATTTCGCCCTCGGCAAAGGCCCCGACGACGGTGTCGGGGATGATGTGCATCAGAAAGCCAGTTATGGTCTGGTCGTGGGCGGCCTGGGAATATTGCGCCACCGCCTCCGTATCGAGGGTGGTGGCGTCGGCATTCATGCCGGCACCGGGCCGCACGACATTGGCGATGACCAGGCCCACGATCAGGGCCAGAGTCGAGAAGGTCAGGAAATAGGCGAAGGCCTTGCCGGCCACCCGGCCGACGTCCTTGAGGTCGCGCAGATGGGCGATGCCGGTCGTCACCGTCAGGAAGATGACCGGGGCGATGATCATCTTCACCAGCTTGATGAAGGCGTCGCCGAGCGGTTTCAGGTCCTCACCGACGGTCGGCCAGAAATGCCCGATCAGCCCGCCGAGCACGATCGCGGCGATGACCTGGACGTAGAGATGCGTCCAGATCGGCTTTCGGGCCGGCGGCGCGCCCGGCTCAGGATGGGCGGGCGAAACGCCCGGCGCGGCCTTGATCGTCATCAATGTTCCTCCCGACCCCTTTCATTACGGTGGCGTCGCCTTGCGGCAAGAGGCGATGCGAGGGCGCGCGAAATCGTCTAGGAAGCTGGCATGAACACCTTCGACGCCGATGTCATCGTGGCCGGAGCCGGTCTGGCCGGGGCCACCTTCGCCCTGGCCGCCGCCCAGGGCGGTCTGGATGTGATCCTGGTCGACCCGGTGCCCTTTTCGACCCAGCTGGACGCCAGTTTCGACGGGCGGGCTTCGGCGATTGCCTGGTCGAGCTTCCGCCAGTGGCAGGCCCTGGGGGCCGGCGACGACCTGGCCCCGGTGGCCGAGCGGATTGAACGCATCCTGGTGACCGACGGCAAGCGGCCGGGCGCGGCGTCCGGGGCCGGGCACGGGGTGTTCCTGCGCTTCGACGCGGCCGAGATTTCGGACCGGTCCGAGGGCGAGCCGATGGGCTGGATGGTCGAAAACCGCCAGTCGCGCGTGGCCCTGTCGCGGGCGCTGGAGCGGTCGACGGTGCGTTTGCGCACCCCGGTCGGGCTGGCGGGGCTGGAGCACGACGACTTTGGCGTGACCGCCGCCCTGTCGGACGGGACCTCGGCGCGCGCGCCCCTGGTGGTCGGGGCCGAGGGCCGCGCATCAAAGGTGCGCGACCTGTCAGGGATCGGCGTGGTCGGCTGGCCCTATCCACGCTCGGGCGTGGTGGCGACGGTCAAGCTGGGGCGCCCGCACGACGGCATCGCCCATGAGGTCTTTCTGCCGGACGGGGCCCTGGCGATTCTGCCCCTGACCGACCAGCGGGCGTCGCTGGTGTGGACCGAGCCGCATGATCGGGCGCGCGCCCTGAAGGCGGCCAGCCTGGAGGCGTTCACGGCGCATCTGAGCCGGCGCTTCGGCGAGTTTCTGGGCGAGGTCGAGGTGCTGGAGCCGCGCTTCGTCTATCCGCTGAGCCTGCTGTTGGCCGACAGCCTGATCGCGCCGCGGGCCGCCCTGGTCGGCGATGCCGGGCACGGCATTCACCCCCTGGCGGGCCAGGGCCTGAACCTGGGGCTGAAGGATGCAGCGGCCCTGGCCCAGGTGCTGGTCGAGGCCCGGCGTCTGGGCGAGGACATCGGCGGCGCGGCAGTGCTGGAACGCTATCTGCGCTGGCGCCGGTTCGACAATGTGACGATGGCGATGATGATGGACGCCTTCGACCGGACGTTTGCCACCGACAATCCGGTCGTGCGGGGCGTGCGTGATCTGGGCATGGCGGCGGTCAATGCCGTACCGGCGGCGCGCCGCTTCTTCATGGCCGAGGCCGGGGGCGCGGTCGGTGACCTGCCGCAGTTGTTGCGAGGCGAGCCGCTCTAGGTGGGGGCCGGGTTGCTCGTCACCCTCGGTGACGGCAGATCGAACGTCGTCGCTAGACGCCCCGCCGCCCGAAGCCGGTAGCGGCCGGTGCCTCCGGCCAGGCCGAGCGAACGGGGGCCGCCGCCTCCGCTGCCTGGCGCGCCTGGGCGAAGATGGCGTCGAGTCGGGCTTCATCGAGCCGTCCGGTGCCTGCGCCGGGACCGGCACCGAGTCGGCCATGGTCGTAGCGTGGATCCGCACCATAGCGATTTTCGCCGTCGGTCCCGCGCATCCACAGAATGACCATCAGGATGGTGTTGCAGACCTGTCCGACCATCAGCAGCAGCATGGCCCCGGCCGCCGCCGAGACCATGGCGGCGGCGACGGCATCTGGCGACCTGGTGCCGCCGCCGGCCATGCCGACGGCCGCGCCGAAGAAGATCACGGGCGACAGGGCCCCCGGGGCCTGCAGCAGCAGCCACCAGGCCGACCGGTTGGTGTCATGCAGGCGGCGCACGGTGACCGCCAGGTGTGGCGTGACAAAGGCCAGGGCGGCCAGGGCGGCCAGCGTCAGGCAGGCGAAGAACCCCATCTCGCCCCCACCTTCGGGGGCCTGGGTCAGGGAGATGACGGCAGTTCCCGTCAGCAAGCCGCCGACAAAGGTCTGGAACAGGACGAAGCCCCAATATTCGCTGCGCCTCGCCCGCCCGGAAAAGTCGGCGTAACGGATCAGCGGCCTGATGAACACCATCGACGGATCCCCAGTTCGGTCGCGGGTATCCTGCCTGCGGAACGGTTTAGGCCGGGACTACGAAGACGGTTACTGCCGACGCTTAGACGCCGTTAACCGGGCCGGGTTCAGGATGCCCTCCAGCAAGTTTCGGGCCATCCGCCCGGGGGTGGAGGCGCAATGGCCGGTCTCGGTCAAAAGCTGGAAGTCAGGCAGGGGCAGGGGCTGGTCATCACGCCCCAGCTCCAGCAGGCGATCAAGCTGTTGCAGCTGTCGAACCTGGAGCTGGAGGCCTTTGTCGAGGGGGAGCTGGAACGAAATCCGCTCCTGGCCCGCGACGACACCGATGCCGACCGCAGCGAGCCGTCCGAGCCCGCCGAACGTGCCGAGGCCCCCGCCGACCGGGCCGAGATGTCCTTCGAGGACGGGCGGGCCTCCGATGCCGCCGATGCCGTCGATGCGCGCTCCGAGGACGTCTATGGCGATGCCGCTCCGGGCGAAAAGGCGTCCGATCGCGCCAGTGAGGGCGATACCGGCCAGCCGCTGGGTGACTGGTCGGCGGTCGGACGCGGCGGATCGGTCGAGGCCGACGACGATCTGCTGGACCGGGTGCTGCGGCGCGAACTGTCGCTGAGTGACCATCTGCAGGCCCAGGCGACGCTGGCGGGTTTTACGCCGGTGGAACATGCGGTGGCCCTGGCCCTGATCGATGCGGTCGATGAGGGAGGCTATCTGCGCGGCGAACTGACCGAGCTGGCCGACCGGCTGGGCTGGAGCGTCGAGCGGGTCGAGGCGGTGCTGGAACGCTGTCAGGCCTTCGAGCCGACCGGGGTGATGGCGCGCTCGGTGCCGGAGTGCCTGGCTCTGCAGCTGAAGGAAAAGAACCGGCTCGATCCGGCCATGCAGGCGCTGCTGGACAATCTGGAGCTGGTCGCGCGCCGTGACTTCGCCGGCCTCAGGTCGCTGTGCGGTGTCGATGACGAAGACCTGGCCGAAATGATCACCGAGCTGAAGGCTCTGACGCCCAGGCCCGGCGCGGCCTTCGGTGGCGAGCCGAGCCAGACGGTGGTGCCCGATGTCTTCGTGCGGCCGGATCCGGCCGGTGGCTGGCGGGTCGAGCTGAACGCCGACACCCTGCCGCGTCTGCTCGTGGACAAGCGCTATCATGCCGTGGTCCAGGCCTCGGCTCGCAGCGACCAGGACAGGACCTTTGTGGCCGAATGCTCGGCCCAGGCCGCCTGGCTGGTCAAGTCGCTGGATCAGCGCGCCAAGACCATCCTGAAGGTGGCCTCGGAGATCGTCCGCCAACAGGATGCCTTCCTCGCCTTCGGGGTCGAATGCCTCAGGCCGCTCAATCTGAAGACGGTGGCCGACGCCATTTCGATGCATGAATCGACCGTCAGCCGGGTCACCTCGAACAAATATCTGGCAACGCCGCGCGGGGTGTTCGAGCTGAAGTTCTTCTTCACCTCGGCGATCAATTCGACCGACGGTGCCGCCAGCCATTCGGCCGAGGCGGTCCGCCACAAGATCAAGCAGATGATCGAGGCCGAAACGGCCGAATCGGCGGTTCTGTCGGATGACCGGATCGTCGAAATTCTCAAGGAAGCCGGCGTTGATATTGCACGCCGTACGGTTGCCAAATATCGGGAAGCCTTGAGAATTCCCTCGTCGGTGGAGCGCCGTCGCCTGCTGCGTGCAAGCTGAGTCGGGTCAAGCCCAACACACTTTTTTGATCCGGTCCGGTTCGGCTTGACACCAAACCGCGAGAAGCGCGTTTTAGGGTCATGCAGGTCCAGGTCAGCGGCAAGCACATGGATGTCGGCGAAGCGTTAGGCTCGCGCATCTCCCAGGAACTCCAGGACGGAATCGGCAAGTATTTCGAACGTGGTGGCCAGGACGCCGAGGTGGTGGTGTCCAAGGATGGCCACGGCTACCGCGTCGACTGCTGGGTTCGCCTCGCGTCAGGTCAGTCCCTGGTGACGACCGGCGAGGGCGGTGACGCCCATTCGGCCTTCACTGACAGTCTGCACAAGCTGGAGACGCGCGTCCGGCGCTATAAGCGCCGCCTGAAGGACCACCATCTGGGCCCGCGCCGCATGTCGCCCGAAAGGACCGAGATGGCCGCCGCCGAGGTGCTGCGTTCGACGGTGCTGCGCGACCCCGGCCTGGTCGAGGACGACGATTTCGGCGAGGCCGGGCGGCCGGACGAAGGCCCGCCCGCAGGCATGGTCATCGCCGAGACCGACACCGAACTAAAGGACATGACGGTCGGACAGGCGGTGCTGGAACTGGACATGACCGGCTATCCGGTCGCGGTCTTCCGCAATGCCGCCCACGGCGGCCTGTCGGTCGTCTATCGCCGGCCGGACGGCAATATCGGCTGGATTGACCCCCAGCGGACACGTTCATCGAACGGGAACGGTTAGCCGCTAGTCTTGTTGTGATGGACGAACACCGCTAGGTGGGCGCCCGTCTCAGGAATGACAGAGTTGCAGGCTACAGGCCATGCAACCCCCGGGGTGGAATCGGTAGAGAGTATGGACATTTCAGAGTTGGTATCGCCGTCGACCGTGGCCGTGCGGGCTGGGGTCACGACCAAGCGACAGTTGATGAACATCCTGGCCGAGCTGGCGTCGCCGGCCGTCGGTGCCTCCGAGAAGGTACTGGTCGAAGGCCTGATGGAGCGCGAGGCGCTCGGCTCGACCGGCCTGTCTGGCGGGGCGGCGGTGCCGCACGCGCGCTCGCCGGAGATTTCGAAAGTCTCGGGCGTCTTCGTCAAGCTTGAGCAACCGCTGGAGTTCGACGCCGTGGACGACCGGCCGGTCGATTTGGTGTTCGCCCTGTTCGCGCCTGCCGAAGACGGGGCCGAACACCTGCGGGCCCTGGCGGCGGTGTCGCGCCTGTTGCGCCGCCCGGAAGTGCGCGAGCAGCTGCGTCGGGCCAGAACGCCAGAGGCCCTCTATGCCCTGCTGGTTCACCGCATCGAGGCCAGCGCCGCAGCCTGACCTTCGGGCCGGGCGCGGTGGATCTCAACGGCACCGCTTCCTGCGCCGGGGCTCGGCGATGCGCGTCGGGATCCGGCAACCGGTTCCCGCCTCCGAACGCGCTAAGAAACCGTTAGCCACATTGGGTTTGCGGTAAACCTGATCTTCATTCGGTTCGGTTACAACCTGTCCCAGAACGAGCCACGCCCGCAGAGGCGAGGCCGCAGTGATGTGATGGGATGTTTCATGGCCAAGACGGTGCTCGTCATCGACGACGATCCGACCCAGCGCCGCCTGATCCAGGCGGTTCTGGAGCGCGAGGGGTTCACCTTCGAGGGGGCGGAATCCGGCCCGGCCGGCCTGGACCGGCTGGCGCGCGGCGGCATCGACGTCGTCCTGCTCGACATGGTCATGCCCCAGATGTCGGGCCTGGAGGTCCTTCAGGAAGCGCGCCTGTCGGGCGTCGCCTGTCCGATCATCATCCTGACGGCCAACGCCGGCATCGAGACCGTGGTCGAGATGATGCGGGCCGGGGCCCAGGACTTCTTCGTCAAGCCGGCCTCGCCGGAACGGATCCTGGTCGGGGTGCGAAATGCCCTGCAGATGGGTGATCTGACGAGCGAGGTGTCGCGCCTGAAGAAGCGCGCCTCGGGGCGGATGGGATTTGGCGATCTGGTCGGGTCCAGCTCCGCCATGCAGCTGGTCAAGCGCATGGGCGAGCGCGCCGCCGGTTCGACCATCCCGGTTCTGATCACCGGCGAGAGCGGCGTCGGCAAGGAAGTCATTGCGCGCGCCCTGCATGGCTCATCGGACCGGGCCGGCAAGCCCTTCGTGGCGGTCAACTGTGGGGCCCTGCCGACCAATCTGGTGGAATCGATCCTGTTCGGCCACGAGAAGGGCAGCTTCACCGGCGCGACCGACAAGCATCTGGGCAAGTTCAAGGAGGCCGACGGCGGCACCCTGTTCCTGGACGAGATCGGCGAGCTGCCGCTGGACATGCAGGTCAAGCTGCTGCGCGCGCTCCAGGAAGGCGAGGTCGATCC
>Ga0209573_1004769_pt1 | contig 12995 bp, 7 predicted proteins | sample TNRBio252014_DNA_FD_185870 | JGI IMG/M metagenome (GOLD analysis project Ga0209573, IMG submission 185870) | Wastewater treatment Type I Accumulibacter community from EBPR Bioreactor in Madison, WI, USA - TNR Reactor_6/25/2014_ DNA (SPAdes)... | ecosystem: Engineered > Bioreactor > EBPR >...
CTATTTCACGGCGGCATGGCGCAAAACGTCGGCCCGATCCTGCAGCAAGTGACCGAGAAATACTTGTTGCGCTCGGAGGTCGAATGGCGCGCGCGCCAGGACGCGATCGCGCTGCTCCGCGACATCGAGGGGCTGCTGCGTATCGGCGACGTGCGTGGCATCGCTGCGGCGACCACGCGCAACTTCTTCGGTCCGCTCCAGGCCATCATCCCGCGGGCCACGACGCTCTTCACCGAGCGCCTGATCGAGCGTGCACGCGCCGCGTTCGGCGCCGACTTCTGGGGGTTCTGGATGTTGGGCGGGGCGTCGGGCGGCGGTATGGGTCTGATCGTCGACCCGGCGCGCCGCGAGGCCGCCAAGCAGATGTTGCCCGAGATCCTGACTCGCGCCAAGCGCGAGCTCGAACAGGCCTTGCCGTTTGCGATGGAGCCCGTGGTCTACGACTTCGCGATCAACACGCGGGGCACCTGGGGCGAGCGGTTATCGGGCGTAACCGCATTGATGCCGGTCGGCTACTACACCCTGACGGCTCCGGCGCTCCTGCGGCGAGACCCGGGCGCGCTATCGGCCGGGCGCCGGCGCGAGCTCGAGACCCTGGCCGCAGCGTCGCGGGTCAAGCCCGCGTTGGCAGGGCTGGCTCAGGCGCTGTTCGAGGGTCTTGTGCCGCGGGCGAGTGCGTCGGCCGGCGCTGGCCGCGACCTGGCCGTGTTGCTCGACGAGCTCGGCTTCGACCGCGCACAACATGAGCACATCCGTGCCGAGCTGCGCCAGGGTCGGATCGGGCTGGCGCACAACCGGCTGCCGGCCAACGCCGAGATCGCGGATGTCGCGCCCGGGGACGTGGTCCACGCGCACGAACTCGACAGCGCCGAGAACCTGCGCGCCATCGGCGAGGCCGCGCTTCGCGAGGGTTCGGTCGCCGTGGTGACCCTGGCGGCGGGCGTCGGAAGCCGCTGGACCGAGGGCGCCGGGGTGGTCAAGGCGATCAACCCGTTCGTGCGGCTCGCCGGTGCGCATCGCACCTTCCTCGAGATTCATCTGGCCAAGAGCCGGCGGGTCGGCCGGTCGGCCGGGGCCTGGCTTCCGCATATCATCACCACATCCTATCTGACTCATCGTCCGATCCGCGACTTCCTGACCCAACACGCCGACTATCGCTATCCGGGCCCGTTGACGCTCTCGCCGGGCCGGGCGGTCGGCCTGCGGCTTGTGCCGATGGCCCGCGACCTGCGCTTCGCCTGGGAGGAGCAGCCGCAGCAGTTGCTCGACGAGCGTCAGCAGAAAGTGCGCGAGAGCCTGCACACCGCCCTGATCAACTGGGCGCGAGCGGCGGGCGAAGGCAGCGACTACGTCGACAACCTGCCGCTCCAATGCCTGCACCCGGTCGGGCACTGGTTCGAGATCCCGAACCTGCTGCGCAATGGCGTGCTTGCCGACTTGCTGCGGCAACGGCCCGGGCTGCAGACGCTCCTGCTGCACAACGTCGATGCCGTCGGCGTGGACGTTGATGCGGCGCTGCTCGGCTGGCATCTGCGCACCGGCGCGACGATGAGCGTCGAGGTCATCGGCCGGCAGATCGACGACCGCGGCGGCGGCCTTGCGCGAGTCGATGGTCGGCTGCGTCTGGTCGAGGGCCTGGCGCTCCCCGACGAGGCCGACGAGTTCAAGCTGTCGTACTACAACTCGAATACGTTCTGGCTCGACGTCGATCGGCTGCTGGCGGTCTTCGATCTGTCGCGCGCCGACCTGGGTGATCCGACGCGCGTCGGAGAGGCGATCCGCGCGGTCGGCGCCCGGATGCCGACCTACATCACGCTCAAAGACGTCAAGAAGCGGTGGGGCTACGGCCAGGAGGATGTCTACCCGGTCGCGCAGTTCGAGAAGCTGTGGGGTGACATGACCGCGCTTTCGGATGTCGAGGCTCGCTACGTCGTCGTCCCGCGACGGCGGGGCCAAAACCTGAAGGACGTGGCCCAGCTCGACGGCTGGCTGCGCGACGGCTCGGCCGCGCACGTGGAGGCGTTGTGCGATTGGGGGGCGTAGAGCGCGGGAGCGGGGGAGCGAGGAGCGGGGGGGAGATGGGCCGATCGCAATGCGTGGGCGCGAAGGATCAGGCCTGAGGCGAGCCGGCCACGCAGGCCTATTGCCGCGGTTCTGCCTCAGGACGGGTCCTTCGCGCCCAACACTACGCTGCAGCGCCAGGATCGCTCCGGCGCTCAGCGCCGAAGGCTGGGCAGGAAGAGCCGCCGCTGCGTCTGCGCCTCGGCGCCGTCGCTGACTCGCAGCTCCGTGAACGGTGTGGCCCCGTAGCCTTCGACTTCATAGACGATCCACTCGCTGTCCGGGCTGGCGAGCACATCGCCGACCTGGACCTGGTCTTCGACCCGGCTCAGGTTGCGTTCGCCACCGCCGAAGACCTGCGCGCTGAAGAGATCGAACCGGCCCGTGACCGCGTTGGTGGTATACAGCACGCGGCTGCTGTCAGGCAGGAACTGATGAAAGGACCCCGACCCGACGAGGGTCGCGTTGCCGCCATTCGGCGGAATGGTGCGCAAGGCACCCGTGGATGACGTCTGCTGGAACAACACCCACAGCCCATCGGCGCTGACCTGAAAAATCCCCAGGGGCTCAGCGCCCGCTTCGCTGTAAAGCGTCACCCGGTTGCCGCCGGCGAGATTGACTGCCTCCAGCGTGACCGGCGCGCTCGCGTCGCGCCGATACCGATAAACCACGCGCTGGTTGTCGGACGTGATGCTGAAGGTCGCGCCATAGACACCGTAGCCGGGGTCGGCGGCGGTGGTCAGCAGCGTCGACGTGCCGCCCCCGATCAGCACGCTGTACAGGTTGCCGTCGCCGATGAAACCCGAGCCGGGGTTGGTGGTCACGTTGTAGACGACGCGATCGCCCTGCGGGCTGATGAGGTAGCCGAAAACGTCCTGGTTGCTGGCCAGACTGAAGCTGAGTTCGGTCAGCAGACCGCCGGCCGTGGCGTTCATGTACAGACGCGTGATGGACGAGCCGCTGGGTGCTGCCGCGAACACGACCACCTGCAGGCTTGGGTTGACCTTGAAGGTATAGTCGACCGCTGCGCCGGCCTCATTCAACTTGACCGGGGTGCCACCGCCGATCGGCACACCGTAGATCTCGAGCCGATTGCTCACGTCCTGATAAGCCTGGTACACCACCCGGTTCGAGATCGGCTCGATCTCGAAGGCATCGACGACACGGCCGCCGCTCACGAGCGGGCCGTTGAGCTTGACCCACGAGCCGCCGACGATCGGCGCGCTGTAGAGTTCGCGCACCTCGTTGGTGGTCTGATCGGCCAGGTAGACCACGCGCACATTGTCCGGGTCGATCTTGAAGACATCGACATTGCCGCCGGCGACCATGGGACCGCTCAACTTGACCGCCGCACCACCGCCGATAGGCACACGATAGAGCTCCAGGCGATTGTCGACGTCCTGATCGGCTGTGTAGATCACGTACTGGCTGTCGGGCGTGATCGCGAAGCGGTCGACATTGCCGTTCGTCACCAGGGTCGGATTCAGCTTGACCGGCGTCGAACCGGCGATCGGCACGCTGTAGAGCTCATTGACCCCCTCGACAGCGGCGTCCGCGACATACACCACATACTGCGAATCGGGGCTGATCCGCCAGCCAAACCGGATACTGGCAGGGGCCGGCAGCGGGCCGGTCAGTGACCGCCAGTCGGCCCGGGCCGGCGTAGGCAGCGCCAGCAGCAAGGCGAGCGCTGACGCGAGCAGGCTCAGGGTGAGACGGTAGGTTTGCGGCATCATTGTTCCTCGTCGGTGCGCGGCGACGATTTGTCGCTCGCGCGCGTTGGCTCAGCGGGCATGTCGCGCTGAGTGAGATGGAGCAGAAGCGTCGCCGGCTGCGCATACGACAGCCGGTCGCCGGTGTGTGGGTCTTCGAGCACTGCCCGCCAGGCGCCCTCGTCGGTCCACCACACCCGCAGCAAATAAGCCCGGTATTTGGGGATTGCCACGCGTTAACTCCTTGCCGTGAACCTTAGGCGCCCGCTCTCAAAAAACTCTAAAATACCGGTAGGCACTTGAGAACGACCGTGGTCGGCCCGGGGCTGGCGATGCCAGCCTCAGGCCTGCCCACCGTCGTTCTCCAACGCACAGCTTATGTCGCGCCTCACTATTGACGCCCTCGGATCGCTGACCGTGACGCAGGATAACCGGCCGCTCGCCGGGCTCGACACCAAGAAGGTCAGGGCCCTGCTTGTGCTGTTAGCACTTGAGGGTCAGCGCGCCCATACCCGATCCGAACTCTGTGGCCAACTGTGGCCCGAGCACGGCGAGCGCGCCGCTCGGGCCAGCTTGAGCCAGGCCGTCAGCCAGTTGCGCCTGGCCCTGGGCGACAAGGGTGCCGAACGACCTTTTCTTCTTGTCTCCGGCGATTCGATCCAGATCAACCCCGAGGCGGACGTCCAACTCGACGTGGCTGTCTTCCTGGCGGCGATCCACCGGGCCGAGCGGCATCGCCATCGCAGCTGGCGAACGTGCGGCGCCTGCGCGTCGGACCTGGAGCGCGCGCTGGCGTTGTACCGCGGTGACTTCCTCGATCACTTCTTTTTGAGCGACAGCGCCCCATTCGAAGAGTGGTCGGCGCTCTGGCGCGAACGTCTCCGCGCGCGCGCCTTGAGCGCACTCGAGCGCCTGGCCGAAAGGGCCGAGTGGATCGGCGATTTCGGCCTGGCCGGCGCCTGCGCGACACGCATGATCACGCTCGATCCCTTGTCGGAGACCGCCCGCCGTGAGCAGATGCGGCACCTGGCGCTGAACGGCGAGTGGGCCGCGGCTGAGGCACAGTTTGATCAGTTGCGCCGGATGCTGAGCACTGAATTCCAGAACGAACCCGAAGCCGCCAGCCTCGCGCTGCACAGTCGGGTCCGCGCCCGCGACCTGACGGGCCTGCGTCTGCACGGGCCGGCGCCCGGTCTGCAGCCGCTTGGGCTCGGGCCCCTGATCGGGCGATCACGAGAACGCGAGGCCGTGCGGCAGTTGCTCGAGAACTCGGAGACGCGCGTGGTCACCGTGATCGGCGCACCCGGGCTGGGCAAGACCCGGTTGGCGTTCGAGGTGGCCTTCGACCTGCGGCACGCCTTCGAGCAAGGGGTGGTCGTGGTCGAACTCGCACCCCTGACCAGCGCCGACCTGGTTCCGGCCGCCATCGCCGCCGTGCTCGGGGTCAAGGAGCAGGCGCGCCAGTCGTTGGCCGAAAGCCTTGGCCACTTCTTGCGTGACCGCCACCTGTTGATCGTGCTGGACAACGCCGAGCACGTGCTCGACGCCGCGCCCGAGATCGCGGCGCTGGCCGCGAGCGGGGCGGGGGTCCACTTCTTGGTCACCAGCCGCGCGCCCCTGCGGATCAGGGCGGAGCGCCTCTACGCACTCGATCCGATGGCCGCGGATGAGGCCCAGAACCTGTTCCGGGCCCGGGCTCGATCGGCGGCGCCCGAGTGGGCGATGGATGGGCCGGCGGCCGCCGACATCGCCGCAATCTGTGCGCAGGTGGATCATGTGCCGTTGGCGATCGAGCTGGTCGCCAGTCGGGCGAGGTCGCTGGCCCTGGGCGAACTCCGGCAACAACTGTCGCGCGGCCTGAGTTCGCTGGGCGCAGGCTCGCGCGATCTGCCTGAGCGCCAACGCACCCTGCACGCCAGCATTGCCTGGAGTTACGACAGGCTGCCGGATGAGGCGCAACGGGTGCTCGCCGTCTTGAGTGTGTTCGCCGGGGGATTCACATCGGAAGCAGCCAGGGCCGTTGCCGGCGACATGGCTACCGGGGCACTTGAACAACTGCTGGAGACGAGCCTGGTGACCGCACGTGGCGGGCCGGACGAGATCCGCTTCGGCCTGCTCGAGACCGTGCGCGAGTTCGGCGCCGCGCGCCTGCGAGCCTGTGACGACGTGACCGAGATCCGCGAAAGGCATCTGGTCTACTGCGTGGCGTTGGCCGAACGCGCCTACGTGGAGCTGATCGGCCCGGAACAGGCCAGGTGGGGTCAGCGGGTTCTTTCCGAACTCGACAATCTGCGGGCGGCGATCGCCTGGGCCCGGCATCAGGACCGGGTTGAGCCGGTCTTGCGCATCGCCACCGGAGTCTTTCGGTTCTTCTGGCAGCGCGGTCTGATGCGCGAAGGGCTGAGTTGGTTCGAACCGGCCCTGGCGCAACGGCAGGCCGCGCCGCTTGACGTGCAATCCCGGGCGCTGCGCACGGCCAGTGTGCTCGCCTGGAGCCTGAGCGACTACGCCCGGGCCGTGGCCTGGAGTGAGGCCGCGATCGATACCGGTCGACAGGCGGGATCAGCCGATCTGAACTCGGCAGCGATGACCAATCTAGGGCTTGTGCTTAAAGAACAGGGCGAGTGGGAGCGCGCCAACACCATCCTGGCTGAAGCCGTTGCTCTCAATCGCGCTATCCCGGATCAGCCGCACCGGGTCAAGTTCGCGCTGGTCATCCGGGCCGGGTTGTTGCTCAGACTGGGCGACTGGGTCGAGGCTGAGAAGGCGTATGCCGAGGCCCTGAGCCACAATCGGGCTGTCGGTGATGTCGAAGGCACCGCCAATGCGCTGTATGGGCTGGCCGTGACAGCCAGCCTGCGGGGCGAGATCGAGCAGGCGCGCCGCTTGTGCGCCGAGTCGCTCGCGCTCTACACCAGCCTGAACCACCAGTACGGAATCGGCTGGGTTCACTACCACTGGGGCATGATCGAGTTGAACGCCGGCGAACTTGGTCGCGCCGACGCGCTCCTTGAGCACAGCCTGGGGATCTGGCTTGCGCGCGAGGACGAGGCCAATGCCGCCCACGTCCTCGATGGGCTGGCGCAGGTCTTGGGGCGGCGGGAGTGCTGGGGGCCGGCCGCCCAATGGCTCAGCGCTGCTGAACGGATCCGCCTGGACTGTCAGGCCACCCTGACCCCGTTCGAAACCCGACAGCGGGTCGCCCTCATCGAAGAGGCCCGTGCCGCGCTCGGACCGGATGCCTTTGAGACCGCCTGTGCCATCGGAAGAGCGAGGCATCCGAGCGAATGGGCATCGGCGGGCTGAGGGGGAGCGAGGGGCGGGGGAGCACGGGAGCGCGAGGAGTCTCCTATCAGACGCCTTGGCCGTCGAGGCCCAGGCCAGGGCGAGCAGCGTGGGGTTTTAGTGCTCCAGACCCGCGAACAGGGCCGCCAGAAACGCTTCGGGTTGTTCCAGGTGAACGGTGTGGCCGGCGGCGGGCACGACCGTTGTGACCGCCTGCGGGAGCAGTTTCTGCATCCGGGCCGCGATGCCGCCGAATTTGGCATCGAGCGCGCCGACGATCAGGTGGGTCGGGCGGTCGAAGGCCGCGAGCACGTCCCAGCCGCTCGGCTGCGCGCCTGTGCCCATGCCGCGCAGGCTGTTGGCGAGGCCGCGCGAGTGGTTGCGCAGACGCGCCTCGTGCAGTTGATCGCGCAATTCGCGCGACAGCGCGGTTTGCGAGGCAAACAGGGGAAGCGACTCCCAATACGTGATGAAGGCCTCCAGGCCCTCGCGTTCGATCCGGTCCGCCAGCGCGGCGTCAGCGGCGATCCGGGTCGCGCGTTCCTCGGGCAGTGCGAGGCCCGGCGAGCCGCTCTCAAGCGTGAGTGTCTTGACGCGCTCTGGATGAGCCAGAGCGGAGTGCAACGCCAGTCGGGCGCCCATCGAGTAACCCACCCAGTGCGCCGATGCGATGCCGCGGGCATCGAGTAGCGCGATCAGGTCCGTTGCGGTCCGTTCGACCCGATACCGTTCGGGGTCGGCGGGCGCTTCGGTCGCGCCGTGGCCCGGAAGGTCAGGCGCAAGCACGTGATAGCGCGCGGCGAGCTGCGTGGCGATCGTATCCCAGCTGGCGCTGCTGCCGGTGAAGCCGTGGAGCAGCACCACGGCCTCCGGGCCGGCGCCATGCTCGACGACGTGGTAGTTCAGGCCGTTGAGGGTGTGGATGGGCATGGGCTCAATAAGAACTCAACCACCACGCGGCGGAGCACCTTGCCGCTGGCCGTGAGCGGCAGCGCCTCGACGAAGCGGACGATGCGCGGCACCTTGTAGCCGGCCAGGCTTTGGCGTGCGAAAGTGATCAACTCGGCCTCGGTGGGCGTTGCTCCGGGCGCAAGCACCACGGCAGCGGCCACGCGCTGACCCCACTCGGCGTCAGCCAGGCCCACCACACAGGCCTGCGCCACAGCCGGGTGGTCGGCCAGCACGGCCTCGACCTCGGCCGGATAGACGTTCTCGCCCCCGCTGACGATCAGGTCGGTGCGGCGCTGCAACACCCATAGGTCGCCCTCGTCGTCGACGTAGCCGATGTCGCCGGTATGCAACACGCCGTCGCGGAGGGCGGACCTCGTCGCTGACACATCGCGCCAGTAGCCGTGAAAGACCGTTGGGCCGTCGATCACGAACTCGCCCGGTGTGCCGGGCGCGGCCTCGGCGCCGGTGTCGGTCAACACGCGGATCCGCGACCACGGCAGGGCCTTGCCGACGCTGCCGGGCTTGCGCAGGGCATCCTCGGGACGCTGTGTGGCGATCTGCGACGCGCTCTCGGTCAGGCCGTATGTGGGCGCGACGCGGATGCCGGCGGCCTGGGCGCGCGCCATCAGTTCGGGCGTTGCGGCGGCACCACCGAGCAGCACGAGGCGCACGCCGCGCAGCGCGTCGGCGTCGTGGTCGAGCAGCCGATGCAGCTGGGTCGGCACGAGCGAGATCAACGTCGCGGCATGTTCGCGCAGATCGCGAGCGAGGTCCTCGACGCGCGACGAGGTGGCCAGGATCATGGCCGTGCCGTACAGGACGCTGCGCCAGACGATCGCCTGCCCGCCGACGTGATAGAGCGGAAGCGGGCACAGCCAGCGGTCCCCGGGCAGCACCCCGATCCGCAGCGCCGAGGCCAGGGCGCTCCAGAACTGGTTTGCGAACGACAGCAGCGCGCCCTTCGGCTGGCCTGAGGTGCCGGAGGTGAAGACGATGGACTGGATGTCGTGGAGCGTGGCGGGTGGAGCGTGAGGCGTGGAGCGGGGAGCGAGGGGCGTGGGGCGTGGAGCGGGGAGCGGGGAGCGAGAGGTATCACTTCGCTCCACACTCCTCGCCCCTCGCATAATCGCCGCCACGCCCTCCGGCAGCACCGGGGCCTCACCGCCGCCCACGACCACGAACCGCGCGCCTACATGCCCGATCTGCCAGGCGAGCTCGTCGGTCGTCAGTCTCGTGTTGAGCGGCACAAGCACCGCGCCGGCCCGCGCGATGGCATGCACGGCCACGACCGAGTCGATCGTCAGCGGCAGCCAGGCGCCCACCGGCTCGCCCGGGGCGATGCCATGTGCCGCCAGCTCGGCGGCCAGCTCCGTCGCCCAGGCATCCAGCTCGGCATAGGTCAGAGCCGCCCCAGCCCCGATGACGGCTGGCGCGTGCGGACGCTGACGGGCCTGGTCGGCCAGCCAATCGGGCGTTGGACCCACGGTGTCGGGCGTCAGGCGTCGGGCGTCAGGCGTCGGCTTCATCTCGTCCACGGTCGGCAATCAGCTGTCAGCAATAGGCTGTCAGCTGTTAGCGATCAGCAATCAGAAATCAGAAATCAGAAATCAGAAATCACCAATCACCAATCGCAAATGTCACGGTCTCCACGGATACTTTTTGAAGTCGGGCTTGCGCTTCTCGACGAAGGCGTTCTTGCCCTCGCTGCCCTCCTCGGACATGTAGTACAGCATGGTCGCGTCGCCGGCGAGCACCTGGATTCCGGTCTGGCCGTCGAGATCGGCGTTGAAGCCGGCCTTGAGGAAGCGAATGGCGATCGGGCTCTTCTCGAGGATCTCCTGGGCCCATTGAACGCCCTCGGCCTCGAGTTGCTCGACCGGCACGACCTTGTTGACCAGGCCCATCGCGAGCGCATCCAACGCGTCGTACTGGCGGCACAGGTACCAGATCTCGCGCGCCTTTTTCTGGCCGACGATCGAGGCCAGATAGCTGCTCCCGAAGCCGCCATCGAAGCTGCCGACCTTGGGGCCCGTCTGGCCGAAGAGCGCGTTATCGGCCGCGATGGTCAGATCGGCGATGACGTGCAGCACGTGCCCGCCGCCGATGGCGTAGCCCGCGACCAGCGCGATGACGGGCTTGGGCATCGTGCGGATGATGCGCTGCAACTCGAGCACGTTGAGCCGCGCGCGGCCGTCGTCGCCGACATAGCCGGCGTGGCCGCGGACCTTCTGGTCGCCGCCGGAGCAGAACGCGTACTTGCCGTCTTTGGCCGGCCCGTTGCCGGTCAGCAGCACCACGCCGATGCGCTCATCGGCCCAGGCGTTGCGGAAGGCGTCGATCATCTCGTCGATGGTCTTCGGTCGGAAGGCGTTGCGCACCTCGGGCCGGTTGAACGCGATGCGGGCCATCCCGTCGGCTTTGTGATACGTGATGTCTTCGTAGGCTTTGGCTTCGATCCAGTCGGGCATGAGGACTCCTGAATTGCTGATTGTTGATTTCTGATTGCTGATTGTCAATCAGCAATCAGAAATCAACAATCAGCAATGACCTTATTTCGGATGCGTTTCGCCACCTCGAGGTCTCTCGCTGAGTCGGTCCTGACCTCGATCAGGTGCGGTTCGCGGGAGGCGATGGCGCGCGCGAACGCGGCGCGGAAGTCGGCGCGGGTCGTCGGCGCGTCGTAGGCGAGATCATAGAGCTGGGCGGCGGCGGCGAAGGACAGGCCGTGCGGCGTCAGGAACAGATCGGTGAAAGCGGGCTCGAAATCCTTGATTGGCAGGCGGCGGAAGATCGCGCCGCCGTCGTTGTTGACGACCACGATCGTGATCGGCACGGTGCAGCGGCGCGCGGCCAGCAGGCCGTTGAGGTCGTGATAGAGCGCCAGGTCCCCGAGGACGAGCGCGAGTCGTTGATCGGGCAGGGCGGCGGCGACGCCGAGGGCTGTCGAGACCAGGCCGTCGATGCCGGCGACGCCGCGGTTGCCAAAGACCGAGAGTTGTTTGGCGGGCGCCTGGCCGAACTGATCGGCGTGGCGCACGGTCAGGCTGTTGCCGATGAACAGCGCGGCGCCGTCGGGCAGGGCCGCGACGACGTCGGCGATCACGGCGCCATCGAAGAGCTCGGCCGCATCAAGGTGGGCCGTCAGTGCCGCCGCTGTTCGCGCCTCGCGTTCGCGCGCTGCGCATAGCCATTCGCTCGTGGCGCGTTCGGCCAGCGATGAACCCAACCGCTGAGCCACGACCTGACAGGTCAGAGCCTCGTGGGCCTGGAGTTGATCGGTGAGCCGATGGGCGTCGTCGGCCCAGCGCCCGCTCTCACGCACCTGGACCATGACACGCGGCCGCCAGCCGTCAAGCGCGGCCAAGAGCGCGGCCGAGGTCGGCACGTCGCCGAAGCGCACCACGACGTCGGGCTGCAGGTCGAGCCTGACGGTGTCGTAGTGCGTCAGCCGCACCACGCCCTCGTCCGGCCAAAAGCGCGCCCCCGAGAGCGCCTCGGCGATGACGGGATAGCCCGCGGCGCGCGCGAGCTGCAGTACGGCCTTGGGCAGGGCCGGGTCGGCCAGGCGCGGTCCACAGACGATCACGCCACGCGGGTGCGCGCGGATCACGTCGACGAGCCAGTCGACCTGCCCGGGTGTCGGCGTCCGGGGTGCAGCCGCCAGGCGCGTGTACGGCGCACCGGCCGGCCGTGGAGCTTCATCCTCACCCACGTTGACGCGATCGTGCGGCGCCGGCGTCGGCTCGAGCGGCTTGCGAAACGGGAAGTTCAGGTGCACGGGCCCGGCCGGCGAGCCCGAGGCGCGCGCGAAGGCGCGGTCCGCGAGGGTGCGCAGGCTGCGCACGAGCACGGCCGGCGGATCCTGTTCGGGCGGCGCGACGTCGACCGACCAGAGCACGTGATCGCCGTAGAGTTTGACCTGATCGATGGTCTGATTGGCGCCGCTGTCGCGCAGCTCATGGCTGCGATCGGCCGTGAGCACCAGTAGCGGCACCTCGCTCTCATGCGCCTCGATCACGGCCGGGTAGAAGTTGGCCGTCGCCGTCCCCGACGTGCAGACGACCGCGGCCGGCCGCCCGGTCGCGAGGCCCAGCCCGAGCGCGAAGAACGCGGCGCTGCGCTCGTCGAGGTGCGACGTCACGCGCACTTCCGGCCGCGCCGCGAAGGCCAACGTCAGCGGCGTCGAGCGCGAACCCGGTGCGATGCAGACCTCGCGCAGCCCCGCGCGGATCAGTTCGTCGACGAACACGGTGGACCAGAAGGTGTTGCGGTTCATAGAAGGCGTCAGGTGTCAGGTGTCAGGCGTCAGGTGTCAGGCGTCAGGTTATTGGCGTCAGAGGTCCAGCGCCTCTCTTTGCCTTTCGCTCCCCGCTCCCGCGCTCCCCGCTCCCACGCTCCACGACCTCGGCTGCCCCCAATGCCCGCAGCATCGGCATGAACTTCAGCGCCGTCTCGCGCCACTCCTTGTCGGGCTGCGAGTCGCCCACGATGCCGGCGCCCGCGTAGAGCCAGACCCGGCGCTCGTCGGCGACGGCCGAGCGGATGCCGACCGCGAACTCGCCGTCGAGGCGCGCATCGAGCCAGCCGATGGGCGACGCGTACCAGCCGCGCGGGATCGGCTCGCTCGCGCGGATGAAGTCGAGCGCGACCGCCGTCGGCGATCCACCCATGGCCGGGGTGGGGTGCAGGCGTTCGATGACGGCCAGCACGCCGTCCGGCTCGCGCAGTCGACCACGGGCTGGTGTGTGCAGGTGCTGGATGTTCGAGAGGCGCAGCACATCGGGCGTCGCCGGGATGTCGACCGCGGTGCACAGTCCGGCCAGACGCTCGCGCAGGGCCGCGACCACGAACTCGTGCTCGCTCCGCTCCTTGGGGTCGGCCAGGATCTGGGCGGCCAGTTCGGCATCTTGTTCGGGCGTCGCGCCGCGCCGGATCGAGCCGGCCAGGGCCATGGTCTCGAGGTCATGGCCGGCGACGCGCGCGAGC